>JADMIO010796463.1_pt1 | contig 106518 bp, 95 predicted proteins | sample 8958161 | NCBI WGS metagenome assembly JADMIO01 (sample SAMN16585339, study PRJNA669376) | soil metagenome | isolation source: Crop rotation soil | place: USA: Cullars Rotation, Alabama | collected 2011
GCGACTTCAAGTCACGTGAATTCCAAGCTTCGGATCCCACTGTGCTGGAAAGCCATTGATCATCGTGCCTGTCCCAATCACCAAGGTAAAGATCCAACATACGTGCACGTAAAAATTCTTTCCCATGAATGTTGTTATCATTATCCTTTAGCAGATTTTTTTTCATTTTGAGGGTATTGTCAGATTCTCCTAGTGGTTCCCTTTCTTCCAACAATGCGATCAATCCGGCAAATCTTCTTTCATAGACGCCCAGGTTTTTGTCGGGAGCAATTACGCCGATAACCGGATTCGCATGCGGAACGTTTACAGCTTTTGCAATGGGTGGCACTACGAGTGCAGCGTAAGGATGTTGTGCACTGCTTACATCATCTATCCAATCTTTGGCGAAAGTGCCGGATAAATTATCAGGCAACACTTTTTCGACACTTTTTTCAATGCTGCGAACTACCCATTCTTTTTTTTCTTTGTCTACAAGACGTAAAGACTGTGACTGTTTTCCTCCCCCTAATTGCACGGGCGTTAACCCGCCTGATATTTCTGAAATTCTGATGACCGGCAAAGTTGTGGAAGCGGCCCATTCTTTTCGATAATTCTCCCCAAAAAACCGGCGGTGCCATTTACTGACCTTATCATATGCGGGGCGAACGCTGATGGTTATACTATCATCTTGTATGGGTTTGAATACCAATTTTGTGTTGTCGTCTGTAACATTGATCAATGGTTGTGTATAAGTAAAAGTCTTATTAATAGTATCCTTTGAATAGGTATAATACGTAAAACGAAGTTCGCCATCGATGAGCAGGTCTGCAGTTACATATCCCTGTGTTGCATCTGCAAACAATGCGTTTTTACCCTTTTTTGCATGAGTTTGTTTGGCACCGGCGCCGCTTACGATCTGTACCTGCTTGTCTTTAATAAACTGTAATCCGTGTTCATGTCCAGCAACATGAACCATGTTTGGAAAACTGTCGAAAACAGCATCAACACGATTAATCATATCCCTGTATAAAGGATGCCTCAGATCTTCGGGATTGGTAAATGCTGTTCGCAGTAAAGGATATAGAGATCCAACAAGCGGAAGTGGAATATATAAGTTCTTATTGAGTGCCGTAAAAGGGAAAACATGATCTTTCCAGCTAAATTGACCGCCATGTACACCATAACTCTGAAAAGGGTGATGAGATGCGAGGATAATAAATTTGCGACGATTACTGTACATGAGGTTATCAAGTGCGTTCAAAACATCTGCTTTTGTTTTACAGCTGCACTCCGCATCAATATTTTCCTTTTTGTAAGGAAAGAGCCACCATTCGCTATCGTAAGCAATTACAGTAAGACTATCGCCGAAGTTTATTTCTACGGGGTCGGGACAACCATTGGCAGGAATTAATTTTAATAATGAGTCATTTTGTTCCTCAAGCCATTGCCATTGGCGTTTAACTTTTGCTAAACCGTCGGGTCCCATTTTATCCCAATCGTGGTTACCTGGTATAAAAAACACAGGGGCCCCTTTTGAACGCATCGGTTGATATTGCGATTTGAGTATTTTCTTTGCGTCAATTTCTTCTTTGGTTCCCTGAAGGCCCATTCCCCGCGGATAAACATTATCTCCTAAATAAATCACGGACGTTTTGCCAGGAATGATATGATTAGCTGCATGGTTCAGTGATTGTTGTTGTTCAGCATTCATTTCACCCGCATCTCCAATGAAAATAATGCGAAAGCGTATACTGTCCTGTCCGTAAGACAAGGAGAGCATAGAACTGGCAATAAGCATTATGATAAAGGCTTTCATGATTTCCAATAAAATTATAGAATGGGAAGAATTCAGGCAATAGCTATTTAAAGATAATGGTTGTACCTATGATTTATATCGGCTTAAAATTTTCTGGAGAAGATGTAAGAATTCTTGCCGTTACTAATAATTGCCCCAGGTGACGCATAGTATGTTCTGCAATATGTACTAAAAGCCCGATAAGTGAAGATGGAAGTTTATTGCGCCCAACGGGTCTGAACGCTGTAAGGTCTGCATCGGATAAAGTTGAGAGAAAATCAATAACTGTTTGCACAGATGAATGAAACTTCTTAACCAGTAAAATTGTATTGGAGTTTTCTTCAATGGCAGTCTCTTCATGTTGAAGATAGATCAATTGATCTTTGGATAAAGCCTGCTCTTTAGCATAGGTAAGTAATCGGTCGCAAACACCTGACATATGTTGAAGGTGGAAACCGACAGAAGCAACGCCTGCCGGTTTTATCCATAACAAGTGATCGGGAAAACCGAATAGCGCATTATCTATTTCCTCACCCGCTTGCAGCAGTGCATGCGCTACTGGCTGTGTTAAGGGAGGAATATTATTTAAGGGACCGCGAAGCCAAACTTCAGGTAACGACATCCGGAAAATTAATCATTATATGCGAAACCGTTTATGCTTTACCGGGTTGAATTTCATCTGGAGATTCTGTTGGTAATTCAGGTTCTTCTTCGGGTTTTATTTCAGGTTCATCTTCTTCGGGATCAATCTCAGGCTTTGTTTCCGGGATATAAGGTTCAGGCGTTTTTGTAGGTTCAACTTCTGGTTTTGTTGAAGGCGGGTTTATTTCCCCGGGTTTGTTTGTTTTTGCCATAATAAGAGGTTTATAATTCCTATCATAAAAGAACTATGCCATTAAAACCAATAGGTATTTCGGGGAGTAAACATTGAATGAAAATTTTGGTGGGTGGATTTTCGGGGAATAAGTTTCTCATAGTATTCCCATATTTCGAGATTTACGCATCGATTATTTTTGCCACAGATCTCACAGATGACACGGATTATTGTTGACTTCTTTTCATATTTCTTTATATCGATCAATTTTGCCCGAACAAAATCCGTGTTATCCGTGGGATCCGTGGCAAAACTTTATTTTTTAAACAACACAAGACATTTATATTTATTAAAACATGCCAATTATGAAAAAATGGTCGCTGATTTTGGGTTTAATGCTGGCGCTGCTGAATGTAAAAGCGCAGGAAAGCAAAGTTTCAGATAATCTTATCGTGAAAAGTAAGATCCTGAATATGGATAGAAAATATGCTATCTATCTTCCACCGGGATATGAAACATCACAACGTAGTTACCCAGTTTTATATTTATTGCATGGCGGAGGAGATGATCAAACAGGTTGGGTACAATTTGGCGAAGTGCAATATATAGCAGACAAAGCTTTGATTGATGGCATTTCTACTCCAATGATTATTGTAATGCCTGATGCGAATACCGGCAAACGCGGTTATTCAAACAATGCTACGGGTACATGGAAATACGAAGATTTCTTTTTCCAGGAATTCATGCCTTATATTGAGAAAACCTATCGTATAAAAGCCGACAAACATTATCGCGCTATTTCAGGTTTATCGATGGGTGGTGATGGAACTTTTACCTATACATTACATCATCCCGAACTTTTTGCAGCAGCTTGTCCGCTGAGTGCAGGTACAGGTCCGCTTACAATTGAAGATGCTAAAACAAGGCTTACCCGCGAAACACCAAATATTTCCCAGGCTGAAATTCAGTCATTTTACAATCGCCAAAGCGTTTTGAACCTGATAAATACAGTACCCGACAGCTTGCAAAAATCGGTTCGCTGGTTTATTGATTGTGGTGATGATGATTTCTTATTTGAAGGAAATTCATTGGCGCATATTGCTATGCGTAAGAAGAATATTCCTCATGAATTCAGGATAAGAGATGGCGCACATAACTGGACATACTGGCGTGCTTCATTGCCGGTGGTACTGGAGTTTATTTCAAAGTCGTTTCACCAGTTTTGATTTTTGGTGGTAGGTTCTGAAACCATTTTTGTGCCCCTTGTGTCTTCTTCGTGTTCCTTGTGGTGCATTTTTTCACCACAAGGAACACGAAGAAGACCAAGGGGCACAAGGATAATTATTTACCTTAATTGGTGGAATTGAGTGTTACCCTGTTCAGGAATGTTTTCCGGTATTTAGACGGCGTAAGTTTTTTCACTTTGATGAACTGTTTATTAAAATTGGTGAGTGTGTTAAACCCACTTTCATAGCAAATTTCTTCAATGCTTTTCTGGGTATCCATTAAAAGTTTACATGCATTGCCTATTCTAACCTCGTTCAAAAAATCAATATAAGTTTTCTTGGTGCTTTTTTTAAAATAATTACAAAATGCCGGTACACTCATACCAGCACTTTGAGCTACAGCTGTAAGCGTTATAGGTTCATGAAAATAGTCAATGGTGTATTGGAAAATTTTATCTATACGTTCTTTATTTTTTGTTTGAAACGTATTTACTTCCTGCGTGGACACTGTTTCAAAATCGTTTTTCTGAGCAATAAGTTCGAGACATTCACATAACCTGATAATTCTTTTAAATCCTTTTAGGTACTCTAATTCTTTGATAAGCGGGTTTAAGAGATTTTTTGTTTGCCCCATCATTTTTAATCCTGTAGCTGAGGTTTCCAGTAGCAGTTTTATTTGCCTTGTCTCCGGCATATGCATAAATTCATTTCCCCAAAAATCATCTCTAAACTGCACAACAACTGCGCTGGTAATTAAATCAGGATTGCTTTTTTGAAAAGTATGCGGAAGATTTGAACCAAGAAAGAAAATATCACCGGTTTTAAATTCACCAACATAATTGCCAACAAAACTAACGCCTTCACCTTCAGTGAAAAGTATGAGCTCGTATTCGATATGCTGATGCCAGGGTACTTCGAAAATCGGCGTTCGATAAGTGCGGGATATAAAAGAAGTATCTTCAGTGAGCGGCAATTTTTCGATCAGCGGCTTCATTATTTTACTATTTTAAGCGATTTGTGCTTTCAAATATAAATTTTATATTAAAATAGTGCCAGTTTTCAACAATAAAGTTGTGCCTAAATTTTAGGTATAAGCCTAATTTTAGTGCCCGGTTGTAAACCAGCAGCTGGTTTCTTACAAAAACGAATAGCCATATGTTACTGCTAGGAATTGATATAGGTACTTCATCTATCAAGGTATCAGTTTTAGATGCCAAAACAAGTGCAACACTTGCAACTGCTCAATACCCCGAAGACACGGAAACAGCGGTTATTGCCCTTCAACATGGATGGGCCGAGCAATCTCCCGATATGTGGTGGCATCACGTACAACTGGCTATAAAGAAGGCAAACGCGAGTGGTAAATATCAGGCCGCAGATATTAGCGCTATAGGAATTGCCTATCAAATGCATGGTTTAGTGGTAGTAGATAAAAACCAGGAAGTATTGCGTGATTCCATTATCTGGTGCGATAGCCGTGCAGTGGAAATAGGGGAAAAAGCATTCCAGGCCATTGGTGAAAAAAAGGCACTGGCACACTTGTTGAATTCACCAGGCAATTTTACCGCTTCAAAACTGGCATGGGTAAAAGCAAACGAACCTTCGATTTATAATCGAATTGATAAGATTATGTTACCGGGCGATTTTATTGCGATGAAATTAACCGGTGTTGTTTCTTCTTCTATTTCATCACTTAGTGAAGGAATATTTTGGGATTTCAAAAATAATTCGCTTTCAGCAGATGTTTTGCAGCAGTATGGAATTGAGGAGAGCATCCTACCTAAGATTAACCCGGTTTTCAGCGTTCATGGAGAACTGAAAAAAGAAATTGCACAGGAACTATCACTTAAGCCCGGTATTCCGGTTACCTATAAAGCAGGCGATCAACCCAATAATGCATTGTCCTTGAATGTGCTGGAACCGGGTGAAGTTGCAGCAACAGCAGGTACTTCGGGTGTTATTTATGGTGTAAGTGATGCATTAACCTATGATCCGCAATCTCGCGTAAATACATTTGCGCACGTAAACTACAGCGGAGATAAAATAAGAACAGGTGTGTTGCTTTGTATAAATGGTACCGGTATATTAAATCGTTGGGTGAAGAATAATTTCGCTAACGCTATCAGTTATGCGCAGATGAATGCTGAAGCTGCCACCGTGCCCGTTGGAAGTGATGGGCTCCAAATACTTCCCTTTGGAAATGGTGCCGAACGTATGTTGAATAACAGGCTAATGGGTGCTCAGTTCGAAGGAATAGATTTCAATAGTCATACCCGCGCTCATATTTTCAGAGCTGTGCAGGAGGGAATAGCTTTCGCATTCCGATACGGATTGGATATTATGCGTGAAAATGGAATGAACCCGAAACTTATTCGCGCGGGAAGTGCAAATTTATTCATCAGCGAACTATTTACAGAGGCATTTGTGAATGCTACCGGTGTGCCCGTAGAATTATATCAGAACGACGGTAGTGCAGGAGCTGCCATCGGAGCTGGCATTGGAAGCGGCATTTTTTCTTCGGCTAAAGAAGCTTTCCGTGAAGTAAAGCCCATTAAATGTGTGGAACCAGGTAATCGCGATAAGTATGAGGAAAGTTATCAGCAATGGAAATCATTGCTGGAAATAAAATTACAATCAAAATAAAAGCATATTCATCATCTTAAATATTAAACTACAATGGCAATCGTAACAGGTGACAAAGAGTATTTCATAGGTATAGGCCAAATTAAATATGAAGGGCCTGAGTCAGATAACCCCCTGGCATTTCGCTGGTATGATGAAAACAGGGTAGTAGCGGGAAAAAAATTGAAGGATCATCTTCGCTATTCATGCGCCTACTGGCATTCATTCTGTGGAACAGGTGCTGATCCATTTGGTGGACCTTCGCATATATTTCCCTGGGATGCTAAAGCAGATGCAGTGGAAAGAGCAAAAGACAAAATGGACGCAGCTTTTGAATTCATGACAAAAATCGGTTTGCCATATTATTGTTTTCATGATGTTGACGTAGTAGATTATAGCGATGATGTTGCTGATAACGATAAAAGGCTTGCAGCATTAACAGCTTATGCAAAACAAAAACAGGAAGCCAGCGGTATTCAATTACTCTGGGGAACTGCTAATTTATTTTCTCATCGCCGTTATATGAATGGTGCTTCAACTAATCCTGATTTTCATGTGCTGGCACATGCCGGAGCGCAGGTAAAAGCTGCACTGGATGCAACCATTGCATTAAAAGGAGAGAACTATGTATTCTGGGGAGGCCGTGAAGGTTATATGACCCTGTTGAATACAAATATGAAAAGAGAACAGGAACATTTTGCAGCATTCCTTCACCAGGCAATAGCTTATGCAAGAAAGAATGGCTTTACCGGTACATTCTTCATTGAACCTAAACCATGTGAGCCTACCAAACACCAGTATGATTATGATGCTGCAACTGTAATAGGATTCTTAAGACAATATGGTTTGCTGAACGATTTTAAATTAAATCTTGAGGTAAATCACGCAACGCTGGCAGGGCATACTTTTCAGCATGAGTTACAGGTAGCAGCAGATGCAGGTATGTTAGGAAGTATGGATGCCAATCGCGGAGATTACCAGAATGGATGGGATACGGATCAGTTTCCTAATAATATTGGAGAACTGGTGGAAATGATGCTGGTATTTCTGGAAGCCGGTGGATTGCAGGGAGGAGGAATAAATTTCGATGCAAAGATTCGCCGCAATTCTACTGATAAAGAAGATCTGTTTCATGCGCATATCGGTGGCATGGATATTTTCGCACGCGCATTGATTGTAGCAGATAATATTTTACAGAAATCTGATTATAAAAAACTACGTGCTGATCGTTATGCTTCTTTCAACAGCGGCAAAGGAAAAGAATTTGAAGAAGGAAAATTAACTTTCGAAGATCTACGTGCTTATGCAATTGAGAAAGGTGAGCCGGCAACGATCAGTGGTAAGCAGGAATATTTTGAGAATTTGATCAACAGATTTATCTAGATAAATTTTTTGATCTGTTGAATTTTTGTTTCACGCAAAAGCGCAAAGTATAGCGCAAAAATGACTTTGGAGTGCGTCTGTAAATTTGAGCATTCCTTTGCTGCCTGGCGATTTTCTTCGCGTTTTGGCGTGAAACTTTTACATTATTTTGGTGAGAAGCCAGTTAGAGTGTCATTATTCTTTTACCACATTCTCCGTAACCGCTTTAGCTTTTCGCATCGCCTGTTCACCACGATGCCGGGTTGGAATTTCATCGCCCAACAATTTCCCCCAGGGTTTAACTTCAGGTACATTGTCAAAAATAATTTTTAGTACTCCAACAAAAGGTATTGAGAGAAACATTCCGGCCACTCCCCATAATGCTCCCCCTAATAATACAGCGATGATAGAGATCAGTGCATTGATTCTTACTTTCGATGAAACAATCATGGGTACGAGGAAATTATTATCTATAAATTGAATTAACAGATAGGCACCAATGATCAATAACTGGGTCTGAAATCCATCTTTTGTAATAGTAGCAATAATAACGGGCAAAGCTATAGCGATTATACCGCCGATATAAGGTAGAATATTGAGTATCGCTCCCAAAACACCTATTAAAATGGCATATTTTACACCAATCAATAGCAAGGCTACAGAGTTCATAGCCGCTACTATAAGTGCTTCCAGCAACAAACCGATCATATAACTTTGAATAGCACCTTTTGTTTGTTGTAAAACTTCGGCAACTTCTTTGGTTCTTTTTTCTGCAAAGATTTCATAAAGGAAATCAAGAATAAGTTTTTTGTAGTAAAGAAATAGGAAGCAATAAACCGGCAGAAGAAAGAAGATTGATAACGATTCCAGTACCGATCCTAAAGCCGAACCAATAACCGGCTTGAGATTGTTCTGCGCCTCAGTTAAAAGTTGATTTTGTTTTTTAATCGGGATACCCATTTCTCCCGACAGCAATTTTTGGAGTTGTGCTATAAGTTCGGTAGACCTTTTTTTCAAAGCAGGCCATTCGTCACCGAAATTTAAGACCTGGCTGTATAGGAAAAAAACAATACCCGCAATAATGGCAAAAGCTAAAAACAAGGAAATACTGATGGCTAACACACGGTTTAGCTTCTTATTCTCTAAACGGTTAACCATTGGGTTTAGTAAGATTGCCAGCATGAGCGCAAATGCCAGCGGTACCATTATTTCACGCAAGCCGGACAAAGCGAAAACCAATAGCGTGAGCCCTAATAGAACAAAAACACTTTTGATGTAGAAGGGATATTTTCTGTTTTCCATAATTATGATGGGTTTGAGGGAGATTTTTCGGGTACCGAAATTATTTTGAACAACACATCAAATCCTTACTACATAAACAATGCCTTAATTAAGCTGTCTTGTTGTAACACATAACTAAGGGAACTTTCATTACTACCAATTTCCGGTATGCTCTTTAACTACACGTTCGGTAGCTTCACTAACATCAATTTTCTTTTCTCTCCAATTGGGTTCGTATTTTACGAACCAGGATAACCATAACGTACGTGAAAGGCGCATGAGGTAAGGCTGCAGAAGCACCAGGAAAACGGAGTTTGTCCCTAACCACCAAAAGAAACGGGAATCTTCAAGCGAAAAACCGATGGTAAGCATCCATAAAATAAAAGTAAGGGCGCAAACCATTAAAGCTAAAACGTAGCTTACATAGCCCGTTCCATAATAAAAACCAGTTTCTATCTCAGTGGGTTGTCCGCAAGAGGTACAAAACTCATGCATTTTGACAATGCTTTTGAGCTTGTATGGATTCTTTTCCACATAAATTTCTCCTTCGCGGCAACGTGGGCACTTATTGAAAAAAACCGTTGAAAAATATCCAGGATGCTTTTGATGTTCGGGCATGACGCAAAGGTAGTCAATAAATTTTCTTCACTGAATATTGAGTATTGAGCGTTGAATATTGAAAATTAAATGAGGGAATAATCAACATACACCGTTCAATGTTCAACACGAAACACTTAATTAATAACTTTCTCCATCTGCATGCTCCTGGATCCTTTGATCAGAAAATGAGTATCCTCAAAATGTTGTTGCTGGAGCCATTCTTTCGCGGCAATGGAATTTTCAAACTGCAGAAAAGGATGTTTCAATTTTTTGAAATCGCCGCCAACCAGCGCTACAGCATCCCACCTGGTTTTTTGTAAAAGTGAAATGATGGCTTCGTGTTCGGCCAGGCTTTCAACTCCCAATTCGGCCATTGCTCCGAGCAAGAGTACTTTTTTATTTGCCTGTATACGCGAGAAATTTTCAATGGCCAGCTTCATACTGCTGGGATTAGCATTGTAAGCATCAAGTATGATTTTATTACTGCCCCGTTCTATCAGTTGCGAACGGCTATTTGATGGTGTATAGACTTCAATGGCGCTTTTCATGGTCGTATCAGCGATACCAAAATGCCTGCCTACGGCAATTGCCACTAATACATTGGGGAAATTATAATCACCTACAAGCTGTGTGTGAATAGCTTCTGCAGATCCGTTTTTAAGATTTATTTCTACCGAAAGGAAAGGCTCAGATTTTACGATAGTTCCGGTAACATCAGCATCACTTGTACCATACGTGATGATTTTGGGAATGTTTTTACTCATTTCCCGCAGGTAATCATAATCCCACATTACGAAAGCTGTTCCGTTATGTCCGCGTAAAAAATCATACAGCTCGCCTTTACCTTTCCGTACACCTTCTATGCCTCCGAAACCTTCGAGATGCGCTTTCCCGGTATTGGTAATGATGCCATGTGTCGGTAATGCATACCCGCAATAACCTTCAATCTCATGGAGATGATTTGCGCCCATTTCAATTACGGCCAACTGCGCGTCTTCTTTTATTTTAAGTATCGTGAGGGGGACACCAATATGGTTATTAAGATTTCCCTCGGTTGTATAGGTTTTGAATGATGAAGAAAGCACTGCATGAATCAGTTCTTTTGTTGTGGTTTTACCATTGCTGCCTGTAATAGCAATAAAGGGAATAGTAAACTGGTTCCGGTGATATTTAGCCAGCTCCTGCAAAGTTTTTAGTACATCATTAACCAGGATTAACCGGTTATCATCATCGTTTTTTTCATCTACTATTGAGTAGGCTGCACCTGATTCCAAAGCCTGGATGGCGAATAAATTACCATTAAAATTTTCGCCCTTCAATGCGAAGTAAATATCACCCTTCTTTAGTTTGCGTGTATCGGTTTGAATGGAAGGATATTGTTTGTATATCTTGTATAGTTCTTCGATTTGCATTTTCAAAAATAATAAAGCTTATGAATGCCGGACAAGTTTTTCTTTGCCACGAATAGCACGAATTTACACGAATTGAATATCCTGGGTTAAGATTTCATACGGCTGAATAAGAAATTTACCATGGATTACAGCAACCCTATGATTGTTTTATTTATGAAAATTCATGACAATAAAAATCCGTGCAATCCGTGGCAAAAATCTCTGGCAATAAAATGGATAAATAAAAAAAGCTACCCCGTTTAAAGGATAGCTTTTCTTGAATCTGGAAATGTGAGATCGTCCAGTTAATTATTTTTTGCGGCTATTTTGCTTTCTTGATTTGTAGTTGATACCAGTTTTTCTACCATTACCTTCAGGACTACCTACGCGGTCCATTGCGCAACGGAAACCAACTGTGCTGCTAGATTGTTCTTCTTCAAGGAAACGGCGTGTGCCGGGTCCAAGCCAATAAGCCCTGTCGTTCCAGCTACCACCTTTAATTACTCTTGAATGGTCACTGATTAAAGTTGTAACACCATAACCGTAATTAACACCTGCAGTTAATGAGTCACCATCCAGATAGTTGATAACATTACCTTTCTGATAGTTACGGCGATTCTTACTTTCCTCATCAGTTACATAACGTGATTTGATTTTACCAAGGCTATCTCTTTCTGGTTTACCGGTTGTTCTATCGATAGTTTCAAACTTGTTACCACGATAAGATGCAACGTCATCAAAGTCAGTTGAGTTAAGCGGGCGATAAACATCCGCAGTCCACTCACTAACGTTACCGGCCATGTTATATACACCAAATCCATTTGGATAGAATGAAGTAACAGGAGCGGTATAAACAGCGCGGTCGTTCAAACCACCTGCAACACCCATGTTATCACCTGATCCACGTTTAAAGTTGGCCATGAAAGTACCTTGCCAGCTACCACGACGGCTATCACGAAGTCCGTTTACATTCTGGCTCCAGGTATATACTTGTTTGTTAGCGATCAACTCTTCACCACGTTTACCTTCTTTTGCACTAGGCATTGGGTTTTGATTTACTAAACCATATGCAGCATATTCCCACTCAGCTTCTGTTGGAAGACGATAGTTAGGAAGTAAAATACCATCTTCGAATGTTACAGTTGTACGTGGAGTACCATTCGGATTCTTCAGGTCGTTCTTTTTAGAACGAGCTGCTTTACCAGGTGTAGCAGAGTATTCTCCAAGTAAATAAGATTTAGTATCAAAGTGCTCCGCACCGATACCAGAAACATTCTTCAAAGACTTATCATTGATAAAACCTTTTTCCAGCAACTTCATTTCATTTACGCGGTCAGTTCTCCACAAACAAAAATCATTTGCCTGTTTCCAGCTAACACCTACTACAGGATAGTAGTTATATGATGGGTGACGTAAGTAGTATTCAACCAGCGGCTCATTATAAGCCAGCTCACTTCTCCATACCAATGTATCTGGAAGCGCGCCCTGGCGAACTGCTTCAAACTCATCGCCATCAAAAACAGCGTTGATCCAATACAGATATTCACGATAGTGAACGTTAGCAACTTCTGATTTGTCAATGTAGAAAGAGTTGACAGTTACACGACGGGGAATATTATTCCAGTCGCCCATAACGTCTTCTTCAGTAGCGCCCATTGTAAAGGTACCACCCTGAACAAATATTAGTCCGGGACCAGTATGTTGTTCTTTTTCGCGGGATACCTGGTAACCACCTTGATTTTTATCATTGTAGTTCCAACCGGTAACGTCGGATTTCTCTTTCTTTTTGCCACCGAATAGTTTGCCATTTTTACATGAAGCAACCATTAGTGCGCAGGATACTAGGATTGTTAGGTTTTTCCAGTTCATATTAATAGCCATTTAAGCTGGTTTTAGACATGAATAACGGGCAATTATTGTAAATATTGTATAAATACCCTCAATTTGACTAATTGTTGGCCTGCGAATATAAATACTTTTGAAACTACAAGGTCTTTACATTTCCTTAAATTCAGAAGGGATTATTATACTTTTGAAGCCCAGGCACACCCGTATTCCGGAAACACCGGCCATAAATCGTGCCAGCCTGCTTTGGAAGCCTATGACAAAAAAATGGTTTTTTGCATTTTTGGGATTGATGTTTATCAATACAGCCCATTCGCAAAGAAGCTATTCTGCTAACTCGGTTTTGGCAAACGGCGGCTGGCAAAAACTAGCGGTTTCCCAACCTGGTATATATCAAATAGACCTTCCTTTTCTGAACTCCCTGGGAATCAATACAAATGGCCTGGCATCTGCATCAATAAGGATATTTGGTAATGGAGGCGAAATGCTCCCGGAACCCTGTAATGGCGAAAAGTATGATGACCTCCAGGAGAACGCTATATATATAAATGATGGGGGAGACGGTATATTTAATGGAAGTGATTACATTCTTTTTTATGCGAATGGTCCGGATAAATGGGTTAAAGATTCTATAAATCAACGATTTAGCCATCAGAAAAATATTTATAGCACCCAGTCTTTTTATTTCCTGAGTGTTGGAGGCGTTGGTAAAAGGGTTATTGAAGTTAATAACACTATTGCTCCAAACATTTCTGTTTCAAGCTATTCAGGTAGATATTTCTACGAGCTCGATAGTATTAATTTTCTGAATAGTGGCCAAAACTGGTTTGGCGAGGAAATGTCATTGATGCCTGGTCGGCTTACATCAAAAACCTGGCAAATACCTTTTCAAAATATTGTTACAGGACAGACCGCCACTCTAATTTCTAATTGTATTGGTCGCAGTATCGGCAATTCGAGCCGGTTTTCAATATCAGCTAATAATAGCCCTGTTTTAATGCAGGATATTGCATCTACCACCGCGGGTAGCTACGATTTATTCGCCCATAGCACTCAATCCACAGCGAATTTCACCATTACTTCAAATAGCTTAAGCCTACAATATCAATTCCAGCCAGGTAATCCTTCGGCTCAGGGTTGGCTCGACTGGTTTGAGGTATTTACCCGGAACGACCTTTCCATTAGCGGTAATAACCAATTACTATTTCGTGATTGGATTAGTGTTGGTACCGGAAAAAAAGCCAACTTCCAGGTCAGGAATTCCAATGCCAGCACCCAGATCTGGGACGTGACCGATCCGTTAGAACCGGTAAAAATCCATTACTTATTAAATGGAACCACATTAAGTTTTAATGCAAATGCTGATTATCTCCACGAATACATTGCATTCTCCGATAATTTTTTAAAGCCGGTTGCTGTTGGAAAAATGAATAACCAAAATCTCCATGCAATACCGCATGCCGATATGCTGGTGCTTACTTCTGCTCCCTTCCTGGCGGTGGCCCAACAACTGGCAACATTTCATAAAGCGCATGATAACCTGAATTGCGTAGTGGTTACAGTTGAACAGGTATTCAACGAATTTTCGTCCGGAACACCAGACCCAACAGCCATACGCGATTTTGTAAAGATGCTGTATGACAAGTCAGGTGGCAATGCCGCTCTCCGCCCAAAATATCTTTTACTATTTGGAGATGCTTCTTTTGATTTCAAAGGAAGAGTAAAGAACAATACGAATTTTGTTCCCGCATATCAAAGCGTTTCTTCACTCGATCCGCTTTCAACTCTTGTAACTGATGATTACTTTGGTTTATTGGACGATAGCGAGGATATAAACAGGCTAACAGGAATCAATTTATTGGACATCGGCATTGGGAGAATACCCGCTAAAACAGCAACCGAAGCGTCTTCCTTTCTCAATAAATTACTGGCTTATCACGACACCGCCAGCCTTGGAACATGGAGAAATCAACTCACTTTTATTGCAGATGATGAGGATCTTAATCTCCACCTTAAGGATGCTGAAATCATAACAGGAGCCGCTGCTATAGCTAATAATAAATACCTGCAGCAAAAAATATATCTCGATGCTTACCCACAGGAAAGCTCGTCTGCGGGTAACCGGTACCCCCTGGTGAATGAGGCCATTAAAGATCAATCGCAAAAAGGTACATTAATCTGGAACTATAATGGTCATGGTGGGTTTAGAAGACTTGCTGAGGAAGTAATACTTGAAGAACCAATTATTAATAGCTGGAATAATGCTAATAAGCTACCGTTATTTATAACAGCTACCTGCGATTTTGCACCCTATGATAATCCTGCAATTTATTCGCTGGGCGAAAATGTTTTATTGCGTGAAAAAACCGGTGCTATTGCATTAATGACTACAACCCGACTGGTGTTTGCATTCAGTAATCGTATTATCAATGAAAATTATATTAAAACGGCATTGCAACAGAAACCTGACGGGAGTTATTATAGTTTAGGCGATGCCGTTAGGATTGCCAAAAATGTTACGTATCAAACTTCAGGAGATGCCATCAATAACAGCAAGTTTACTTTACTGGGCGATCCGGCAATGACATTAGCTTTCCCAAAATATAATGTAGTAACCAGTACTATTAACGGAAAATCAATTACGGCAATTCCGGATACTTTGAAATCGTTGCAAAAATTTGTCATCACAGGGATGATTACTGACGAACTGGGTAATAAACTCAACAACTTTAACGGGACAGTTTATCCGGTTGTGTACGATAAACCCGCAACCATAACTACTCTGGCAAATGATGCCGACAGCCGGAAAGAAAATTTTTCCGTTCAAAAGAATATCATTTTTAAGGGTTCATCTTCGGTTACCAATGGTAGTTTCAGTTTCAGCTTTATTATTCCGAAGGATATCGATTACAGGTACGGCAATGGCCAGATCAGCTATTATGCAAAGAGTGAGCGCACGGATGCAAATGGAGTTTATGAAAATTTTATAATAGGCGGATCAGCAGCTGCGCCTGTTGATGTAAAGGGTCCGGAAATAAAAGCATGGCTTGAAAATGAAAACTTTGTAAATGGAGGCAATGTAGGTGAGTCGCCTTTACTTATTCTTCATTTTGCTGATACATCGGGTATAAATATACTGGGAACCGGTATTGGGCATGATATTAGCGTAATGCTCGACGACGATCCAAAAAAGGTATTTATTTTAAATAACTTTTTTGAGTGTTCAGTTGACGGATTTAGGCAGGGTAAATTGGTATACGAATTGCCAGCATTAAAAGAAGGGCCGCATTCACTGAAAATAAAAGCATGGGATGCAGCGAATAACTCAAGTGATGCTGTCTTGGAATTTAGGGTATATAAAAAAGAAACCTTTATTTTGCAACGGGTTTCGAATTATCCAAACCCTTTCAGTACAGGTACAAACTTTTGTTTTGAACTTGAAAATGGTCAGATTGGTGAGGATATAGAGGCTAATGTACAGGTGTATAACCTGTCTGGTCAGTTGGTAAGATCACTGAAAAAGGCAATAAAGTTTACCGCCAAACGTTCATGTGAGATAGAATGGGATGGGAGAAATGAGAACGGCAGTAAAATGGGAACAGGTATTTATGTTTATGTTTTATCTATAAAGCCACCCTCAGGTAGTATATCCCGTAAAGTTGGAAAATTGTATTTGTTTTAATTATTGATTATTAACTACATAGCTCAGTATCGAAAAAACTCTACACGAAGTAAAAATTAAGTGAAACACAGGGCTCCCAACATGTAATGTGTATTAAATGTATAACTGAGCGGGGAAGTTTCATTAGACCCTTTAACGACAAAAATTTATTCATGAGACAATTGACTTTGAGAATTGCTGTCTTTGTACTGCTTATGTCGTGTATGAGCGTATCAATGGCGCAAAGCAGTGACGAACCGAATGTAGTTACTACAGCGGTTCCCTTTTTAAGAATATCTCCGGATGCACGTGCGGGGGGTATGGGTGAAGTAGCAATGGCAACATTGCCCGATGTTAACTCGGTATTCTGGAACCTGGCAAAAACGCCATTCAATACCAGTAAAGGTGCAATCGCTATGTCTTATATTCCCTGGTTAAAAAACCTGGGATTGAACGACGTTTATATGGCTGCGTTGGCTGGTTACTATAAGTTAGACGATCTGCAGGCAATTTCAGCTTCTATGCGTTACTTCAGCCTGGGAACAATTCAATTTACAGATAACCTTGGTAATGATTTTGGAACTTTCAGGCCAAGGGAATTCACGATTGATGCGGGTTACTCACGCAAACTGTCTGATAAGATTGGTTTGGGTCTGGCTTTGCGTTATATTAATTCAAATCTTGCAGGCGGACAAAATGTAAACGGAACTACTTACAAGGCAGGTAACGCTATTGCCGGTGATCTTAGTTTTTACTACACAGGTCAGAATGACGCAGGACAAGGATTTAGTTTTGGTGCTGCATTAACCAACCTGGGTACCAAGATTGGTTATACTTCTGATGCAAAAGAGAAAGATTATATTCCTGCAAACCTGGCTTTTGGTGCTGCTTATACTAAAGTGTTCGACGAGAGCAATAAACTTACGTTTGCAATGGACGTAAATAAATTATTGGTTCCAACGCCGCCTGCTTCAAATGATTCAGTAGGATTAGTTGAGTATCGTTCAAAAAGCGTGGTGAGCAGCTGGTTTAGTTCTTTTAGCGATGCTCCGGGTGGATTTAGCGAAGAAATGAAAGAATTCCAGTTTGGTGTGGGTATGGAATACTGGTACATGAATCAATTTGCTGTACGTGCCGGTTATTTTTATGAAGATAAAACAAAAGGTAATCGCCAGTATTTTACGCTTGGTGCCGGTATTAAATACAACGTATTTGGTTTGAACTTCTCTTATATTATTCCTTCAGGAACTGGTATCAATCAGAATCCTTTGTCGAATACATTGCGTTTCAGTTTGATTTTTGATTTTGATGGAGGAAGCGAAAGCGAGTAATTTCAAATATTACGAGTCATTTAATTGAAAATTAAGAATTAGTAATTAATAATAGTTCAATTCATAAAGTGTTACGATTTTCGTAGCACTTTTTTTATGCTTGTATTTTACTGCGTCTCCGCGGTAATAAAAAAAATTGAAATATGTCATATCGAATTGGTTTTGGAATAGATTTTCATCAAATGGTAGAAGGACGGGATCTCTGGATCGGTGGGGTGAAGATTCCTCATTCAAAAGGCTCTCTCGGTCATAGTGATGCTGATGTTTTACTGCATGCAATTTGCGACGCATTACTCGGTGCGTTGGCTTTAGGTGATATAGGTATTCATTTCCCCAATACAGATAACAGTTACAAGGATATCGACAGCAAAATTTTGTTGGCGAAAACTTTTGAGATGATCAAGGCGAAAAAGTATCGGGTTGTAAATATTGATAGTAGTATTTGTTTGGAAGCACCTAAAATAAAAAAATATTCCGCTTCAATGTGCGAAACCATAGCCGGCATACTGGAGATAGAAACGAATGATGTATCTGTGAAAGCAACCACAACCGAGAGAATGGGATTCGTAGGAAGGGAAGAAGGCTTAGTGGCCTATGCAACTGTACTGCTTGAATTAAGTAAATAATTTAAACCTTGTGTTCCTTGTGCTTCTTCTCCTTGTGTCCTTTGTGGTAAAAAAAAGCACCACAAGGGACACAAGGGGAAGAAACACAAGGAACACAAATAAATCATAAGCACATTTTAATATCCAACTCCCTACATTTGGAATCTTAATTACCTAATTTTGCCCGCATGTTAAAAACCAGCGTAAAAATCATTAACCAGTCTTCAAATCCATTACCTTCTTATGCTACTGAAGGTTCGGCAGGCATGGATCTGATGGCCAATCTTGAGAACCCGGTAGTGTTGAATTCATTGGAAAGAACACTTATCCCAACCGGTTTATTTATTGAACTACCAAAAGGTCATGAAGCCCAGATAAGACCCAGAAGTGGATTAGCGATAAAGCAAGGTATTACCTGTTTAAATACGCCTGGAACCATCGATGCAGATTATCGGGGCGAGATTAAAGTGATTTTAATTAACCTGTCGAATGAACAGCAAACCATAAAACCCGGTGAGCGCATAGCCCAGATGGTGATACAAACGGTTGAACAGGTACAATGGCAGGAGGTTGAAGTTTTAACGGAAACGGTTAGAAACGCGGGTGGCTTTGGTCACACAGGAAAATAGTAAAGATGAAAATATTCATTTATATATTAATAGTTGCGACAACAGTGCTGGCATCCAGCTGTAAAACCACCAAGAAGCTAACAACGGCAATAGCCAAAAAAGATACAACTCAGGCAATAAAGGTGGTTGATGCGCATGAAGATTCCCTGAAATTTATAAAATACACGTTTACCAAATTACAGGAAAACAGGATTGACTTTAATACATTCTCCGGGAAAATAAAAGTTGACTATTGGGATAAGGATGGAAAAGGGCCTGATCTCACTGTGTTCCTCAGGATGAAAAAAGACAGCATAATCTGGTTATCGATCAATGCAACTGTACTAAGTTTTGAAGCATTTCGGGTAATGATAACTCCTGATAGCGTAAAAGTGCTGAATAAAAAAGACAAGGAAGTACAGCTTCGTTCAGTAAGTTATTTACAGGAAGTGGCACATTTGCCTTTTGACTTTCAAACATTGCAGGATATATTTATCGGTAACCCGGTATACCTGGATTCAAACATAGTTTCTTATAAAAAAGATCCATTGGCGATTTCACTTTTAAGTATTGGTAGTTTATTCAAAAATCTTGTAACACTTGATAATGTTGAATATCGGTTATTGCATAGCAAACTCGATGACGTGGATGCGATGCGAAACCGAACCTGCGATCTTATATATGGCGAATACCAGACTAGCGGAACAATGAAATTTTCTACAAACCGTAACGTTACTGTATCAGAAAAAGCTAAGCTCGAGGTACACCTGAATTTCAAACAATATAGCTTTAACGAAAATTTAGAGTATCCTTTTAATATTCCTAAAAATTATAAGAAGAAATAAACGTTTATACTTTAGGTTTGGGATTAGGAAGAGTTTTCTCATAAGTATTCAGCCATTAAATTCATAGGTATGATCAAAAACTTCTTTGTTCTTTTTTTGGTAACCGCCCTCACCGGTACGCTTTCTGCACAACAAACCAGCGGCGACCTCAAAAAAAAGCAGGCGGAGATCCAAAAAGAAATTGATGACCTGAAAAGGTCTCTTGATGAAACAAAGAAGTACAAGAAAGAAGGCCTGGCTCAATACAACCTGGTGCAAAAGAAAATACGACTGCGCGAAAATCAAATCAATAATATTAACCAGCAGATCAATTATATCCAGGGTGATATAAACCAGTCGGGTCGCGAAATCACCAAATTACACCGCGAACTGGATACGCTGAAAATGCAGTACGAGAAGAGCGTGGTGTATTCTTACAAAAATCGAAGCAATTACGATTTTCTGAATTTCATTTTTTCGGCAGGAAGTTTCAATGACGCATTAAAAAGAGTTGCCTATCTTAAATCTTATCGCAATTATCGCGAAGAACAGGCTGATAATATTCAAAGAACTCAACAGCAATTACAAAAGAAGATTACGAGCTTAAACGAAAACAAGCTGAAAAAAAGCGAAGTTTTGCAGGAGCAAAGCAAACAAATGCGCGTGCTGGAAGACGACAAGAAGGAAAAAGAGGCTGTTGTCAGCAAATTGAAATCGCGTGAAAAGGAAATTACCAAAGACATGAACGACAAACGTAAGCAGGATCTTAGCTTGCGTTCCGCTATTAAGGCAGCAATCAACAGAGAAATTGCCAAGGAAAGGGAAAAACAAAGACTGGCAGATTTAGAAGCCAGTAAAAAAGAATCCGCTAAAGAAGTCAAAACGGAGAACGCCAGCAGCGGGAATGTAGCTACAGTAAAAAGGCCGTCCTCTAACGTTAGTAAAACACCCAGCTTATTTGATAACAGGGCTGAAATAAAAGCATTATCCGACAATTTTGAGAAGAACAGGGGCAACCTACCCTGGCCAATTTCTGCCGGTAATGTTTCTATGCATTTTGGCCGCCAGACTTATATCGATAAAATCAATATTGATAATCCTGGTATTACTATTGAAAGCAGTGCAGGTTCTTCAGTTAAAGCTGTGTTTGATGGAGAAGTTTCTGCTATTATAAATGTGGGTCCGGTGCAGGGTGTGATTTTAAAACATGGTAAATATTTTACTACCTATAGTAACCTGAGTTCTGTGTCTGTGTCGAAAGGTCAACAAGTAAAAATGGGACAAGTATTAGGCAAACTGGAAGAAAAAGACGAAGGCCGTGGCGAACTTGAATTTTTAATTACCAACGACAAAAATCAAAACGAAAACCCGGAGCGCTGGCTAAGATAGTTTCAAAATTATAATAAAGGATAGCTGGGATGAATACATTCTTTCAGCTATCCTTTATTATTTGTTATATCTGAAGTATTAAATAGTAATCCGCGATCTTGGCCCCAAGGTTGCGTTGATAATAGGGCTATTTATTCAATCAGCAAAAATGATCAAAATCTTTCTCATATTTTTTATTTCGGTTATCCTGCCAGCTTTTCTTTTTGCACAACAATCCAGCAGTGAACTAAAGAAAAAGCAGTCGGCTATTCAGAAAGAAATTAATGATTTGAAAAAAACATTAAATGAAACTAAAAAATATAAGAAGCAGGGGTTGGCGCAGTATAATCTTGTACAGAAAAAAATACGGCTGCGTGAAAACCAGATAACAAATATCAACCAACAAATAAATTATATCCAGGGCGATATTAACCTGTCAAATCGCGAAATCAGCAAATTGAACAGCGAGCTGGATACATTAAAAATGCAGTATGCAAAAAGCGTAATCTATTCTTATAAAAATCGAAGCAATTATGATTTCCTGAATTTCATTTTTTCAGCCGGAAGTTTTAATGATGCGTTGAGAAGAGTAGCTTATCTTAAATCATATCGTAACTATAGAGAGGAACAGGCCAGCATTATTCAAAGAACGCAACTCCAGCTTCAACAGAAGATCAGTGGTTTGAATGAAAACAAGTTCAAAAAGCGTGAAGCATTGCAGGAACAAAGCTTGCAGATGCGGGTATTGGAAGATGATAGAAAGGAGAAAGAAACTGTGGTGAAAAAACTTAAATCGCGGGAAAAGGAATTGATGAAGGATATGGCATACAAACGTAAGCAGGATTTGAATTTACGTTCTGCGATTAACGCTGCCATTAAAAGGGAAATTGCAAAAGAAAGGGAGAAACAACGATTAGCAGATTTGGCAGCAAGTAAAAAAGCTGCAGAAGCAAGCAAAAAAGTCAGGACGAATAGTAGCAATAATGTTGGAGAAGCTCCAAAGAGGAATACAGCTTTTAGCACAACAAAATCAACGAGTGTTTTTGATAACAGGCCGGAGTTAAAGGCGCTATCAGATAATTTCGAGAAAAATCGCGGCAATTTACCCTGGCCAGTATCAGCCGGAAATATTTCTATGCATTTCGGTCCACAGGTTTATATGGGCGGTGATTTAAAATATAATAATCCTGGAATTACTATTGAAGCCAGCGAAGGCAGTTCTGTAAAAGCTGTTTTTGACGGAGAGGTTACTTATATAATAAATATCGGTTCGGTACAGGGTGTAATTATAAAACATGGAAAATACTTTACTACCTATAGCAATCTTGAGTCGGTAAATGTATCAAAAGGACAGCAGGTGAAAATAGGCCAGGTAGTTGGCAAACTAGCAGGGAAAGAAGAGGGCAGGGGTGAACTGGAGTTTCTGATTACCAATGAAAGAAGCGAAAATGTAGATCCTGAAAAATGGCTTAGGTAGTTTTGATGGGATTGCCTTTGTGAAGCTCTGTGTGATCTCTGTGAAACTCGGTGTAATTAAGAATTGTTACGCAGGGTTTCACAGAGATCACACAGAGTTACACAGAGATGCATCAGTTTATGGAGTGGCTTTTATTATTTGCCTTGTTATCACTTTATCATTAAATACCAATCTTACGAAATATACTCCCGATGCAAATCTATCCAGGTTATAGCGATATACATTATTAACCAGTTCATTTTTGATTAAAGTTTCTGCAACTTTTCTTCCATCAATTGCATAAATCTGAATAGCCTGTAGGCCTACTGGTTGCGGGTAAAATTGAACAGTGATATTTCCATTGGTGGGATTTGGTGTTATCAATACTCCCTTTTCTTTCAGGTTGGGATTAACCGAAACTCGTCGCAAATTAATATCGTCTAGGTATATATTATTTTCAAAACCCGATGTATTCAGGAATGCGATTATGATTCTACCATTTGTTGAGAAAGCCGCCAGGTTAACGGAATCCTTTCTCCATTCACTGGCCGTAGGAATAAACTTATCAGTTGTAGCGGATGTTCGCGTAACCAAATTTGGGCCCCATTTCTTATACACGCTGTTATATGTTTTACCACAATCGGCACTTACTACCACTTCCAGTGTATCCCAAACATTATTAGCAGCACTGATGGGTGTGTAAGCTGCTGCCGCAACCTGGAAGCTAAAAAAGGCAGAATCTGCATTCGATATATCGACATCGGGTAAGCGCAGGTAATCTTTACGACCCGATACGGAATATTGAAAATTATTGATGTACACAGATGCATTTCCTGTTTTTGCTACATTGGTAATACGTTGCCAGGTTATGGAGTTATCTGTATTAATAATATCCCATCCTGCAGGGGGAAATACATTGCTTTCGAAACCTTCCTGCAGATCAGTGGTTAAAGGAGTTTGATACATGAAAGTATTTGTTAGCACATCATTGGCGGTATTTTCATCTGTTAGTCCATTGGGCTTTGAGGTGGTTACGGTAAATATATGACTGCCATTTGAAACGTTTACATTGGATAGTGAAACAGTGGTTGACGCGAGACTGGCCAGAGAGCCAGTCCAGTTAAATGTACTTACATTACCATTATCGAGGACACTTGAAATCGTTAGTGAGGTGATCGTTTGTACGCCAGCATTTTTTATTGTAATGCCTGGTGTAAAACTGCTGTTGCATATTCTTTGTACTGGTTGATCGATGGATGTTAACTGCACATCTAAATTTTTTAAAGTGGCATTTGAACATACTCCAGAAGTTAAGAGGGAAGATCTGTATTGACTTAGTGCAGCTTCCATACGCGAAACCTGTGTGATAGTGAATAAAACGAGATAAGAGTCCCTGGTATAATCCATAAAATTCTGGTACATGATACCTGGACTTGTTGTCGTGCAATTATCTGTTTTTACACCAACAGGTGCATCAGCAGTAAAATCTGCCTGGTTAGGAGTATCATCAATAAAGTCAGTTCCGTTACACCCGCCATTATCATCTCCCCAGATATGATAGAGGTTAAAGTAATGCCCCACTTCATGCGTTGCAGTTTTACCTCCGTTATAACCTGTGTAAGACCCACCCGGTATAGCACGATAATCAATTACTACACCCTGGTCTGCGGGAGCATTATCATTCGGAAATGTAGAGAACCCGAGAATATTGTTGGCGATTGGGCATATCCAGATATTCAGATATTTTTGGGTATTCCATGCATCAGCACCTCCAGTGGCAGCATGTTTTACGGTATTGTCATTCGGAAAACTGGTCTGGGTAGTTAGATAATAGTTTATACCCGTTGTAGGTAGCCCATTAGGATCCTGTTGTGCAAGACAAAAGCGAATGATTGATTTTCCAAACAGGGGTTTAAAATAAGGAGGTATGTTGACTGAATCGCCATTGGTTCCGCCATAGTCTTTATTTAAAGTGTCAATTTGAGCCATTAGTTGTTGGTCCGAAACTGTGGCTCCATTTGGTAATACAACATGAAACACTACAGGGATTGTAGCAATGGCTTCTGTACGTTGATTATTTTGTGGTGAATAGATTCGGGATGCAACTGCATTATTGAACATTATTCTCTGTAATTCAAATTTCTTTTTAAAAGCCGGGTCTCTTTTGAACTGCTCTTCCAATACCTGCATGGTGCCACAACGATTATCCGCAACTCTTCTATTCTCCTGGGCTAAAATTTGCAGGCAAAAGGCGAGTGATATAACTGTGGCGACTATTATCTTCATGAAATACCTTTTATTTATTTCTATACTTAAAAAAAGAAGAATCGGTTGGTTAAAAGGGCTTAAAAAGGATGAATGGATGAAATGTGTCGATGAATTAAAGAAATACGATTCACAGTAAGGAGAGAACGTTTAAATAGGGTCGCCCATGCGGTTATGATACGCATTCAACGACTTATTAGCATACAATTTATGCGAATACTTTGTGATGACAAAAAATGTTCAAACCCTACAGTTTTATTGATGATTTATTCAGTTAATGAATTCTTACTTCTCTTATTGTCTGCAGTAAAAAATCAACTTAATATTTCCTCAACTCCCGGAAATCATACTACTTTCGTCTGCATAAATTTTTCTATGGCAGATCAATCTTCATTTTTAAAGGCCATTCAAGATGGCTATACCTTCAAGGGCGAAACAGCGAAAATTGGGGTAGCAGTGCTAAACGGTGAAGTAGTTCCCGGTGCTGATATTTATCTTCCTTTAAAAACCATGAACCGTCATGGCCTGATAGCAGGCGCCACAGGAACGGGTAAAACAAAAACATTACAACTTATTGCTGAAGCGCTTAGTGATGCCAGTGTTCCAGTTTTACTGATGGATATAAAAGGTGATCTAAGTGGCATCGCAGCTGCGGGAGTAGCTAACGAAAAAATTACTGAACGTTATAAAAAAATGAACCTGGAGTATAAGCCTGCTGCTTATCCCACGGAATTGCTTACCCTAAGCGACCAAAAAGGTGTTAGATTAAGGGCAACAGTTAGTGAATTCGGGCCCGTGCTATTAAGCAAAATCCTGGGACTAAATGATACACAGGGTGGATTAGTATCAATGATCTTTAAATATTGTGATGATAGCCAGCTGCCTTTGTTGGATCTGAAGGATTTCATTAAAGTTCTTCAATTTATTGGTGCTGAAGGTAAAGTTGAGATGGAAAAGAATTATGGTAAGATTTCAACCACTTCCACCGGAACTATTTTGCGTAAAGTAATTGAACTACAGCAACAGGGTGCAGATATTTTTTTTGGTGAAAAGAGTTTTGAAGTAGATGACCTGATGCGCATATCCGATGACGGTAGAGGTATCATTAGCGTTTTACGCGTGATGGATATTCAGGATAAGCCTAAACTTTTCTCTACTTTCATGTTGCAAATGTTGGCAGAGTTATATGCCAGCTGCCCCGAAGAAGGTGATATGGATAAGCCTAAACTCGTATTATTCATCGACGAGGCCCATCTTATTTTCCAGGAAGCCAGCGCTGCATTGCTTCAGCAAATTGAAACCATTATTAAACTTATACGTTCAAAAGGAATCGGGATTTTCTTTTGTACGCAAAACCCCATGGATGTTCCGGCAAGCGTGTTAGGTCAGTTGGGATTAAAAGTGCAGCATGCATTAAGAGCATTTACCGCTGCCGATAGAAAAGTAATTAAACAAACTGCAGAAAATTATCCTGAAACTGCGTTTTACAAAACCGAAGATCTCATAACGCAATTGGGAATAGGCGAAGCGTTGATTACCATGCTAAATGAAAAGGGTATTCCAACGCCATTGGCACACGTTATGCTTTGTACGCCGCAAAGCAGGATGGATGTTTTAACTGAAGGAGAGATTGAACTTCTAATTTCGAAGTCAAAGATTGCGGCGAAATATAATAAGGAAGTAGATAGTGAAAGCGCTTATGAAATTCTTACGGATAAATTAAAACAGGCAGCTGTAAAATCTGAGGAGGAAAAGTCTGAAAAGGAAACGACAAAGGGAAGACCCAAAAAAGAAGAAAGCTTTTTTGATAATCCTGCTGTGAAACAAGCGGGAAGAACGGCTGCCAGTATTATAACCCGCAGCTTATTAGGCGCATTGGGATTAGGTGGACGTAGCAGGAAAAAGAGTTTATTTTAAAGTCGACTGCAACGTTTTATTCCTTCGCGTCCTTCGCGTTTTCGTGGTTCCAAAAATAACCACAAATCTTTTTGAACCACGAAGGCGCGAAGGACGCGAAGGCTAAATTATCAATGGATAATGATTTTATTTTTGATGTAGGCATAGTCCGTTTCCATCTGGATCTTTTAACCACGCAAACTTTCCCCAGGGTGTATCATCGATTTTTTCAACTACGATATCTTTTGATTTCAATTCACTGACATTCTTTTCAATATCCGCGGTCTCAAAAATGATCCCTTGAAAGGTTGCCAATGATATAGAAGTAGTTTCATTTGGATATCCCAACTGAATCCAGGTTTCACCATTTGGCATTGGCGCTTCAGTAATCAGTTCCATCCCAAGCTTGAGATAAAATTCTTTTGCTTTTTGCTGATCAGTAACCGGTATCATGATAATCTCGACATTTTTCATCTTCTAAAATTTAATAATTACAGGAATTAGGTTTGTCCGGTAAATTTATTTTGTAAAAATGTATTCCAGGATGTGTAATGGCGACAATCTGGAGGGGTAATTGCGACTAGCATAAAATGAATGAAAGAAACAATGAGCAAAAATTACTTTCTATCGGGCATTTTCATCTACCTCAAATATTCCAAAAGTATTATTATCCTGATCCAGGAAATATCCTTGCCAGCATCTTCCGGGAATGGCAAATTTTGGTAGTGCAATCTGTCCTCCGGCATGAATTATTTTATCGCTTATTTCATCAAAATTTTCTACCAGTATCGAACAAACAAATGCGTTCGTGCCAAATGCCATAGGAGGGATTTGAGCCGGCCGTTTTAATAAGCCACCGTAAATTGAATTCGTTTCTATCCTGTAATAATCAATGGGAACGAATTCTTCTTTGATAAACTTCCAGCCAAATATTGTTTCATAGAATTTTATTTCCCGGCTGGGATCAGAAGATTGTATTTCAAAATAACTTACCGTATTCATAACTTAAGTTTTTATTGGAATTAATATCACATTAAGCGTACCATTTTTGATTATTCCAGGTCAATAGTTCTATTCACATTTATTTTTTCCAGGAAGTATTGATCATGAGATATTACAATAAGTGTTCCCCTGTAGTCATTAACAGCGGCAATTAAAATTTCGATATTCTGTATATCAAGGTTGTTAGTAGGTTCATCCAAAACGATAATATCTGGAGCTTTGTTTCTAATGGTTAGACAGCACAGCATGAGGCGCATTTTTTCGCCTCCGCTGAGTATGCCGCATGATTTATCCCAATATTCTTTTGTAAACAGGAAACGGTTTAACCGAATTTTTATCTCATGTTCCAGCAATGCAGTATGATTAAATTTTTCGGCCTGTTCGTAAACTCTGAGCTGGTTAGTTATTAGTGAATAGTCCTGATCAATATATACTGATTTATTATCTGCCCTGTAAACGGAACCTTGCTTAGGATCTAATTCTCCCAATATTAGTTTGATTAACGTAGTCTTACCTGATCCATTCAACCCGGCTAATGAAATTCGTTCTCCACTGACGATTTGAAAATGAAGTGGATGTTTCCAAAGCGCTTGTTCTCCATAACTAAAGTTTAGATTTTTTGCTGAAAAGAGTATTTTTCCATTATGAAGCTCAGCGTGATCAAACCCAAACTTCATTTTATCTGTATCGGGTAAAGCTGCCCTCAGCTCATTTAAATCTTGAGAAATACCACCCACTTTTTCTTCATGAGCAGATTTTATGCGCGATGTACTTTTTTCAGCATTGTTTTTAAAGGTATTCATCGAAATAGTAGGCAGACCTTCTTTTTCTTTCTTTTTCTTACCTCTTGCGTCCAGTTTCTGTTGTCTTTCTGCCGTTTCCCGCGCAATGGTTTTTGCCTTGCGCAAAGCTTTTTCTGTGTCTTTTAATTCCTGGTTTAATGCATTGTTCTCAATTGATTTTTGTTCTGCATAAAAATCATAGTTGCCTCCATAAATCGTTATTCCATGTTTATTTAATTCATATACTACATCAATAAGGTTTAATAATTTTCTATCGTGGCTAACTATTATTAAAGTAGAAGTAGTTGTTTGGATGAAATGATAAAGTTGCTTCCTTCCTTCACGATCTAAGTGATTACTAGGCTCGTCCAATAAAACAATTTCGGGAAGATGAATAGAAATGCCGGCAAGTAATACTTTAGTTTTTTGCCCGCCACTTAGCGTGTTCATTTTCTGTGACAGGTCTATACCTTCCAGTTTCCAATCCATTAAAGCCTGGTGACTACGTTCTTCGATGCTCCAGTCATCATTTAGTAAAGCCAGATTTGCATCCGTTATTGAGCCTGCGAGAATTTCACGTAAGGCTTTTAGTTTATCATCAATTTTCAGCGCCTGGGCAACAGTTAGCTCATTCAGCTGTCCGAATAATTGCGGTATATAGTAAGGCTGAGCGCCGGTTCTCACAACGCCACCTGATGGCTGTAATTCTGCGGCAATGATTTTAAGCAAAGTAGATTTGCCTGAGCCGTTATTGCCGATCAGTGCTATCTTATTTTGTTTGCTAATGCTAAGGCTTAGATCGTCGAATAAAAGGTCTTTATTCGGATGAGTGTAGGTGATTTTTTGAAGTATGATCATAACTTCTTTCTTTAAAATGAATAATAGATCCTTTATTTGGGATCAGTTTATTTTTTGAAAGAAGTCCTAAATCACATTTGTTTTTTCTAATTGATTGGGCTGCAAACTTACAAAGTTTTCAGTTACAATTATACAGCAAAGAACCTGCACACAGCATTCCTGCTGTGTGCAATGGTACTTATTTTGGCGGATGAATATTTTAACATACAACTGTACCAGAATCAAAATGTTAGCGCAAGGAGTTCGATCTAGACAGTTGGTAATCTTTTAAATAATTTGTTAGTTCTTTTTTGCAGATTGTAATTGTCCGTACGTGGGAACCTGGTTCATGATAGAAGCCCTGATTTGTGTTAGCAGGTAAACTTCTGCCTGGTAAAATTCAAATGCAATTACAGGATTGGTAGCAGCTTTAATTTTCTTGTAGTAAACTTCCAGATTTTTTTCCTGCTCCATTCTGTTTGCAAAATATTGCGTAGCTAAAGAATCAGCGGTAACGGGTGTCATTCCACTATATGCTAAGGCTGTTTTTTCATATAGTTTGATTCTTGACTTTGCAGTAGCTTTATTTCCTACCTGGTATTCGTCGTAAATTTTCCAAAAAGCTACAGAATCTTTTCCGGTAACAGGAACGAGCTTGCTAATGGCTTCTTTCTTTTGAACACCCAATAAATTTACAATTGCCTCAGCTTCGGCATCAGAAGTTTGCGCATAAGAGCCAATAGTTACAGCTAAACAGAATACCGCCAGCAGCGTAGTTTTAATGTACATATAGTTGTTTTTTCACAAGGAAACGAATTTTAATCGAAACAAAAAATATTTAATATAAAGAGAGTTGATCGTTTCGGCAGTACACTCTTTTTGCAGGAATAAAGCTCGTCCTGGCTTTCCGGGAAAAATTGTAAATTTAGATAAGCCGAAATACTAACCGAAACCAACGATTTGAAATGATCCCGGAACACAGTTCAATCCCTAAAAGCATCCCCCATAAAACCTGGGTAAAGGGTACTCATTGGATAATAACTTTGAGTTTTTTTGCCCTTGTGTTTAGCGGTTTTGTTATCCTGATGTGTCACCCACGGTTATATTGGGGGTGAAGTAGGAAACGACTTAACTCCTGCTTTATTCGAACTACCGGTTAGCCGGAACTACCAGCATGGCGGTTGGGAATGGAATGAATGGGACTGATCTGCCACTTGCTCATGGTGCGCCTTTGCGTGTGAGGGTAGAAACCCAAATCGGTTACAAAAGAGTAAAGTATCTCCAGCGCATAGTGGTTACCGATGAATTTGTTGATATGGGTGATAGCGGTTGGGCATGGTACGTGGGTATATGAGGATAATGTTGAAATGATAATATCATTTTCTAGACTATAGGAATAGTTTCTTCCAGCATCTCATTCCCTGCTTTATCATAGTAAGTGCAGGTCATTTTCGTTGTACTGACTGTCCATTTTTCTACTGCCTTTTTCGCGCAGCTATCACAAAACTCCTGGTAATTCGTTTTGCCTTGCTGATGTTCCTTCAAATCAATTTTAAATTGAAAGACATTACTTTTATCGACAACAATAAGTTTTCCATATTTATCGCCGGAAGAAATTTTGTAGCCCTCTTTACCTGTGTATTCTGTATGTCCGTCTGAAACATAAGTTTCAAAAAATATTATACCCAGCTTGATAATGTCCTGCACATAATTGGGGAAGTCTGTACCAGTTTTTACCTTTGAATGAGCTGATTTTATTTTTTTCGAGGGTAAACATTTTATATTATTTATAATGAGAAGTGAGATCAACATTTTTTACCAGGCGTTCACCTGAAGTAAATCTGTTTAAAATAATGTTGAAGTTTCAAAGAGCGTGAATTGCATTCCGCCGGGGTCCTGCATTCTTTGAACCTTACTCCAGGGTGCTTGCTTTACATCAGCTAATTTAATAGCCCCTGAAACTTCTAATGTTTTACCAACGGTTTCGATTCCATCTCCAATATTTAATGCTAACCTAACGGGTCCCGCTACTTGTTTTCCTACTTCGATTTCATCGATGGTGCCAGCATGTTTTTTATCAATCAGTTCTAATGATGCTAATCCTGCAGTAAGGATAATTCCATTTCCTGTAGGTTCATGCCATTCTTTTGAAACTTCAAGTCCGACTGTTTGCCGATAGAATTTAATCACTTCATCGAGGTTGTCGACAGTTAAGATAATACGTAGTTCTTTTACTTTCATTTGGTGGCATTTTAAAATTTGCAAAAGTCAAGAAATTGCTTGAACCTGTTTGAACAATTTTCGAGTTCTCGGATTACCTTTTTAATAATTTATAGTGTAGGTATTTGTTCCATTTTTTGTACATATCAGCGAATCGGTTTGAATAATAGGCTGCCCCGGGACTGATACTTTCTGCCATGTAATTTTTGTATAAATATCAGTTGATGTTAAAAGATTGAGAATAGTGTCAGTGGCGTATTGTTGGCCGCTAATGTGTAGAACTGTATAAGGTAACTCGTTAGTAAAATCTCGCGCAACTGAAAAGCTAAGGAAGCTATCTGTAAATGTTCTGCGTATTTTAAGGGTTAAATTTGTTTTTGGATATTGTTCGAAGCTGATGTTTTGAAGCGAAGCAGGATCAAATTTATTAAAACTTTTTTCGTATAAATTTGAAAAGCCATTGTTGTCAGCGTGTAATACATAATTTGTATCAGCCGGAATACTCAAGAGTAAAGAATAGTCTGTAAAGTTACTCGTATCAATAGTCGCTGCGAAAGTAAATTTTCCGTCATTACCGGATACAGTAGTTGCTATTTTTTTTGGAGGACATATTAAGCAAGGCGTTCTTCTGCTCCATTTTAATTCCAGTGGCACATTACTCAATCCTGTACCTGTAGCTTTATTTAAAATATTACCACTTATAGTGATTGAAGTACAGTTTCCTGTACATTTAAGATTGCTTTTTTTGCAGGAATTCAGTAGAATAACAGGTGTTAAAAAAAGAATAAGGAATTTGAAAATATTATTTTTAATTGGCATATAGAGAATTGGTTTCTAAAATTACCAGTTTGCTACCTTAAATTTTCTACTGATTAATGGCACTTTATCAACATAATCTGATTATACCTTCATTATCAATCTGTATTTTCTGTTCGGATTGTAAAAACTGAAGTACCCGCCAAGTTTTTTCTTTGTGAATATTTTTAAACTCCTGTAATAAATCCTTGGTATTTACCTGTTGTTGCTTAGCAATTGACTTCACCATTTTCTCTCGGATGATTTCAAATTCTTCCGAACTTAAATGCGTCCTTTTTTTCTGCAGACAGTTGTCACAAATACCACAATCCTGCATGGCTTCATCTCCAAAGTATTTTCCGATATAGCTGCTTCTGCAATTTGCTGGCTGTTCAATATATCCGATAAATGCATCTACTCTTTTTTCGAATCTTTGCTTACGGGCGTTATAGGCCTTGTAGTCGATGGTCAGTTCTTCAGATTTTGAGCGATTGCGGATAAAATACAATTGCGCTGTATCTTTCTGCGGCTCGTAGCGGATAATACCATTGGCCTGTAATTGCAATAACCATTCTTTCACCTGTTCGGGAGATGATTTTAAAAGATAGGCGATTGACTTTTCATAAACTGGTACAGACTGATCAAATATTCCTTCATATGTTCTTAATAGTGATTTTATAACGGCATCGTATATAGGATTTGTTTGTTCAAAAGAATGGAGTGATTCTTTATTGCAGTTAAAACCAACTTTTGATGGCATAAAAACCTGTTCGTTGAACGAAAGATATTCCTCTTGTTCCAGCATTTTGAGACTATTCATACTTTCGAACAGGTCGAGTTTGAATGTTTTGACGAAATCTGCAAGGTCAAAATCATAATAGTTTCCTTCTCCGAGTCCGGCAGGAAGTTGTAAATAATTAGCAATCGATTGGTAGATATTCCGGATAGTATCCATCCCCGGAAACTTCTGTTGAGATTGTGCCTTCAGGCTGTCGATGTCTTTTTGTTGATATAGTAAAATTGCATATGATTTTTGTCCGTCCCTGCCTGCCCGCCCTGCTTCCTGGTAATAATTTTCCAGGCAATCGGGAAGATCCATATGAATTACAGTTCTTACGTCCGGTTTATCGATGCCCATACCAAATGCATTGGTACAAACAATGGTTCGTATTTGATTTTTGATCCAGGATTCCTGTTTTAGATTTCGATCTTCGCTGCTTAAACCCGCATGATAATAATCTGCGCTGACGTTATAAGTTTTAAGTTGCTCAGCAATTTCTTTGGTTCTTTTTCTGCTTTTGCAATATACAATGCTGCTTCCGGGAACAGCGAGTAATATGTCTATTAGCTTGTTGATCTTTGCATCTACTTTGAAGACACTGTAAGAAAGATTGGGCCTAGCAAATGATTGCCGGAAAATATGCTTAGTCTTGAATTTAAGTTTATCGCAGATATCATCCTGAACGTCCCGGGTAGCCGAAGCCGTGAGTGCAAGAACCGGAATACCTGGAATGATATCACGGATTGCAGCGATCCTAAGATAGGGTGGCCGAAAATCATATCCCCATTGCGAAACGCAATGTGCTTCATCGATCGCGATGAGGTTGATGGGTAAGGAAGGAAGATATTCTATGAAAAGATTTGATTCGAGACGTTCGGGCGAAACGTATAGGAATTTACAATTGCTTTCTATGACTACTTTAAGCGTATTGATTACTTCCTTCCTGTTCATTCCAGCCTGTATGGAAAAAGCTGTTATACCCTTTTTTCTTAAATTTTCCACCTGGTCTTTCATCAATGCAATCAATGGGCTAACTACCAGGCAAAGGCCTTCTTTAGCCATCGCCGGAACCTGGAAACAAATTGATTTTCCCCCACCTGTTGGCAATAGCGCTAAAGTATCATCTCCACCAAGAACGGAATTGATAATGTCTTCCTGCAGGGGCCTGAAGTTTTCATGTCCCCAATATTGTTTTAGTATTTGTTGAATGGAATTCAATGCGGGTGGTAATGATAATCTGCTAATTTACGTTAAGAGGTTGTTTAATGAAGTTTATATACAACTGAATATTATGTGAGTTTTCCTCAGAATAATATGATATCCACATGTTATTTTGTAGAAAAAGGGTTCAAGCCCTGAAAAGGGCGTAATATATCAGCGATGGGTGTAGCCCATCGTGCCAAAACGACGGCCTGACAGCCATCGCTATAATATTGCGCCCTTTCAGGGCTTGGATATCGCCCTTTAAGAATTTGATGTATTATGAAATTATTATTTCAAATGAATTATTTCCTGGTGTTTTAACCCTTATCAATAACTTAAATCACCCTTTTTATAAACAACCTTACTGAATTAATGCCAAGCACCACATCGCTTAATCCCATTGTGAGTGCAGCAACACCAGGGGTTAATAATCCAATTGCAGCAACAGGAATTGCCACGATATTGTAGAAGAATGCCCAGAAAAGATTTTGTTTGATAGTTATAAAAGTATGCTTACCCAAACCCAATGATAGAGGAAGATTTTTTAATCCATGACCCATCAACACCACATCTGAAGTTTGAACTGCAATTTGCGAGGCTTCGCTTAATGAAATACCGATCGTAGCTTTTGCTAAAGCAGGTGCATCGTTGATACCATCGCCTACCATAGCTGTAGGATGTTCACTGTTCAATTTCTCAATGATTTCAAGTTTTTGTGCAGGTGTTTTTTCTGCGATAACTTCATCTATACCCAGCTGATCACCAATTTTCTTTGACTTCATCATTCTGTCGCCACTTAACAGAAAGGTTTTGATTTGGTTATTGCGGAAATAATCAACTACCCGTTTTGCTTCTGGCCTTATTTCATCCTGAACATCTATCCAGCCCAGGAGTTCATTATTTTTTACAACATAAACATTATGTTCATCGTCTTTTGTAAACTGTTGGGCAATGGCATAGGAGCCTGCCCAAAATATATTTCCTTCAGCGTCTTCAGCCTTCATGCCCATTCCTTTTACTTCTTCAATTTTTTTCCAACGCGTATCAATTTTTGTTTTCCATAAAGAAGTAATAGATATAGCGATGGGATGGTTGGAATATTTTTCTAAAGAAAAAACAAGTTTTTTAAATTCCTCTTCATTGATATTGTTATAACTGAAATCGGATATACTGAATTTACCAGTTGTTAATGTTCCTGTTTTATCGAAAACCACCTGCTGTATACTTTTAAAAGCTTCCAGGCTTTTGGCATCGCGGAACAATACGCCATTTTTTGCGGCTCTTCCCAATCCCACTGCAATAGCAGCAGGAGTTGCTAATCCCATTGCACAGGGACATGCAATTACTAATACAGCAATGCTGCGCATAAGGGATGCACCAAAATCATGTAACAAAAAATAGTTTATAATAAAAGTGAGCGCTGCTATAACCAGTACCACGGGAACAAAAATAGCGCTGATTCTATCAGCCATTAGCTGCACAGGCGGTTTATCGCCCTGTGCTTTTTTTACGAGATTGATAATATTCGAAAGCACTGAGTCTTTTGCTTCTGCTGTTACCTGCGCTTTAACGGTACCGTTAGTGATTATGCTTCCGCCAATCAGTCTGTCTTTGGCATGTTTCTCCAGGGGCATGCTTTCACCGGTAATGATGGCTTCATTTACACTGGCATTTCCCCAAAGAATTTTGCAATCAGCGGGCACCTGCTCTCCCGATTTTATTAAGATCAGATCACCATTTCTCAACTGCGAATTGTCAACGGGGAAAATTATTTCCTGGTGTTCGTGATCAAATGCGATCATATTGGCCATCACTTTTTGCGATTTTGCCAGTGAATGCAATGCGCGCTGTGTACTTTCTACCGAAACGTCTTCCATATAATTTCCCAGGAAAACCAAAGTAATGATGGTTGCCGCTGTTTCATAAAACAAGTAAGAGGGACCCAGGTTAAGAACTGTTCCGGCCAGGCTGTACACAAATGCAGCTGTTGCACCAATTGCGATCAGTACGTTCATGTTGGGAATACCATTGATGAGACTTTTTACAGCGCTTCTGCCAAAAAAATGCATGCCTGTAATGTAAACCGGCAGGCACAATGCCAGTTGCACCCAGCCATTCATGAGCCAGTGGATATGGATCCATTTTTCGAGCATATGCAGCATTAATACCAATGTAAAAGGAGTGCATATGATCAGGTAGCGTAAGAACTTGTTCATACCCTTTCCGTGTGAAGCATGGTCATGCCCGTGATCATGTTCAGGATTGAACACTTTATATCCAAGATCCTCTATTCCTTTTTGCAGTGCTTCTTTTCCGTTTGTATTGGCTATCTGAAAGCTCACATCACCATCTACCGGGCTAACCTTCACTTCCTGCATGCCTTTTTTCTCCAGGTATTTTGAAATGGTGAGTGCACAATTGGTGCAGGTCATCCCTTCCACTTTCCAGTTTATTGTTTCCATACTGCTTGAATATTATTAAATGGTTATTTCGAAACCACGGAATTTTATTTGTGTACCGGCAAAATTACCACACTAAAGGCAGGCTTAATTATGTAAAAGGAATTATCTTTTATACGCTGTTGCAATTATACTTTTGCATTATGGAATTAACATTTCAATTACAGGATATACGCAAAGCTGCCAGGGAATTTCTTGACCAAACCCGCGACTACTTTGTTTTCGCTTTTCATGGCGAGATGGGTGCCGGTAAAACAACTTTTATACATGCTTTATGTGATGAAATGCAGGTGAGCAGCACAGTTGGAAGCCCTACTTTTTCAATTATTAATGAATACAGCTATCCGGGCGGTAGTCTTTTTCATATCGATCTTTATCGTTTGAATGATGAGGAAGAAGCCGTCCGCGCGGGTATAGAGGATTGCCTTTATTCGGGGGATATCTGTTTTGTTGAGTGGCCTGAGCGAATTCCCCATTTGTTTCCGGAGCATACCCTGCATGTTTTTCTGGAAGCCACCGATAATAATACCCGGTTGTTAAGTGTTGAATTACTATCTGCACATTGATTTAAAATTCGTAAATTGACAGCTCCCGGTAAATGAAGCCGCATACAACCACGAACTGATTCTATGGCACAAACGAAACCTCATATCAGTACTTCCTTTAGTTACGAAACGCTGGAAGAAACCCTCGATATAAAGCCGAAAGGCGCTCAACTGCATATAGGAATTCCAAAAGAAACCGCTTTCCAGGAAAATCGAATCGCGCTAACGCCCGATGCTGTAGCTGTATTGGTGAGTAATGGACAGCATGTAGTTATCGAACACAATGCAGGCGACGCTGCTCATTACCGTGATAAAGATTATTCTGAAGCCGGCGCAAAAATAGTTTACGATAAACATGAAGTTTTTAATGCGCCTTTACTGGTGAAATCAGCTCCTGTAGTTGAAGATGACCTGGCATTGTTGCAACCGGGACAAATCATCATTTCGCCTATGCACCTATCTGTTTTGAAAGCTGATTTGCTGGAGAAATTGATGGAGAAACGTATTACGGCCATAGCATTTGAAAATTTGAAAGATGATAGTGGTTCTCTTCCCATTGTAAGAAGCATGAGTGAAATTGCCGGGAGCGCAGTGATGCTTATTGCAGGACAATACCTGGGTTCAGCCAATCATGGAAAAGGGGTTTTGCTGGGCGGTATTTCGGGGATCCCTCCTACAAAAGTAATTATCATGGGTGCAGGAATAGTGGGAGAATATGCAGCCCGTGCCGCACTTTCTCTTGGTGCTTCCGTGAAAGTATTTGATAATAGTGTGTATCGCTTAAAACGTTTGCAGAATAATATCGGCCATCGTTTATGGACTTCCGTTATAGAACCAAAAATTCTCGCCAAGCAATTGAAAACCTGTGAAATTGCTGTAGGAGCGCTCGGTTCAACAGGTGGACGGACGCCAATTTATGTAACGGAAGAAATGGTGAGTAATATGCGCCCGGGCAGTGTTATCATCGACGTAAGTATCGATAGGGGTGGTTGTTTTGAAACATCAGAAATAACCACTCATGAAGCGCCTATATTTATGAAGTATGGCGTTATTCATTATTGTGTTCCCAATATTCCGTCAGGATTTGCCCGAACTGCATCGCATGCTATTAGTAATGTGTTAATGCCATTGTTACTTGAAGCTGCTGAAGAAGGAGGAGTCGAAAACCTGATCTGGCATAAGATACATCTACGTCATGGAATCTACCTTTTTAAAGGGGCATTAACCAATTTTCACTTAAGCCAGCGTTTTGATCTGAAATATACCGATCTGAATTTGTTGATTGCCAGTCAGCGATAGAAACCTGTTTCATCAACCATCTCTTCTTCAATCGAATATTGAGAATTGAGTATTGAAAATTATTTCCAGTCTCCGATCTTCAGAATATTCTTACAAAAGGAATATTCCTGCTGGTCATTACTACTTACTATCACAATACGATCGCTGCAATGATCATTCACCAGTTGATGGTACAGTTCAATACCTGTTACATCCAGGTTGGTGCACGGCTCATCAAGCAATAATATGGGAGTAGAGGAAAAAAACGCCTGCGCCAGTTTCACTCTTTGTTTCATTCCCGAAGAATAATAGCGAATTTGTTTATGAGCAGCTTTTTCGAGTCCAACATGAGCAATAATTTGTTGGATATCCCAGCCAGGTATAAATGGTTTAAAATTTTTATGGAAGCCGAAGAACTCGGTAGCCGTCATCTCCTCTACAACTTCAAGGTAGGGAGCAGCAATTGATAGTTGCTGATATGCGTTTTCTGAAGCGATAGTTGATTTTTGCGTACCATTAAGCTGGCAAAATTCTACCGAGCCTTCACTACTAGCAACGGCTCCGGCGATTACCTGTAAAAGGGTTGACTTTCCAGAACCATTGGCTCCGGTAATTGCATAAGATTGTGCAGCAAGAAAATCATAACTAAAGTTGCGGAATATCCAATCGCGGTTAAAGCGTTTACCAAGTTTGTGGCAACTAATCTTCATCCGTACTTCCTTTTGTGAAGCGTTTGATAATGCCGCGACCGCTTTCCCGAACAAAAGTCAGAATATCATCGCGTTCATCGCTGGCCGGTAGTTCCTCTTCAATAAATTCAAGGGCCTGTGAAGTATTCATGCCCTTATTATAGATGCAACGGTATATGTCGAGAATATGATTGATGCGTTCGATGCTAAATCCTCTTCTTTTTAATCCAACTGAATTTACGCCTGCATAGCTAAGGGGTGCTCTTGCTGCTTTGATATAGGGAGGAACATCTTTACTTACCAATGAGCCACCACTGATAAATGCGTGTTGACCGATTTGAACAAACTGATGGATGGCGCACATTCCTGCAAGTATTGCCCAATCGCCTACTACCACGTGACCTGCTACCTGTGTATTATTGCTGATGATACAATTATTACCAATGATGCAATCATGAGCGAGGTGGCTGTACGCCATGATCAAACAATTGTTACCAACCTTTGTAGTCCAGCGATCATTACTTCCACGGTTGATGGTAACAAATTCGCGGATGGTTGTATTATCACCTATTTGAATGGTAGTATCTTCTCCATCATATTTTAGATCCTGTGGAATAGCCGATAAAACTGCACCTGGAAAAATGCGGCAGTTTTTACCAATTCGTGCTCCTTCCATTATAGTAACGTTTGAGCCGATCCAGGTTCCTTCACCTATTTCAACATTCTGGTGAATTACTGTAAAGGGATCAATTTTAACGTTGGTAGCAAGTTTGGCGTTGGGGTGAATATAGGTATGTGGATGGATCATAAAGCTTGCTGTTATCACTTTTACAAGTGATATTTTAATGATTGAATTGCCGGTTTTAAACTGGCAGGCGCAAAAATATAATTTCCTCCCGAATTGTAATAACCTGTTCCTTAAACTTAGCCCAATGAATAGTTGTTTAACTATTATTTAGTTCCTTCTTACCAGTTGTGCTACCAAATCCGCCTCCGTGCAAACCTTATTACCTACGAAAACAGTTCCCTTCATTTCACAAATACCTCTGCGTATAGGAGAAGCCAGTTCCATTCTCAACAACATCGTATCACCTGGCACTACTTTTTGTTTGAATTTACAGTTGTCAATTTTCAGGAAATAAGTATCATAATCGCCTGCGCTCATTGAATTGATCGCTAAAATGCCACCGGTTTGAGCGAGGGCTTCGATTTGCAAAACACCTGGCATTACAGGGTTTCCGGGGAAATGCCCCACAAAGAATGGTTCGTTGAAAGTAACATTCTTTACGCCAACTATATGTTTATCGGATAATTCGATAATCTTATCTACCAGTAAAAACGGGTAACGATGTGGTAAGGTTTTTTCTATTTGCTGGGTATTATATATCGGTGGTTGGTTGGGATCATAAATCGGTACATTCTTCAGATTCTTATTCTTTTTGATATACTGTTTTATTTTCTTCGCAAATTCAACATTGGTGCTATGTCCGGGGCGATTTGCTATTATTCTTGCCTTAACGGGATATCCTATGAGAGCCAGATCACCCACAACATCCAGGAGTTTATGACGGGCAGGTTCATTCAGGAACCGAAGTTCGAGGTTGTTTAGATATCCTTCCGATTTCACTTCCATTTTATCACGACCGAAGGCTTTAGCAAGTCTTTGCATTTCTTCTGCCGTTACTGGTTTATCAACTACGACTATAGCGTTATTGATATCACCCCCTTTAATAAGATTATTATCGAGCAGCATTTCCAGTTCATGTAAAAAGCAGAAAGTGCGGCAGGGGGCTATCTCATTTTTAAATTCCTGAATATGTTTTAAACCCGCATGCTGAGTACCTAATACAGGTGAATTAAAATCAATCAATGTAGTAATCTGGTATTCAACAGAAGGCATAGCCACCATTTCTACGCGTTTCTTTTCATCGTAATGGTAAATATTCTGATCAATGCTATACCAGGCTTTTGCAGCTGCCTGTTCTAAAACGCCCACTTCCTCTATTAATTCCAGGAAAGGCTGCGAACTACCGTCCATGATGGGGATTTCCGGTCCGTTAAGTTCAATCAGGCAATTGTCGATTCCAAGGCCTACCAGGGCAGCTAAAACATGTTCAACTGTGCTTACTTTAGCCCCGTTATCTTCCAGTGTAGTTCCCCTGGAAGTATCTGTTACGAGGTCGCAATCCGCCTTTATAATTGGTTGACCAGCAAGGTCAATACGTTGAAATTGAATGCCAAAACCGGGATTTGCTGGTTTAAGAATCATATCCACATTTACACCGGTATGTAAGCCCGTGCCTGAAATACTTACTTCTTGTTCTAATGTGTGCTGCTTGTCTGGGTTAAAATTCGCGTCCATTAATCAAATAGGTTTTTATTACTGACTACCCGGTCAAAGCCGCAAAGATAGCTATTCGGGGTTAATGAAAGGGTGTAAGTTTCGGTTCGAATAAATGGGAATCAGTCTTGAGAATCAAATGAAAAATGAAGGTGAAGAAAGTATTGGGAAAATGAATGGTAAAACGACGGTTTAAAGGTGAAATAACCTAGAGTGGTAGGGTTAAATAACCCTTGGAGGGTATTTTTACGCTCCAAGGGTTATTTAACCGTCAATGACCGGGTTGTTTCAACATATTACGACAAATTCTCTCAGTACGACTACGACTCAGATTCTTAAAAATGGAAGTGCTTACGTTGAAAGAAACATTTCGTATAGGGTGAAATAACCCTTGGAGGGTAGTTTTACGCATCAAAATAATGAAACATTTCTAAAAGACATTAATTAAAAAAGACATATTTAAAATTTGTCTCCAATCCACGCGCAGCCAACATGATGATTTAAATAATCCTGTAATTCTTATAATCAAATAGCCTTATTCCTGTTTTCTTTTCAAATGCATATAATATCCTGTCAGAAAAAGACATGTTCTTTCTGCCCGTTTCAAAACTAATATCCCAATTCCGGTTACTGATCCGGCCTTTCATGGGCGAAGGATGTGTCCCGGTAAATCTTTCCAGGGAATCAACATCTTTCACATAATCAAATAATTCAGCTTCTGTTTCCTCATTTGTTTTTTGATCGTTACCCGACCAGTAATTTCCAAAATTGTCACGTTTCGCTTTTTGAGCCTGCGGACTTTTAACCCAACCGTAATGATAAATACTGGCATTTATCAATTTTACATTGAGCTTGCGATCATTTTTTCTAAATCCCTGCGCATCCCTATATGAACGAATCGATTTATCATTTCTGATTATCCTTATTTCACGGTTATACCATCTCCTTGAATCCCCTATATAATCAAAGGTTCCATAAAAATGTATGTACTTAAATAACAATCCCTCAACTTTATCGTCGTTGAGATATTTTTCTGTCGCAGCCTTAATCACTGCATGATCACTTTCATGTACCACTTCATCGCCCTGTAAATAAAATGCCCAATCTGAATCTGTAGAAATATGTTCAAATGCCTTGTCTGTTTCAACCGCCAATACACGCCCACCTGTTTTCAAAGAATCATCCCAAACAGATTGAACAATTTTAATTTTTGGTGATGAAATGGATTGTATTAAAGCAAGTGTTTCATCTTCCGAATTTCCAACACTCACAATATATTCATCAACGATTGGTAAAATGGATTGAATGGATTCAACAATGGGATAATCGTACTTGATAGCGTTACGAACAAATGTAAACCCGCTTATTTTCATGAAAATTATATTGATTTCAAAGATAGGGTTAGTTATTCATTGTGTCCTTTGTGCTCTTCCTCGTGTTCCTGGTGGTGGCTTTTTTTCACCACAAGGAACACAAGGAAGAACACAAGGGGCACAATGAAAAGGACTTTTGTTATGTTACCTTTATCAAACAAATAAAAAATAAATAGAACCAGATTTAAAATGCTATCCATCCGCCACGAAGTTTTTATCGAAGTTGCCAATCGTCTCAGTTTTTCAAAAGCTGCAGAAATACTTTTTATCAGTCAGCCTGCAATCAGTAAACATATAAAAACGCTGGAACAGTATTATAAAACTACTTTGTTCGACAGGAGTGGAAATAGCATCGTTCTCACGAATGCAGGGAGATTATTATACAACCACCTGCTCAAAGCAAAAGCTATCCAGAAACAGCTGGAGTTTGATATTAGTACAATTAACAGCCAGTTAAAAGCAAAGGGACAATTAAAACTGGGAGCCAGTACAACCGTTGCACTTTATATTATTCCTAAAGTATTGTCGGCTTTCCATCAAAAATATCCGGATGTAAAAATCAGTTTATTGAATAGAAATACCGATACTATTGTACAGGCTTTGCTTGATCACGATATTGATGTGGGAATAGTGGAAGGCAGAGCGAAAATAAATGCAATCAGCTACGAATCCTTTATGACAGATGAAGTGGTAGCCTTGTGTTCATCTAAAAGTCCTATTGCAAAAAAAGGCAGTCTTGCAGTAAAGGATCTTTTAAATATTCCAATCGCATTACGTGAACAGGGCTCTGGCACACTCGATGCATTAAAGTATCATCTGCAAAAACACAAACTCAAAATTTCTGATCTGAATGTAGGTATTCGATTGGCAGGAACAGAAGCATTAAAGAATTTTTTGCGTGAAGATAATTGTGTGGGTTTCTTACCCAAGCGATCTGTAATAAGGGAACTGGAGCGCGGTGAACTGGTAGCAGTGAAAATAGAAAAGCTGAAGATTATACGTGACTTCTTTTTTATTCAGCGCAAGGGATCGGAAAATGATGGACTGAATAAGGCTTTTATACATTTCGCCAAACTTTCGTATAACAAATAGTTATGACACATAACGTTTATGTATTAGAATGGTTATATGCGGTTTGCTAATTTTGAATGATGATAGCTTTACCGGAAACCCAATCGTACATAGCCTGTCTTGAATGTTCTCTATGCAAAAAAGAATATCAGCTTGATGAATTGAATACTTATGCCACCTGTTGCAATAAGCCATTGATTGCAAAGTATGAATTCTCTTCTCACTTCCATAAAGAAGAACTGATTTTCCGCGAACATACTATGTGGAAATACTTTGAAATATTGCCTGTTTTGAAAAGAGAAAATATTGTTAGCCTGGGCGAGGGTATGACTCCTTTGATCAATCTATCGAAACTCGGCAACAAATATGGTTTCACCGATTTATTGATGAAGGATGAATCAGGCAATCCAACAGGTTCATTCAAAGCCAGGGGTTTAAGCATGGCTGTATCAAAAGCTAAAGAATTGGGTATAGAAAATTGTATCATTCCAACCGCTGGCAATGCAGGTGGTGCTATGGCAGCCTATTGTGCTAAAGCAGGAATGAATAGCACTGTTGTAATGCCCCGGCTAACCCCCGCGATATTTAAACAGGAATGTGAAATGTATGGGGCTCGTCTTATACTGGAAGATGGACTCATCAACGATTGTGCAAGAAAAGTGGCAAGACTCAAAGCCGAAGGAAATTATTTCGATATGTCTACTTTCAAAGAGCCTTACCGTCTTGAAGGAAAGAAAACAATGGGTTATGAAATTGCCGAGCAATTAAATTGGCAGCTACCCGATGTAATAGTTTATCCTACTGGTGGTGGAACAGGCCTGGTTGGAATCTGGAAAGCATTTCATGAAATGCTTGAAATGGGTTGGATAAACGGACCACTCCCGAAAATGATAGCAGTACAATCACTCAATTGTGCACCGGTAGTAAGAGCATTCTATAATCCCCGTCATTGGGCAGATGAGTTTGAGCCAATGCCCTCTATAGCTAATGGGCTCGCTGTTCCTTATCCTTTTGCAATGGATATGATACAAGACACTTTAGAATCATCAAACGGTTTTGCTTTAACCATTACAGAAGAAGAAATAATAGCAGGTGTAAAAGAAGTAGCAAGGGAAGAAGGTATATTGATTTCTCCCGAGGGGGCTGCTGCGTGGAAAGCGATTCTACATTTAAAGAAGCAAAAATTTATTGAACATACAGATAGGATCGTTCTGCTGAATACGGGTAGCGGGTATAAATATTTGGAAAACCTGAGTGTCTAAATTTGAAAATTGGATGTTGAAATTGATTCTTGAGAATTTCTTTAATAATCAATTTTCACATTCAATTTTCAATTAGACGCCGAGTTTCTCAGCCATCAGCTGCTTCACCAATTGTTCCAGTTCTTTTAATCTTTTATCAAGATCAGGTAAATTTCGGCTTAGTGCCTGGCTGCGTAATGCGCTGGTATAATCAAAAGCTGGTGATCCTGTAACGGCTGAATTGGGACTTTTAATAGATTTACTCACCCCGCTTTGAGCATTTATTTTACTTCCGTCGGCAATAGTGATATGCCCAACAATACCCGCTTGTCCACCGATCATTACATTGTTGCCGAGTTTAGTACTTCCGCTAACACCAGCCTGTGCGGCTATTACCGTGTTATTCCCTACTTCTACATTGTGCGCTATCTGAATAAGGTTATCAAGCTTGGCACCCGATTTTACTAATGTTGATCCTATAGTTGCCCTGTCGATAGTTGCATTGGCGCCTATTTCTACCCAGTCTTCAATTATTACATTTCCTATTTGTGGAACTTTTTTGAAACTGCCATCCTGCTGAGGTGCAAAACCAAAACCATCACTTCCTATTACAGAACCGGCATGTACTGAAATATTTTTTCCCAGCACACAGTCGTGGTAAATTTTTACACCCGCATGTAAAATGGTATTATCGCCGATGCGAACATTATCACCAACAAATGTGTTCGGGAAAATCTTTACACCGTTGCCAATCTTTACATGTTCACCGATATAGGCAAATGCCCCAATAAAAACCTTTTCTCCCAGTTTTGCAGTAGTGGCAATATAAGACGGTTGCTGTATGCCTACCATTTGTTGCCTGATCAATTCCTGGTACTGCGACAGGAGACTCGCAAACGCAGTATAGGCGTCGGGCACACGTATAAGGGCCGCCGTTATGGGTTCACGTAATTCCTGAGTTTCATTTACTATTATAGCCGAAGCTTCGGTGGTATATAAATAATCTTCGTACTTGGGGTTGGCTAAAAAAGCGAGTTGTCCTTTTTGGGCTTCTTCAATTTTGCCAAAAGAAGCTACCGGTGTATTGGGGTCGCCATCTACCTTACCGTTGATGAGCATTGCTATTTGTCCAGCAGTAAATTGCATAGTGGTGAAGCGTTTAGCTTTTAACCTTAGCATGTAGCTTTGGGTATCAGCAGGTATTAGATCACTGTGTACTTAAACTATAGGACTAAGGGCTTGATAAGTAACAAATGTAATATTTTTTTACAGGGCTGGCTAAATTGTGCTGGATTAGTGCATTATCTACTTTTGAAATATCCTTAATGGTCCCGTCTTTATAGAAAATATTGATACGTTCTTCCGACGGGTCATAGGTTGTGTTTACAGCTTCGCCTCCAAAAACAAAATATTCGGCCTCCCTTTGGGTAATATTTAAATGACTGCAAACCTTGTTCCTAAGTTTAGCCACAAACTCCTCTTTAAAAGGTTCTGCCTGCAGTTTAACTTTTAATAAACGTCTTTCAACCAAACCATGGCAGAGGATCGATAGTATTTTATCGGGGTGGGAAGTCCAGTTTTTAATGGTGCACAAAACATCATAGTCATCAAGCAGGCAAAACTTGTCGAGATGAGATTCAATATTCCGGCTCTCCGCAGGATTTCTCAGAAAGAAATCAAGTGTTGGACTAGCAGCAGAAATTTCATGGCCGTTTGCCATTAATTCTTTCGCCCTCTCCACAATTTTAACCAGCATTTTTTCCGCGCATACTACTGTTTTATGAAGGTAAACCTGCCAGTACATCAGCCTGCGCGATACCAGGAATTTCTCGGTTGAATAAATGGCTTTTTCTTCTACCATTAATTCACTTTTATGAACAGTGAGCATTTTTATAATGCGGTCATAGCCAATAACGCCTTCCGATACACCTGTAAAAAAACTGTCGCGGTTAAGATAATCCATCCGGTCCACGTCTAACTGACCTGATAGAAGTTGGTACAAAAAAGCTTTGGGATATTGGTTTGAAAAAATAGCTATCGCGGTTTGCAGCTGGCCATTCAATTCCTGGTTTAGCCGCTGCATGATAATTTTTGAAATTGTTTCGTGATGAACACCTTCTATTAGCGAAAACTCAAGTGCATGTGAAAATGGGCCATGACCTATATCATGCAATAAGATCGCAATTTTAGTGGCTATTTCTTCTTCTGCTGTAATTTCTACACCCTTGCTTTTTAATTCCTGCAAAGCCATACACATTAAATGATAAGCTCCCAGCGAGTGATGCAATCGCGAATGCACCGCACCAGGGTAAACAAGGGAGGCAAATGCCATTTGATGTATTCGGCGAAGGCGCTGGTAAAAAGGATGAGAAATTACCTCGAATATCAAAGGATGATCGATGGTTATAAAACCATACACGGGATCATTGATAATTTTTCTAACGCTGGAAGCCATATACTTATTAAAGCTTATCTATTCCGATATCTGTTAAAATCTTCTACACGAAAAGTTAAGTAAGTTGTAAATGTACAATTACTCAGCAATAAACCGGTAGTTGCAAAATTAGAAACCTATAGGATGGTTATATTCGATTAAATTTGATTTTTCACTTGCCGATTTTCCTTCCGGCCTATCGGCTATTCAACTTCACCAACAAACTATGGCATTAGGAACAATACTCTGGGTAGACGACGAAATGGAAAGCCTGCAATCGCAGATCTTATTTTTAAAGAATAAAGGCTACGAAGTAAACGCATTAAGTAACGGTTTCGATGCAATTGATTTTGTAAAAGAAAACCTGGTCGACATAGTTCTGCTCGATGAAAGCATGCCTGGCATAACCGGTATTGAAACCCTGGCAAAAATCAAGGAAGTAAATCAACAGATTCCAGTTGTGTTGATTACAAAAAACGAGACGGAAAACCTGATGGATGAAGCCATCGGCAGCCAGATCAGCGATTACCTGATTAAACCTGTTAATCCTAACCAGGTATTATTGAGTCTCAAAAAAATCCTCGATAATAAACGGCTCGTAGCGGAAAAAACAACCTCTGCCTATCAGCAGGAATTTCGCAGCCTGTTTATGGCGCTTAACAGTAATCCTGATTACAATGAATGGATGGATATCTACAAGAAACTGGTGTATTGGGAACTGGAAATGGAGAAAAGTGATAGCCCGGAAATGCGTGAAGTATTTCATACGCAAAAGCAGGAAGCCAATACCGAATTTTTCAAATTTATTTCGCGTAACTATGGCAGTTGGGTAAATCCAAAATCAACGGATGCCCCTATTATGTCTCATTCTCTTTTCCAATTCAAAGTGTTGCCACATATTGAAAAAGGAACACCTACTTTTTTTGTTTTGATCGATAACCTGCGTTTCGATCAATGGAAAGCTATTCAGCCGATTTTTTCGGAAAGCTTTCGCATACTTGAAGAAGATACATTCTATAGCATATTGCCGACTGCAACACAATATTGCAGGAACGCAATTTTTGCAGGATTACTACCTGTTGATATTGAAAAACAATTTCCTTCTCAGTGGAAAAATGATGAGGAAGAAGGCGGAAAGAATTTATTTGAAGAAGAATTTTTCAGGGGGCAGCTTAAACGCCTGAAAAAGGATAATCTGAAATTCTCTTATACCAAGGTTTTGAATTACCATGCTGGCCAGGACCTGGTGAATAATATCCATAACCTGATGGGTAACGATATCAATGTTATCGTGTACAATTTCGTGGACATGCTTAGTCATGCCCGAACCGAAATGGAAATACTTAAGGAATTGGCGAATGACGAAATGAGTTACCGCAGCATCACGGCCAGTTGGTTTGAACATTCACCACTTAACCAGGCATTGAAAAAAATCGCCGATAAAAAAGTAAATATCGTACTGGCTACCGATCACGGTAGTGTAAGAGTAAAAACTCCTTACAAAGTGGTAGGGGATAAACAAACCACTACCAATCTTCGCTATAAACATGGTCGAAATCTGAATTATGAACCAAAAGAAGTGTTGGCCTTTCGCGATCCTAAAGAAGCAGGACTACCTTCACCATCCGTAAATTCATCCTTCATTTTCGCAAAGGAAGATGGATTTCTTTGCTATCCCAATAACTACAATTATTATGTGAATTATTATCGTAATACTTTCCAGCACGGGGGAATTAGCCTGGAAGAAATGATTGTACCGGTGATAAAAATGACAAATAAATAATTTTTTACCGCAGAGAAAGAAGACGCAGAAGATTACTCTCCGTCTCCTTTCTTTGCGGTAAAAAAAATCCTCCATCGCGGATTTTTGGAATAGTAGAAGAGTTTGTGGATAAATATTAAATACCGTCATGTTGAGCAGGGGAAGCCTACCTTAAATTTGCTTTTATCAGCTCATCAGGGCAGAGATTTTTGACCTTTGATTTTTGACTTTTTAATTATGAAATACACCCAAACTACTTTAGACAAGATTGAAAAAATTCTGGATGAAAGCGAATACGTTATTCGCTATGAGCGGGGTACTTTTCAAAGTGGTTATTGCATATTAGAACAAAGAAAAGTTGTAGTACTCAATAAGTTTTTACAACTTGAAGGACGTATCAATACATTGGTTGATATTATACCTCAATTAAAAGTAACGCCGGAATTACTTAGTCCTGAAGCCAAAAAAACCTTCGATGAAGTAATGGCGAAATACGAAGCTGAAGAGAAATAAAATTTCATACCTTACCTGTTAACGGACTTCATCTTGTCTTATCCCCCTCTTACCATAACATTTTTAGGTAGCGGTACCAGCAGTGGCGTACCGATGATAGGCTGCAGTTGTGAAGTTTGCACTTCGACCGATAAAAAAGACAATCGTTTACGCAGCAGCATATTGGTTCAGTCTCCTAACACTACACTTGTTGTAGATTCTGGTCCCGATTTTCGTTACCAGATGTTACGGGCTAATGTAAAGAAATTAGATGCGATAGTTTTTACGCATCCTCATAAAGATCATGTTGCCGGGATGGATGATATCAGGGGATATAATTTTTTTTCTAAAAAACCAATGGAAATTTTTGCGAATGAAATTACCCAGGAAGTGATCATTCGTGAATTCTCTTATGTTTTTGCCGATACAAAATATCCGGGACTGCCAGAGGTCAATTTGAATAGCATAGCAGAAGAACCTTTTATGGTTGGAGATATACCGGTAATGCCTATCCCTGTATGGCATCTCAAGATGCCGGTTTTGGGTTTTCGTTTTGGAAAGTTTACTTATATAACCGATGCGAACCGGATTGAAGATAGGGAGAAAGAAAAAATCAAAGGGAGTGAATATATTGTCATCAACGCGTTGAGGAAAGAGAAGCATATTTCTCATTATAACCTCGCAGAAGCAATAGCACTCGCAACGGAATTGGAAATACCCAATGCCTATTTTACCCATATCAGTCACCAATTAGGGAAGCATGAAGCGGTAAGTAAGGAGCTTCCTCCAGGAATGCATTTAGCCTATGATGGCCTGCAGATTCACGTTTAAAAATACCGTTTTTTCACCCTTTTTATAGATGAATAAGCTTCATAACTTTTCTTTCTTATTCAAATTTTATGAAAGAATGGTGGAAGGATTATTTTTCTTTTACAAAGAAGGAAAGGACCGGCGCAATTGTTTTGATGGTACTTATTCTCGCATTGTTTATTGCACCTTATTTTTTTAAACAGGAATTTTCAGGTCCTGCTGAAGAAGAATTGAAGTCAATTAGCAAGAACGCATTGCTGGCAAAGCCATTTCATGAAGATTCGCTTATCGAAGAAGGTAATGACCAAAATACCAGCCCGGAAAATTTTAGTAATAAAGCATCGGTTGTTGCCGACAAACTTTTCAAATTTGATCCCAATACTTTGTCAGCAGAAGGATGGCGAAAATTGGGTGTTGCAGAGAAAATAATCCAGACCATTCGCCACTACATTGAAAAAGGCGGCAAATTTCGTCGCCCCGAAGATATTAAGCGTGTTTATGGTTTGAAGCCCGATCAGGCAGAACGATTGGTATTATATGTCGAAATAAAAAATAGTGAGCAGGATAATCGATATTCCGGAAAAGAAAAAACAATACCAAACGCCGGGCAAAAAGAATACAAACCATATAGGAAAGCGTTGGTAGATATTAACCAGGCTGATACTTCGGCGTGGATTGCACTACCAGGAATTGGATCCAAACTGGCACTACGCATTGTCAATTTCAGAGAAAAATTAGGTGGATTTTATTCAGTTGAACAGGTAAGTGAAACCTTTGGTCTTGCTGATTCTGTATTTCAAAAAATAAAAAGCCAATTGTTTTTGTCAGCATCAGGAGTTAGGCAAATTGATCTGAACAAAGCAACATTCAATGAATTAAAATTACATCCCTATATCCGTTGGAATATTGCACAGGCAATTGAAAGATACCGGGAGCAGCATGGTCCATTTACTACTATCAATGAACTAACAGAAATTAATATTATCAATGAGGAGTGGTTGAAAAAAGCCAAACCCTACCTGGTTGTAAACTAACAGACGTTAGTTTTATTGCGAATTTTTGCTATCTTGCCAACCTGGTCGTAAATATGAAGTTGTAAACTCATATTTTAAATGATAGCCATTCGAAAACTATTCATTCTAAACAATAATGAGTACTTTATAGGGGTTATAATCAGACCAATAACAAAAAATAGCATAAGTGAATTTTGAAACCACAGAAATAACTCAACAGGTAGCTCAGACTGCCCGTGATTTTGCGATACAATATATCAGGCCGCATGTCATGACCTGGGATGAAAGCCAGGAATTTCCAATAGAAGTTTTCCGTGAAATGGGGAAGCTTGGTCTCATGGGTGTTCTGGTACCCGAAGAATACGGTGGTGCAGGGTTGAGCTACATAGAATATGTAGCAATCATCCGTGAAATTTCAAGTGTTTGCGGTTCTATTGGTCTTAGTCTTGCGGCCCATAACTCACTTTGTACCGGCCATATTCTGGCTTTTGGTAATCCCGAACAAAAGAAAAAATATCTACCCAAACTTGCTTCAGCAGAATGGCTTGGCGCATGGGGGTTAACCGAAGCCAATACAGGTAGTGATGCAGGAAATATGAAATGTGTTGCGGTTCAAGATGGTAAAGACTGGATAATAAATGGCACAAAAAACTGGATCACACACGGCAGAAGTTGTGAAGTTGCAGTTGTAGTTTGTCGTACCGGAGAAGTAAGAACCAGAGATAATGCCACCGCATTTATTGTTGAAAAAGGAACCCCTGGTTTTAGTGGCGGTAAAAAAGAAAACAAACTTGGTATGCGTGCGAGTGAAACTGCAGAAATGATATTTGATAATGTGCGCATTCCGGATAGCCAACGGATGGGAGAGATAGGTGCCGGATTCAAGCAGTCTATGAAAGTATTGGATGGCGGTAGAATTTCCATTGCTGCATTATCATTAGGTATTGCAAAAGGCGCTTATGAAGCTGCATTACAATATTCAAAAGAACGTTACCAGTTTGATAAGCCGATTTCCAGTTTCCAGGGTATTTCATTTAAACTCGCCGATATGGCAACTGAAATCATGGCTGCTGAATTACTGACCATGCAGGCTGCAGATCTTAAGAACAGGGGAAAGAAAATGTCCAAGGAAGCTGCAATGGCCAAATATTTTGCCAGTGAAGTTGCCGTTAAAACAGCAACAGAAGCTGTACAAATTTTTGGCGGTTATGGATATACGAAAGACTTCCCCGTAGAGAAATTTTTTCGCGACAGTAAACTTTGTACTATTGGAGAAGGAACTTCTGAAATTCAGAAGATAGTTATTGCTCGTGAAGTGTTGTTGTAATTAATGGGATTATTGGGATTTTTAGGATTAGTGGGATTTAAATACTATCCGTCCAAAAAATCTTCATTGTCTTTAGGGCCATATTTATCGAATACTTTATCGATGGCGCCTCCAAAAATCGGAAACTTTTCTTTTGCAAAATTTTTAATGACTTCTATAGCTTTATAAGCCTGCTTTTCTGTTAGTCCTTCCGCCATCAGGCGATCGATAAGATCTTGCATATTTTTGGGTTTGTGGTGCTGACGAAGTTACCGATTAGCGTAATTAATAATTAGAAATTAATAATTAATAATATCAGGGCGGAAGCATTTGTTTTTCGCAAAGAATACACAAAGCAATTGAACCTGTTTAGAATTACACAAAAAAAAGTGTCACAATTTTGTGACACTTAATACACTCAAGTATTATTAATTTTTAATTATTCATTATTAATTAAACTACGCAACTTTCAGCAAACTCAACTTACTCTTATCAAACTTGTTTCTTGCGTACTCAATATCAAGATGGAACTTGGTTTCCTTGCTACTGGGTAATTCAAACATCGCATCATTTAAAATACTTTCACAGATAGATCTTAAACCTCTTGCGCCCAGTTTATATTCCATTGCTTTTTCAACCATGAAATCTAAAACGGCGTCTTCAACAGTTAACTGTATTCCTTCCAGTTCAAACAATTTCTTGTATTGCTTGATTAAAGAGTTTTTAGGTTCGGTAAGTATCGACCTTAATGTAGGAACATCTAACGGATTCAGATAAGTTACAACTGGCAAGCGACCCAACAATTCCGGAATCAATCCAAAATGTTTCAGATCCTGTGCATTTACATATTGCAGCAGGTTCTTTTTCATATTCTCCTGCTCCAGTTTATTTACATTAAATCCTATAGAATTGGTATTTACTCTGCGGCCGATTAGCCTGTCGATACCGTCAAAAGCACCACCGCAAATGAAAAGGATATTCTGGGTGTTAATCTTTATCAGCTTTTGTTCAGGGTGCTTTCTTCCGCCCTGTGGCGGCACCAGTACTTCAGTGCCTTCCAGCAATTTCAATAATCCCTGTTGCACACCTTCACCACTTACGTCGCGGGTAATGGACGGATTATCGCCTTTACGCGCAATCTTATCAATTTCATCCACATATACAATCCCTCTTTCGGCAGAGTTTACGTCGTAGTTACAAACCTGGAGTAAACGGGTAAGAATGCTTTCCACATCTTCACCTACGTACCCGGCTTCTGTAAATACGGTAGCATCAACAATAGCAAAGGGAACATTCAATAGTTTAGCAATAGTCTTGGCCAACAGCGTTTTACCGGTACCGGTTTCGCCAACCATGATGATATTGCTCTTTTCTATTTCAACTTCTGTATCGGTAACTTTTTGCTGGAGACGTTTATAGTGGTTGTAAACCGCTACTGCAAGCACTTTTTTTGCATCATCCTGCCCTATCACATATTCGTCGAGGAAGCGTTTTACTTCAATTGGTTTTTTTACCGTCAGTTTAAATTGGGAAGTTGCAGGTGCATCATTACGTATAAGCAATTCCTGCTCAATGATTTCTTGCGCGTGTTCCACGCAATTCTCACAGATATGGCCCTCCTGTCCCGCGATCAGAATTTTAACTTCGTCGCGGCTTCGGCCACAAAATGAACAATGTAAATTATTTTTAGCCATATCACTATGCGTTCTTCAGTTGCAAAGGTATCTAAATACCCTTAGACCCCATAATAAAAAACCCACTCAATACGAATGGGTTTCTTATTATAGGTTATTTCCCAATATTTATAAAAGTATGCGGAACCTGTAGATCCTGCTTACCAGGTTGAAATTGTAACTACCTGTTATTCATTACATTATAGTTTATCTACAATGATGTCTACAATACCATATTCAACCGCTTCTTTGGCGTCCATCCAATAATCGCGATCAAAGTCCTTCATTATCTGGTCTACTTTTTTTCCACAATTCTCTGCCAGTATCTTAGCTCCAATTTCTTTTACTTTACGGGTTTGTCTTGCCTGTATTTCAAGATCCGCACTAACACCCTGCATATAGCCACCGAGGCTGGGTTGGTGTATCATTACTTCTCCATGAGGATAAATGAATCTGCGTCCTTTTACTCCTCCGCTCAATAAAATAGATCCCATTGATGCCGCGAGTCCCATACAAATTGTACTTACCGGACTTTTCAACATTTTCATGGTATCATATATCACCATTCCGCTGGTTACAACACCACCAGGGCTATTGATGTAAAATTTGATTTCCTCACCTGGTTTATCAGCATCCAATAAAAGCAGTTTTGTAACAATTTCGCGGGCTGATTTATCCTGTACATCTCCCCATAAATACACACTACGGGTTTCAAAAAAATACTTCTCCATCTTCTTCATCAGCATACCGGCATCAGGAGTTTTTTCATCCTTTGAAGGTTGTTCTTCTTCCGGATCATCGTCCATTCTAAAAGGCTTTATCAGGTAATTTGAATATTGCATAATATCAGCTTATTTAATAATTATAATGTTGAATAGTGATTTAGTTCAATAACTCTGAACCTGCTTATTAATCATTTTTCTCTTTACGTGGATTAATCAATAACACTTCATCTACCAAACCATATTCTTTCGCTTCTAATGAAGTTAACCAATAATCACGATCACAATCCTTTTCAACCTGCTTTGCAGTTTTGCCCGTGTGGAAGGCAATTACTTCAAACAATTCCTTTTTCAGTTTCCTGATTTCATTAACCGTGATTTCGATATCGGTAGCCTGCCCGCCGATAGAACCACTCGGCTGGTGCATCATTACCCGAGCGTGTTTTAATGCTGTACGTTTGCCCTTTGTTCCGGCACACAATAAAACCTGCGCCATTGATGCAGCCATTCCAATACAAATGGTAGATACATCTGGTGTGATATATTGCATAGTATCATAAACGCCGAGGCCTGAGTAAACGGATCCGCCCGGACTATTTATGTACATCTGTATATCACGGGTACGATCAGTACTTTCGAGGAATAACAATTGAGCAGTAATGATATTTGCTACTTCGTCATTGATAGGATAGCCCAGGAAAATAATCCTGTCCATCATCAAACGGCTATACACATCCATTACCGCTACATTCATAGGTCTTTCTTCAATGATATTCGGGGTAAGGTTGGTAACAAGGTGCTTGTTGTAATCGTTCAGGGTGAGGCTGGAGATGCCACGGTGCTGAACGGCATATTTTTCGAATTCTTTTCCCAGGTTCATATTTTCCTTTTTTGGATTATAGTTTCTTAAGTGTGGCTATTGTTATAGACCCATTTTCTTTTCAAATATGTCACCAAACTTTGAATCTGCCAAAAAACTGACAGCTTAGCATGAAATTACCGTTTTAATTGTCTGAATCGCGGATGGCCACGGATTAAAGGATGACACGGATGAGAATACCGATATATAACACAGCCTTCAGAAATTTAATGACAACTGCTTTTTTACATGTATAAGCGATTCATCCGTGTCATCCTTTAATCCGTGGCCATCCGCGATTCAGACAATCTTCTAAAACAAAACAGCCCTGAATTTTCAGGGCTGTTTATTATTAATTTTAATTATTCATTTTTAATTAATGATGGTGCTGGTGTTCCTGCTGCATCTTGGTAAATGCTTCTGCACTGATTGCTGTATCTACAGTTTTCAATTGGTCTGCAGCGGTATTGAATACCTTGTCAGTTTGAATACGATGGAAACTATCTTCCACGAATTTTTTATCATGCATCATCTTCTCAACATAATCGTTCACCCATGGTTGATCCATATCCATGGCGCCGCCCATTCCGCCCATATAGCTGAATAGTTGCTGTTTTGCAAAAGCGCGGATGTCTTCAGGTTTTACTTCAACGTTATTGTCTTTTACCAATTGATCAATGATCAGGGTCCATTTTAACTGGTTGGTAAAAGTTGGGTATTCCGCTTCAACTTCTTCCTGTGTTTTAGCTTGTTCGCCACCATTCTGCATCCAGCGTTTCAGGAAGTTATCAGGGAAAGTAATGGTAGTATTATCAAGCAGGTAATGATACAGCTGATCGTAAAGTTGATTGCGCGATTGACTGTTCCAATAGCCCTCAATATCTTCCTTAATTGCAGCTCTTAATTCTTCTTCTGTTTTAATTTCCTTCGCGGGATAAGCCGCCTTGAAAAATTCATCATTCAATTCTGCTTTCTCTACAAATCCTACTTTAGTAATTAATATTTTGAAATATTTGTCTAAAGCAGAAGCATCATCTTTCGCAAATCCAAGATCTTCCAGTATCACATCTCTTTCCTTATCTTCAAACGCCTTACCTAACTGGAATACCAATGTATCGTCATTCTTTTTACCCTGTAATAATTTGCGGAAATCTTCAGCAAAATATTTTACAATTAAAGAGTTATCTTTTTTGATACCACCTTCAACTTCATTTCCATCAGCATCAGATTCAATGAAGGTAATGTTCAATACATTTTCATCATTGGTAACTGTTTCAGGTTCTGTCATTTTACCATTGCGCGTTTGCAGGCGGGTTAATTCTTCATTAATCATTTCGTCGGTAACTTCTACCTTGAAATTTTTCAGAGAAGAAGCGGCCAGGTCGGCAACTTTAAAATCGGGTTTCAAACCTACTTCAAATGCAAATGCATAGTCAGCGGGGTTATTCATATCCAGTAAACGTGCATCATTTTCAGGAAGGGGGAGAGGTTGCGCGAAAATTTCGAGCTTTTCGTTAACCATATAGTTACTCAGTTCTTTTTCAACACTTTTCAAAACTTCATCGTTAAAAACTGAGGTTCCGTACATCTTTTTTACCAGTCCGCTGGGAACCATTCCCTTACGGAAACCGGGGATATTGGCCGATTTACTGTAGGATTTCAAAGCTTTTTCAAAAGAAGGTAGATAGTCGCTTTTTTCAACTTTCACCGTAATCTTGTCGTTCAGTAAACCAATATTTTCCCTTGTAATCGTGGCCATATAGCTCTTTTTTAAAATTTAAAATTGGGCTGCAAAGTTAAGGAGAAACTGTTGAAAGGCGAAGGGAAGTTTGAGATACTTAGGGGGCTTATGAAAATTGAGCGTTGAATATTGAATATTAACAAATAAAATATTCAATGCTCAACGTTCAATGCTCATTTCTCAACTTTTGTGCGGGTGGAGGGACTCGAACCCCCATGCCTCGCGGCGTCAGATCCTAAGTCTGATACGTCTGCCAATTTCGCCACACCCGCATTATAAATAACTGTTGGGGTTGCAAAAGTAGGGGTTTTGACATAAAATAGAAAAAACGACTCTTTTATGTAAATTCGTGATAATGGATAGTGTAGCAGTAATACCAAAATATAATCTTACAGACGAGCAGGAAAGAAAATTAATTCTGAGGGAATATAAAGGTCTTTTGAGATGCCTCAAACCCAAATTAAAACCCGGTGATAAAGAATTGGTTCGCAATGCTTTCGAGATGGCGGCAGATGCCCATAAAACCATGCGTCGTAAAAGTGGTGAGCCCTATATTCTTCACCCCCTGGCAGTGGCAAAAATATGTGTAGAAGAGATTGGATTGGGTGTTCGTTCTTCTATTTGCGCCCTATTGCACGACACTGTTGAAGATACCGATATTACCCTTGAAGACCTGGAAAGAGCTTTCGGTGCAGAAATAGCCCGTATCGTAGATGGGCTAACCAAGATCTCCAATGTGATCGATGTAAACGCCTCTCAACAGGCCGAAAATTTCAAAAAAATACTTCTTACGCTTACGGATGACCCCCGGGTGATTATCATCAAACTGGCAGATCGGCTGCACAATATGCGTACGCTTGAAAGCATGAAGGGTGAGAAGCAGTTGAAAATATCTTCAGAAACTGTGTATGTATATGCACCTTTGGCCCACCGCATGGGCTTGTATAACATAAAAACGGAGATGGAAGACCTGGCTATGAAATACCTGGAGCCAGGAACATATAAAGAGATAGCACGAAAGCTTGCAGAAACAAGACGTGAGCGTAGCCGTTATATCAATGAATTTGTTCGCCCAATTAAGGATAAACTGGAAAAAGGTGATTTTGATTTTGAAATGTATGGTCGCCCCAAAAGCATACATTCCATCTGGAATAAAATGAAGAAAAAGGGTGTTGCTTTTGAAGAAGTTTATGACCTGTTTGCCATTAGGGTTATACTGAATTCTCCACCCGAAAAGGAAAAGGAAGATTGCTGGAAAGTATATTCCATGATAACGGATGAATATACACCTTCTCCCGAACGTTTGCGTGACTGGTTAAGTAATCCAAAATCTAACGGTTACGAAGCTTTGCACACTACGGTAATGGGTCCCCAGGGCAAATGGGTAGAAGTGCAGATACGCACAAAACGTATGAACGAGATTGCTGAAAAAGGTTTGGCGGCTCATTGGAAATATAAAGAAGGTACCAACGATGAAAGCCGTTTTGATAAATGGTTCCACCAGATACGCGAGGTGTTGAGTAGCCAGGATACCGATTCGGTAGATTTTCTGCAGGATTTTAAAACCAGTTTCCTCGCTGAAGAAATATATGTGTACACGCCAAAGGGCGACGTAAAAATGTTGCCTACGGGTTCTACCGCGCTGGATTTTGCTTTTTCTATCCACAGCGCTATTGGTGTAAAATGTATTGGTGCCAAAGTGAATCATAAACTGGTACCCATCAGTCATAAATTAAGAAGTGGTGACCAGGTTGAAATTATTACTTCAAACAAGCAAAGGCCTAATGAAGATTGGTTAGGGTTTGTAGTAACCGCAAAGGCCAGAACTAAAATAAAAGATGCGCTAAAAGAAGAAAAAAGAAAGATAGCTGAAGAAGGAAAATATTTTGCACAACGCAAGCTGGAAGCCATCGGTGCTTCGTTTACACAACCAAATATCGATGAGCTGGCTGCTTTTTATAAACTTTCATCGCAACTGGAATTATTTTACCGGATCGCTGTAAAACAGATTGATTTAAAAGAGCTGAAAGATTTTAAAGTCCTGGGCGATAAACTGGAAATTCCGAAGCCGGTAAAGCTTCCTCATCATGATCATAAACCGGAGCATGGAACATTACCGAAAAAAGAAACCGAGCTGATTATTTTCGGTGAAAGCAGTGATAGAATAATGTATACCCTCGCCAACTGCTGCAAGCCTATTCCCGGCGATGATGTTTTTGGTTTTGTTACAACAGGAGAGGGATTGAAAATTCACCGGACCAATTGTCCAAACGCTGCCCGTTTGCTTGCTAATTACGGACACCGGGTAGTAAAAACAAAATGGGCAAAGAATAAGGAAATTTCCTTCCTTACGGGCTTACGTATTATCGGACTTGATGATGTTGGCGTAATTAATAAAATCACCAATCTCATTTCAGGAGAGTTGAAGATTAATATCAGCGCTTTAACAGTGGAAGCAAAAGAAGGAATGTTTGAAGGAAATATTAAAGTTTTTGTGCATGATAAAGAAGAGTTAGATGAATTGGTATTGCGTTTAAAACAACTCGGTGGTATTCATTCCGTAGATAGGTTTGATACGGAAGACTTATAATATAAAAGGAGTTTCCTTTCGTTTAGAATTAAATATTGAGCGTTGAATATTGAATATTAAGCGGAGGAAAACATTCAATATTCAACACTTAATATTCAATTCTCAATTAAGATTCCTGAGTATTTTTATTTCTTTCTTACTGTTTGTAAAAAGTCGGTTTTTAAATAATTAATCCTCCAATTCTCTAATCCCCTTATTTTTGCCGTTTCAGAACTAAATCTCAAAAAATTAAAAATGGTTGACGCAATATTAGGGCTGCAATGGGGTGATGAAGGGAAGGGTAAAATTGTAGATTATTTTGCACCGAATTACGACATTATAGCCCGTTTCCAGGGCGGACCCAACGCAGGGCATACCCTGTATGTAGGCGGCAAAAAAGTAGTACTGCACCAGATTCCTTCAGGTGCTTTTCATGAAAATACCATTAACCTTATTGGCAACGGGGTTGTTCTTGACCCTATAACACTCCAAAAAGAATGTGGAACAGTGGCTTCTTTTGGCGTGGATGTAAGAAAAAACCTTTTCATTTCCGATCGTACCCACCTCATTTTACCTACTCACAGGGCTTTGGATAAGGCATCTGAACTGGCAAAGGGATTGGATAAAATCGGCTCAACTTTAAAAGGTATTGGACCGGCTTATATGGATAAAACCGGCCGTAATGGGCTTCGTGTTGGGGATTTGCTCGATAAAAGTTTCACTACCGCATACATCAAAATAAGACTCAAGCATCAGCGTTTGCTCGATAATTTCAATTTCCAGGAAGACATTGCTGCCTGGGAAGAGGAATTTTTTGAGTCAATTGAATTTTTGAAACAATTGAATATCGTAAACGGCGAATATTTCATCAACGATAAGATTTCAAAGGGTAAAAAAGTATTGGCTGAAGGCGCACAGGGAAGTATGCTGGATATTGATTTTGGTACCTTCCCGTTCGTTACATCTTCGAGCACTACCAGTTCAGGGGTTTGTTCCGGACTTGGTATAGCGCCCCAAAAAATCAGGGATGTAATGGGTGTTACGAAGGCATATTGCACGCGCGTAGGGGGTGGCCCATTTCCGACCGAATTACATGACGAAACAGGTGAAGAACTGAGGAAGCTGGGTAATGAATTCGGTGCCACTACAGGCCGCCCACGCAGATGTGGCTGGATAGACCTGGTTGCACTGAAATATGCTTGTATGATTAATGGCGTAACCAAAGTGATTATGACGAAAGCCGATGTACTGGATAAGTTTCCGGAATTAAAAGTCTGCAATTCCTATTCAATTGATGGTAAGGAGAAAAATGAGATTCCTTTCCAGATGACAAGACACAAAATAACCCCCCTGTTAAAAGATTTTGAAGGCTGGAACTGCGATACAGCTTCTTTAAAAGATTTTTCTGCGCTACCCCAGAAAATGAAAACTTATGTATCGTATATAAATGAATATATTGGTGCCAAAGTTTCACATATTTCGAACGGTCCGGGAAGGGATCAGATAGTGGTGGTGGATTAATGTGAATAACTTCTAAAAAATATTTTGAAAAAATTTGGCGGATTAAAAAACTCGCTGAAATTTTACAGCATAATCCAGGTGATATGGCTAAATCAGACAAAGAAAAAAAGATCACAAAAAAAGCAAGCTCAAAAGCTGATGACAGTGTTGAGAAACCATCTTCGAAATCTAAGAAACAATTAGATGATGATGATGATGACGATGATTTTGATGACGAAGATGCGCCTAAAGCTCCGGCAAAAAAAGGTGCTAAAGCTGCGTCCAAATCTAAGTCTGAAGATGATGATGACGAAGGTGATGATGTAGAAGAAACTGATGATTGGGAAAAAGTTGAAGAAGATGAAGACTGGGATCCGGACTTCGACGAGTTTGATGTTCCTAAATCGAAATCTAAAAAAGCAGGTGGTAAGAAAGCAGGTAAAGAAGAAGATGACGAGCTGGGGATAGACGAAGAATTCAAGGATCTCAATTTTAATGATTCAGGATTTGATGACGAAGACGACGATTTTTAAGCTAACCAAGCTTGGTAAATAGAACATTTGTATCTTTTCCAATTACAGATTACACTGTATTTAAACAACAAATGTTGAATTGGGCAACCCGGTTCAACATTTGTTGTTTATTGGATAACCATAAATATTCTTCTGTACATCATTCGTATGAATGTATATTAGCTGCAGGCAGCAGGCACCATATTGAATCGTCAGCACCTGATGCATTTTCTGCATTGAAAATTTTCTACAACCTTCATAAAGACTGGATGTTTGGTCATTTCTCCTATGACCTAAAAAACGAGTCATCAGTTTTTACATCACGGCATCCTGATAATATTAATTTTCCGGATCTCTTTTTTTTCGTTCCGGAGATAATTGTAATGATAAAGGAAGGAGAAGTGCGTATTAATGATCCTGAAGGCAACGCTGAAGAAATATTGCGTGAAATTTTAGCCGCCGATGTGATTCAGAATACCTTTGTAAATAATCCAGTCGAATTCAGGCAACGATTTTCTGAAGCTGAATATATACAGACAATTCAGTCTTTACAACAGCATATTTTAAGGGGAGATTGCTATGAAATAAATTTCTGCCAGGAGTTTTATGCAAACCCGGTTCGCCTGGATACTAAGACTGCTTTCAATTTACTGGGTAACGAATCGCCTAATCCCTTCTCTGCATTTTATAAACTAAATGATAAATACCTGTTATGCGCCAGCCCGGAACGTTATTTAAAAAAAACAGGTCAAAAATTAGTTTCCCAGCCCATCAAAGGAACCTGGAAACGGAATTTTGAAAGTGTTGAAGCGGATAACAGGAACAGGGTTTTACTACAAGAGAATAAAAAAGAAAGATCGGAAAATGTAATGGTGGTAGATCTTGTCAGAAATGATTTGTCTACTATTTGTGATGAAGGAACCGTAAGGGTTGAAGAACTATACGGCGTTTACACATTCCCGCAAGTACACCAGATGATCTCTACCATCTCTGGAATTTTACCGGTCAATAAAGATTGGATTGATGCTGTTAAAGCGACTTTTCCTATGGGATCTATGACGGGCGCACCTAAACGAAAAGTAATGGAATTGATTGAGCAATATGAAAGAACCCGGCGGGGAATTTTTTCTGGTGCTTTAGGTTACGTCAACCCGGAAGGAGATATGGATTTTAATGTGGTCATCCGCAGCATTATTTATAATGAAACAAACGAGTATCTATCGTACCAGGTTGGTTCGGGAATAACTTTTTACAGTGATCCGAAGTCAGAATATGAAGAATGCCTCTTAAAAGCCAGCGCAATAAAAAAAGTGCTTTCCGGTAAGGCATAAAAAAACCGGTGAAGAAAATTCACCGGCACAATCCATTTGAAATTTTTTACTTAGCGGTGAGCGGATCTTTGGTATTTGATGCGCTCGTCTGTCCTGAGATATTACTCAGCAGGTATTCTACAGATTCATTCAGAATCTGGTATTTGTTGGTATTAAATAATTCCATTTTTTCAGCAGGCAACTGCATGTCGTAGGAATTGTTATTGCTTGCCATCACCTTATCAAATTCCGGATTATAGCGGTTGAAATCGGCAATTTCTATCATGATGATTTTTGCAATTACCGAAGAATGATATTTACCGGAAATAGTTTGTGTTTTTGCATTCGTTTTTTCTTCTTCCGTTAGTTTACGATTGAAAGTATACAAGCTCATTCCATAATGTGCATCCGTTTCTGCTTTGGTAAGCGTAGTTAAACCGCCTTGTCCTTCCATGATATAATGCGTACCAATAAATTTCTTAACATGGTTGCGTGATTCGGTAGGAAGGTAGTACTGTAAGGTCCAGAAATTGCGGCTCCCGCTTTTTTTGATCGCTTTCAATACATTTCCTGAACCACCGTTATAAGCAGCGATTACCAATAACCAGTCTCCAAATTCTTTGTACAAATCGCGCAAATATTTTGCAGCTGCGTTTGTGCTTTTCAGGTAGTTTTTTCTTTCATCAACTTTCTTGTTAACCTTCAGGCCAAGTGCCATTGCAGTTCCCGGCATTAATTGCCATGGTCCAACAGCCCCTGCCCAGGAACGTGCGGTTGATTTAAGTTCAGATTCAATAACCGCCAGGTATTTTAATTCAATAGGCAGGTTATATTTGGCGAATACGCCATCCATCATGTTAAAATAAGGCCTTCCCCATTCTTTCATCTCGTTAAGGTCCTTGGTATATCTGTCCATATAATCAGCTACAAAAACTGCGGCCCTTGGGTTCAAACGTGGTCCTTTGTCGACTACGTTGGTAACATCGGGTTCATACAAATCTTTGATTCCCTGATCAGAAACGGTTTTTAAGGAGATAGTGGATTTGTTTTCGCTTTCATTAACAGCATACTGTTTTACAGGCTGTTGTGCTGAAAGCTGTGTGTTCCATGAAACAAGGCACACACCGGTACTGAGAAGCATCCAATAAAGCTTTTTCATACTCCAATTTTAAGTTTTCAAAAAGAGGGCTAGATAAGTAGGCTCACCAAGGGTGTGGATCAAATGGAGTATTTCGTAGGAGGGGAAAGGTGTTTTATTAAGGCAAAAACTATACCGTTAAAGCTTGAGGGTGCAATAAGTGCTGTGCGAACTGTAGTAAAGATAACTCGCAAAATTGGTTTGTCATAGCCTGAAGGCCAAATGGCATACCATTAGAATGCTTAAAGAGGGGGATAGAAATAGCGGGAATGCCGGTTAAATTGGCGTAAACTGTATAGATATCAGCAAGATACATTTCAACCGGATCGGAAGATTTTTCTCCAAATTTAAATGCCGAAGATGGCACTGTCGGGAGGATCAGAATATCAAAATCCTTAAATAATAATTGGGTTTGATCGAATAATTGTTGCCTAACCCGTTGAGCTTGAGTAAAATAAGCATCATAATACCCTGCACTGAGTACAAAGGAGCCCAGCATTATCCGCCTTTTGACCTCTTTTCCGAATCCTTCAGACCGGGTTTGCCTGTAAAATTCTGTTAATTCAAGGCTTTTGTCTTTTGAACGATACCCATACTTCACTCCATCGAAGCGTGAAAGATTGGAAGAAGCTTCGGCGGTGGTTAAAACATAATAGGCAGGTACTATATAATCAAGAAAGTCTACATCAATACTTTTAACAGAATGACCACTTACTTTCAGTTGATCAATATAATCTGTAATGGCAGATGCGATTTCTTTATCGAGGGCAGGGTGTTCAAGCGCATCTTTAAAATAGCCTATCCGGAATGGTTTATCCGTGTCTTCCAGGCTTTTTACATAATCATCCACCTTTTCAGTAGAAACAGTGCTATCATACTCATCAGCACCAGAAATCACTTCCAAAACCCTGGCAACATCAGGCACATTCGTACCAAATATCCCTATCTGATCGAAAGAAGAGGCGTAGGCAATCAAACCATATCTGGAAACACGACCATAAGTAGGTTTAAGTCCAACAATTCCACAAAAATCTGCTGGCTGTCGAACTGATCCACCTGTATCGGAACCAAGACTTACCATTAATAAACCAGCCTGAACCGCAACTGCTGAACCACCTGAAGATCCTCCGGGCACGCGTTCCTGATCCAGTGCATTTAAGGTATTACCATAGAAAGAATTTTCATTGGAAGATCCCATAGCAAATTCATCGCAATTGAGGCTTCCGATAATTATGGCTTCTTCAGTCAATAATTTATGGATGGCTGTCGCATTATACGTGGAATTAAAACCCTGCAAAATATGAGAGGCTGCAGTTACAGGATGTCCTTTGTAACAAATAACATCTTTAATACCGATAACTACACCATGGAGTTTGCCAATAGGCAGGCCTTTTGATCTGCTTGCATCAAGTTGGCGGGCTTTTTCAAGCGCTTCATCAGCATATACCTGAACATATGCATTAAGATGCTGCTGTTGATGGATACGCTCCAAATAAAACGCTACTACCTCTTCACAGGTAGTAGCGTTACCCAACAAAGCATTATGATATTCCTGTATAGAACTGTATTGGAACAATTACTATAAATCAATTAAATCTGGGTGATAAGAATTATTTAATGGGAGCTGAAGGAGAAGTGGGATCCTTTTCATTGATACCCTCTTCAATCTCACGTTTTACATTGCTCTTAGCATCATTAAATTCACGGATTCCTTTGCCTATGCCGCGCATAAATTCAGGAATCTTTCTACCACCAAATAAAATCAATACGGCAAGTACAATCAATATCCACTCACTTCCGCCGGGCATGGAAATAAATAAGAATGGATTTACAGCTGCTAAAGACATGCTTATAAGTTTTTATGAAGCATCAAAGTTAAACTCTTTACTGATAAAGTGAATTAATTAATCTGCAAAATAAACGCAGATAACAAATCATTTTTTTCTTAACTGAATCATAACAAAAAACGGATGCAGGTATTGCATCCGTTTCTAATATAAGAAGCTAAAAAATTAAAATTATTGAGCTGTTGCTACTGCTTGTTTCTTTTCCTTGATACGAGCGCTCTTACCACTTCTTTCACGTTGGAAGTATAATTTAGCACGACGTACTTTACCTGTTTTGTGTACAATAATAGAATCGATATTTGGTGATAACAGTGGGAATGTTCTTTCTACACCAATACCATCAGATATTTTACGAACAGTGAAAGACATTGTAGCGCCATTACCCTGGCGTTTCAACACGTCTCCTTTAAAAGACTGTATCCTTTCTTTGTTTCCTTCTACGATTTTGTAGTTCACGGTTACGTTATCACCCGCCTTGAAATTCGGGAACTCTCTTTTTTGAGTTAATTGCTCGTGAACAAAAGCTACTGCGTTCATGACTGTATTTTTTATCGGACGGCAAAGGTAGCAGAAATATTGAGATTTCCGGCCTTAGTTCCGAGTTTTTTTTACCGGGCGATGTTTACAGCCCTTTTTTCGCGTATAACGGTCACTTTTATCTGACCGGGATACTTCATTTCTGTTTGTATCTTCTGGGCAATTTCAAAACTAAGCTTGTCGCTGTCGTTATCTGTTACCTTATCAGCTTCTACAATAACCCTTAATTCACGACCTGCCTGGATCGCATATGCTTTTTCAACACCGGGATAAGTAAGGGCCATATTCTCCAGGTCCTTGATTCTCTGCAGGTATTGTTGCATTATTTCGCGACGTGCACCTGGTCTTGCTCCTGAAATGGCATCACAAGCCTGCACAATCGGCGAAATAACATATTGCATTTCAACCTCATCGTGGTGGGCGCCAATGGCGTTCACGACTGCGGGATTTTCACCATATTTTTCGGCCAGTTTCATACCCAGCAGCGCATGGCTCAATTCAGTTTCTTCGTCAGGCACCTTTCCAATATCATGCAGTAATCCGGCTCTTTTAGCCAGTTTCGGGTTCATCCCCAATTCAGCTGCCATAATTCCGCACAAATTGGCTACCTCGCGACTGTGCATCAGGAGATTTTGTCCATAAGAAGAACGGAACCTCATTTTACCAATAATACGCACCAGTTCTTTATGTAAACCGTGGATACCTAATTCTATTACCGTTCTTTCTCCAATCTCAATTACCTGTTCTTCTATCTGTTTGCGGGTTTTTTCTACTACTTCCTCAATACGTGCCGGATGGATACGTCCATCTGCTACCAGCCTCTGTAAAGAAAGCCGGGCAATTTCTCGTCTGAGTGGGTCGAACGAAGAAAGTACGATTGCTTCGGGGGTGTCATCTACAATAAGGTCAACACCTGTTGCTGCTTCTATAGCGCGGATATTCCTTCCCTCTCTTCCAATGATTTGACCTTTGATTTCGTCACTTTCGAGGTTGAAAACGGTGATAGAATTTTCGATAGCCTGTTCCGCTGCTGTTCTTTGAATGGTTTGAATAACAATTTTTCGGGCTTCTTTATTCGCTTTTAGCTTAGCATCTTCAATTATTTCCTGTTGAAGAGAGAGTGCCTGGGTTTGTGCTTCATGTTTAAGGCTTTCTATCAACTGCGATTTGGCCTCATCTGCACTTAATCCCGCTACTTTTTCAAGGCGGCGGATATGTTCTTCCTGGTGTTTTTCGAGCTCTGTTCTTTTAATGTTTACTACTTCTATCTGGCGGTTCAGATTTTCTTTGATGGCTTCGTTTTCCTTAATTTGTTTATCCAGTGCAACTTCTTTTTGTGTTGCGGAAACCTCTTTTTGTTTGATCCTGTTTTCGCTTTCTCCTATTTTCCTGTTTTTTTCCAGTACTTCCCGGTCGTGTTCTGATTTAAGTTGGACAAATTTTTCTTTTGCTTCAAGTAATTTTTCTTTCTTAAGATTTTCGGCAACCAATTGTGCATCTGTGATCGTTTTGCGTGCCTGATTTTCGGCTTCTTCCACCTGGCGTCGGGTATCTTTAGCGAAGATCGCTTTACCCGCCAGGATGCCCGCTACAAGGGCTACAACTCCTGCGATAATACTTATGATGATAGGATCCATTGATGGTTTTTTTAAAACATTTTGTAATTATATGATATGATCTCTCTAAATGCATAAATGCCTGAGTGAGACGTAATTTGCGAAAGTACGAAACGCGGGGGATTGTGTAAAATAGTATTTGGCGACGAAATGCTATCGAGAATTGAGCATTTAACGTTGAACATTGAATATTTGAATAAGGAAATATTCAATGTTCAACGTTAAATGCTCAATTCTCAAGTACTTTATCGATGGATTTTTCTATCAGTGCGAGGGAATCAACCATGTCATCTTCTTCAATCTTTTCTTTTGTTTCTGAGCTCTGCTGAGTAGCATACCAAATGAGAACCATAGCAATGTAGTCCTGCATATCTTTTCCTGCAAACTGGGTTTTGAACTCAATAATCTTATCATTGACAATTTTGAGTGTTTTCCGAACCGCTTCCTCGTCTTTTGGATAAATACGGATCCGGTAGCTGCGATCACCTATGATGATATTAAGGGGAATTAATTCTTCTGCCATGATTTTGATGTTTGATAGGCGGGTTCAAATTGAAAGTTGAGCGTTGATTTTGAATATTGATTATTTTTCTGATGCCCTAAAACCGAAGTTGATTTTCAATAATCAATTTCAATATTCAATCCGGGATCCTAAAATCGAGTAGCCTTATTCACTCAAAAGCGATATACACTTATCAATTTCTTTCAACTGCTGATTAATCCTTTTTTCAAAGTCTTTCTTTTCATTATCGTTCAACCCGGTTTTTGCGGCTTTCAGAAATGCCACCTGCTGTAATAGTTCTTCGGTTCTTTGTTGAGCAGCATGAACATTTTCTTTAGCTTGTTGCAATTGCGCGTGCAGCTTTTCATTTTCTTTTTGTACCAGCTGATATTGCTTCACCAATAGCTGAAGTTTATCTTGTACACGTTTTATATGTTGCTGCAGTTCTGACAATATGGTCGAATTGAAGTCTTTTCATCAAAAATCAAACCGGAATCAAATTTAGGATTTTAGATTTTAGATTTGGGATTTTTTGGGCCTTTAGTAAAATATGATTTGTGCCTTAAAAGAAAACCTGGAGTCGCCCCTCTACAATCTCTTATTTCCTTATCTCTGCTTGTAGTTCCTTTTCAAATGCATTCATGATTTTTTTCATCATGCCATCGATTTCCTGGTCGGTAAGCGTTTTTTCTTCGTCAAGGAAGGTGAAACTTACCGCCAGCGATTTTTTATCTGCCCCCAATTTGTCACTTTCAAATACATCAAAAAGGTTAAGGGTTTGAAGTTTTGAAAGTTTGATATCCTTCACAGCTTTTTCCACCAGTTCATACGTTAGTGATTTCGGAACAACCAACGCGAGGTCACGATAAACCGGTAATTGTTTAGGTAATTCTTTGAATGAAATTTTCTCATTTATTCCCACCGAAGTGATCAGCCCCCAGTTAAAATCGGCAAATAACACTGACTGCCTGATGTCAAAGCGATCCTGTAATGGTTTTTTTATGCTGGCAAGAGTGAGTAACCATTCTCCTTTAACATTTGCTTCGAGTCCTTCTAGTGATTCTGTTTGCAAAGGCGCAAAATTATTTGCCGATATCCCGGTTAAAGCCAGAATATTTGCAGCTATCCCTTTAAGGTAATAGAAATCTGTTTTATTATTTTTCTTCTTCCAGTTTTCTTCTGCGGTATTACCGGTAACATAGAGGCATAAGTGTTCCGCTTCACTATATTTTCCGGCCCCTTTGGTAGAATAGGTTTTACCAAATTCGAACAATGACAGATTGTTGTTTTTCCTGTTCAAATTATAGGCGATGCTTTCCAGGCCAGTTTGAAGCATGGAGGGTTTCATCACATCTAAACCCACACTAAGACTATTTTTCATTTTCACCGTTTCCTCCAATACAGCTTCGGAAAAATACGCGCTATTGGTAATGGAATTCGTGAGAATTTCGCGGAAACCCGCACCCACAAGGTAGTTGCTGATTTTTTGTTTCATCCTTTCATTAAAGGCATTTGCTTCGACTGAAGGAGTGATCGAAATGGTAGCTGGAATTTCTATATTATCCAAACCATCAATACGCAGCACTTCCTCAACAAGATCTGCAGGTAAGCTAATGTCGGGTTTGTGAAAAGGCACAGCCACCCAAAGCTGGTCGATGCCGTCTTTTACAATTTCAAAACCGAGCGCTTCCAGTATTTTCTTCACTGCGTCAGGATGATAATTTTTTCCACTTAGTTTCTTCAGGTAATGATACTTGATGGCAACCTGTGTTTTTGCTTTAGGCTGCGGGTAAATGTCTACAACTTCTGAACTGATTTCGCCTCCGGCAAGTTCCTTAATCAACATCGCTGCCCTCTTCAAAACGTTTACCGAATTGGAAATATCAACACCTTTCTCAAAACGGGTGGCAGCATCGGTTCTTAGACCATGAAACAAGGAAGTTTTACGAATATCTGCGGGATTAAACCATGCACTTTCCAGGAAAATGTTCTTTGTTTCGGTAGTTACACCACTGTGAATTCCTCCAAAAACACCCGCGATACACATTCCCTCTTCGGCGTTGCAAATCATTAAATCTGCTTCGCTTAGTTTTCTTGATTTGCCATCAAGCGTAACAAATGTTGTTCCTTCAGGAAGGTTTTTTACAATAACCTTATTTCCTTTTATTGCGGCCGCGTCAAAAGCATGTAGAGGCTGGCCGCTTTCATGCAAAATGAAATTGGTTATGTCTACGATATTATTGATGGGGCGAAGTCCAATTGACTTCAACCTGTTCTGTAACCATTCCGGAGAATCCTTTACAGTAACTCCGCTAATACTTACACCTGCATACCGCTGGCAGCTTTTATTATTTTCAATAGTTACAGTAATGGGTAAACTGTTATTATCTGTTTTGAAATTAGCCGATAAAGGAGCTTTAGCCTTTATATCTTTTTTATCGTGATGGGTAAGATAGGCGCATACGTCGCGGGCAGTACCCAAATGGCTCATTGCATCCATACGATTTGGAGTAAGACCTATTTCATAAATCGTATCGATATAAACTTTAAAAAAGTCGGTAGCCGGAGTTCCTGGTTTCAAAGTAGCAGGTAGCACTATAATGCCTGCGTGGCTTTCCCCTAAACCTATTTCATCTTCGGCGCAAATCATTCCCTGGCTTTCTTCACCTCTTATTTTGGCAAGTTTCATCGTAAGTGGATCGCCCGACAGGGGATAGATAGTAACACCAATGGGGGCAACCACTACCTTCTGTCCAACAGCTACATTCGGGGCACCACAAACTATTTTTAAAGGCGAAGCTTCACCGATATTTACTGAAGTCAATTTTAATTTATCCGCATTTGGATGTTGTGTGCATTCCAATACTTCACCAATCACTAATCCTTTTAAACCACCTTTAATGCTTTCAAATGGTTCCATTTTTTCTACTTCCAGCCCTATTGAGGTAAGAACTTTGGATAGTCTTTCAGGATCGGTTTTTACAGGTAGATATTCACTGAGCCAGTTATAGCTGATAGTCATAAATTCGATTGCTTTTTTGTCCATGGAATATTAGTGAATGACCATGGATGTCAGTAATAGCCGGCAAAGATAATTCAATGGTAGTTAGATTAAGGCGTTAAAGGTGATCATTACACGTAAAATGCTAAACGGTTCATGATTTTTATTTCTACCATTTGAACAACCACGCTCAAATGCTTACTGTACGCGGTATTCAGGCAGTTTGATTAAAAATCTGGGGAATTATTTGCCCGCCTTTTCATTACTATGGCTGTTATTAGCGAATTAACAAAATTCACGATAGGGGTGGAAAGCCCTAGCACACTACTTCCTGCTCGTATTTCAACTATTCGAAAACCGTATTTTTCGCTCAAACATCCATTCTGTTGTTTCAAAAAACTGACCAAAATAAAGCCGTTATTTCTTTTCGCACAGGGTGTGTGAATTTAGAACCTGAAATGGCGAAAAACTTTTTTAAATTGTGGAAGACCATGATAATTGTGTGCAAAACCTGCGAATTTCTGTGTATAACCAGGTGGATTATTATCGAATAAATATAGCAAACAAAAAATTTCATTTAGGGAAAGCATAGTGTATATATTCGCCGTCCTGACTAACTGAGGTAACATTCTGTTTACATTTCGGTAACGTTTGGATAACAAATTGGTATTACTAACCCATTACAGTCATTGGTCCAAAAAATCAATGCTTCACAATTTTTCGCTCTTTTGAAAACATGGATATAACGAATTTAAATAAGGATCGCAAAAACCGCCGTAAGAGTAGTATCGACCTGGGTACTATGGTATATGGAAAGATACCGCCCCAGGCTAAAGACCTTGAAGAAGCAGTTTTAGGGGCAATTATGCTTGAAAAATCTGCTTTTGATAGTGTAATTGAGATACTCAAGCCTGAATGCTTCTACCTGGAATCGAACCAGCGTATTTTCCGTTCATTTCAATCGCTTGCCCAAAAAAGCCAGCCAATTGATATCTTAACTGTTGTTGAAGAGCTTCGGTTAAAGGAAGAACTGGATATGGTAGGGGGCCCCTATTATGTAACCCGCCTGACTAACTCAGTGGTTTCTTCGGCAAACATTGAAGCGCATGCGCGTATCATTCTGCAGAAATTCATTCAACGGGAACTAATTCGAATCAGCGGTGAAATTATCGGCGATGCTTACGAAGATTCAACCGATGTGTTCGACCTCCTGGATGATGCTGAAAGCAAGCTTTTCGAGATTACCAATAATCACCTTCGTAAGAATTTTGACAGTATAGACTCTGTTTTGGTAAAAACCATCCAGCGGATTGAGGATATGCGGAACCGTAAAGAAGATATTACGGGTGTTCCTACCGGCTTTCCTACATTAGACCGGATAACTTATGGATGGCAGCCTACCGATTTGATCATCCTGGCTGCCCGTCCTTCAGTGGGTAAAACGGCTTTTGCTCTTAACCTGGCGCGCAGTGCGGCGCTGCATCCTACTAAACCAACAGGGGTAGCGTTTTTCAGCCTGGAAATGAGTGCCAGCCAGCTGGTTCAACGTATTCTTTCTGCCGAAAGTGAGATATGGCTCGAAAAGATCGCACGCGGTAAACTGGAAGAATATGAAATGAAGCAATTATTCCAGAAAGGAATTCAGAAGTTATCTACCGCGCCTATTTATATCGATGATACTGCGGCACTGAATATTTTTGAATTAAGAGCCAAGTGCCGTCGTTTAAAGAATAAACACAATATTGGAATGATCATCATCGATTATCTCCAATTGATGAGTGGGGCAGGAGATCGCGGAAGCAATCGTGAGCAGGAGATCAGCCAGATATCACGTTCATTAAAGGCGCTGGCAAAGGAATTACAGATTCCTATTATTGCCCTTAGCCAGTTAAGTCGTGCTGTTGAAACACGTAAGGAAGGTAATAAGATGCCTCAGTTAAGTGACCTTCGGGAATCAGGTGCCATTGAGCAGGATGCTGATATGGTTATGTTCTTATATCGTCCCGAATACTATGATATTACTTCAAACGAAATGGGTGAAAGTAATAAAGGTGAAACCCATGTTCGTATAGCCAAACACAGAAATGGTTCCCTGGAAACGGTTAAGCTGAAAGCATTGCTTCATATCCAGAAATTTATTGAAGACGATGCTGAAAACTTTGGAACTTCGGGAGTGCCACAAGGCGGTAACTGGAGACCTGTTGATGAGGGTGGAGGAAATGCCCAGGGTGGTGGTGAAAGACTGTTCATTCAAACTGGAAGTAAGATGAAAGATCTTCCCTATGACGATGATGAGCAGCCATTTTAATTGATTACGGTTAGATGTACGATACGCTTCCGGAGTTGAAAGGCTTCGGAAGTTTTTTTTTGTTGAAAATTGTTGATTGAAATTGAATGTTGAATATTACAAAGGAAATTTTCAACATTCCACATTCAATAATCAACTGAAACCCTCAGCGCCTTAATTTTCTTTACTCCTAAATAACGTTATTTGCAGGAAATAGTGCTTTCATGAGTTTACCCATTTTTTATGCTGAAAATTTGAATACTACACAACAGCTTATTACCCTTGACGAAGACACTTCAAAGCATGTTGTACAGGTATTGAGAATGAATAAGGGCGAACAAATCCAATTAACTGATGGTAAAGGTGCATTGTTAACCACTACTATTGTTGATGATCACAAAAAGAAATGTGTTGTAAAATCAATCGAAGTAAAAAACACGGCTGCGCCTATACGTAAATCTTCCATTGCTATTTCTATTTTAAAAAACAATGCCCGATTTGAATGGTTCCTGGAAAAAGCAACAGAGATCGGGATAACGGAAATCATTCCCCTTATTTGCGAAAGAACAGAGAAGCATCATTTTCGATTAGACAGGATGAAAAATATATTGGTGAGTGCCATGCTTCAAAGTCAGCAGGTTTGGTTGCCGCAGTTAGATGAACCTCGAAAATTAAATGATATAATTAATCAATCAAGCCAACAACAAAAATTTATCGCACACTGCATTGAAGAAGAAAAAGCCAGTCTAAATAAGTTGATTGATCGCAATGCTGTTTCGCAAATTATTTTGATCGGTCCGGAGGGAGATTTTAGCAAGAGCGAAATTGAACTTGCGCTTCAGCATAATTTTTTGCCAGTAACATTAGGTGAGACGAGATTGAGAACAGAAACAGCTGGAATTGTGGCTGGTACTATCCTGCAAATAAGTTGATAGACATTTTACTGCAGAGAAAAAGAGTTACGCAGCGATACGCGGAGGGCTTCTGCGTATCGCTGCGTAACTCTTTTTCTCTGCAGTAAAAATATTATTTAGCTACATCAGAATAATTCTCTGGCTCGTGTTTAATAATGGGTTCTCTTAATTCTACCGGTTTCTTTTTCTTCTTCTTAAACATCCACATATTCAGCATTTCAACACCAAATGAAAAAGCCATGGCGAAATAAATGTATCCCTTATCGATATGACTTCCATGTAAAGGCTCAACACCTTCAAAGAACAAACTAAAGCCCACCATGAGCAGGAATGAAAGCGCAAGCATTTTTAAAGTTGGATGCTTATGTATGAAAACTGAAATTTTTTCAGCGAAAAAGAACATTACTATCATGGCGATAATTACTGCAACAATCATCACCGTTACAATTTTCGCCAGGCCTACAGCAGTTATAATACTATCAAAAGAAAAAATCATATCCACCAATATTATCTGGCCAATAATAGCTCCAAATGATGTGGTTTTGCTGTTAGCATTAAAGGATTCATCTTCTCCCTCAAGTTTATGGTGAATTTCTTTTACCGTTTTATACAATAGAAACAAACCTCCCACCAGCATTATAATGTTGCGCAGATTAAAAGCCAGGTGTTTTTCGCCCCAGTTAAAACCAAAAATTTCCTTGCTTCCATTATTAACCAGCCAGCTAATTCCAATTAATAACAACACACGTACAGATATACCCGCAATCATCCAAATGCGACGGGCTTTTAACCGGTCTTTCTCATTTAATCTACCCATGAGAATCGAAACAAAAATTACATTATCGATACCTAATACAATCTCAAGTATCGTTAGGGTTAGTAGGCTTACTAATGCATCTATCGTAAAAAGTGAATCCATACATGAAAATTTACGCAAAAATACATGCTTTCAACCTGTTCTATCAAATTGGCATGTAAATTGGCTTACTGGTTATGTGCCCAACCGTAATAATTTTTATAATTAAAAAAAGTTATTCAACTAAAGCCGCTAAACCTAAATTATAACCTATAGCATAATTTTTACTTCAGAATTTTTCGATACCCTAATGTTAACCCCTAATACCGAAACTTATGAAGTCTTCAATCATTTTGCTGACATTACTCTTCACAGTTATTTTTGCTAACGCGCAGTATTCAGATCAGCTGGTTTCCGGAACATTTAAAGCTGGAGCGGGATATGCAAAAGATTTTCCTGGCTTATATGGATCTGCCATCCAGGTAGAATATACAAAAGGACTTAATAATTTCCTGGAAGCAGGAATTGGCGCAAAGTATAGTAGTATGAGCGGTTATCCCCGAACTACTTCTGTAAAAGAATTTACAAAAGCCTATTCTCTTGATTTCAATTTCTTTATTCTTCCATTGAACACCGAGAGACAAAAACTTAGAATTGGGGGAGGATATTCGTTCTCATTTTATAATATAAGAAGAACCAATCCGGTTTATGAAAGTGGGGTAATGGAAAAAATTCCTACCTGGCCCAGTCATGATGCAAAGGGAAGAGTTGGAGGGTTAACAGCTATTGCTGAATATCAATATAGCATTTCTAACAATTACTCATTAGGTATGAGAGCATCAGTTTATAAAGCGTATGACCAGGTACTTTATGTAGGTCCGTTTGTGGCGATAAATTTATAATGTTATTTATTGAACATTGAAAATTGAGCGTTGAATATTGAATATTAATACTGAGATCTGGTGCGAATATGCAATATTCAACGCTCAATTTTCAATCTTCAAGCCAGAGACTTTAATTTACTACAAATATTTTTTACAATCACTGGTCCTTCATAAATAAATCCAGTCCAAACCTGCACCAACTTTCCTCCTGCATCTAATTTCTCTATGGCATCTTCCCCTGTAAAAATTCCACCGCTGGCTATTACCGGAATAGTTCCATTTGAACGTTTGTGAATATAACGGACAACATCAGTTGAACGCATTCTTACAGGACTTCCACTCAAACCCCCGGCACCAATTTTCTCCAGTTCGGCATCAGTAGTAATTAAGTTTTCACGGCTGATAGTTGTATTGCTGGCCACTAATCCATCCAGTTTTATTTCGATAGCGAGATCAATAACATCATCAATCTGTTCATTTCTTAGGTCAGGTGCAATTTTTAATAGTATTGGTTTTTTCCTTTCCAGATCATCACCTGCCTTATGAAGATTTATGGTTTGAAGATGGGATAGAATTTTACGTAACGAATCTTTTTCCTGTAATTCACGCAATCCGGGTGTATTGGGTGAACTAACATTCACTACAAAATAATCTACGCTGTCAAATAACTCATTAAAACAAATTTCATAATCCTTCCAGGCGTCCTCATTTGCTGTTACTTTATTTTTTCCAATGTTGCCACCAATAATTAAAGACGGCTTACCTGATTTGTTTTTTTTCTGTTTTTCCTTCCAGTCTTTTAACCGGTCCGCAACAACTTTAACACCATCATTGTTAAAACCCATACGATTGATCAGTGCTTTATCTTTTGGCAATCTAAAAAGGCGGGGTTTGTCATTTCCGGCCTGCGGTTTAGGTGTAACTGTACCTATTTCTACAAAACCAAAACCCAGGGCTTCCAGTTCGTGGAGGTATCGTGCATTTTTATCGAAGCCTGCAGCTAGCCCAACGGGATTCGGAAAAGTTAGTCCAAAAAGCATGACTTCATTACCCTCAACAGGTTTGAACCAACGCATGATCATTTTCCTTATAAAAGGAAAAAAGGAAAAAAAACGGAGGAGATTCATCGAAAAATAATGGACGGGTTCGGCAGGGAACCAGAAGAGAACGCTTCGAATTAAAGAATACATAATGTTTGCGAAGATAATCAATGAATTTTTTGGGGAATAACGAAAATTTTTAACTTTGAGATAGAAAGTTGCATAAACAACTTTTATTTCAGAACTTCAATTTTAAAATTTATTCTATGCAGGAAGCATATATAATTGCCGGATTCAGATCAGCTGTGGGTAAAGCAAAAAGAGGAGGTTTCCGCTTTTACCGGCCAGATGATTTAGCTGTAACCATTATACAGGGTTTACTGGCTTCTGTACCACAACTCGATCCTAAACGTGTAGATGATCTTATTGTGGGAAATGCAGTACCTGAAGCCGAACAGGGTTTGCAGGTAGGAAGAATGATTTCTGTGCGAGCGTTAGGTATAGAAGTTCCGGGTATGACAGTGAATCGTTATTGTGCCAGCGGATTGGAGACTATCGCTATTGCTACAGCTAAAATAAGAAGTGGCCAGGCAGAATGTATTGTGGCCGGTGGAACAGAAAGTATGAGTATGGTGCCTACAGCAGGCTGGAAAACTGTGCCTGCATATAGTGTTGCATCTGAAACACCCGACTATTATCTGAGTATGGGATTAACAGCAGAGGCAGTAGCAAAAGAATTTAATGTAAGTCGAGAAGCCCAGGACGAATTTTCATATAACTCGCACCAGAAAGCGATGAGCGCTATTAGCAGTGGATTTTTCAAAAGCGGTATTTTACCAGTAACAGTGGAAGAAGTTTACGTAGATGCAAAAGGTAAAAAGCAGCAAAAAAGTTTTGTGGTTGATACTGATGAAGGGCCGCGTTCAGATACCAGTCGTGAAGCTTTGGCAAAATTAAAACCAGCTTTTGCAACCGGGGGATGTGTTACTGCAGGAAATTCATCACAAACCAGCGATGGTGCGGCATTTGTTATCGTAATGGGTGAAAAGATGGTGAACGAGCTGGGATTGAAACCAATAGCACGCCTGGTAAATTGCGCCAGTGCAGGTGTGCATCCCCGTATTATGGGGATAGGACCGGTTGCTGCTATACCCAAGGCGTTAAAGCAGGCAGGCATGAACCTTTCTCAGATTGACCTTATTGAATTGAATGAAGCATTCGCTTCTCAGTCGCTGGCTGTTATCCGTGAAGCAGAATTAAATCCTGAAATTGTAAATATAAACGGTGGTGCCATTGCGTTAGGTCATCCGCTGGGCTGTACCGGTACAAAACTTACAGTTCAGATCACCAATGATATGAAACGACTGAATAAGAAATATGGAATTGTGACAGCTTGTGTTGGTGGTGGACAAGGAATAGCGGGGATTATTGAGAATATTAATTAGGTTGATTTTATTTAACTGAATATTGACCATTGAAATTGAATATTGAGCATTTCATAAAGTTTTGAATATTCAATAATCAATTACAAAATTCAAGTGGAAACCTAACATTATGCAAGCGGTTGTACATATTGATACAACCTTTTTATTTTTTAGCTATCTTCCATTACTAAATTATCTGCTATGTTTTTACTGAATATCTCAAATAGTGGTGGATTTCTTGGTGGCGTAGGATTAGGAACGATTATAGCAATTGTAATAAGCTGGACGAGAAACAAGTCTATTTTATGGGCAATCGTTCACGGAATTTTGGGCTGGTTTTATATTATCTATTACCTGCTGTTTCTTCCGAAAAATAAAGTTTGATAAGAACAGGAACTTAAACTTCCTGCAATTCCTTTTTATTCAGTAAGATGTCGATATCTATCTGTTGTAATAATTTTTCTTCCAGCATATTTGCGAAAGCTTCAAAATAAGCAATTACATCTTCCCGTACGTTTCTTTTTAACCAGCGAAACCCCCCGGGTAAATAATTAAGTACTTCGCGATCTTCGAGGTATTCGATAAAATGTATGTCAGTAGGAGTGAGACCTATTTTGTTTAATTCTGAAATCATCATGTAGGCTGGTGTGCCACTTATATCACAATACTCTTCAGCTAACTCAGTCCACTCACCAATACCGGAATGTGCATAGTTTACAATTTCTTCCCTCGTTAAAGTAGTAACTACCTGGAGCAGGTTTCCACAATTACACGCCCCATGATGGCCCCAATGATAATAAGCACCATTTTGTAGATTATTCGCTGTTTTACGTAAAGCGTCGATTAGGATAATATTAGGTTGCGCCATGTCCTAAATTTCGGAAAGAAACATTTTAAAAAGGAATTTTGTTTAATATTTTTTGCCACTTATTATTTGAATTAACACGAATGGCATGCTATTCGTATTAATTCGTGCAATACCAATCGTTAAAAGAATTATAACGTAAAATATAAGCCTGTTATGGGCGTTTTTATCTCTTAAAATACCCTCTTTTGAAAACAACTTACACTCATTTTTTTTCGCTCCTTATTTTACTTTTCATAACGTATTTCAATGTTTCTGCACAACAGATAACAGGTGTGTGGAAGGGTAAGTCAAAATCCGCCAAAATAGAATTGAAACTGGTAAAATCAGGCGATAGCCTTGTGGGAAATGCATACTATTATGTGTCACACGCACAGTATAAGAAATACAGCGTAAAAGGATATTTTGATCCTGGCACCAATAACGTGATTTGGTGGGATGACTTATTATTAGAAAATCATTGGAACGGCAGGCAGGAAGCACAATTGAATGTTGCCGATTTTAATTGCCCTGGCGAAGATGAGATGCGCCTTGATGGAAATACCAGTTCGAGGGATGATAAGAATAAAGATCAGGCCAATATCAATTTATTAAAAGTGCAGTCGCCGGTTTTTGCAGATGACTGGGATTGGGTGATTGAAAATTATACATCAGGCGCTAATGATCCTTATGTAATCGATAGTGTAAACAGGCATATGATCGAACCAGTTGTAGCGGTGAATAAAGAGATATATGAAACAGAGCCTAGAAAAGAAAATCCATCCACTGTGCCGATAACAACTGTTTCAAAACCTGAAACCGTTAATACTTCAACTTCTATCGATGATAAATTCAAAAACCGCAAAAAAACATTGCAGCAGGTTATCCCTATTACCGGAAGAACAATTGAATTGAGATTTTACGACAACGCCCAGGTTGATGGAGATTCAATTGCTGTATACCTGAACAACAGGCAGCTGTTTAAAAATGTACGGTTAACTGATCAACCTTATACCGTGAAAATTGATACCAATGATTTGTTGGATGATAATGAACTGGTGATGGTGGCAGAAAACCTTGGTTCTATTCCGCCTAATACTGCGCTGATGGTAGTTGAAACCGGAGATAAAAAGTACGATGCGTTTTTATATAGTAATGAGAATAGCAGCGCTTTGATAAGGTTTATAAAGAATAAGCCCATTAATAAGTAAAGAAAGAAGAACCGCGGAGACGCAGAAACGCGGAGATATTTCTCTGCGCTTCTGCGTCTCCGCGGTAAAAAAACTAAAGCACCACATTCACCATCTTCCCCTTCACAAATATGATCCTCTTTGGCGATTTGCCTTCCAGCCATTTCTGAACAATGTCGTTACCCAATACAATCTGTTCAACATCGGGCTGCGCAGCATCCAATGCAATATTGATAGTGGTACGCGTTTTTCCGTTTATAGAAACCGGGTATTCCTTTGAAGTTTCTGTAACATACTTTGCATTGAATATTGGGAAAGCCGCATCTAAAATACTTGTATTGTTTCCCGTTAAATGCCATAGCTCTTCAGCGATATGGGGTGCATATGGCGTTAACAATATTAAGAGCTGATCAAGTATTTCTTTTTTATTACATTTCAGATCAGCAAGATCATTTACGCAAATCATGAAAGTACTTACTGCTGTATTAAAAGCAAACTTCTCGGTATCTTCTTCAATTTTGCGGATGGCTTTGTGCAACACTTTCAATTCAGCATCGTTTGCTTTTTCGTTGTTCCAAACCTTTCCTTTCATTTCGTCATAAAACAAACGCCAGAGTTTGCGAAGAAACCGGTGTACACCTTCGATGCCTTTGGTATCCCAGGGTTTGCTAGCTTCTACAGGTCCCAGGAACATTTCATACATGCGAAAAGTATCAGCTCCGAATTTCAACACCAGGTCATCCGGATTAACTGTGTTGTATAACCGTTTGCTCATTTTTTCAACCAGGGTACCGCAGATATATTTCCCATCCTCCAGGATAAATTCTGCATCAGCATATTCTGTTCTCCACTTCTTAAATGCATTGATGTCGAGTTCAAGGCCATCCACCATGTTTACATCTATATGAATTTCATCTGTTTCATAGCCATCTTTTAAGCCAGCTGATACAAATTGGTTGGTTTCCCTGATGCGATAAACCAAGCGGCTACTGCCCTGTATCATACCCTGGTTCAAAAGCTTTTTGAAAGGCTCGTCAAATCCAATATGACCCAAATCAAATAATGCCTTTGTCCACATCCTGCTATATAGCAAATGTCCGACAGCATGTTCAGTTCCCCCGATATATAAATCTACCTGTCCCCAATAGTCGCTTATTTTTCTATTGCAGAATTCAGCATCGTTATGAGGATCCATATAGCGCAGGAAATACCAGGATGAACCTGCATAACCAGGCATCGTGTTCACTTCCCTGGTGCCGCCATCGAAATGTTTCCATTCATCAAGATTTGCCAGCGGACCTTCAGCGTCTGGTCCGGGTTTAAGTTCATCCATATGCGGTAATAGAACCGGCAACTGATCTTCAGATAAAGGAACTGCAATTCCATCTTTCCAAACAATCGGGAAAGGTTCGCCCCAATAGCGCTGGCGACTGAAAGCAGCATCACGCATGCGATAGTTTACATGCTTTTTGCCAATTCCCATTTCCTCGAGTTTACTATTTACTACTTCAATAGCGTCGCGCATAACCATGCCATTTATAAACCCGCTGTTCTCGAGTTTAGCATCCTTTGTGGGATTGGCTTCTTCGCCATTGTAGTATGAGCCGATAATATTTGTAATGGGGATATTAAAATGTTGTGCAAACTTATGATCGCGTTCATCGCCGCAAGGAACGGCCATGATAGCACCTGTGCCATATCCGGCCAATACGTATTCAGAAATCCACACCGGAATTTTATGATCGTTAAAAGGGTTTATAGCGTATGCGCCGGTGAAACAGCCCGTTATTTTTTTCTCTGCCATTCTTTCTCTTTCACTGCGGCTCTTTACATAAGCAATGTATTCTTCTACAGCCTGCTTTTGTTCGGGGGTAGTAATTTTTTCGATTAATTCATGTTCGGGAGCGATAACCATGAAGTCGACACCAAAGATGGTATCGGGGCGGGTGGTGTAAACCCTCAGCACCCCACGCTCAATACCGGAGCTGTTGATCGTTACGGGGAAATCAATCTCGGCTCCATAACTCTTCCCAATCCAGTTTGTCTGCATTTCCTTCATGCTTTCACTGAATTCCACTTTTTCCAAACCTTCAAGCAAACGATCGGCATATTCGGTTATCCGCAGGTACCATTGCCTTAACCTCTTTTTCTCTACCGGGTAACCACCACGTTCACTCACGCCATTTACAACCTCATCATTTGCCAGCACTGTTCCCAATGCTTCGCACCAGTTTACTTCACCATAGCCGCAGAAGGATAGCCTGTATTCCATCATAATTTCCTGGCGGCGTTTGTTATCAAATGATTTCCATTCATCTTCAGTAAATGAAATACGCTTGTCACCAGGACAGCTGTGGTTGATATTTCCTTCTTCCTCAAAAATGGCAATCAGGTGATCAATACTATCAGCAGATTTTTTAATTCGATTATACCAGCTGCCAAATAATTGCAGGAAAATCCATTGTGTCCATTTGTAATAATGAGGGTCACTGGTCTTTACTTCGCGGTCCCAATCAAAGCTGAATCCAATATTATCAAGCTGGCCTCGAAAGTTGCTGATGTTCTGATCGGTACTAACAGCAGGGTGTACACCATGTTCAATAGCATATTGTTCTGCAGGAAGTCCAAACGCATCATAGCCCATCGGGTGCAGTACATTAAATCCTTTTAATCTTTTATAACGGGCATAGATATCACTTGAGATATAGCCAAGGGGATGACCAACATGCAGCCCGGCGCCACTTGGGTAAGGAAACATGTCCAAAACATAATACTTGGGCTTAGGCGTTTCGCCTGAACCAGGAGTTGAAACTTTATAGGCATTGTCTTTCTTCCATTTTTCCTGCCATTCCTGTTCAATCTTTCTGAAATTGTAGTCCATTATAAGTGATAGATTCTAAGTTTAAATTCTAATTTTTTATCACAAAGAACAAAAAGGAAGCACAAAGGTCACAGTATTAAAGTGGTTTGTGCAGCCAGATCGGTTTTGTGGTGATGGCTGTTATTGTAAATCCTCAAAATAGTTGAGAAAACGTTAAATACTTGCAGCGCTCAAAATATCCCATTAAACACAGCGTTAAGGGGGGAACAAAAATACGGATTCAAGGTGTAAATCCTTTATTTTTGCCCGTCTTCAGATTCGTAACTAACCGGAAAATCAACGTAAAACATGGCTCCTATCGGAAAAGTTGCTTCACATCGTTCCCAGCCTTCTTATTTTATGGCAATACTGGGAGTTTCGCTGGTACTCATAATGTTAGGTGTTCTTGGCTGGCTGGTAATCAATGCCAACAAATTAGGCCAGTATTTTAAAGAGAACGTGGAAGTGCGTGTATATGTAAGGGAGAATGTTTCGGCAAAAGACAGCACAGCATTAGTGGCATATGTAGCTGGTCAGCCATATGTTAAGTCTTATGAATATGTCAATAAAGATATTGCCAAACAGAAATATCTGGAGGATGGCAACCAGGATTGGGTAGGGGTTTTACAGAACAATCCTCTCCCGGCGAGCTTAAACTTTAAGGTACGCAGCGAATATGCCGTTACAGATTCCCTTCAAAAAATACAAGCCGATCTGGCGCAAAATATCGCAGTAAGTGATGTACAATATCCTCAATCACTGGTGAGCAACCTCAATAATATAATCCGAAAAATCAGCCTCATTTTGTTGGTAGTGGCTGGCGTTATTTCCATTTTGGTGATCATTCTTATTGATAATACGATTAGGCTGGCCATGTTCAGTAACCGGTTTTTGATCAAAACCATGCAGATGGTGGGAGCCACTCGTAGTTTTATTGGCAAACCAATGGATATCAGGGCAGTAATAAACGGGGCTATCAGTGGTTTGATTGCAGTCTTTTGTATTATAGCCATCATTTTCTTCGCCGAAAAATGGCTGCCGGAATTAAAGGCATTAAGAGATTATCAAATGTTAAGCGTGTTATTTATCATATTGATTATACTGGGCATGGGCATTTCATTTATTAGTACCCATCGCAGTGTATTGAAATATTTAAAAATGAAGCTCGACGATTTGTATTAATTTATAATGGGTAATTAGAAATTAATAATAAATTGCGCAGCCTTAATCGAAAATTATGATCGAAAAGAAAACAACAGTTACCAGTTCTACTCCTTTGTTTGGAAAAGAAAATTTTATATGGATGATTGGCGGAATCGTAATCATCGCAATAGGAATGATGTTGATGTCAGGCGGAGCCAGTAAAGATCCAGCTGTATTTGATCAGAAAGAAGTGTATAGTACTACACGTATCACTATTGCTCCCTTGCTTATTGCTATAGGCCTGGGCGTAGAAGTGTTTGCAATTTTTAAGAAAAGCAAATAGTTGTAAGTATTAAGTTATAAGTTTTAAGTTTGATGCCTCCTTATTAGTATTACTAAACAGGAGGTATTTTACATTAAAGACTATAACTTATAACTTAAAACCTAAAACATATACCTTTCCTAATGTCAACGCTCCAGGCAATCATTATCGCAATTGTAGAAGGTCTTACAGAATTTCTTCCCATTTCATCAACAGGACATATGGCGATTACTTCAGCCATTATGGGCATTAATGATGAGCCGTTTACAAAACTTTTCGAAATTGTTATTCAGTTAGGTGCCATCCTTTCGGTGGTAGTTTTATATTGGAAGAAATTTTTCGACTTTAAGAATATTAATTTCTATTTCAAATTATTCATTGCTGTAATTCCAGCGCTCGTATTTGGAGCATTATTCAAAAAGCATATTGCATCATTATTGGGAAACACGGCAGTAATCGCTACCATCATGCTATTGGGTGGTATACTATTATTGTTCGTGGAAAACTGGTTTAAATCACCGGTTATTAAAGAAGAAAAGGAAATAAGCAATAAGCATGCGTTTGTAATTGGATTGTTCCAGGTTTTGTCGATTGTATTCCCGGGATTGAGCAGAAGTGCTGCAACAATAGTCGGCGGAATGCAGCAAAATTTAACCCGCAAACTGGCAGCTGAATTTTCGTTCTACCTGGCTGTACCAACAATGCTGGCCGCAACGGTTAAGAGTTTGTATGATGTTTATAAAGAGAGTCCGGAGGTATTAGGCACCGAAAATGTGAGCACATTATTATTGGGTTCGGGTGTTGCCTTTATCGTAGCAATGCTGGCGATTAAGTTTTTTATCGGCTTTTTACAAAAACATGGATTCAAATTATTTGGATATTACCGTATTATTGTTGGCATTATCTTACTGTTGTTGATTTGGAAGGGTGTAATTAAATAGTGGGTAGGATAATGCCAGTGTCCTAAAACCTTAACCTTAAATAATTAACAGCTATGCTAACTGCTCCCAGGAAAGTAATAAACGGATGGGCCATGTACGATTGGGCCAACTCAGTTTACAATCTTGTAATTACCACAACATTTTTCCCGGCTTATTATGCAGCTGTTACTTCTACCAAGCATGAAGCTTTCAGGAATGGCATTCCGTTTCTTGGTAGAACCTTTGTCAATACTGAACTGAAAGATTATGTACTGGCATTTGGATTTTTATTGATTGCGATTCTCTCTCCAATACTTTCTTCCATTGCAGACTATAAGGGTAATAAAAAGAACTTCATGCGTTTCTTTTGTTATCTCGGTGCTTTGAGTTGCTCATTGATGTATTTTTTTGATAGCGATCATGTAACGCTGGGTTTAATGTGTTTTATGTTTGCGGGAATAGGATTTTATGGAAGCCAGGTGTTTTACAATTCTTATCTGCCGGAGATAGCCGCTGAACAGGATATGGATCGTGTAAGTGCAAAAGGTTATACGCTCGGATATATAGGAAGTGTACTTATGCAATTAATCGGATTTGCATTGGTAATGTTATGGACAGGTAAAGATGCAGGCGATCCCTTAAAATTAACTTTCCTGCTGGTGGGTTTATGGTGGATTGCATTTGCACAAATTCCCTTTAAAGTTTTACCGATAAGCAGCAAATCGGATCGCAAATCAAAAGTGCAAGTTTTATCTAATGGTTTTGTTGAATTGAAAAAAGTATGGGACCAGGTAATACATATGCCTGTACTGAAAAGGTTTCTTGCTGCTTTCTTTTTTTATAGCATGGGTGTACAAACCGTAATGCTGGTAGCTATCGACTTTGGTATTAAAGAACTAAAACTGGAAGATAGCAAGCTCATCATAACGGCAGTGATCATTCAGTTAGTAGCAATAATAGGAGCTGTAGGAATGTCGAGGTTATCAAAAACTTTGGGGAATATAAAAGTGTTGATATTTACAGTGCTGCTTTGGATAGCCGTGTGCATAGCTGGATATTTTATTACTACAGAAGTACATTTCTATATACTTGCATCCCTGGTGGGATTGGTAATGGGCGGCATTCAATCCATGAGTCGTTCTACTTATTCCAAACTAATGCCCGAGACAAAAGACACGGCTTCGTTTTTTAGTTTTTATGATGTTACTGAAAAACTGGCGATCGTAATTGGTTTGTTTAGTTTTGGGTTTATTGAAGGCGTTACACATTCGATGCGTAATTCAATTCTTGCATTGATTGTATTTTTTGTGATAGGACTTGTATGGTTATTATTGACAGCAGCTGTACAGAAAAAGAAAATTGTTGGCTAGTATAACCTTCATTAAAGTTCAAATGGTCGGGTTATACACCGGCCACGGGGGATGGGTGCAAATGGTTGGTGGGGACACCGACCACGAGGCTGTCGCGGTTGGTGTCCCCCACCAACGGCAACGGGGCAGAGGTATTATCTATTTATTAAGAGGTAAAGTAATAATGTGACAATAACCCGCAGGTGGCTTGAAGCGGGTGAAAATACCTTTAATAAAAGGGTGATTTACACGGGGAAAGATTGCAAAGAATTTATAACTTGATAAGCGTTTAATAATCTAGGTATGGCATACCTAAAGTATGCCATACCTGATTTACTATAATTGATGAAACTACATTCTATCCATACAGGAAATTTCAAATTAGACGGAGGAGCGATGTTTGGCGTCGTTCCTAAATCTATTTGGAACAAATCGAATCCGGCTGATGAAAACAATCTCTGTACCTGGGCAATGCGTTGCTTATTGATTGAAGATGGTGATAGGCTTATTTTAGTTGACAATGGCATTGGCGATAAACAGGATGCAAAATTTCTAAGTCACTATTACCTGCATGGCGATGATACACTCGACAGCTCCCTCTTAAAAAATGGTTTTAGCCGAAAAGATATCACCGATGTTTTTTTATCTCATCTGCATTTTGATCACTGTGGTGGTTCCATCATTCGTGAAGGAGATAAGTTGGTTCCTGCATTTCCGAACGCAGTTTATTGGAGCAATGAAAAACATTGGCAATGGGCAACTAAACCTAATGACAGAGAAAAAGCGTCGTTCCTGAAAGAGAATATTTTGCCGATACAGGAAAGCGGTCAGTTGAAGTTTATAGAACCAATAGGGAATAAACATTCGGGCATCATTGATGGATTGGATATTTGCTATGCTTACGGCCATACAGATGCGATGATGCTGCCGTTGATTCAATACAAGGGCAGAACAGTTGTTTTCATGGCTGATCTGCTGCCTTCAATTGCCCATCTGCCTTTACCTTATGTGATGGCTTATGATATGTTTCCTTTACAAACTTTGGAAGAAAAGAAATCGTTTTTGTCAGAAGCCCTCGCTAACCAGTATATCCTGTTTTTTGAACATGACCCGGTTAATGAATGCTGTACCTTGAAAATGACAGAAAAGGGAATCAGGCATGATGCACTGTTCAGGTTGAACGACATCTAAACTACTGATATAACCGCTATTTAATTTGAGAACTGAGTGGATAACGCAGGTTCTTAAATCCCATCATATCTACTTTTACGCTACCTACGCTGATGGGGCTTTCCACCCTTAGAGGAATTTTATTGGCATCGTCGCTTACCCATACCGTCATTTTTTCACCACCTTCAAAAATTGTTCCCTTGATGAGCATGGGTTTGAATTTGATAGCGCGGAAATTACCATATTTGGTTTTGATGTTTTCCTTGCCCATGTAGCGGATATAAAGGTTATAGGTTTCATTATCCAGGAACATCGCAAAAGGAATTTTGTCTTCAACTTTATATTTATTGAAATCAATATTGCGGGCAAAATAAATTGAACTTAAAACATCCTGAACACAATTGGGCACTTTAAAAACGCCTTGATTTGTTACAGCCGTATTAGCATTTTGATCGAAGGTTACGTTCTCATATTTTTTATAGCCACCTTCATATACGTTACGAATAAATCTATAGGGCTGTAATGTTGCCGTGTCTATAAAAGATTCATACCTGTCACGCACTTTAAAAAAGCTGTCGTAAAAGCTATAGGTTTTGCCATCTCCAATAATATGATAAACGGGTTTATTGGCAAGCTTTTCTAACCCAAGATTAAAAGTTGCTTCTCCGGCTCCTACATAAACACCTGCAAGGGTGTAAAAAACTTTGAATGTGAGTGATTCTCCGGTAAGAAAGGAAGTATTGCGTATGGTACAAAAATCATCGCCGGCATTTAAGGGATAATTTAAAAGTGTAAGGGAAAGGGCAACCAGTATAAAGCACTTCCTCATTTTTTATCTGCTATTTTAATTCCTAAAATTAATAAACTGCCAAACAATGCCGGTATTACTAAATTAATGAACCAGATGCCTACTGACGCTGTTACGATGCCCACACTATTAGCGCTAAACAATCCAAATAAAGCCAAACTCACTTTTCCTCTAACACCAATTTCAGCCAATGCGATTGTAGGTATCAGCGCTAAAAGCAAAAACATGATGGCAATAAGCCAAAAAGCCTGCCATACTGTTACCGATACCTGCATCAATTGCAACATCAAGATAAATTGAATTGCGAAAACAACATAACGTCCCAGCGATAAGCTGAATACTCTTAACAAGTTTCTAACACCAAGGTTCTCCAACACGGTGATATGTTGCAACCATTTTAACGAACCTGGAATTTTTTCAGCCAATTTTACCAGCATCCCTAAACGGAAATATAACAAAGTGCAAAATACGCTAATGATTGAAACTGTGTACAGCATAACCTGTAACCATAATTTGTAACCTAAGCTATGTTGTTGCGATATTTCCCCGGAAGTTACATCCAATAAGTATATTAATCCCCCGCAGCCAAGTAACATGGTTATAAGAAGTTGGCTAAAACTTCCCATAATAGTTAGCGAAACTGCTTGTATACGATGTCCTTCCTGAACATATAAAATTCTTCCGCCATATTCACCAATTCGATTCGGTGTATTAATGGCAAAAGCAACACCCGATAGTGTTGCCTGTAAACATTTCCACCAACTCATTTTTTCAACAGGCAATAATAACACCTGCCACTTCCTGGCTTCGATGCTCCAGTTAATCACCATCAAACCACAAATCATTAAAAGTTTCCAGGACGCTGGTCCGTTCAACGATGCTTGCATCGATAATAATGTGCTATGTAAATTTGCCTGGTTAAGTATTTGATGATAAATAGAAATAGCCAGCCATACAAAAAGGATGGGACCTAACCAGTATTTGAGAAAACCCTGAAACTTCTGTATGCGTTGCTTCATGAATAGTTCAGGATTGCGGGTTTAATATGGATGATGTTCGGTTTAATATTCCTGCAAGCTTTGCTGATACACAATAGGAACCCAAAACTTTGTCTATTTTTGTTGATATCCCAAAAATAAATCCTCTTTGCAACGACCCTCGAAAATAATTTTAGGTATCGACCCCGGCACATTAGTTATGGGTTATGGTATAATTACAGTAAACGGCAATCAGCTTAATCTTGTTGTGATGGATGCGTTGAAACTGAACGCAAAAGACGATAATTATATAAGATTGGAAGCTATACACCGCAAGGTGGCCGCTTTGATTAAAACCTATAAACCCGATAGTTTCGCAATTGAAGCACCGTTTTTTGGCAAAAATGTACAAAGTATGCTAAAACTCGGCAGAGCCCAGGGTGTTGCTATAGCGGCTGCAATCCAGGCTGGTCTTGATGTTTGCGAGTATTCTCCAAAAAAAGTAAAGCAATCCATTACCGGCAACGGTAATGCGGCCAAGGAACAAGTGTGGAAGATGCTTCAACAAATAATGGTGGTTAAGGAAACGCCCAGTTTAATGGACGCTTCGGATGCGCTGGCAGTTGCGGTTTGCCATCATTTTCAAACATGCAATCAATTAGTTTCCGGTGCAAAGAAATTAAAGGGCTGGGAAGATTTTATCAAACAGAATGCAGGCAGGGTGAGGGTTAAGTAACTGTAGATTTCGAACCGCAGAGAGAGTGAAAATCAGGGATACTCCGGGCCTTAATTGAATATTGAATGTTGACATTGATTATTGAACATTTCTTTCATACCCCTTTTTTAATTTTCAATAATCAATTTCAATATTCAACAGGATACCCGCTGCGATTAAAGCATTACATCTCTTTAATGATCTTCTCCTGCACTTTCTTAAATTCTTCAGGCGATAATTTTAGTTTCTTATTGGCAAAATTCATATCACTCATACTATTGATAGGTATCAGGTGCATATGGGCATGAGGCACCTCAAGCCCGATAACGCTGATGCCTATCCGGTCACAGTGAAATGCTTTTTGAATAGCGTTTGCGATAGGTTTGGAAAAAGTTAAAATTTCGGCCAGGTAATTATCGGGCACATCGAAAAATTTATCTATTTCTATTTTTGGAATAACCAGGGTATGGCCATGTACCAACGGAGAAATATCGAGAAACGCAAAGAACTTTTCGTTTTCAGCAATCTTATAAGACGGAATTTCGCCGGCGATGATTTTTGAAAAGATTGTCATAAAAAATTATTTTACCTATCACAATTTACGAACAGGCATTTAACCGGCTATAAAAAAAAGTGTCACCATTTGTGACACTTTTTGCATTTGAGAAATTATTTATGTTGAAAATTACGCAGTAATGTTGTCTACCTGGAACTTCAATGTACCTGCAGGTGCCTGTACTTCGGCAACTTCACCAATATGTTTGCCCAATAAGCCCTTACCAATAGGAGATGTAACCGAAATTTTTCCCGATTTTAAATCGGCTTCTTTTTCTGAAACAAGTTGATAGGTAACTGATTTCTTCGTGTTTAGATTTGTAAGTGTAACACGGGTTAAGATAGATACCTTGCTGATGTCGATGTCAGAAGTTTCCAGGATCCTTGCGTTTGCAAGATCGCTTTCCATTTTTTTGATCTTGGCTTCAAGGTGTCCCTGCGCTTCTTTCGCGGCATCATATTCCGCATTTTCTTTTAAGTCTCCTTTTTCACGTGCTTCTGCAATCGCCCTTGATGCTGCCGGGCGTTCAACGGACTTTAGATGCTGCAATTCAGCTTTCATAATTTCTAAAGTCTCTTTGGTAACATACATAATGTCACTCATATTAAACCTCCTTTTATTTGGATAGAAAAGAAAAAAATAACAACGCCTCCATTTAATTGAAAGCGTTGCTATAGTTTCAACAAAGATAAAATAATTTTTTAATCAAAACCTGTGGTAAATACAGGTCTAAAGGGTAATAATTTACTCAAAAAATCCCTTATCTACAAAAATCTATTGTAAAGTGCCTCATAAAGGGGGATGATATTATGGATATCGAAGGTTCCGGCATGTTTAAATGCCTGTTGTTTAAATTGTTTTAACGTTTTGTCATCTTTTAATATTTGTAAAGCATGCTCGGTCATATCTTTTACATCACCTACCTGGCTGAGATAGCCGGTTACGCCTGGAACATTTATTTCGGGCAACCCGCCTGCATTGGTACTAACAACGGGAACTCCTGCTGCCATGGCTTCAAGTGCTGCCAGTCCAAAACTTTCATATTCAGAGGTTAGCAGGAAAAGATCAGCAATAGCCAGTATATCTTCCATCTGTTCCTGGCGCCCCACAAAACGTACCTGGTCCATCAAATTGAGTTCACGGCAAATACTTTCAATTTCAGGTCTTTCGGGGCCATCGCCCACAAATAACAATTTACTGGGAATTTGTTCCTGCACATTCGCAAAAATCCTTACCACATCCTCAATTCTTTTTACTTTTCGAAAATTGGAAGCATGTAACAAGATGCGTTCACCATGTGGGGCTATAACTTTTTTGAAAGCATCGATGGGCTTCCGGTTAAACCGCTGTACATCCACAAAATTGTGGATCACTTCAATTTCCTTTTCTATTTTAAATGAACGATAAGTTTCATCGCGAAGGTTATTAGATACAGCAGTAATGGCATCACTTTCATTAATCGAAAAAGTTACAACCGGGGCATAGGTTTTATCTTTTCCTACCAGCGTTATATCTGTACCGTGAAGTGTAGTAATGACAGGAATTTTTTTTCCTTGTTTAGCCAATATCATCTTTGCCATATAGGCCGCAGATGCATGTGGTATTGCATAATGTACATGCAACAAATCAAGATCATTATTGGCAATTACGTCAACCATAGTGCTGGCCAGCGCTGTTTCATAAGGTGGATAATCGAAAAGCGGATAGGTGGGGACTCTTACTTCATGGTAAAAAATATTCTCATGAAATTCGTTTAGCCGAACGGGTTGCATATAAGTAATAAAATGAACCAAATGACCCTTATTCGCTAATGCCTTTCCCAGCTCTGTTGCCAAAACGCCACTACCGCCAAACGTTGGATAACAAACAATGCCTATGCGCATACAAGCAATTTAAATTGAATTTGAGAAGTCGAAGGTAACAGAAAATTAAATCTTTCTGATACCGCTTCTACTAACCATTCAGTATGTTAAATGTTTAAGTATTTTTAAAGAAAAATTAGATATGCGAAGATTATTCTTATGGTTATTGTTATTAAGTGGCCTGGGTGTAAATGCTCAGAATGAGGACTCCCTGTTTATACGACAAATTGCAAACGATGTTTTATCAAGTGGTAAGGCATACGAGAATCTTCGCATCTTATGTAAAACGGTTGGCGCCAGGTTGTCGGGATCAGCTGGTATGTACAAGGCCGAAGCCTGGGGTCAGCAAACATTAAAAGCGATGGGTGCCGATAAGGTATATACGCAGGAATGTATGGTGCCTCATTGGGAGAGAGGGGGAAAGGATGAGGCCGAAGTGACCTATAAAAATGAACAGGGTAAAATTGTAAAAATGCCACTCGATATTCTGGCCTTGGGAAATTCGATAGGAGCAGGGAAGAATGGCATAAAAGCGCCTGTAATTCTTATCAATAATTATGAAGAGCTTGAGAAGCAAAAAGATAATTTAAAGGGTAAGATTGTTTTTTATAATTATCCATTTAACCCAACCTATGTAAACACTTTCCAGGCATATGGTGAATCGGGTGCATACAGAAGAAGCGGGCCATCGCGTGCAGCAAAATATGGTGCCGTTGGTGTATTAATAAGATCCATGTCAGAATCAACAGATAATAATCCACATACGGGCTCAACATCTTACGATAGCGCATACCCTAAAATACCCTGCGCGGCAATGGGGTTGAAAGATGCTGATCAATTGAGTGCGTTATTGAAAAAAGGTGTTCAGGCAGAAATGCTGTTAAAAACAAATGCTTATTTTCTTGCTGACACCATCGGGCATAATATAATAGGAGAACTAACGGGAACTGAATTTCCAAATGAATTTATTACAGTAGGGGGCCACCTCGATTCATGGGATCCGGCAGAAGGCGCACACGATGATGGAGCCGGTATTGTTCATTCCATCGAAGTATTGCGTGTATTGAAAGCTTTGGGATATAAACCCAAGCGCACCATTAGGGTAGTTTTATTTGCTAACGAGGAAAATGGTTTACGTGGCGGAATGAAATATGCGGAGCTGGCAAAGGAGAAAAATGAGAAACATATTTTCGCTTTAGAGAGTGATGATGGAGGATTTACACCAAGAGGATTCGGATTTACCTGTAACAAAGAACAATTTCAAAAGGCAAAGCAATGGTTACCTTTATTTTCACCCTATCACGTATTTGAATTTAACCAGGGCGGTGGAGGAGCAGATATCGGACCATTGGCTAGACTAGGGGTTCCAATTGCAGGCTTTGTTCCCGATGAACAACGCTATTTCGATTATCATCATGCCAGAAATGACGTGTTTGAAAACGTCAATAAACGTGAACTCGAACTGGGGGCATTAAATATCGCGGCATTAATTTATCTTGTAGATAAATATGGATTCTAATTTTATATCATTCTAAACTTGCTTTTTATGAGAAGATTCATTGGAAAAATTCTACTGATTTTGATAGTAGTGCTGTTGGCCTTTGGTTACTGGCGTTTCTACTGGATTTTTGGTGAAGGTGTAAAAGCAGGGGAACTAAACTATGTGGTGAAGAAAGGATATATATTCAAAACTTATGAAGGTAAATTAATTCAGTCGGGGTTTCGTGGTGGAACACCCGGTGCTATTCAATCTTATGATTTTGAATTTTCAGTCACCAGTGAACACATCGCACAGCAATTGATGGTAAATAGCGGAAAGGTATTTGAATTGCACTATAAAGAATATATGGGAGCTATTCCATGGCGTGGTAATACAGCGTTTATTGTTGACAGTATATTGTCAATGAGAGATGGATCAGGTGCTGTACAACCCATTTCACCATCAACACAGAAATAAAGAGTCCCTGGGAGGTAGGAATAGTGAAAAGTCTCAAAAAATTTGAAATCAATTTTAAGCCTGCAATAGAAAAATTGCAGGTTTTTTATTGATATCATTTAACTTTTTCTTCCATTCAGATACTGTCATAGTAATGATCGATTCACCCGCGCCAGTAATGTCAACAGCTATGCATAGCCGCGTTTGAGATTTGCAGGTTTTTAGGATGGTTTCTAGTAGCTGATTATTTCGGTATGGTGTTTCGATAAATATCTGTGTAGAATTTCTTTTTAATGAATCGTTTTCCAGTTCTTTCAACGCATTCATTCTTTCAGCATTATCAATAGGAAGATAACCGGCAAAACGGAATTGCTGTCCGTTCATTCCGCTGGCCATTAACGCAAGCAATATTGAACTGGGTCCCACGAGGGGCTGTACGGTTGCTTTCACTTCATGCGCTGCGCTTACCAGCATCTGCCCCGGATCTGCAACACCAGGACAACCCGCTTCACTAATGATTCCGATAGTTTTTCCCTGTTGTAATAATTGTTTGAATGGAGTAGTTACTGATTCTTCGGCTTTATGAATTACGTACCATTGATAATCATCGATGATCATTTCGCGCCATAATTTTTTTAGGTAGCGGCGTGCGCTTCGTTCATTCTCCACAAAAAAAACATTGCATTTTTTTACTACATCTAAAACATAAGCCGGGATGGTATGCATTGATGATTCATCCAGGAAAGTAGGGATCAGATACACTATGCCGTTTTTATTATCCATGAAAGAAAAATTGTATGGCCACGAATTTACACGAAAGAGATTTCACTGAATTAAAACATCTTATCATTCGTGTCTTTCGTGGCATTTTTTCTAAAGTTCTTTTTGCTGATGGTATAAACTCAAAGTGGCTGCTACAACTGCATAAGCAGGTGCAAGAATCCATCCAATAACCGGAAAAGCATGCATCAGGTAAAATACCATTCCATTTCCCATTGCAAGTCCCTTGTGTTTGGCAATGAACTCAATGCTCTGTGAAGGTGAAAGTTTATTACGCTCACAGCTGTAATCCAACATTGAAAATCCATAGTAGTAACATTCTGTCAATAATGAAAATACTGGTGTAACCCATCCAACTACCGGTATAAATGAAAGTATCAGGATTGAAACGGTATAAACAGTTTGCCACAAGCCATTTCGAATGGCAAGTTTTACTCCCCTCAAAATATCCTTCAATAATTGCGAAAAATTAAAAGGGTAATCTTTTCCCTCCAGGATTGCTTCTGTTTTTTCACTCAGGTATGCGAATAAAGGCGAGCCAATAATCAGGAAAAGATATTTGAAAAGCGAAAAATAAAACAATAGCAAGATGAGTCGCACCATAATCCCGCCCATCATAAAAACAAAACTGAGAAAGGGGCTTTTTTGTTGTTGTAGCCATCTGTCTATTCCAATAGTATCGTTAAGATAACCTACAACAGCATTTGATGATTGTACAAAAAAGTACATACCTGTAACAAACAAGAGCATGTAAAGAATGCCTGGAATAATGATCCATTTCCATAAGCGGTGTTTACTGATAAACTGATGAGCTCTGAAATAGGATTGAATAGCTATGACTATTTCTTTTAGCAATTGGATTAAATTTTTAGTCTATAAATTTATTACTTTGAAGCTGATGACAGCAAAAAATATATTGGAACTGCTACCATTAAGTTTTTACCGGCAAAAAAGTGTGGTAAAGATAGCCCGTGATCTGTTGGGTAAAATACTTGTCACTAATTTCGACGGGAAACTATGTACAGGGCGAATTGTGGAAACAGAAGCGTATAATGGTATAGTTGATAAAGCCTCTCACGCCTATAATAACCGAAGAACAAAGCGAACAGCTACCATGTATCAGGCCGGTGGCGTTGCTTACGTTTACCTGATCTATGGTATTCATCATTTATTTAATGTGGTCACGAATATTGAAGAGGAGCCTCATGCAGTTTTGATAAGGGCAATTGAACCCATTTTGGGAATTGAAACAATGATGGAGAGGTTGAAGAAAACTATTCCCGATTATACAGTCGGCAAGGGACCTGGAAATGTTTCAAAAGCAATGGGTATTTCAACAATGCACACCGGAATTTCATTGATGAACAAGGAGATATTTATTGCCGATGACGGCACCCGGATAAAACCCTCATCTATAACCGCTACAAGGCGTATCGGTGTTGATTATGCGGCAGAAGATGCACTTTTACCTTATCGGTTTATTGTAAAGGACAATCCATATGTGAGTGGAAAGAAAGCGGATAATAAAGGATTGTAGATTTTAGATTGGCGATTTCGGATTATTAATATTTCATTTAAAGAGTATGTTTACCGCGGAGACGGAGCGTCGCAGAGGATTGTTGATTTTTTGCGTCTCTATTCTCCGCGATGCAGTGCCTCAGCGGTAAAATAAATACGAAATCGTCGATCAAAAACCGGCAATACTAGACGATGAATTTATAGATTAAGATTAGAACTTGGGGCAAGGAATTCCCTTTCTGCCGTCGGGTGGGCTCTTAATATAGATAAGAGAAATCTCAATTCCACCCCTGCTTTGAGAAGCGGTTTTAAGACTCGAGACATTTACATCATAGGTGGCGCCTAAGCGAAAATCACCATATTCAAGTCCCATGTAAGGAATCAATGCATCGCTAAATCGTAAGAAGCTACCCACATAAAAATTCGTGGGATGATCTTCATCATTAATCACATTAAGTTCAAAAGCTCCCCCTATAACAGTTTCGTATGCCCCTGCCTGTCGGCTATGTAAAGCACTGAGATGCAGTTTTGCATTTTGCGCAATAGGAAAATATCCCCCGGCATGAAAAGTAGTTCGGGGGTTGAGGGTATAAAATCCGCCGCTATAACTTTCCTTAGGGCGGTTAATATGATAAGTGGAAATGCCAAAGTAAAAATTGTTTTCTCCGTCAGATGAACCATTATATAAAACACCGGCGTTAAAGTCAAAAAAATGAATATTGATGCTGGCGTTATCAACTACCTCGCCACTAGGGTTGCTCCAGGTGCCATCCAGTGCCAATTCGTTTTCAAACTTTAATTGGGTGCCATCGAGCCTTTTGCTGGCATAAGTACCCTGGAAACCTACACCAATCTGGTGCATCCCGTCTTCATCAAGTCCCTTGTGATAGGAAGTTGATAAGGCCAGATAATTACTTGTAAGTATGCCGTTAGCGGTACGATCAGTCATGCCCATTATCCCCAATCCCCAACTATCAGTTTCTGGTAATTTACCTCTAAGAATGTTTCCATCAGCTGAAATGGTAGAAGTTACAAATGCTTTGCTGATAGCCGGCCATTGATCCCTGTAGTTTCCGGCAACGCGTAAAATGCCATCAAACTTGCCGGTAAGGGCTGGGTTAAGTGTGAGAGGTGAAGCAAAAAATTGTGAAAAATGAGGATCCTGTGCGGAAAGATTTGTTTTCAGCAGTAAGAGGGCCATGATTATCACAAGAACTTTTCTCATTATCATATCAGGCAGACAATGTACAAAAAATGATGCATCTGCTATAGTAAATGAAATATTATTTTACATCTGCACTTTGGTTCCAAAAGCAAGGTCGCCAGCGTCGCCTAGTCCGGGTACAATATAACCTTTTGCGGTAAGCTCGTCATCTATGGCACCGCACCAGATCTTAATGTTAGGTTCGCTTCGCTGAACATATTCAATGCCTACAGTACATGCAATGGCTGTTACCACATGCATTTCACTGGGATGACCCTCTTCCCGAAGGAACTGAATCGTTTTTACCAGTGATGAACCCGTTGCCAACATGGGATCCGAGATAATGACTACCCTATCTTCGAGTTCGGGGCAGGATACGTAATCAAGACTTATATCAAAACTCCCATCAGGATTATGCTTTCGATATGCCGAAATAAATGCGTTATCGGCCTTGTCAAAATAATTTAATAACCCCTGATGCAACGGTAAACCGGCACGCAATATTGTGGCCAGCACTGGTTGTTGTTTTAAGACTTTACATACTGAGATTCCAAGGGGGGTCTGAATTTCCCGCTCTTCATAAGCAAGTGTTTTGCTTATTTCTATGGCAGTTGCTTCTCCGATTCTTTCCAGGTTTTTTCGAAAACGCATGCGATCGGTTTGCACATCTACATCACGTAACTCACCTACCCATTCGCTTAGTAAGGAATAATGTTTACTTAGATTAACAACCATAGGAGGGAAGATTTAAGTGTTACCGAATAATTTACGCAAGTAGCGGGCTAATGGTTGCTAATTGCATGTACCGGATACTAATATCACGAATAAACACGAATATTTTGACGGTAATTATTTTTATTGTACGCTTTTGCAAAAATAGAATTATCAGTTCTGATCTGTCAAAAAACCGTCGACATAAGTTTATTAGTAAATTGCCCAACAAATCTAAAATCTTGGGTTTGAAATCTAAAATCTATTCTTGTTATGCTGTATAAAGCAATTGGATTAATGAGTGGAAGCTCGCTCGACGGACTCGATATTGCATATGTAAGTTTACAGGAAACAGGCGGTAAATGGAGCTATGAGTTTCTTCATACGGAGTGTGCTTCATATAGTTCAGACTGGATATATCACTTAAAAAATGCCATTAAACTTTCAGGACTCGATTACCAATTACTTCATACGTCATATGGTCATTATATCGGTAAAGAAATTAACCGGTTTATAGATCAAAAAGGGATTCATCACCAGGTTCACCTGGTAGCTTCTCATGGTCATACCACGTTTCATGTGCCTAAACAACTTATGACCGGGCAAATTGGAGACGGAGCCGCTATTGCTGCTGAAACCGGGTTACCCGTGGTTAGTGATCTCAGGGCTATGGATATTGCATTTGGTGGACAAGGTGCACCAATTGTTCCTATCGGTGAAAAATTATTGTTGCGTGAATATGACTATTTCCTTAACCTGGGAGGTATTGCTAATATTTCCTGCAACCTGCCGGGCAACTATATTGCTTTTGATGTTTGTCCCGCTAACAGGGTATTAAATTTAATAGTTGGTAAAGTGGGCAAAGCGTACGACGATGGGGGTAAAATGGCAGCCAGCGGAAAAATAAATACTGCGTTGTTAAAGGAATTAAATGAACTCCATTACTATCGGCTTCCTTATCCGAAATCGCTGGCCAACGATTTTGGTACCGACGTTATATATCCACATATTCAGCAAGCCGGTTTGAGTGTAGAAGATGGCCTCGCTACTTTTGTTGAGCATATCGCATTTCAGATAAGTTTATCTGTTGCAGATCTGAAACAACCAATCGCAGAACGAAAGTTGCTGGCAACGGGAGGTGGAGCGTTAAATCATTTTTTAGTGGAAAGATTGCAATTTCATCTCCAACAGCAACAGATAACCGTAGTTGTTCCCGATCGCCAGTTGATTGAATTTAAGGAAGCCCTGGTAATGGCACTGATGGGTGTGTTAAGATGGAGAGAAGAATACAATGTACTGGCTTCAGTTACAGGTGCAAAAAGAAATAGTATTGGAGGTGCGCTTTGGTTAGGCACGGAAGCCTGACCACTGTAAATAACAAAATAGCATCAGAATCTTGTGTTATAAACCTAATACGGTTTTCAGTTTCGTATAACCTGATTTACTCACCGGCACTTTCGCTCCCGATTTTAAGATGGCCACCAAATTATCTTTTTCGTACGCATCCAGACGGGTAATATATTGCACATTGATAATATAAGATCTGTGTGAACGAACGAATTGTTGCATATCGAGCGTTTTCTCAAAATGTGTCATTGTTTTATTTTTGAGAAAAGTTCCTTCCTGTGTATATATCTTAACGTAATCATCCGCAGCTTCCAGGAACAAAATATCGTGCGTTGGAATTATTTTAATCTTTGGACCATTCTTAACCACTACACGCTGGTTTTGCGATGTTCCCAGAGAAGCCGTTTCCAATAATTGTTGTGTGGTTGCAGGCGCAGGAACCTGGTGTTCACCCCATTTCGAAATAGCTTTATCGAATCGATCCTGGCTGAATGGTTTTAAAAGATAATCCACTGCATGGGCCTCAAAAGCTTTGATAGCATATTCGTCAAATGCAGTAGTGAATATAACAGAAGGAGGTTGTTCAATCAGCTCCAGCATTTCAAAGCCATTGATTTTCGGCATTTGAATATCAAGGAAAATTAAGTCGGGCTGATGTTGCATTATTGCTTTCACACCGTCAAAACCATCATTGCATTCCTGAATCAACTGCAAATTTGGGTGTTGCTGCAGGTATTCTTTTACCATACTTCTTGCCAGGGGTTCATCGTCGATAATTATCACCTTCCTCATCATATTTGTGGAATTTTTACAGTCGTGGTAAATATATTTTCTGAAGCTGAAGTCGTCAAAAGGTCGTTCCGTGCAAACAACAGGTGTAATCGACGTTGAACGGAATTTAATCCAAAACCGGTTCCTTTTTTGGGATCAGCAGTTTCTACGTCAAAAGGGTTTTCAACACAAATAATCAACATCTTGTTATCCGCTTCAGTTTTGATGTGAATCACGGTTTCGCCAATGGTATCGTACAATCCAAACTTAATGGCATTTTCAACCAGAGGCTGAAGCAACATAGCTGGAAGTTTCATAGATAGCGATAATTCGGAAGTATCGAACAGGGTCGATAAGCGATTGCCAAATCTCACTTTTTCAATATCCAGGTAAAGCTGCAGGTGTTGCATTTCTTCCTGCAGAGTTACCCATTGATGTTCTTCTCTTTTTAAGGTTCCCCTTAAAAAATCGGAAAGTTGTTGTACCATTTTTCTCGCTTCAACAGGCTTAAGTCCAATGAGTGCATTTATTGAATTGAGGCTGTTGAATAGAAAATGTGGTTGTAGTTGTTGACGTAATTTGTATAACTCTGCGTCTTTAGATAATTGTTCAGTTTCAGATTTTCTTTGTGCCTGCTGTTTCTGTTGTTCAAACGTGTACCATAAAACACTGATCATAGCCATACATGCTACGAGTAAGAAAGCAATACCAAAACGAACAGGCAATGATTTGGAAAGAAATTCAGTGTAATCCCCTTCGGGTTGAGTAACCATAGGTAGAAGGTAGTTGCTTACCAGTAACCAAAGAAGGCTTAATACCAGGCTCAACACTAACAGGTATCCATACCTTTCTTTCTGAGGCAGATAATATTGGAGATTATTGCTGACTAAAGTACAGGTAAGTGCGAGCAAAATATTACTTAAAAAGCTGTCCGTTAAGGATAACTGCCATGAATAGCCTAAGCCATTCAGGATCCAGGCCTGCATCAATGCCCAGGTTACCCACCAGGCTATAAATGCCAGTAAAAATCTGTATATGGAAAGAGGCGTTTTTGCCAAAGCAATTAATTTGAAAAATTTATATGAAAAAAGTTATCTCTGTGCTGTCGAGGATTGAACATTGAATATTGATTGTTGAATATTAAAAAAGAATTTTCAATATTCAACAATCAATATTCAACAGTACAGGGGTAACTTAAATAAATTCAAGCGATGCCAATACATTATCTCCTTGTATCTGGTCTGCTTTTTTCTGAACCAGGCTAATATATATTTCGGCATTTTCTACTTCCTGAACACGGGAGTACATTTCTGCGCCATCCATTAAATTGCTAAGTTTATGCAACTCGCTTACGTCAATGAATTTCCATTGTACAAGGTTTTTCTGTTCGTTTAAAAAAGTGTCCTGTTCCAGAATTCCAATTTGCTGCGCTTTGGTAAAAGCCTCGTATTCTGTATTTGCACCTACGAGACGTAATTGTTCATCGAATTGAGCAGTGTGATTTCCATCACCGCAAATGATCTGGAAAACCACTTTAGCAAGATACCAGTTCATAGTTGTTTGGTTTTGGTAGATTAATGATGTTTGATAAGTTGTAATCAGTGGGTAGGTTTCTTACGGCTTGCAATTCCAGGTCAATAATTATGTATTTCGAGGCCCCCAAATACGGAAGTGCCTTTTAAGATGAGTACTTTGTTTGGGTCTATCATATTTGATTGAACCATTCTTTTGTCGTCGACCCCGCCAAAAACAGCTGTTACTTCAGATTTTATATTCCAGGTAGGAGGAACAATCAATTTCGCTCCACCAAACACTTGTGTTAGTTCCAGTACCACAGTGCCATTAATATCGGCCTGGTTCAGGAAAAGTTCTGTTCCGCCAAAAAAACTGGTGGCTTCACCTCCTTTGAAGTTTTTGGATACCACCACTTTGCGGATACTTCCAAAAACTGCAACAGAATCTATATAGTCTTCTCTTGATTCTTCTGTCCAGTTTGTATTTGTACCAGTGTTACTGTTTGTAGTAGTATTTGGATCAGGAACAACGGTAAAGCCGCTGGTAGTATAGTCCGTGTTTGTTGGGGCGCCTGGATAGTTTGGGTTATTATATCCGGAATTAAATTTTTGATTGAAGCGGTTTCTGCGCGCCTCTCTTTTCATGTGCCAGCGATTCCTGAAGTCTTCACCGTTACATTCCCTCCATTTTCTTGGCCTGAAAATCATCATAAGTCCGGCAGCTAGAATAACCAATGGTAATGCATAGTTGCGAAGATTTAATTCGGGAACGATATAACCCGACAGAAAAATACCGCCTACCCCAATCATAATTATCCAACCTGGTCCGCGAAAGCCATGTTTGAAACCACTGAAAATACCAATAGCAATTAATATCATTGGCCAGGTAAAAAACCAGTAGGGGAAAGGGAAGTCAAATTGCCTCATAAGCAAAACGCCACCTACGGCCAATAATACCAATCCTCCCCAGATGTGCCCGTTATATTTTTGATTATTTTTTTCGTTTGTTTGATCGGGTGTTTCCATGTTGAAATATTTGAAACAAAACTATGCGGATATGGTTGCCGGGACAATAGCAAACAGGCTATAAACACTCTATACTCGGTGAACGCAGGTTTTTTACCGGTGAAATAAAAAGGTAGTATATGCCGACCGGCCGGCGGTGATGGTTCTGGCTTGAGTATTGAATATTAAAATCATTATTTTCCAACAAAATATTCAATACTCAATACTCAGGGGAAAAACTAGTAAACCAGCGTTTGAATAGCTTTCGCTACGCCATCATTGTTATTGGTGTCAGTTACAAATTTAGCAGCCGCTTTAATTTCATCAGGTGCATTGCCCATTGCCACACCGGTACCAGCAAAAGCAATCATCTCTTTATCGTTGAAATTATCACCGATAGCAATGATCTCGTCCTGCCTGATGTTATAACGATCGATAAGAAATTTAACCGCATTTTTTTTAGAAGCATCCTGCTTCATAATTTCGAGGTAAGTTGGTTTGGAAGTATAAATGTTGAGTGCATCACCAAAAAGATCAAGCATTTTATTTTCAAATGCATTAATAATTTCCGGATCAGCAACCGCCATAATTTTATTGATACCTGTTGTATAAGTTGACCATTGTTTTAGCAGTTCCTTAAATGAATTTACTTCTACGGGAACAGTCGTTATTTTTTGTTCCTTAATGATCGCAGCATTGTTCGTTTCAGCAAACCACTCCATTTGCCGGCTTTCCAGCACATTGGGATCCTAAGCTTAGAATTCCACGTGGACAAGTTGTC
>JADMIO010983812.1_pt1 | contig 106505 bp, 127 predicted proteins | sample 8958161 | NCBI WGS metagenome assembly JADMIO01 (sample SAMN16585339, study PRJNA669376) | soil metagenome | isolation source: Crop rotation soil | place: USA: Cullars Rotation, Alabama | collected 2011
ACGAAAGGCCCAGTCTTTCGACTGAGCCTTTCGTTTTATTTGACCATGTTGGTATGATTTAAATTAATACGACTCACTATAGGGTCAGTGCGGCCGCGACTTCAAGTCACGTGAATTCCAAGCTTCGGATCCCACTGTGCTGGAAAGTGGCTCTAGACAGCCGCCGGTCGGTGCTCCAGTTCACGCTCCATGCCTGATATCGACACCAAGCCCCGGCTGAAGCCGAAGACCAAGGCAGAGCCGAAGGTCGAGAGGCCGAAGCTGCACAAGGTGCTGCTGGTCAACGACGATTACACGCCGCGTGAATTCGTCGTGCAGGTGCTGAAGGCGGTGTTTCGTACCAGCGAGGATCAGGCATATCGGATCATGATCACCGCCCACCGCAAGGGCGTGTGCGTTGTTGCCGTCTTCACGAGAGATGTCGCCGAGACCAAGGCGACCGAAGCGACCGACATGGGCAAGCAGGCGGGGTTCCCGCTCATGTTCACCACCGAGCCGGAAGAATAGCGCCTAGCTGATGACAGCCTTGCGTCGTTCGAGGCTCTCTGCCGGCCAGAGCATCTTGGAGTCGTAGTAGGCGTCGAACGCCGGCACGCCCTCCGGCAATGTCAACCACGGCACCTTCGAGCGTGTGTAGATGTGCACGTCCGGTGCCAGCCCGGACGGCTCATCTAAAGTGCCGACCCGCACGAACCTGATCCTCGATCGGCCGCCATATTCGCTCCACAGCGCCACCTCGCATCTCGTACACCTGAATATGTCGTGTGGCCGGCCGCTGTCCGTGGGCATCCGCGTGGCGTGCGTAGCGCCGGTCAGATGAACGCGATCATCTTCAATCAGCGCATTCAGTACGAAGGCGCTGCCGGTCTGCCTCTGGCAGTCGAGACAGTGACAGCAATGAACGAACATCGGCTTAGATGCGAGCTGGTAGCGAATGGCGCCGCAAGCGCAGCCTCCGATAAGTTCTTCCATGGCGCGTCCTCGCGTTTGATTTGGCACGCATACTGTAGTGTCATTCAACAGCATTGAAATCCGCTCTACCTAAGGCCCGATCAAGTGACCGTAGTCATCGCCGGTGGAGGCATTGGTGGCCTCGCATTGGCGCTTAGCCTCCATCAAATCGGAGTTCCCGCCGTCGTGTTTGAGACCACGCCGGAGCCCAGGGCTCTTGGCGTCGGCATCAACATCTTGCCGCATGCCGCGCGTGAGTTGATCGAGTTGGGACTGGGTGACCGGCTTGACGCCATCGGCGTCCGCACAACGGCGTTGGCGTACTTTTCCAAGCATGGCAAGCCGATTTGGCAAGAGGCACGCGGCCTGGCCGCCGGGTATCGCTGGTCCCAGTTTTCAGTGCACCGGGGCCTGCTGCGACAGCTTTTGTGGGACGCGGCGGTGGAAAGGCTGGGAGCCGCAAATCTCCGCCTGGGCCATCACCTAGGCGCATGGGGCGACACTGCTGACGGGATCGAGGCCACGTTCGTCGATAAGACATCTGGCGTGGTCGTCGCACGACAGTTCGGCGATCTGCTCGTCGGTGCCGACGGCATTCACTCGGCCATGCGCGCCCATCTCCGCCCCAATGAGGGTGCTCCGCTCTGGAACCGCAATATCCTGTGGCGAGGCGTGACGACCGCCCGCGGTTTCCTCGACGGCCAAACCATGATCATGGCTGGCCACGCCAATCAGAAGTTCGTTGCGTACGCCATCTCGCCGCCGAACCGCGACGGCCTGCAGATGATCAACTGGGTGGCGGAACGGCGACTACCGCCAGATTTTCACTGGCGTCGAGAAAGCTACGACCGGCAAGCCAACCTCGACGATTTTCTCCCCCATTTCGCCGATTGGAAATTCGGCTGGCTCGACGTGCCGCAGCTCATCCGCGACGCCATGTACCTCTACGAATACCCGATGGTAGATCGCGATCCGCTTGACCGGTGGACATTCGGGCGCGCGACGCTGCTGGGCGATGCGGCCCACCCGATGTATCCGATCGGTTCCAACGGCGCGTCGCAGGCAATCCTCGATGCGCGCGTGCTTGCCCGTTCAATTCTGGATCTCGGCACGGTACCGGCAGCGTTGGAGGCGTATGAGAGTGAGCGACGGCCGGCGACGGCGCGCATCGTCGCCACCAACCGCGCCAATGGTCCGGACCAGGTGATGCAACTTGTCGAGGAACGGGCGCCCGGCGGTTTCGAGGACGTCGAGACAGTAATGCCTTTTCCCGAGCGCGAAGCGATCGCCAGCGGCTACAAGCGCATCGCCGGCTTCGATCGCGACGCCCTCAATGCGAGCCCGCCCATCATTCCGACGGCATCCTGAACTAGGCGATCAGCCCGTAGCGCCGGAGATCAGACCGTAAGGTGTCGGTGGAGACGTAGACCTCCGCGTTCCAGCCCGCCGACCGGGCACCCTCTATGTTCTTGGCGTTGTCGTCGAAGAACAGTGTGTTGGCGGGCGTGAGACGGAAGTCGCGCGCATGCCGGTCGTAGATGGCAACATCCGGCTTTATGAGTTTGACGTCGCCTGAGACAGTTATTCCGCGGAAGCGCGAAAGGATCGGGAATTTCTGCCGAGCTTCGACAAAAGTGTCGGGCGCCCAGTTGGTCAGCGCCGTCACGTCGAGGCCGCTGTCGATGAGTTCCTCGACGATTGTCACGTTGTCGTCGATGGCGCCGGGGATCATGTCCCACCAGCGGGCGCGAAACGCGCGGATGAGCGGCTCGTGGTGGGGAAAATCGGCGATGAGAGCGTCCTCCGCGTCACGCCAGGTGCGCCCGCGATCCTGCTCAAGGTTCCAGTCGTGGATGCCGACCTCCTCGAAAAACTGCCGGCGCGCCTTCTCGTCCGGCACCAACTCGCGATAGGGCGCTTCCATGTCATAGGCGATGAGGACCTGGCCCAGGTCGAAGACGATATGCTTGATCTCGTTCACGCGGCGCGGTTCGCTTTCCTGGTGGCGCCGGGCAGCGCCGCTTCGATGGCTTTTTTCATGACGCTGGGCAGAGCCTCGCCGGGAAGCGAGCCAGGCGCCGACCACCACCAGCCCGGCGGCACCTTGGCCACGCGGACGGCGCGCGCGCAATACACGGTTAGTTCCAGCCGGAAATGCGTGAAGACGTGCACCACCGGGCCGGCATCGCGCCAGTCCGCGAGGAAGGGCGCCGCATCGGCGGCGGCTGCCTTGGTGCTCCATCCCGATCCCGGCACTTCGGTCATCCCGCCGAGCAGGCCCGCGTCGTCGCGGGTGCGCAGCAGAACCGCGCCGTCGTCCCGCACGGCGACGAAAGCGGCGCCGCGCCGCGTCGGCCTTTGCGCTTTTTCGCCGCGCACCGGATAGTCCTCTTGCCGTACTTCGGCACGGGCGGCGCAGGCATCGTTGATCGGGCAAAGCACACACGCTGGCTTCTTCGGCGTGCAGATCGCCGCGCCGAGGTCCATCATCGCCTGCGCGTAGTCACCGGCGCGCTTCGCCGGTGTGAGTTGCGCCTGATGGTCGCGGATCTTTTTCTTCGCACCCGGGAGCGGCATGCGGATCGCAAACAACCGCGCCACGACGCGTTCGACATTGGCGTCGACAACGGCAGCCGGAATGTCAAACGCGATCGCTCCGACTGCGGCCGCGGTGTATTCGCCGATGCCGGGAAGCGCGCGTAGGCCCTCTATGGTTTCCGGGAAAACTGCGCCGTGGTCGCGGACCACCGCCTCGGCGCACGCCTTCAAGTTACGCGCCCGCGCGTAGTAGCCGAGCCCAGCCCACGCCTTCATCACGTCATCGCGGCTCGCACCAGCGAGATCGCGGACCGTCGGCCAGCGCGAAACGAAATCATCGAAGTACGGCTTCACCGTCGTCACGCCGGTCTGCTGCAGCATTACTTCGGAGAGCCAAACGCGGTAGGGATCCGGCTTCACGCCCCGCGCGCGATCCCTAGGCGAAATCCGCCACGGCAGCTTGCGCGCATGCCGGTCGTACCAGGCAAGCAGTGGCTCGGCGATGTCGCCGCCGTTCGCCTTAGCCCGCTTCGCGGAAGCGCTCTGCCGTTTCAAGGTCCACCGAAACAAGCTGCGACACGCCGCGCTCCGCCATGGTCACACCGAACAGCCGGTTCATTCGCGCCATCGTGATCGGATTGTGCGTGATCACGATGAAGCGCGTGTCGGTCGAGCGTGTCATTTCTTCAAGCAGGTTGCAGAAGCGGACGACGTTGGCGTCATCGAGCGGTGCATCCACCTCGTCCAGCACGCAGATCGGCGCGGGGTTGGTCAGGAACACCGCAAAGATCAGCGACAGCGCCGTCAGCGCCTGCTCGCCGCCCGACAGCAGCGTCATGATCTGCGGCTTCTTACCGGGCGGACGGGCGACGATTTCCAGGCCGGCCTCCAGCGGATCATCCGACTCGGTGAGTTGGAGTTCGGCGGTGCCGCCGCCGAAAAGGTGCGTGAACAGCCGCTTGAAATGGGCATTCACCGTCTCGAACGCCGCCGATAGACGCTCACGGCCTTCGCGATTGAGGCTGCCGATGCCCTGACGAAGCCGCGAGATCGCCTCGACGAGATCGTTGCGCTCGCCAGTCAGCGCATCGCGCCGCTGCGCGATCTCGCGTGCCTCTTCGTCGGCGCGAAGATTGACCGCACCGAGGCGCTCGCGCTCCTGCTTGTGCCGTTCCAGCCGGGTCTCGATTTCCTCAAGGTCCGGCGCCGGTGCTTCGGGATCGATCTCGGCGACGCCCGCCGCCTCGTTGGGCGCGCAATCCAGCGCCTCGCGAATGCGCTCCTCAGCCTCGCCAAGGCGCTCCCTGGCAGCCGTCACCCGTTCCTCGCCGCGGCCGCGAAGCTCGCGAGCCTCAGACAGCGCCTCAAGCGCGGCGCGGGCCGCTTTGTCCGCAGCCGCAAGAGCCGCCTCCGCGACGGCCAGCTTGTCCGCAGCCTCGGCACGCGCCGCTTCAGCGACCGAGATTTCAGAAAGCAGCGCCGAGCGCCGGGCAGCGAGCTTCTCCGGCTCGCCAGCCAGCTTTACGCGTTCGGCGGAAGCGTCGTTGTGCCGGGTCGTCAGCGTGGCGATCTGGCTCTCGGCATTGGAAACGCGCTGGTGCCAATTCTGCCGCTCCACCGCGATCGCGGCGAGGCGGCCGGCGCGAAGTTCCGCTTCGCGCGCCATGCCCTCGAATGCCGCCCGCGCCTCGGCGACATTGCCGCGGTCCTCATCGACGCGTCCGCGCTGGGTGACCAGACGGGCGGCGAGGTCCTGGATCCCGTCGGTGGCGGTGAAGCCGGCGCGGGCACGCTCGACGGCGGCCTGTGTTTCACCCGCGTCCGCGGCAATGCGCGCAGCGGCCTCTTCCAGGCCGGTGCGCCGTGCCGCAACCCTGTTTTCTTCGCGCTCGGCTGTCGCCAGCACCATCTGCGCGTCATCGAGAGACTTACGCGCCAGGCGAAGGGCCTCGCGCGTCTCGCGGTCTGTTTCCGTCGCTGTCCGCACGGCGGCGTCAGCGCGCCCCGCGATGGCGGTGAGTTCCGCGACCTGCTCGCGGGCAGGCCCAACCAGACCTTCGAGCGCGGTAAGCCGATTGCGCCGCGCCAGCCGCTGCGCCGCCGAGCGCGGAGCATCGGCAGCCGAAACGTAGCCATCCCAGCGCCAGAGATCGCCCTCGATCGAAACGAGGCGCTGACCCGGTCGCAGCAGCGCCTGTTGCCGTGGCCCGTCTTCCCGCGCCACGATAGCGGTTTGCGCAAGGCGGCGGAGCAGCACTGCCGGCGTGCGGACATGCCGCGCCAGCGGCACCGCGCCTTCAGGCAACACGGCATCATCGCGTCCGTAGGAAACTTCGCGCCAGTGGGCCGGTGCGTCGTCATCCGCGGGAGCGTCGAGATCGTCGCCGAATGCCGCGCCGAGTGCCGCCTCGTATCCCTCATCGACGCTGATGGCGTCGACCACAGGGGCGCGCCCATCGCCGTCGGTGGCCAGCACGGCGGCAAGTGTAGCCGCCTCCGTCTCCAATCGCTCGAGCGCGCGCTCCGCTTCGCTGACCGCGGCACGTGCCGTTGTCGCCGCGTCGCGTGCGGCGAGAAGCTTCTGGTCGGCTTCGGCCATTGCGGCGTCGCGGGCATCGCGCTCGCTTTCGGCGCTTGCGACGCGATCTCGTGCGCTGCCGCTGGCCGCTGCGACGTCGCCGAGCGCCCTCAGCGTGGCCAGTTCCGACTTCACGGAGGTAGCTTCCGCCTCCAACCGCGCGGCGCGCGTTTCCGCCTCCGCGATCTGGCGTTCGTGCTGGCTGCGCGTGGCGCTCGCCATCGCGTGCTCGTCGGTCAGCCGCGCCAGCACGCCCTCGCTTTCGGCCAGCGCCGCCTCCGCCGCCTTGCGTCGTGATCCCGCTTTGCCCTGGCGTTCGGTCGCGGCAGCGTTCGCCGAAACCAGCCCTGCTTCTTCCTCGTCGAGCCGCGCGAGAATGGCGGTGTTGTCCGCCACCATGCGCCGTTCGCGCTCGATGTCCTCGCCAAGTTGGGCGAGACGCCGCTCAAGCTCCGCGAGCCGCGCATTGATGCGCGCTTCCTCGTGGTCGAGACTCTCGCTTGCCAGCTTGATGCGCTGGAGAGCGGCGCCGGTCCGCGCTGCCGCATCGCGAATGTCGGGGAGCGCCGCTGCCGCCTCCGCCTGCACACGGGCAGCAGTCGCCTGTTCCTCGCCACGCGCGGTTGCCGCAGTACGAGCTTCACCGAGATGCGTCTCCGCTTCGGACAGCGTGGCAGTTGCCGCGAGCCAGCGCAGGTGGAGCACTGTCGCCTCGGCCTTGCGGATCTCGCCCGACAGGTTGCGATAGCGGGTTGCCTGGCGCGCTTGTCGCTTCAGGGTTTCGACCTGCTGCTCGATCTCTGCGATTACGTCGTCGACGCGCGCGAGGTTCTGCTCCGCCGCCTTCAGGCGAAGCTCGGCCTCGTGCCGGCGGTTATGAAGCCCGGCAATGCCCGCGGCCTCTTCCAGAAGCGCCCGCCGGTCGACGGGCTTGGCGGCGATCAGTTCGCCGATCTTGCCTTGCCCAACTATGGCCGGCGAGTGCGCGCCGGTAGAGGCATCGGCGAACAGCAACTGCACGTCGCGCGCCCGCACGTCGCGGCCGTTGATACGATAGACCGATCCGGCTTCGCGCTCGATCCTTCGGGTAATCTCGATCTGTTCGGAATCGTTGAAGGCGACCGGCGCCGTGCGGTCGGCGTTGTCGACCGCGAGCGAGACTTCGGCGGTGTTGCGGGCAGGCCGATTCAAGCTGCCCTGGAAGATGACGTCGTCCATGCCGGACGCGCGCATCGCCTTGTACGAGCTTTCGCCCATAACCCAGCGAAGGGCCTCGACCAGGTTGGACTTGCCGCAGCCGTTTGGCCCGACAACACCTGTCAGGCCCGGTTCGATGACGAACTCGGTCGGCTCGACGAACGATTTGAACCCGAGGACGCGCAGTCGCGTGAACTTCACGACGCGGCCCTCACTTCACGGCTTGGAAGAAGGAAAGCGCGGCTAGCCGCCCAGCAACTTATCGAGACTCTCAAGCGTCTGCTCTCCGGCCAGCTTCTGCCCGTTGACGAAGAAGGTCGGTGTCGAGTTGACGCCGAACTCGCTCGCCGCGCGGTCGTGCACGGAATTCACTCCGTCGAGAAGCTTCTGATTCGTCAAGCATGCGTCGAAAGTGGCCTGCGTGAAGCCGGCCTGCTTTACGAGGTTGAGAAGAGCCGCTGCCGGATCCTGAACGAACGCCCACTGATCCTGGTGATCGAACATGAGGTCGACCAGCGGGAAGAAACGCTCCTTCGGCGCGCAATGCGCGATGACGATGGCGGCCGACGCCAGCGGATCGAGCGGGAAGTCGCGGAAGATGAAGTAAACCTTGCCGGTGTCGATGTATTTCGCCTTGAACGGACGATAGACCTCGGCGTGGAAACGCTGGCAGTGCGTGCACGTCATCGAGGCGTATTCGATGACCACGTTCGGCGCCTTGGGATCGCCGAGCGTCATGTCGCCGAGCGGCCCGGGCTGCATCAGGGCGGCGCTGGTCGCGGTGGGGGCAGTCGTTGCCGATGCGGCATCGCCTTCCAGAACACCGGCGTCCTTCTTGCCCGTCGCGTACCAGATCGCACCCGCAGCGACGAGAACGACGACCGCCGCCAGGATGAGCCATTGCCGGGAATTGAACTTCACGGGAGTATTTCCTTGTGCCGGGTCGCCGGGTGATTTCTAGGGGATTCTGGTGTGCTTGGGCAGATGTGCCCAGTGAAATATGGCGTTACTGCGCCGTGATCTAGCGCCGTTTCTCGCGCAAAACGCCGCGCCCTAGCCTGTCCAGCGCAGCACGGAGATTGTCGCTGGGCACGGAGCGGATTGTGTCGGCAAGCTGGGCCTCGGCTTCCGCCCCGAGCTGATTGTCGTGCCCGGCGGCTACCTTCTGGCCGAGTCCCTTCACTGGCGCCTGGACGATGCGGATATGCCCAATCGCGCCGTAGCCGAGAAAAGCGTTCACCCGCTCGACGATCTGTCCTGCCTCGTGCTGCACCAGGACGGCACGCGGTCCATCAACACGCAGCACCAGGAGGGCGGGGGCGCCCTCCATGTGTTCGCCCTTGGGCCACAGGATCTTCTCCGGCCGTGTGCAATCCGCAAATCGAGGCCCGACGATTTCAGGCCACGCCGCGATGAGGTCCGTTGTCGCGAACCCCCGCCGTTTCGTGACTGGATCGATGAGCTTGCCGACGAGCTCGCCCAGCATGACCGGCCCGCGACGTCGGGGCGTATCGGATGAATCCGCCATGGCGCGCTTTCTCGCACGGATGCGATGCAGCAAGGAAGGCACGCGGGTAAGCTCGCCGGACGTTCGCACAGGTTGGAAACCCCAGAGAAAACAATGAGCTAACGAGATCTGGCGTTTTCTTGACACTCCCAAGACCCACAACTATTGTGCGCGCGCTTTGGTGGGGCAGGGCGGATTCTGTAGGGTTTTCCCTCTTCTAACGGAGCGTGCGGAATGAGCGATCGGGGCGGTACGCCGGACGATCGCAGCACCGCAGGTCAATCCGCTGAAGAGCGTTCGCTTTCCGATCGGATGCGCGACCTTGAGCGGCGGCTTGACGAGAGTCACGCGGCACGCGAAGCCAATACGCGCTCGCCGTTGGAGAGGCCGCAGACCAGCTATGGTTTGGCGATGCGGTTGGGGGCCGATTTCGTTGCCGGCGTGGTTGTCGGCGCGGCGATCGGTTGGGGTGTTGACCGGCTTTTCGGTACGTCGCCCTGGGGTCTGATTGTTTTTCTGCTTCTGGGTTTCGCTGCCGGAATCCTGAGCGTGTTGCGGTCGGCGGGGTTGACGAAGCCGGGCCCTCAAGGTCCGGACAGTCCACCCGGCACAAAGGGATAAACGGGAAGCGAGCTTGGCTTACGATCCGATCCACCAGTTCCGCATAGAGCCCATCGTGCCGATTCACATCGGCAACTACGATTTCTCCTTCACCAATTCCTCTCTGTTCATGGTGCTGACGGTGCTCGGCGCCGCCGCGTTCCTGCTCATCCCGACGCGCCCGCGCGCGGTAGTGCCCGGCAAGTGGCAGTCGGCCGCGGAACTCACCTACGAGTTTGTCGAGAAGACATTGAAGGATTCCGCCGGCAACGCCGGCATGAAATTCTTCCCGTTCGTGTTCTCGCTCTTCATGTTCATCCTGGTCGCGAACCTGTGGGGCATGTTTCCCTATTTCTTCACCGTCACCTCTCACATCATCGTCACTGCTGCGATGGCGATCACGGTGATCCTGACTGTGCTCATCTACGGCTTCTGGAAGAACGGCCTGCACTTCTTCAAGCTGTTCGTGCCGTCGGGCGTGCCCAAGGCCATCCTGCCGTTCATCGTCGTGATCGAGGTGCTGTCCTTCATCTCGCGCCCGATCAGCCTTTCCATCCGTCTCTTCGCCAACATGCTCGCCGGCCACATCACGCTGAAGGTGTTCGCCGGCTTCGTGACGCTGCTTGGAACCGCCGGCTTCCTCGCGCCGCTGGCGATCCTGCCGCTGCTCGGCACCGTCGCGCTGACCGCGCTCGAATTCCTGGTCGCCGCACTGCAGGCCTACGTGTTCGCGATCCTTACCAGCCTTTACCTCAACGACGCCCTCCACCCGGGCCACTAGTTCAGTTTCACAAGGAGCAGACGACTATGGAAGCGGAAGCAGCAAAGTTCCTCGGCGCGGGCATCGCCTGCATCGGCATGGGCACGGCCGGCATCGGCCTCGGCCACATCTTCGGCAACTACCTTGCCGGCGCCATTCGCAACCCCGCTGCCGCCGACGGCCAGTTCGGCCGCCTGATCTTCGGCTTCGCCGTTACCGAAGCTCTGGGCATCTTCTCGCTGCTCGTCGCGCTCATCCTTCTGTTCACCTGAGCTGAGCCGACGCAAGGCAAGGGACGGCGATGGCTGAGTATCTGATCGCGCAGGCCGATACGGCGACGCCCGCTCCGGCGGAACCCGCCACGGGCACGGCTGTCGAGCACCCCGCGGGGGAACACACCGTGTTCCCGCCGTTCGATTCCTCGACGTTTGCCTCGCAGCTGTTGTGGCTGGCGATCACGTTCGTTGCCCTTTACTGGCTGCTGGCGAAGGTCGCGATCCCGCGCATCGGCGGCATCCTGTCGGCGCGGGCAAGCCGCATCGCCGGCGACATCGAACGCGCCGAGAAAGCCAAAGTCCAATCGGAAGCGGCGGTCGCCGCCTACGAGAAGGCACTGGCATCGGCCCGCTCCAATGCCAACACCATCGCGGGCAAGGCGCGCGACGAAGCCAAGGCCGCTGCCGATAAGCAGCGGGCCGGCATTGAGGCTGACCTCGCCTCGAAACTCGCCGCCTCCGAGGCAAGCATCGCCGGCATCAAGCAGCGGGCAATGGCCGAAGTTGGCGGCATTGCGTCCGACACGGCGTCCGCCATCGTGAGGGCGCTGCTCGATGTCGACGCATCGAAGGGCGACGTCGATGCGGCCGTCAGCGACGCCATGAAGGCGGGAGCCTGAGATGGAATTCGACGCGCCGTTCTGGGCACTCATCTCGCTGGTCCTGTTTTTCGTAGTGATCGTCTACTTCAAGGTGCCCGGCACGATCGGCGGCAGCCTCGACAAGCGCGCCGACACCATCCGCAACGAACTCGAGCAGGCGCAGAAGCTGCGCACGGAAGCCGAGGCGCTGCTTAAGGAATACGAGGCCAAGGCGAAGAGCGCGGAAGCCGAAGCTGGCCAGATCGTCGAGCAGGCGAAGCGCGAGGCTCTGGCGCTTGCCGAGGAAGCGCGGAAGCGCACCGAGGAATACGTCGCCAGCCGCACGCGACTCGCGGAGCAGAAGATCGCGCAGGCGGAAGCGCAGGCCATCCAGGATGTGCGATCGCTGTCCGCCGACGTTGCAGTAGCCGCGGCCGAGAAGATACTCGCCGCGCGCGTCAAGGGCGGCGCCGGCGATGCGCTGATCGCGCGCGCGATCGGCGACGTCAAAGCCAAGCTGAACTAGCGCAAAGGACTGCTCCGGCGCCTGACGGGGAACCGTTCCCCGCCGCGCGGGTTTGCTAGGCATGGTCCCGGCCTATGCCGCTCCCCTGTGGCGCATCCTCAAGACCACGGCGCTCCAATATTTTGCGCACCGCAGCCCTAGGCTCGGCGCAGCGCTCGCTTACTACTCAGTCTTTTCGATGGGTCCGTTGCTCCTGCTGGTGATCGCGGTGGCGGGCTTCTTCTTCGGAGAAGACGCGGTGCGCGGCAGCCTGTCGACGCAATTCTCCTCGCTGCTCGGACGTGGCACCAGCGACGCGATCCAGACGATGCTGGCGAACGCGGCCTTTCGTTCAACCGGCAAGCTCGCGGCCATCGTCGGCATCGCGCTGGTGTTCGTGGCCGCGGTCGGCGTCATGGCACAGCTCAAGGATGCGCTGAACACGATCTGGAATGTGCGCGATCCGGAGGAAGTCAGCATCGGCTGGTACGTGCGCACCTACGCGGTATCGCTGGCCGGCGTCCTGGTGCTCGGTCTTCTTCTCACTACCTCGCTCGTCTTCAGCGCCGCGCTCGATGCCATCTCCGAATGGGTCGGAGCCGAAAGCTTTGCACCTGCCTGGCTGACGGCAAATTTCGTCATATCGCTCGCGCTGCTGACACTGCTGTTCGCGATGCTGTTCAAATGGTTCCCCGACACCGAGGTTCTCTGGCATGACGTCTGGCTGGGCGCGGCGGTGACGGCGCTGCTTTTCGAAGCCGGCAAGCAGGCGATCAGCCGCTACGTCGCGTTTGCCGGGTTTGAAACGACGTACGGCGCCGCCGCTTCGATCATCGTGTTGCTGATCTGGGTCTACTATTCGTCGCAGATCCTGCTGATCGGCGCGGAGCTGACGCATGCCTTCGCGTCCGAGGTCGGCGCGCGCAAGCGCCAGGGGCCGGACGCCACTGCGCCCCACAAGATCGATACGGAGGCGAAAGCCTAGATCGCGAGTATGAGCTGCTGCTCGCGCACCGGCGCAAAACTCTGCCGGTGCTGCGGGCAGGGGCCGTGGACGCGCAGCGCCTCGAAGTGGCTGGGCGTCGAATACCCCTTATGCTCCTCGAACCCGTATCCGGGATAGGCGCGGCCGACATTCGCCATCAGCCGATCGCGCGTGACCTTGGCAATGATGGATGCCGCAGCGATCGAAACCGAGAGCGCGTCGCCATCGACTATGGCTTCGGCGGTGCAGGCAAGATTTGGCGGCAGCATGTTGCCGTCGACCAGCACATGGTCGGCGCCGCACGAGAGGCCGGAGACCGCACGGCTCATGGCCCATAGCGACGCGCGCAGGATGTTCATGCGGTCGATGCGCGCCCGGCTCGCGATCGCGATAGAGACCGTGCCCTTGGCGAGAATTGCCTCGAACAGCTCGGCACGACGCAGAGCCGTAAGCTGTTTTGAATCGTTGAGCCCGTCGGGATAGCCGCGCGTGAACACCACAGCCGCGGTGACGACGGGGCCAGCGAGCGGCCCACGCCCGGCTTCGTCTACACCGGCCACCAACCGAGCACCCTTGCGGCGCGCCCGCCGCTCGTAACGGTCCGTCGGCGGCCCCGGTTGCGGCTCGGGCGAATCACTTGCGGGCTTGGGCATGTCGGCGAGGGTGGCGGGCAGCGCCTCGCGCTGCAAGTCGTCGTCCACCTTAGTCCCGCTTTCCCAGCAATCCCGGGCCCGCCTCGTAGATGGCGTGCAGGCCGAAGCCGATGAAAATCAGGCCCGACACCCGCGTCACCCAGATGTCGTAGCGCGCATAGAGTCGGCGCACCCAGCCGGCACCGACGAAAAGGACTACGATCACGTCGGCTACGATGAAGCCGACGCAGGCGGCAGCCAGCAGGCCGGGGAACGCGGCCCAGGTGAGAGACTGAGTGGAGCCGGACAGAAGCGCCGTGAACATCGCGATCGCGACCGGGTAGCCCTTCGGGTTTGTCAGTCCGAACGTCAGGCCGCGAAGCAGCGGTCGCTTGGGCTCGACTACCAAGCGCCCCGCGGCATCACGCTTGGCGCGCAGGGAAGAAATGCCGAGCCAGCAGAGGTAGATACCGCAGACAATACCGAGCACGTCGAAGACGCCGCGCCCGATGGAATGCGCGCCGATGATCGCAACGAGGGAAAGCGACGCCCAGAGAACGTCGCCTGCGAAATGCCCGACAAGAAACGCCGCAGCGGGCTGCCGCCCTCGGCTGGCCCCGATGCCGAGCAGCGCCAGAAAAGCCGGACCGGGGATGATCGTGTAAGTGCCACCGGCGATGGCGGCTGCAAACAGGATGGCGGGCGTCACTAGAGATCATCTCTCGGAGGGTTGAGACAGACGTGAAGAATGCCACGCCATGCCCACCCGGCGGAAGTCTTCGCGACAACGAGGCTTCTAGCGGAGGTCACCCCACGCGGCGTCCCAGAGCTCGTCGCTTTCAAGCGCGACCTGGGCGCCGTGTTTGCGAAACTGTTGCAACACTTCGCCCGCGGGGGCAGGCGAGCTCTCTACCAGATCGGCATAGCCCGTAAATTTGTGATCATCTGGCTCAAACCATTCGTACCGAACAACCGTGGCCACGATCCGCCCACGAGCCCGGAATATCCTGATGAGCGCACCGGCATCCGGCGCCCCGCTGTCGAAGGACACTTTCTGAAAACGCGTCTTGCCCATGGGCTAAATCCGCAGCGGTGTCGCGCCGCAAGACTATCGGGATCGAATGTCGCGAAAGCAGCCCGATTTGTTTTTGGTGAACGCGCTATTGATCGCCACGCGCTATGCCGCGGCCCGCGCTCCAAATAGATCAAGTTGATCGCCCGGTGCAGTCGGCGGAACGAACAGATCAGTCCGCAGCCGGCGCTTCGCCGCGTTCAGCCCGAGCCGTTTTGTGGCCATCTCGAACCGTCGCCCGATCTGCCAGGCATGCGGTCCGCTGCCACGCATGCGCTCACCCCACTTGGCGTCGTATTCCTTGCCGCCTCGCATCTGCTTGATGATGGTCATGACGTGCTTGGCGCGGTCGGGATATTCCCGCTCAAGGAATTCCTTGAACACGTCCTTCACTTCGAGCGGCAGGCGCAGCAACACATAGCCGGCTTCACGCACGCCGGCTTCCTTGCCTGCTTCCAGAATTCGTTCGATCTCATGCTCGTTGAGCGCGGGGATGACGGGAGCCACCATGATCGTGGTCGGAATGCCCGCCTGCGAAAGCAGTCGCAAAGTCTCCAGTCGACGTTCCGGCGTCGCGGCCCGCGGCTCCATCGCCCGCGCCAGCTTGCGGTCGAGCGTCGTCACTGACAGCGCAACCTTCACCAGATTGCTCTCAGCCATCCGCGCGAGAATGTCGATATCGCGCACAACCAGCGCCGACTTCGTGACGATGCCGACGGGATGGCTCGCGGCCTCGAGCACCTCCAGAACTTCACGCATGATGCGATAGCGCCGCTCTATCGGCTGGTAGGGATCGGTGTTGGTGCCGATCGCCATCGTCCGGCACTCGTAGCCGGGCTTCGCCAGTTCCTTTTCGAGAAGCTTCGCCGCCGCCGGTTTGGCAAACAGCTTGGTCTCGAAATCAATCCCCGGCGACAGGCCCATATAGGCGTGCGTCGGCCGTGCGAAGCAATAGGCACAGCCATGCTCGCATCCGCGATAAGGATTGATCGACCGGTCAAAGGAGATGTCCGGCGAGTCATTGGTGGTGATGATCTTGCGCGGGGTCTCCTCCTGCACCTCGGTCTTGAAGGGCGGCAAAAGGTCCAAAGACCCCCAGCCGTCGTCAACGCTGACGCGGGCAAGCGGCTCATACCGGCCGGTGCGATTGGTCTCCGCGCCCCGGCCGCGCAGACGATCAGGGTCGATGCGCACGCCTACGGTCTCGCCCGAAGGCCGCGCGTAACCTGTGATTCTGTTGGGTGCGTCCATGAATGTATTCCTAACCCGCTCGTGAGAACGAAGCAAGAACAAATCTTGCAATTTCCCTAGCCCGTACTGGCGGCCTATATCCGCAGGCATGATCACCGCGATCATCGAAACGCTGAACGACGAGGTGGCGCTGGCCCACGCGCTGGCAGCCCTGGTTCCGGCGGCGACCGAGGGCATCGTCCGTGAAGTGGTGATCATCGACCGCGGTTCAAGCGATGGCACACTCACGGTCGCGGACGTCGCCGGATGCACGATCATCGAGACTGCGAAATCGATCGGCGATCCACGCCGCACTGCGGCGGAGCGGGCGCGCGGAGATTGGCTGCTGTTTCTGTCGCCAAAGGCTTCCCTGGCGCCCGGCTGGCAGAGCCGCGCGATGGCGTTCATCGATCGGGCGCTGGTGAGTGGCCGGGCGCAATCCGGCGCAGCGACTTTCCGCACCGGTGAATGGCGCGCCGGATTCTGGGCACGCCTGATGTCGGTGGTATTTCCAGGCGAAGGACGCCTGATCGCGAAGACCGCGTACCTGGCGGCTACTTCTTCTTCGCGGGCTTCTTCTGCAATTTCGTCCGCTTCAGGTGCTCATCGAGGCGCGGCATGATCTCGACGAAGTTGCACGGCTCCTGCCGGTAGTCGAACTGCCTCACCAGAATACCGTCCCACGCATCCTTGCAGGCGCCGGTGGAGCCGGGCAGCACGAAGATAAACTTGCCCTTTGCCAGCCCGGCCGTGGCGCGCGATTGGATGGTTGAGGTTCCGATCTTCTCGTAACTGATGCGGTGGAAGATCACGCTGAAGCCTTCCATCCTTTTGTCGAACAATGGCTCGATTGCGTCCGGCGTCACGTCGCGTCCGGTAAAGCCCGTCCCGCCCGTAGTTACGATCACATCGACCGCATCATCCTTCAGCCACTTCTTCACCGCCTTGCGAATCTTGGCTTCATCGTCGGTGACGATTGCCCGGTCGGCGAGGATATGACCCGCCCCTTCGATGCGTTCCGCCAGCGTGGCCCCCGAACGATCCTCGGCCAATGTCCGGGAATCGGAGACCGCCAGCACGGCGAAGCGAACCGGCACGAAAGGTTTGGGGGACGGCGTATCTGTCATGGCGTGACCTTATCCCCTCACGACGCGAGCGTCATCGCCGAGGTGACGAACCAATTCGGCTTCGCCTCGCGCAGGCGCCCGGCAGCGCGTTCGGCCGCATCGAGCGAAACGAATATGCCGAAGGCGGCGGAGCCCGAGCCCGACATGCGAGCGAACAGGCAGTCGGGATCGCGCATGATGGCCTTCGCGACTGCGCCAGCGGCCTTGTTGACGCTAGCCGCCGGCTCGGCGAGATCGTTCCGCGCCTGGCGCAACCAGAAAATCACCTCGAGCAACGAGTTGAATTTCGCCGGCAGGGCAGGCATCGGCTTGCGTTCGGCAGGCGCCAATGCGGCAAAGACATTCTTTGTGCTGACGCCGATGCCGGGATGGGCCAGCAGGATGGGCAGCGCGGGTATACCGGGAGCGGGAGTCAGTTCGTCGCCGAATCCGCGTGCGATGAGCGCGCGCGAGGCAAGGCACATCGGCACATCGGCTCCGAGTTTCACGCCGATGCGGATGAGCTCCCGTTCGCCGAGATTGAGATTCCATTCCCGATCGAGCAGACGGAGCGTAGCGGCAGCATCCGCGGAGCCCCCGCCCAGCCCCGCCGCGACAGGAATGCGCTTCGTCAGCGTCAGGCGCATCGGCGGCATTTTTTTCTTGCCGGCGCTCTGCATGAGTTCGGTTGCCGCGCGGATGGCAAGATTTTCGCCCGGGGGCGTGCTGTCAGCCAGCTTCCCCGCGAACGGCCCCTTGACGCTGAGGCGCATGCGCCCGTCTTCCGACGGAGCCGCCGTGACGACGTCGGCGAAATCCGCGAACACGACAAGCGTCTCGATCTGATGATAGCCGTCGGTCCGGCGGCCGAGAACGTGGAGCGCGAGGTTGATCTTGGCGTGCGCGAGCTCTGTGCCCGGCCCGCCTTCGCTTACGGCAGCTTCTATCGCTCTCGCAAAATCGCTCACGGCAGCATCACTACGCTGAAGCCCGAGCCGTCAGCCTAGTTGAGATTGTTCGACGGGCTCGTGTCGCCCTTGCCGATCTTCACGGGATCGGAAGAGCCGGTCGTCGTTGCCGCACTGCCAAGCCCGTGCTGGAGCTTGGCCAGAATCTTGGTGAGGTCGGCCTCGTCAGGGTTCGAGTCGCGTGCATGGGCCCACTGGAAATAGGCCTCGCGCTTACGCCCGACTGCCCAGTAAACGTCGCCGAGATGATCATTGATCGTGGCATCGCCACCCTTCAGCTCGATGGCGCTTTCCAGGGTAGTCACCGCCTCGTTGTTTCTGCCGAGCCGGTGGTAAGCCCAGCCCAGGCTGTCGACGATGTAGCCATCGTTAGGCGACAGGGACACCGCCTTCTTGATCATCGTCAGCGCCTGATCGAGATTGAGGCCGCGGTCTACCCACGAGTAGCCGAGGTAGTTCAGCACCTGCGGCTGTTCGGGGTTGATGGCGAGGGCCTGCTTGAAGTCGGCTTCGGCATCGGGCCACCTCTTCGAACGCTCCAGCGCCACGCCGCGATAGTAGAACACGCGCCAATCCGATTTGCCCGGCGTGCCGATAGTATCTATCGCGCTGCTATAGGCCGCCGCCGCCTCGGTGAACTTGTCGCTTGCCCGATAGATGTTGCCGAGTTCGATTGCCGCATCGATGTCCTTCGCGTCGGCGTCGACGACGCGCTTCACGTACTTCGCGCCTTCTTCGGGCTGTTCCAGGGTCGCCAGGCACGAGCCGGTCTGCACATCCGCATTGCGGCGCATGTTGGCCGTCTTCGGTATCGTGTCGTAGATCTTGATCGCATCATCGCAGCGGTCGACCGCCTGGAAGATGTCGCCGATCGCCATCGTGCTGAGAAAGTCGCCGACGTTGAGGTAAGCGGAGAGGCGCAGATACGCAGCCGGAAGCTCCGGCCCGTCATCCACGCCGATGGCCGAACCGAGACCGTAGAGTACTTCGGCAACACCGGTGGGAACCGTGGTCGCGAGCGGCGCCGGCATGCGGCCGCCGCGAATATCGGCCAGGAGGTAGCGCAGCTCCGGATTGCGCGGATCGTCTCCGCCAAAAGCGGTCAAGGCGCGGACTGCCTCGTCGCGCTGCCCGGCGCGCGTCATGATGCGGGCGTAGGCAATGACGATGCGCAACGCCGTTGCATCATCGGCATAGGCCTTCTTTACCGCCGCGACAGCGTCGTCCGTCCGTCCGGCCGCGTCGTAGATCAGCGCGATGTTGAAGTCCTTGAAGATTTTGTACCACTCCGGCCCGCTCAGCGCGTTGATCTGCTTCACCGCGTCATCGACGTTGCCGCGTCCGTAAGTGACCCAGCCCTTGATCAGGCCGCCAGTGAGCGTGGAGAGTTCGGCCGGCCCGACGGCGCCTAGCTCGTTGAGGGCTTCTTCGTTGCGCCATTGCTTCAAGTCGCGAACGGCGAGCGCCAGGCGAGCGTCCGGATTGCCGACATCGATCTTGACCAGCCGGCTCGCGAGGGCGAACGCCTGATCCATGTCGCCGTGGGCGAGGGTTAGCAGCAGCAGGCGCTCGCTCAGGGCGGGATTGTCCGGGTCGGCGGTGAGCGCGTCGGTGTAGAACGCAACCGCCGATCCGATGTCGCGTGCCTGATCGGCGCTGCGTCCGGCGAGGTAGCTGCCCGAAAAGCTCGGCGGCATGTCATCGGTGACGCTGGCGCGCGAAACGCCGGTCAAACCTCCGCTCGCCAGGAGCGAGGCCGTCAGCGCAAAAGTAAAGCGTCGCGCAATGCGCATGGAGCGGTTCCCGTGGTCGCCAACTTACGAACTGTGTGAGGATCGCCGACAGGATGGCGATTTTGAGCCTGCGCCGCAAGCTTTTGGGCCTCCACGGCTCGGGATATCAACTAACCCGCGAGATGCAGAAGTCCACCGCCTCCAAAAGCGCGGCTTTGTGGGGAGTTTCGGGGAATGGGGCCAGGGCATCCCGGGCCACCGACCCGAAATGGCGCGCCCTTTCGATAGTATCGTCCAGCCCGCGATGGTTGCGGATCAGGCGGATCGCCCGATCGAGGTCGCCATCATCGATCTCGCCTTCTTCCAACACCTTTTTCCAGAAGGCCCGATCGGCATCCGTGCCGCGGCGGTAGGACAGCACCACCGGCAGCGTGATCTTGCCTTCGCGGAAATCGTCGCCGACGTGCTTGCCGAGGTCCGACGCGTTCCCGCCGTAGTCCAGCGCATCGTCCACGAGCTGGAAGGCGAGACCGAGATTGGTGCCGAACGACCGGAATGCCGCGCGCTCTGCCCGGCCGAGCCCGGCTAGCACGGGGCCGACCTCGGATGCTGCGGAAAACAGCGCCGCGGTCTTGGCCTGGATGACGGCCATGTATTCGTCTTCGGTGGTGGCGGTGTTGTGGGCCGCGCCGAGCTGCATGACCTCGCCCTCGGCGATGATGGATGCGGCATTGGAAAGGATCTCGAGGGCGTCCAGCGACCCGACCTCGACCATCATCTTGAAGGCCTGGCCGAGCAGGAAATCGCCCACCAGCACGCTCGCCTGATTGCCCCACACCATGCGCGCCGCGGCCTTGCCCCGGCGCAGATCGCTCTCGTCCACCACATCATCGTGGAGCAGGGTGGCCGTGTGCATAAATTCGACGGACGCCGCCAGTTTGACCCGGCCGTCGCCCTCGTGGCCGCACATGGCGGCGGCCGCGAGCGTCAGCATGGGTCTCAGCCGCTTGCCGCCGGAATCGATCAGGTGGCGCGCGATTTCCGGAATGAGCTCGACGTTCGAGCCGGCGCGGGAAAGAATGATCTCATTTACCCGCTCCATCGGTTCGCGCGTGAGGCGAACCAACGGCTCGATGCTGGCGCCGGCGCGCCGTTTGGTCTCGTCGAGGGGGACTACAACTCCCAAAAAATGCTCCATACCTGCCCTGACCCCCAGATTAGGGACCGGCGACCGTTGGAACAAGGGAACCGGCTGCGATTGTGCGCCGCGCCCCGAGGGCGTACCTGAAGGGAGGCGTCGCAGGGACGGATTTGAGGTCCATGGAAGAGCTGTTGCGTACCAACGATATCGTCCTGATCTCCTTCGTGGAGGCGCTGCTGCGCGACGCGGGGATCGAGCCCTGGGTCGCGGATCAGAACATGAGCGTCATTGAGGGCTCGCTGGGCGTGCTCCAGCGCCGGATCATGGTCCCGTCGGATTCTCTGGCTCAGGCTCGCCGGGTCATGGTGGAGGCGGGGATGGGCGGGGAACTGGACAAGTCCAAGTCGAAATGACCCGACCGGCGGACGCGACCACCGTCGACGCGTTCCTCGGCGGCCGGTTTCACGCCGTGCAACGGGGGCAGGGCGAGCACCGCTCCGGCCTCGAAGCCATCCTGCTGTCCGCTGCCGTCGGCAGCGATTTTGCCGGAACCGCCGTCGACCTTGGCGCCGGATCGGGAGTTGCCGGCATGGCCATCGCCGTCCGCGCGCCGGCATCCCGCGTGGTGCTCGTCGAGCGAGATGAAGACTCTGTCGGCGCCGCCCGCCTCTCGCTGGCCCTTCCGGAAAACGCCGTGTTCGCTTCGCGTGTCAGCATCCTCGAGGCCGACATCATGGCACCGGAAGGGGAGCGCGTTGCGGCCGGCCTCGAGCGATCGTTTGCCGACCTCGTGGTGACCAACCCGCCGTTCCGCCGGCCAGAATCCGGAACGCAATCGCCCGTTCCGGGCCGAAAGGATGCGCACGTTCTCGGTGACGGGGCGCTGGAAACCTGGGTTAGGACCGGAACCTCAATCCTCAAGTCCACCGGACGCATGACCGTGATTTTCCGCGCCGATGGTCTCACCGAGTTGCTGACGGCGCTGACCGGCCGGTTCGGCAACATCACGGTCCTGCCGATCCATCCGAGGACCGGTAGCGCGGCCAAGCGAGTGCTCGTCACCGCGGAAAAGGGGAGTCGGGCGTTTGAGCGAATCCTGCCCGGCCTGGTCCTGCACGCCGACGCGGGGCACGCCTATCGCGATGACGTCGATCAGATCTTGCGCGGCCGCGCCTCTCTGGCCGAGGTCCAGCCGGGCTGGACGGTGTAGGGCCGTAGCCTCCGTATTTTGGCGGACTACCAACGATTATCAGGGGTAGTCTTTCGTCAGATTTATTTCTTAGGGTTGCATAAACCATAAGGGTTCAATCTTAACCGCCAGTAGTCAGTTGTGACGATGGTTGGGATGGGCGGGTTTCGTAGCGCAACAGCGTTGGGATTGTTGATCGCGACGTTGAGTTCGCCGGCGATCGCCTCAACGGGCTGCGACAGCGCCAACAACGGCGACTACGATGGTTCGGCCAGTCTGGTCGCCCTCGATCTCAATCTCACCGGCGACTTCGACGAGAACGACGTCCTTCACTTCACGACGAACAGCGACACGCTGCTTTTCGTCCTCGCCAACATCTCACACGTCACCCTGCTGACGTGGATAGGGGCGCACACCGACGACTACACCATCACGACGACGGGCTCCCAGTCGTTCCTGGTGGCGTTGACCGCGACGCTTGCGGTGCCACCGCTTATTCCCGGCGGAAATGCCACCCTTGCCGTGACCTGCACCGCCGCGCCGCCAAGCGGGGGAGGCGGCGGTGACCCCGGTGGCGGGGGTGGTGGCGATCCGGGCGGCGGCGGCGGAGATCCCGGCGGCGGTGGGGGGGACCCCGGTGGTGGCGGTGGCGGAGACCCGGGTGGCGGCGGTGGTGGTGGCGATCCGCCGCCCGGCCCCGATGGCTCCGTGCTCGGAGCACTAGTCGACCGGCTGCTGGCGGGTGGGCTGTGGGGAGCGCAGGATCAGGTGCAACGGCAGAGTCGGGCGACGATGTCCAACATCCGCCGCGAGTACCTTGGCTCTCAGCTTGAGATGATGAAAAGCCGCGTCGTCGCGCTGGAACTTCTGCACGCGCTTGACCCGGCAGACACTCTCGTGAATCGGAAGCTCGAGACTGCGCGCCGGATTGTCGATGAGGTCTCCGGCGAACTCGGTGCGTTGAATGCGCCCGCGGTCATACCGCCCCAGCCCATCCAATCGGCGCTGCAGTGGGTCTCGCCAGAAACGACCGGGGCGATGAGTCCCGCGACCAACGCAGCCTCGCTCGTCGCGCTGGGCAACGGCATGGCGTTCCGCATGCGCCTTTCGCCGGAGCTGAACGCCGCGGTGACCTATCGCCAGATGCAGGACACCGGCGGCGACGGCATGCGCGGCTGGACGGTCACCGGCACGCAAAGTCTCAATTTCCCGTCGAGCGGCAAGCTGTCGGGCGGGTTGTTCGGCACGTTCCGCTATTCCACAATCGGCAGCCCGGACGGCGTCAATCACACCGAGACAACCGGCTACGGTGTCGGTGCCCATTCGGAACTAGCGATCGGCCAGAACCTCAGCCTGCGCGCGTCCGCGGCATACGAGCATGGCACCAACACCGCCGCGATTGACGATGCATTCGGAACATTCGGCTCAGACCGCTTTGAGGGAGTTGTCGATCTGGGCGGCAGCGCCTGGATGGGAGCTTTCCGTTTCGCACCGCACGTCGGTGTTTCCTACGCGGAGCGATGGCGGCAAGCCTATACCGATAGCGCGAGCACGCTGATCCCGAAGGGTCATTCTCGCCTTGCGACGCTGAGCGCCGGCGGCGAGATCGCCTATTCATCGATGATGCCGGCTTGGCCGAGCGTCATTACGTTCCACCCGTTTCTCAACGGCGGCGTTGAATGGACCTTCCTCCGCGACAATGCGGAGCTGACGGAGGATTTCGATACGGCCGCGATCGTCTACCGCGGCGGCGGCGGTGTTCGCCTCTACTGGGGGCCGAATGCGTGGTTCGCGATGTCGGGCACATATTTCATCGGCGGCTCGGCCGAAGGCTACGAGGCGAGCGCCGAGCTGAACCTGCCGCTGTTCTACCGCGGGCCGAATGTCGATCCCGGAACGCTGCGTCTGACCGCTGCCGGCGGCAGCGCGGGAGCATCCGCGACTGCCCGCGCCATTCTGCCTCTGCAATAGCGTCGCTTCACCTGCTATATCCCCCTCCAGTCGCGTGTGAGGGGAGCCGCCGCCGTGAGCCAGCCACCGGAAACCTACAAACGGGCGCCGAACCGCCGCAGCAAGTCGCCACCAGTGAAGCGTGTAGTACTGTCGCCTGAAGCACGCGCCGCTTACGAGAAGCTGGTGCAGGACCGCGACGTTCGCGATCGCGAGTATGGCCGCCATCTCTCGGCCGACAACAAGCCGAAGTAGCCTCAATCCGCTTAGCTTGACCCTCTGCGGAACGCCTTTATAGGTTGCGCCGCGCCGGGAAGCCGCGCGCATCCTTGAGGATTCGCCAGCCCGTGCCCGCCGCCCCGACCGATCTTCAACCGCAGCGATCGTTTCAGGATCTAATCCTGACGCTCCAGCGTTTCTGGGCGGCACAGGGCTGCGTCATCCTGCAGCCGTACGACGTCGAGATGGGCGCAGGGACGTTTCATCCCGCCACAACCCTCCGCTCGCTCGGGCCGAAGCCATGGAAGGCGGCATACGTTCAGCCGTCGCGCCGTCCGAAGGATGGCCGCTACGGCGAGAACCCGAACCGGCTCCAGCACTACTATCAGTTCCAGGTCATCATCAAACCGTCGCCGCCCGACCTGCAGCAGCTCTATCTCGACTCGCTGCGCGCCATCGGGCTCGACATGGCGCTGCACGATGTCCGCTTCGTCGAGGACGATTGGGAGAGTCCGACACTGGGTGCCTGGGGCCTCGGATGGGAGTGCTGGTGCGACGGCATGGAGGTTTCGCAGTTCACCTACTTCCAGCAGGTCGCGGGGCAGGAGTGCATGCCGGTGTCCGGCGAGCTGACCTACGGCCTGGAACGCCTGGCGATGTACGTGCAGGGCGTCGACAACGTCTACGACCTCAACTTCAACGGCGGCGGCAACGACAAGGTCACCTACGGCGACATCTTCCTCCAGGCCGAGCAGGAATATTCGCGGCACAATTTCGAATACGCCGACACAGCCATGCTGTTCGAACAGTTCAAGATGGCCGAGGCAGCGTGCCGGAAGTATCTCGACGACGGCAGGAAGGCCGGGGAGGCGGTTGGCTCATCGCGCCATCTGATGGCGCTGCCGGCGTATGACCAGTGCATCAAGGCGAGCCACGCGTTCAACCTGCTCGATGCGCGCGGCGTCATCGCGGTGACGGAGCGTCAAAGCTACATCCTGCGCGTACGTGAGTTGGCGAAGGCGTGCGGCGAGGCGTGGCTGCACACCGCCGGCGGAGGCGCCTAAGCCGTGGCGCTCCGCACCAAGAAGAAACCGCCTGCGAAACCGGAGCCAAAGGCCGCGCCGAAAAAACGCAGGCCGGCCGAGCCTGTCTATATTGAGCACCGCATCGCCGTGACCGGCGTTGCTCTCGCGGTCGTCTACGGCCGCGATCGCAGCGAGCGCATGGAACTTCGCGGCACCGCTGCGATGAACGCCAATGCCGAAGGCGGCGGGACGCGCACAACGGGCTTCGTCGCACTCGCGCTGAAGAAAGGCGCCAAGATCGCGAACCGGGTCAGCTGCGCGCCGGCATCGCTCAACCGCAATCTCGTTTTCTCGCTGTATGTCGACGAGGCCGATCTCGCCCTGTTCCGCGAGCTGTTCGTCACCGGCACCGGGCCGGAAGGCTCGGACCCGGCGCTCATCTTCTGGGCGCGCACGGCGCGGCAGATCGACGATGCCGGCACCGAGCCGGTGATCGAGTTTGGCTTCAAGCTCGACTTTGATCCCGCACCGATGGGCGCACGCTGATGCCCGATCTGTTGCTCGAACTTTTCTCGGAGGAAATCCCGGCGCGCATGCAGCGCAAGGCTGCAGCGGACCTGCAGAAGCTCGTGACCGACGCGCTGGTGGAAGCCGGCCTCGTCTACGAAGGCGCCAAGGCATTCGCGACGCCATGCCGTCTCGCTTTGACGGTGCACGGCCTGCCGGCGCGCTCGCCTGACCTGAAGGAAGAGACGAAAGGGCCGCCGGTGAAGGCGCCCGAAGCGGCGATCGCCGGCTTCCTGCGCAAGACGGGCCTGAAATCGATCGCCGACGCGAAAGTGCAGGCCGATCCCAAGAAGGGCGACTTCTATCTGGCCGTTGTCGAGAAACCCGGCCGCACCGCTGAGGAAGTGATTGCCGAAGTCGTGCCGAAGGTAGTGCGCAGCTTCCCGTGGCCGAAGTCGATGAGGTGGGGCGCGGCGTCGGCCAAGCCCGGCAGCCTGATATGGGTGCGCCCGCTCCATTCCATCCTTTGCGTGTTTGGCCCGGAGACTTCCGACACCGCAGCGGTGCCATTCGATGTCGATGGCATCAAAAGCGGCAAGACCACACGCGGCCACCGCTTCCTCGCCCCGGCTGATTTCAGCGTGCGCCGCTTCGATGACTACGTGACCAAGCTCGAGCACGCGAAGGTCGTTCTCGACGCCGACCGCCGCAAGCAGATGATCCTCGCCGATGCCCGCGACCGCGCGCTTGCGGCAGGGCTGGAACTGGTCGAGGACGAAGCGCTGCTCGAGGAAGTCGCTGGGCTGGTCGAGTGGCCCGTCGTGCTGATGGGAAGCTTCGACGAAGCGTTCCTCGAAATCCCGCCGGAAGTCATCCGCACAACCATCCGCGCCAACCAGAAATGTTTCGTGCTGCGCAAGCCTGACGGCAAGCTGGCGAACCGCTTCATCATGGTCGCTAACATTGAGGCGAGCGACGGCGGCAAGGCGATTGTCGCTGGCAACGAGCGCGTAATACGCGCCCGGCTGTCCGATGCGCGCTACTTCTGGGAGACCGACCTCAAGACCCAACTCGAGGACCGGCTACCGAAGCTCGACGCCATCGTCTTCCACGAGAAATTGGGCACGCAGGGCGAACGCGTGCAGCGCATCGCGCGCTTGGCTCGCGAGATCGCACCGTTGGTGGGCGCCGATGCCGACAAGGCGGAACGCGCCGCCAGGCTCGCTAAGACCGATCTCGTGAGTGAGATGGTTGGTGAGTTCCCGGAGCTTCAAGGCTTGATGGGCCGCTACTACGCGCAGAAGCAAGGCGAGGATGCTTCAGTCGCCACCGCGATCGAGGATCACTACAGACCTGTGGGCCCCAATGATCGCGTGCCGACGGATCCCGTCGCAATCGCAGTCGCGCTTGCGGACAAACTAGATACGCTGGTCGGGTTCTGGTCTATTGATGAGAAGGCGACGGGGAGCAAGGACCCATACGCGCTGCGCCGCGCAGCGCTCGGCGTCATCCGGTCGGTCCTCGACGCCAAATTGCGGCTGCAACTCGCCGGCCTACTGACGCAACATCTTGTCGCCGACATCATAGTTGGCGACGTGGCGGTTACGGACGGAAGGCACATCGTCACAGATGTCCTTTCCTTCTTCGCCGACCGCCTGAAGGTCCAACTACGCGAACAAGGCGCACGCCACGATCTCGTCGACGCGGTCTTCGAGCTGGGCAACCAGGACGACCTGCTGCTGATCGTCCGCCGCGTCGAAGCCCTCGGCAAATTCCTAGACGCCGATGACGGCAAGAATCTGCTCGCCGGCTACAAGCGCGCCGCGAACATCCTGCGCGACGAAGAGAAGAAATCCGGCGCGTCGTTCACCGGCGCGGTCGATGCCACGCTGCTGACGGAGCCGGAGGAGAAGGGGCTGAACCTCTCGCTCGACCTCGCAGCGCCAGCGGTCGCTTCCAGCGTGGCGAAGGAAGATTTCGCCGCTGCGATGTCGGCAATGTCGAAACTGCGCGCGCCGGTTGATGCCTTCTTCGAAAAGGTCCGCGTCAACGCCGAAGACGCCAAGGTCCGCGAGAACCGCCTGCGACTGCTCAATCGCCTGCGCGAAGCGACGCTGGCTGTCGCCGATTTCTCGAAGATCGGCGGCTAGAACCAGTACGGCGGCACGCCGTAATATTCGTCTATACCGATGCCGCGTTCGCCCATGTCGAAGTTTTCGTCGGTCATCAGCTTGGGCGCCTGCTTCAACTGATCATCGGTGACGTTGACTTCGTAGCCGCCGAGTTTCGGGTTGAATGTGAGGAGTGACCAGGGCAGGGGATAGGACTCCTGCCCGAGGCCGAGGAACCCGCCGAAGTTCATCACCGCGTAGGCAGCCTGGCCGCTCCGCTTGTCGATCATGATGCGGACGATGTGTCCGATCTTTTCGCCGGAAGAGCGAAACACGCCGGTGCCCTGCACGCGGTCGCTGCCGATCAGATCGTGCGGCTTGTCTGCCTGGGCCATATCACCGGTCTCCATTCGAGCTTCGGTCATGGTCATCGGGTTTCCCTCCTGGCGGAGGGCGGCCCCGACAAGGACTATAGGGGGCTTTGCCTCACGCGAAAATGGGCGGGAAAGGCTCAATGGTCCCGCCCGTTGCATAATGCGGGAACCAACCCTCGAGTCGCGGGTTCGTTCCCGCGCTTCACCATGGAGGCAAAGCGAATGACTCTCGGATTTGTGACCATCCAGCCGATTGTGGCGCTGGTCGCCGGCATCCTCATCCTGCTGGCGCCGCGGCTTCTGAACTACATCGTCGCCGTCTATCTCATCGTCGTTGGGCTGCTCGGCCTTTGGCCCGGCCTGTTCAGCGGCGGCGCCACCTGACCCTTCGGGTTTTTCTCTTGGACTAGCGGCGCTCCCCGACTAAGAGAAGCCGCGGCCCAAATGTTGGGGCCGGCAGTGACTGCTAGGGGAAGCTGATGGAATACATCCTGCGCCTTCTGGGTGCCCTGACCGTGGCGCTCGGCGTGTTCATCGTCGCGCAGGCGATAGCCAATCTTGTTCGCGCCAGCATTCCCCTGCAGCCAGAAACCGTCATCCCTCTCGTCCGCGGCGGCGTCGGGATTGTCGTCGTCGGGATCCTGTTTCTGGGATTCGCAACCGTCATATCGCTCCTCCGGCAGATCAAGCACAACACCGATCACTGACGTCAGCGGCTAGCTGATCGTCACCACCAGACGCCCGCGCACCTTGCCCGCGACAATGTCGTGGGCGGCATTGGGGATCGCGTGGAAGTCGATCGCCGTCGTCATCGCCGCCAGCTTTGCGCGATCGAGTTCGGCGGCCAGTCGACGCCACGCTTCGACCCGCGCCGCCTTCGGCGCGCGCACGGACTCGATGCCGGCCAGCGTGACGCCGCGCAGGATGAACGGTGCGACGGACGTCGGGAGTTCCATGCCGCCCGCGTTGCCGCAGGCCGCAACGGTGCCGAACTGCTGGGTCGACGCGATGACGTTCGCGAGTACGTTGCCACCGACGGTGTCGATTGCGCCCGCCCAGCGTTCCTTCGCCAACGGCTTTGGCTGGCCGTTGAGTTCGCCGCGATCCACGATGTTCGCTGCACCGAGGCTACGGAGGTACTCCGCCTCATGCGGCCGGCCGGTGACCGCTTCGACGGTGTACCCGCGCGACGACAGCAGCGTCACGGCCATCGAGCCCAGCCCGCCGGCTGCACCCGTCACCACGACCGGGCCCGATGCCGGCGCCACGCCATGTTTCTCCAGCGCGATGAGCGCCAGCATGGCGGTGTAGCCGGCAGTGCCGATGGCCATGGCCTCGGAGCCGGTAAGACCCGCCGGCAGGGGCACCAGCCAGTCACCGCTCACACGCGCCATTTCGCTGTACGCGCCATAGTGGATTTCGCCGACGCCCCAGCCGTTGAGTATGACGCGGTCGCCGGGCTTCCATTCGGCATGCGTCGAGGCGGTGACGGTCCCGGCGAAATCGACACCGGGGATCATGGGGAAGCGCCGCACGACCGGCAGCTTGCCCGTGATCGCCAGCCCATCCTTGTAGTTCACGGTCGAGTATTCGACGCGCACATCGACGTCGCCGGGCATGAGGTCGGCCGGCGTCAGCGTCGTTATGGCGACACTCTGCTGCTTGGTCGTTTCGTCGCGGGTGATAAGAAGGGCGCGGAAAGTATCCATGCCCGCAGTCATCGCACTACCGGCTTCGGCAGGGAAGCCGCGTCAGTACCCGGCGGCAGGTGTGGGCGCGGCAGCGGGTGCCGCTCCGCGCGCACTCACCTCGCGTATCGGCAGGTGGACGATCGCGGCAAATATGCCGAGCGCGACCGAGAGCCACCACACGACGTCGTAGGAGCCGGTCTTGTCGTAAAGCAGACCGCCCAGCCAGACGCCAAAGAACGATCCGAGCTGGTGGGAGAAGAACACGAAGCCGAACAGCGTCGCGAGGTAGCGCGTGCCGAACATCACCGCGACGAGCTGCTGGGTCGGCGGCACCGTCGACAGCCAGAAGAAACCCATTACTGCCGCGAACACGAGGACACTAGGGACGCTCGGCGGGATCAGTACGAACAGCGCGATAGCGACTGCGCGTAGGAGGTAAAGGGCCGAGAGGATGTAGCGCTTCGGCATGCGCGCCGAGAGCACGCCGGAGGTGATCGATCCCGCGATGTTGAAAAGGCCGATGAGCGCCAGCGCGTAACCGCCCGCCTTCGCCGGGATGCCGATGTCAGCGAGGTATGGGGGCAGGTGGACGGTGATGAACGCGATCTGGAAGCCGCAGACGAAGAAGCCGGAAACCAGCAGCCGGTATGAGCCATGGCCAAACGCTTCGCGCAGCGCCTCGGGAACTGTCTGGTCCTTCTCGCCGGGTCGCGTTGCAGCCGAGGCCGGTTTGCCGCGGATGACAAACGACAGGAATGGCACAGCCAGCGTCGTCAGCGCGAGCAGCAGCAGCGCCGTGTGCCAGCCGTACGATGAAATGAATCCCTGGCCGAGCGGCGCGAAGATGAATTGCCCGACCGAGCCTGCCGCCGTGCCGATGCCGTAGCCCAGCGTCCGCATTTCCGGCGGCAGCAGACGTGCGAAAGCGGCGAGCACCAGCAGGAACGCCGAACCCGCGATACCGAGACCGATCAACACGCCAGCGGTGAATTGCAGCACCGTTGCGTCGGTGGTGAACGCCATCGACGCCAGGCCGAGCGCGTACAAGACCGCGCCAGCCGATAGCACGCGCGACGTGCCGTACTTGTCGGCCAGCATCCCAACGAATGGCTGTGCCACGCCCCACACGAGATTCTGGATCGCAATGGCGAGCGCGAAGGTCTCGCGGCTCCACCCGTACTCCGCCGTCATCGGCGTCAGGAAGAAGCCCATCGTCGACCGCGGACCGAACGACAGCGCGGCAATCACGCAGCCGGCGGCGATGACGAGCGGGATGGACCGCGATGGCGCGGCAGCGGTTGTTGCGGTCGACATTGGTGGCGATTCCCTCGAAGGGCGGAAAATCGAATCTAGGGCGCGGAACAATGCGGCGTCTGATGAAATTACTTCATCGCAGCGATGCATAGAAATGATGCACGCCGCATTGGATTTTTGCTCGCTGCGTGCTTATATCGGCGTCGAACCGGCATGAGTTCAGCCGGCATTTTTTAGCGTCGATATATGCTCACTTGGAGCATATATTTGGAGGAAGCGGCGATGGCGACCGTTCATCAGGAAGAGAAGGCTCGTGCGCGCGAGGCTCGGCAACGTTTTGCCGAAGTGCCCATGCCCTCGCTCGAATACACCGACGAGGTCGCCGCTGAGACGGCGCACCTCTACGAACGCGTGAAGGATGTCATCCCGGCGATCGAGTGGCCGGTGATGGCTCCGTACGTGAAGGCCATCAACGACCTGAAGAAGCAGCGCAACGCGGTGATCCTGGCGCACAACTACCAGACGCCGGAAATCTTTCACTGCGTCGCCGACGTAAAGGGCGACTCCCTCCAGATCGCGATCGCCGCTGCAAAAAACGACGCCGACATCATCGTCCAGTGTGGCGTTCATTTCATGGCCGAGACGTCGAAGCTCTTGAACCCCGACAAGATGGTGCTGATCCCGGATACGCGGGCCGGCTGCTCGCTGGCCGCGTCGATCACCGGCGCCGATGTGCGCCTGATGCGCGAGCGCTATCCCGGCGTGCCGGTCGTCACCTACGTCAACACCTCCGCCGACGTGAAGGCGGAAAGCGACATCTGCTGCACGTCTTCCAACGCCGTCGAGGTGGTCGAGGCGATGGGCACGGACAGTGTCATCTTCCTGCCGGACCAATACCTGGCGAAGTGGGTGGCCTCGCAGACCAAGGTCAAAATCATCGCCTGGCACGGCGCCTGCGAGGTGCATGAGCGCTTCACCGGCGCGGAACTCCGCGAGTATCGCGAGGCCAATCCGGGCATCCAGATCCTGGCGCACCCCGAATGCCCGCCCGACGTCATTGCCGAGGCTGACTACACCGGCTCGACCTCGAAGATGACGAACTGGGTGTTGAAGAACCGTCCGCCGAAGGTGCTGCTTGTCACCGAATGCTCGATGGCATCCAACATCGCGGCAGAGGCGCCCGGCATCGACTTTGTGAAGCCGTGCAACCTTTGCCCGCACATGAAGCGGATCACGCTGCCGAAGATTCTCGACAGTCTCGTTTACCTCAAGGACGAAGTGGTCGTTGATCCGCTGGTCGCTGCCAAGGCCCGCCACGCCGTCGAGCGGATGATCAATTTGAAGAGCTAGTAGTCTTCGTCATTCCGGCGAAAGCCGGAATCCAGCGCTGACGCCGACTACGCGCTTGGTCTTGCAACGTCGATGGATCCCGGCTTTCGCCGGGATGACGGAGAGGCAGGAATGCTTGACATGAGTCCAACTCAAGACACCTTCCCCATCGACGACGTCATCATCGTAGGCGGCGGGCTCGCGGGCCTGTTCACCGCTCTCCGTCTTGCGCCGCGCCGCGTAACGGTTCTGACGGCGACGCCGGTAGGCAGCGGCGGTTCGTCGTCCATGGCGCAGGGCGGCATCGCAGCCGCTGTCGCGCCCGGCGACACAGTCGAGAAGCATCTTGCCGACACACTGGCGGCCGGCGACGGCATCGTCGACGCCAAGATCGCCGGCATAATGGTTGCCGATGCGCCGGCGCGGGTGCATGACCTGCTCGAATACGGCGTGCCATTCGATCGTGATCTGGAAGGCCGCCTCGCTGTCTCTCGTGAGGCCGCTCACTCGGAGCGCCGGGTCGTCCACGTCAAAGGCGACATGGCCGGGGCCGCCATCATGCAGGCGCTTGGCGTGGCCGTTCGCAACACGCCGTCGATCCGTCTGGTTGAAGGTTACGTGGGTGAGGCGCTGCTGAAGCGCGGCAATCGCGTCGCTGGCATTGTCGCTCGACCGGTGAATGGCGGTCCGGCGGTCGAGTTTCCTGCCCGCGGAGTGGTGCTCGCGTCCGGGGGCGTCGGCCATCTGTTCGCCGTCTCCACCAATCCGCCGGAGTCAGAAGGCGGTGGCCTGGGCATGGCGGCGCGCGCGGGCGCGATCATTGCCGACGCCGAATTCGTTCAGTTTCACCCGACAGCGCTTGACGTAGGCCGCGATCCGGCACCGCTGGCGAGCGAAGCATTGCGGGGGGAGGGCGCGCTCCTCACCAATCGCGCCGGCGAACGGTTCATGGTCGGCGTCCACCCGTTGGCCGAGCTTGCGCCGCGGGATGTCGTTGCCCGCGCCGTCCACGCCGAAGTCGTATCCGGCCGCGGCGCGTTCCTCGATACGCGCAAGGCCATCGGTGCCAAGATCGCGGAGGAATTTCCGACCGTGTATCGCTACTGCCTCGATGCCGGGATCGATCCGATTGCCCAGCCGATGCCGATCGCGCCGGCCGAGCACTATCACATGGGCGGTGTTCTGACCGACGCCGACGGTCGCACCACGCTGGACGGGCTGTGGGCGTGCGGCGAGACGGCTTCGACCGGTGTGCACGGCGCCAATCGTCTGGCATCGAACTCGCTGCTTGAGGCAGTGGCCTTCGCGGCACGCGTCGCCGACAATATCCGCACCTTGCTGCCCCAGGCGCAGTTGATGGATGCCCGGGTTCTTGCGGACGACGGCGCACCGGGTCCGGACGCTGGCGATGTCGCCAGCCTGCGGCGCACGATGAGCGACGATGTGGGTGTCGTGCGCGATCGTGGGGGAATGGAGAAGGCGCTCAGACTCATCGGCGCGCTGGAAAAGAAGAACCGCTCTCCACGCTTCCGCAATTCGCTGACGGCCGCGCGCATGATCGCGACGGGAGCTCTTGCCCGCACCGAAAGTCGCGGCGGGCACTACCGCTCGGATTATCCCAACGCCGATCCAGCCTGGCAGCACCGTACGTTCATGACGCTCGCCGAGGCTGATCAGATCGGCTCACGCGTCCCCCTCGCGGCGCCGGTCGTGTGATGGAAACGAAGCTTGATCCGGCTGCCGTCGACAATGCGGTGCGCGCAGCGCTCGCCGAGGATCTAGGAAATGCGGGCGACATAACTTCGGCCGCCACCATACCGGCCAATGCGACGGCGGTGGCGACCTTTGGAGCGCGCAAACCGGGGACCCTCGCCGGATTGCCGGTCGCGGAGGCGACGTTCCGTTTGGTCGATCCGGCATTGCGTTTCCAGTACCTGCGGCGTGATGCAGACCGTGTAGGAGCAGGCGACGTCGCGGCGCGGGTTGCGGGGAATGCCCGAGCCGTACTCGCAGGCGAACGGGTTGCGCTGAACTACCTCTGCCACCTTTCGGGGATAGCCACGGCGACTGCCGCCTTGGTCGACCGCATCAGGGGAACGCGCGCGATCATCCTGGATACGCGCAAGACGACGCCGGGCATGCGCGCCTTCGAAAAATACGCCGTTGCTTGCGGCGGCGGGCAGAACCACCGCATGGGGCTCTATGACGCCGTGCTGATCAAGGACAACCACATCGCGGTCGCGGGCGGCGTCGCCAAGGCGATCCGCGCTGCGCGCAGCCACGCACCGGGCAAGAAGCTGGAGATCGAGGTTACCTCGCTTGCCGAACTGGCCGAGGCGATGAGCGAACAACCGGATATCGTCATGCTGGACAATATGGCGCCTACCATGATGCGCGAGGCGGTCGCGTTCGTCGGCGGCCGCGCCAAGCTGGAAGCATCTGGAAACATAACGCTAGAAACCGTGCGCGCCGTCGCCGAGACCGGCGTCGACTACATTTCCTCGGGCTCGATCACGCACTCGGCGCGGGCCCTGGACCTCGGCCTGGACATCGTCATCTAACGCGCAGGCTAGGGCGAGGGGGGCCCTCCGGACCCGAAGAACGCCACGTAGACCAGCACGAAGATAATGACGATCCCGGCTACTCCAAAACCAAGGACATAGCGAACGTTGTGGTGCGTCGCTGCTTGCCGCGCCTCGTTCGGCTCGAGGACAGGCGCACGGCCAATGCCGGGCCGCGGAGGCACCGGCGCCTCGTCAGTTTTGTCGTTGTAGTCCGGCGCTCGATCGGTGGCCATGTGTCATCCTCCTGATCATGGTCAGGAAGACGTAACGGCGAGCCCCGGTGCGAAGTTCCGCCTAAGCCGGCCTCAGCTCCAGCCGCCGTTCTTTGTCTTATAGAAAACGTGGCGGCCGATCTTGTCCATCTTCTTCATCGTGCGCGCCCACCGCGGCCGTACGTATGTGGCGTGGTAGTGGGTCGAGGCGCCGACATCGGCGAGGTAGAGGGTGCGGTCGTCATTCAGCACGCGCCGCGCCAGCACCATGCTCGCCACCCACGACTTCTTGTCGCTGATGCGATCGGCGATGCCGTCGCAGGCGAAGGAGAACTGGCAGCGGTTGCGCTTGTTCTTGTTCTGATAGACGACGCCGCAGATCGTTTTTGGATAGGCGGGATTCTTCAGGCGGTTGAGCACCACCTGGGCGACGGCGATCTGGCCGGTGGTCTCCTCGCCGCGCGCCTCGAAGTAGATCGCTGTCGCGAGGCACTTCACTTCGCTGGCGCTGCGCGCATCGGCGGGCAGGGCGTTGTTCACCCACGCGTGCGCATCGTCAATGTTGGGATCGAGCAGCGCGCCCTTGAGGTTCTTGCCCATCACCGCCTCGAACGGCTTCTCGATGGCTTCAGAGGGGTCGCCGCCGGCGTAGGCGAGCAGCGAGGCAGAAGCGTTGTCAGCCTTGACCTGTATCTTTGGCGCCAGCACCGGCAACGGCGGGATGATCTGCGCCACGACACGCGCCTTCGGCGGCAAGGCGGCGGCCGCAACGACCGGCTTCGACGCCGGGAGCCCCGGCACGACGAATGCGGTTCTCATTGTGGTCAGACCGTCGTCAGCCGGCGCGAAGATGTCGGCGGGACCGAGCGATGCAACCTTCACCGCGGGCTGCGGCACTACCAGGTCGGCCTTGGCGAGCCGGTTGACGCCCTGGATCGCGGGCATTGCTGCGGATGAAATGGAGGCCAGGGATTTGGTCGGCAGCGCGTCGGGAACATCGACGGCAGAAGCGCTGCGATACGCGAACCCGGCGAAACCCGCGGGCGCGAGCTGGCGAGCGATGTTGCTATTCAAGGCGACAAGGGCAAGCGCCAGCCACGCGGCGCGCACCAACCAAGTCTTCCCTTGGCGGAATCGTGTCCGCCTCTTCCCCCGAACGACCACGCAGGACTCCACGCAACTGGCACAATGGTCCCCTTCGATCCGTCCGCCCGGACCTCGAGGAACCGCCCCGAAGACGCCAGTGATGCGGGATTAACCTTGAAGTCCGGTTAATGCCTGCAAACCGTCGCCCCCTCGTCAGCAGATAATTCACTGTCCGAATCCGGCTGTATTGGGGGGAAGGCAGGGCTATCCCAAGATTTGTGTGGCTATCCCCAGACAATCTGGGCAGGGGAAATCGCCACGCGGAACTTGCGCGTGTGACCAAGATCACGGCTGGCGGGTGATTCGCATCGGCTCGGCGCTAGCCCACGGCGGCATTGTCGCGGTAATCTGGCTGCGAGGGGATCAAACACAAACAGAGGTGACTTCCAATGAAACGCGCCCTGATTGCGCTCGTCGTTGCGGCCGCTGCCACATTTTCAATTTCGGGCGCCGCAAGTGCGGCGAGCGCAGCCGACGAGAAAGCCTTCGTCGATGCCTACAAGTCCGCTTTTGCCGCGAAGGACGCATCGGCGCTGAACGCGCTGCTGTACACCGGCGGCGATCCGATGGCTGTCGAGTTCTACGGCCAGATGATGACCGCAGAGATGGCCGACGGGAAACTTGTTTCCGCCGAGCTGAAGGACCTCACGCCCGACGATGTGGCGAACGCCAGCCAGACGCAGGACATGCCTTCCGGCAAGATGCAGTTGATGCCGAAGCCGTACAAGAAACTCGTCCTCAAGATCGAGACCAAGACGGCTGACACGAACTCGTCGAGCACCAGCGAAGTGTTCGTTGCCGAGGACGGCGGCAAGATCGTCATTTCGGTTCCGGCGCCGGCGAAGTAGGCGGCGTGCTTTTCGGCCGGCGGCGCAATGCCGCCGGTCGCTGACGTTGGGGGATGGGACAAATGAGTCTGACGTACGCACTCGGGCTCGCCGCGCTGTTGCTGCTGCTCGCCAGTGCCTGGATGACAACCATCATCTGGCTCCGCGGCTTGGCAATCGCCGCCTACGTGCTGGTGCTGATCTATGCCCTGCTGACCGCTCAGTACGTCGCCGCCGTCCTGATCGTGGCGATCATCGCCGTCAGCCTCTGGCGCCTCTACCAGATGTCGCAGGTGGTCTCGGTGACGCGCCAGGCGACCGCTGCGAGTGGCGCGCCGATCACCGTTGACTGGCTCCTGCCGTACATGCGGCCCCTCGCGCTGCCGACCGGCACGGTCGTCTTCAACAAGGACGCGCCGGCCGACGCCATGTATTTCATTTCGCACGGTCGCGTGCGTTTCGAGGAACTGGGCGTCGAGATGGGGAAGGGCGCGCTGTTCGGCGAAATCGGCATCTTCTCCCACGACAAGCGTCGCACGGCGACGGCGAAGACGATGGAAGACTCATCGCTTCTGGAAATCAGCGCGGAGAAAGTGCGCGAGCTCTACTATCAGAACCCCGACTTCGGCTTCTTTATCGTCGATCTCATCACCCGCCGCCTGATGGAAGACGCCGCTGCCGGAACGCTGAAACCGTAGCTAGCCGCGCGCGCCCAGCCGGAAGCCCGGCGCCGGCCGTTCCTTGAGGATCTCGCGGCGGAAACGGAATAGCGCGGCAGGACGTCCCCGGCTGCGGTGAGCCATGGCACCGGTCGGTTCGACCAGCGCGGCGCCCTCGACCAGCCGCCGGAAGTTCTGCTTGTGCAGATGCCGGCCGGAGATCGCCTCCACCGTGTTCTGCAGCTCGGTCAGCGTGAATTCGTCGGCCATCAACTCGAAAACGACCGGGCGATACTTGAGCTTGGCGCGCAGCCGCGAGATTGCTGTCGCGAGGATGCGCCGATGGTCGAAACGCATGGATGCACCCGTCGCCAGCCCGAGCCTTGTCGCTTCGCGGCCGTCGCGCGCCGCCTCGGGGACCATGCCGGCCTCATAGAGGAGTTCGTACCGGTCGAGCGCGCGCTCCTCGTCCCAGCGTGCGCCATCTTCGCCAAAAGCGAGCCGCACCCGCTCGCGCCGCGCCAGCGGCTTTCCGTCATTCTTCTCGGCCGACGCGCGCGCCCACTTGCTGAGGGCGGGCAGCAGCGTTTCGTCGAGCAGCGCCGGCCGGCCACCGCGCCAGTCTTCCCACGGAAAGAAGTCGTACCAGGGTCGCCACGTTGCGCCGGCACGCTCCAAAGCATCGGAAGGTTCGTCGTCGATGCGGGTCAGGGCGAGATAGCCGACCGAAACGAGGTGAGGGCCGACGTCGCCCGAGAGCGAATGGCGTCCACGGTCGCCGAACGTATAGAGCTGCTCGGCGTAGCCCAGCTTCAGCGCCGTCTGCTCTGCCACCCAGTCGCGGAGGCCGGTTTCGAACGTACGGTGCGCCAGCGGATCGAACGGGCCAAAAGGCAGCGTATCGCCGGAGACTACGAGAATAAGCGGCTGCCCTTCGGCGACGGCGACAATCGCCGCGTTGAGGCCGATCTCGATGGCCCGCGGCGGCGAGGCGCTCATCCGGTAGCGACCAGCGGCAGGGCGAATGGCACTCCTTCAACCGCCATCTCGCCGCGTCCGATCTCGGCAATGGCTTCGATCATCCGGCCATTGCGTTCCAGCATCCGATCGGCGATCGCGACCAAGCGGGAATTCGGAGTCGCAAAGCGCGACGCGGCGCGGAGCCGCTTGGCGATCTCGCGTTCGTCCCGCTCAGGCCGCGTCGCGCAGAGAGTGATGAACGCCGCCGCGGTCGAGCGGCTGATACCCGCGTAGCAGTGGACGACCATTGCCTGGCTGCGATCCCAGCCCTTGGCAAACTCCAGCAGGCGCAGAACGTGTTCGTCGCCAGGCATGATCATGCCGTCCTGCGGCTCCGTAATGTCATTGATACCCAGAAACAGATGGTTCGTCGCCGGGATGCTCTCAGGGCGCACCACCAGGGTGTCATCGTTGATAAGGCTTACGAGATGGCTCGCCCGCGTGGACGAGACCGTGGCGGCGATTTGCGATAGCGAACAGACATAGACGGCGGGCATGGATTTTCCTGACGGTGAGAGGCCCGAATGTAGGTTGTGCGCCCGTCCCCGTCACGTCTCCTTCGCGACCGCCTTCTCGATTTCAGCAAACCGCTTGAGGAAACGCTTCTCGGCCGTGGGCGCAGGCCACGGGGTCAGGTCGAATTTCGACCCGTCGACGCCCACGGGCCGCCCGAAGAAACGGAGCGCCTCTGACTGTGCAAACCCCGCAAGCTGGATCGCTTCGTGATAGGCGGCGACGCGGTCGGCTGCCTTGATCGCTGCCGTTAGCTTGGCCGGAAGGACCGGCGGCAATCCGAACCGGAGATGGATGGCCGCGAGCAGGCGCTCTTCGACGGCGCGGTAGTCGCCGCCGAGGAGACTCTTGAACGGCGAGATCAGGTCGCCGATCACGTACTCGGGGGCATCATGCAGCATTACCGCCAAGCGCCCGCGAGCTCCGATGTCCGGCGTAACGCGCGCGGCAATCTCATCGACAATAAGAGTGTGCTGCGCCACCGAAAAGGCGTGGGCGCCCTTCGTCTGCCCGTTCCAGCGCGCAACGCGGGCAAGGCCATGTGCGATGTCATCGATCTCGACATCAAGCGGCGAGGGGTCGATGAGGTCGAGCCGCCGTCCTGACAGCATGCGCTGCCAGGCGCGCGGATCGCCGGGAAGGTTCTTCGCCACTTCGCTAGTCCTCCGCCGCAGCGGAGAGCGGCCACCCAAACTTCGCCCATGACGGAATGGCGAGAGTGACCGCAGCACCATCTGCGGTCAGCGGAACGCCGGCGTTGATCGCGTCTTTCGCACGGTCGAGCCGCACCAGCGCCAAACCGTGTCCGCCTGCCGACGACCCCATGGTGCCGATGGATTTGCCGCCCGCGACGATCGCGCTTCCCGCGACGGGGAGGGGGAGCGTGCTAGTGGCGGCGACGATCCGCCGGCGCGCGGTGCCGCGATGCTCCATCCGCGAGACGACCTCCTGGCCGACGTAGCAGCCCTTCTTGAAATCGATGCCGCCAAGCTGGTCCATGTCCGCATCGTGCGGGAACGTTTCGCCAAACGCGAAATCGATGCCGCCTTCCGGCACGCCAAGATCGATGCGGTGCGTGTCGTACTCGGCAACACTGGCTTCGACGAAATCCGGTGCCGTATCAGCGCCCGCAGGAACGATCGCGCGGTAGCCAAGCGCCGCGAGGCGCGGGTCCGCGGCAGCCGGTCCATCAACTATCGGCGGACCGCCGCCCCACGCCGCCAGCACATGTCGCTCCGCCGAAAGGTCGGCGATCTCGACGTTGGCGCGCAACTTGTAGAAGGTCATCCGCTTCGCGAAATCCGGTGCCAGGGCGCGCGGCAGGTCGAACAAGAACCGATCGCCATCCCTCAGCACGATTGCATCGAACTGTATCTTGCCCTGTGGTGTCAGCAGGCCGCCGTAGGCCGCGAACCCCGGGGCGGGCATGTTCGAAGTGAACAGGTCGTTGAGAAAGGTTTCGGCATTGGCGCCGCCTACCGCGACCACGCCGCGGCGCGAAAGTTCGACAATCTTGCCGTTACCCATGACGCATCCCGGCTTGCAACCAGCGCCCGGCTTACGTAAGCGGAGGCGCGCATCCGGGCAAGGACAGAGCACAAGTGGCGCAGCTTTTCGACCGCATCTTCCGCAACGGCAGCGTTGTCAATCAGGACGGCGTCGGCATCCGCGACATCGGCGTTCGCGAGGGGCTGGTCGCCGCCATCGGTGCACTTGACCCAAAGGCGGCGGGTGAGGTCGTGGATTGCACCGGCCTCCACGTTCTGCCCGGCGTGATCGACACCCAGGTGCATTTTAGGGAGCCTGGCGCCACCCACAAGGAAGACCTCGAAACCGGTTCCCTTGCTGCCGTGATGGGCGGTGTCACCGGGGTCTTCGAGATGCCCAATACCGACCCGCTCACGGTCACCGCTGAGGCGCTCGCCGACAAGGTGGCGCGCGCCTCGAAACGCATGCATTGCGAATTTGCCTTCTTCGTTGGCGGCACGCACGCCAACGCCGGTAACGTCGCAGAGCTGGAGAGGTTGCCGGGCGCAGCCGGCATAAAGATCTTCATGGGCTCGTCGACGGGCGACCTGCTGGTTGGCGACGACGCAGGCCTGCGCTCCATCCTCGCCAACGTGCGGCGCCGCGTATCGGTCCACTCGGAAGACGAACCGCGCCTCCGCGAGAGGGCTGATCAGCGGCTCTCCGGCGATCCGTCGTCCCATCCGATCTGGCGCGACGTTCAGACTGCACTCCGGGCGACCGAACGGTTGGTGCGGGCGGCGCGAGCCACGGGTGCGCGCGTCCATCTGCTGCACGTCTCGACGGCGGAGGAGATGGACTTCATCCGCGGCGAGAAGGACCTCGTTTCCGTCGAGGTGACGCCGCAGCACCTGACGCTTGACGCCGCGCTGTATGCGAAGATCGGCACCAGGCTGCAGATGAACCCGCCCGTCCGCGAGGCGCGTCATCGCGAGCGGTTGTGGCAGGCAGTAGCGGATGGCACGGCGGATGTTCTGGGCTCCGACCACGCACCCCATACGCTGGACGAAAAGGCGCTGCCCTATCCGCAATCGCCATCGGGCATGCCGGGCGTGCAAACCCTGGTTCCGATAATGCTCAACCACGTCGCTGCGGGCCGCCTGTCGATCGAGCGGTTCGTCGACATGACCTCCCATGGTCCCGCCCGCTTGTTCCAGATCGCCGGCAAGGGACGCATCGCTACCGGATACGACGCCGACTTCACCATCGTGGACCTGAAGCGGACCGACACGCTGCACGATCGCCAGATGGCGTCACGCGCCGGCTGGACTCCCTACGACGGAATGCCGGTGACCGGCTGGCCAGTCGGCACAGTCATTCGCGGCCATCGCGTGATGTGGGAAGGCGCGCTCGTCTCGGCTGCCCAAGGCCGGGTGATCCGCTTCCAGGAAGCGATGCCGAAAGCGGGCTAGTCTCCGGCGTTGAAGAATTTCCAAGTGCCGTCGGGCGAGATGCCGGCGCGGAAATAGTCGTAGAGGCCGTTCGACAGCATGTCTTCGTAGTCGCCGGCAAAGACCAGCTTGAACAGCTCGACGAGCTGCGGCGGCGAGAGCTTGTCGATCGGATACCGGGCGAAGTATGGCCACAGGTAGACTTCGTCGGGCGTTCCGACATCGACGTGTACGTAGCCGGCGTTCAATACCTCGATCAGGATCGCGAGTATCTCACGGCCCTCGGAGTCACCCGACTGAAGCTTCAGGTAGCCTATAGGGTCGCCGGTTTCGCTCGGTCCGAAATCCGGCGGCTCCTGTTGGGCCTGGATGATCGGGCGAAGCTTCTCTGGATCTCCAGTTGCCGCCGCCTCAAGGATCTGCTCCCGCAGACGACGCACCGGCGGCGGTAGCTTGCTGAAGTCATATTCGACGACCGGAATTTCCATCGGCGTCGGAGGATTGGTGGAATCCTCCGTCGGGTCGCCCGGTTGCTTGTCGGCGTCAGGCGCGGTGCTGTCGTCCGGCGCCGCGTTGGTATCGTCGGGTGGTGCAGCAGTATCGGGGGGTGCGTCCGGCGGAACCGCGGCGTCATGGTCGTCGCCGGTCTGGCCAGGCGGAGCGATGATCGGCTGGGTGACGACGGGCTTAGAATCGGGAGTGGGCTCGGGCGCGGCCGCATAGGCAGCTGAGGGCACCCACAATGCGAGTGCCAGCCCGATCAGCCAAAGTGCAAACGTGCGGCACATGCGACTGCCCCTTGCAGTCGGCGCGCGCGGTTCGATTCTCGGCGGCGCCGGTCTGCAGATGGTCAGTCTAGTGCATCGCCGCGCGCCTAACTACGGGCGGCAGGGCAAAGCCGTGGAAAATGAACGCCTACTGGATGCTGCGTTCGTCGACCGTGAATTCCCGGGCGCGGATGCGTTTTGGCAGCGAAGTGGCAAGCTCCGCCACCGGCTCCTCGCCATAGGTGGCGATTAAGTCGCAGAGCGCCGTGAACAGCGCCGCATGCGCGAGAATCTCCGAATCGACACCTTCCGCGAGCGCTCCGTCCCAAGCATCGCTGAGATAGCCGAGCGCGACCCGCTTCTTTTCCGCGATCGACATATTTTCCCCAGCGCACAGCGCCTCGTCCGCCGTCGTCATTTTCTTTGATGTCCTTGGATGTGTTGAGTGGCCGTCAACAGGGTTAATATTCGTCAACCTATCACGGCTGCCCTGGCGCCGCAGGGTGATCGTCAAGAAAGGGTTAACGCGCTCTTAAAAATCCGGGGGACGCCGGTAACCTTTGGTTAACCACTATCGCCCGTAGCGCGCAGTTATCTCGGCAGCGATGCGCGCGCCCTCATCGAGATACCGTCGGGTGGATTCGGTCGCAGCGGGGGTGCAAGAGAGGTAGACGGACTTGAAGCTGTCGTAGCCATGGTTGAACCGCGTCACCATGCGCGCCCGCCGGCCCTCGTCGGGCGTCTCGGTGTCGAGAAGCTTCGTCATCTGGTCACGCCACACCTCGCCCTCGTTCGCCGAGCAAAGCTGACTGAGGTAGTGGACCGCACCCAGGATTTCCGACAGGCGCAGAAGGTCGGCTTCATAAGGCGGCGCAGCAGCGGCACTTGGGGGCGGCGGCTCGGCCGGCGGCTTTGCAGCTGGCGCCGGCGCGGCGGCCGCGGCAAGAGCGGGCCCGGCGCAGCACAACGCCAGCCCTGCGGCTGCGATGATAGTCACCAGCTTCATCGAACCTGGCCCATGTGGCGTGCGATCAACTGCCTCGTGTCCTCTGTCAGTTTCAAATGCGCGACATCCTCGAAAGCGACCCAGCGCACGTCGGCCGCATCGTCGCCGGCAGTCGGGTCACCCGATGCGCGGCGGGCCGCAAATACCACGAGAACGAAGTGCCTGCCGTCGTCGCCCAAGATCTCGCGGATGTCGATCTGCTGGAGGTCGGCGGCGCGGATACTGGTCTCCTCGAGCAATTCGCGCGCGGCTGCTTCTGCGAGCTTCTCACCACCCTCGACGTGGCCGCCGGGCAGGCTCCAATATCCCTTGAACGGGTCGCGGCCCCGCTCGACCAGGAGCACGCGGCCCGCCTCGGTGACCAAGACGCTGACACCCAGGACTGGCCGGTTGATCGTCATCGCCGCTGACCGTATCTGCTAACCCAGCGTGGCAGAAGGGCGGACGGACAATGTGCGGACGCTTCGCATTGGCTCAGACGGCCGCCGAGGTGGAAGCCGAGTTCGGCTACATGGGCGGCGAGCCGTTTCCGCCGCGCTACAACATCGCACCCACCCAACCAATCGCGATTGTGCGGGAGGAACATCGCCAGCGCCGCTTCGCTCTGGTCCGCTGGGGATTGGTCCCGGCGTGGGTAACCGATCCCTCCAGGTTTTCCCTCCTCATCAACGCACGCGCCGAGGGCATTGCGGAGCGGCCGGCGTTCAAGAATGCCATCCGCTATCGGCGGTGCCTGGTGCCGGCCTCCGGCTTCTACGAATGGCGGCGGCAGGGTAAGTCGGCCCAGCCATTCTGGGTGGAGCCGCGGGCAGGGGGTATGATCGCCTTCGCTGGCCTGTGGGAGACGTGGTCCGATCGCGACGGCGGCGAGATCGACACTGCGTGCATCGTGACCACGGCAGCCAACGACACGCTACGGCCGATACATTCGCGAATGCCCGTCATCATCGGTCCTGGCGACTACGAACAATGGTTGACCGGTGAGCCACGCGACGCGGAGGCGTTGCTACGGCCGGCGGACTCAAATCTGCTCGAGGCAAACCCCGTAAGTGATCGCGTCAACAAGGCCGACGCAGACGACCCGGGTCTCGTTTTGCCCATCACGCTGATGAAGACCGACCTGTTTGAGTAGCGCCGCATTCACGCCAGCCGTTGAAGGCTTTTTCCTGGGTGCGAGCCTCATAGTCGCCATCGGCGCGCAGAACGCGTTCGTCTTGCGCCAGGGCCTCCAGCGCCGCCACGTCTTCGCGGTCGCGACCGTGTGCGCCCTGTCTGATGCGCTGTTGATCGCAGCCGGCGTCGCGGGCCTCGGAGTGCTCATACAGCGACAGCCCGCGCTGTTGGCGGCCGTAACCGGGGTGGGCGCGGTTTTTCTTTTCGCTTACGGCGCCCTGTCGCTCACCCGAGCGTTCCGGGCCGAATCGCTGCGGCCGGATGCCGAGGAGATGCCGGGCCTCGTCGCCACGATTGCCGCATGCATGGCGTTCACGTTTCTCAATCCGCACGTCTATCTGGACACCGTCGTGCTGGTTGGCGCGCTGTCGGCCCGATACGGCTCCGGCGGATCGATTGCGTTCGGCGCCGGCGCAGCGGCGGCGTCCGTAGCTTGGTTTTACGGCCTCGCGTACGGCGCGCGCTTGTTCGCGCCAGTATTCGCCAGGCCAATGGCATGGCGCGTCCTGGATGTGGCAATCACCGTGGTGATGTGGGCGATCGCGTTTCGTCTAGCAGGCGAAACGCTTTCGGCGCTGCGGTCCTAGGCGGCGCGGGCGGTAATCCGCGGCTGCCGCTCGGCCGATTTCAGGTGATGAAGCGCGTCAGCGACCTCGGCGATCGCGATCTCGCCATAGCGCGACACCAGCGCCTGCTGATTCTCAAGCTTCGCCTTCGGCTGGAAGGGGCGGTAGTCGATCGGGCTGGAATGGCGCGTCACGTTATTGTTTCTCTTCATGATTTGCCCGGCGGGGCAGGTGCCCTGCCGGTCTGGCGCGTGCTGTTTGCCGGCCGATTTGGGCATAAGCGTGATACCAGCCAATGATTACAAAACCGCTACCGGATGCTTGGCAGCTTGGCGGCCCTTCTGCCATGAATGCGTCGCGGATCGGGGAGGGACGTTTGCCTATTGATGCCGGACGGCGCGGATGACCGTGTATCTGCGCGAAGAACGGTCGCAGCTTGCGGATTGGAGCGCATATTTTTCCAGTCTCGCGATCCCCGTCCTGCTGATTGCCGCGGTTGGCCATCGTGCCGGCCTGCTGGAGACCACGCCGACATATGCGGCCATCGCCTTGGGATTCACGCTCGCCGGCGTCGCCGTGGTTGCCGCGCTGGCGGCTTTCGTCGCCATTTGGCGCGATGGCCGAAAAGGAGCGGGGACCGCCCTGCGCGCCCTGCTGGTCGGGCTTCTCGTCCTCGCGATGCCGGCGTTTGGCGCATGGAAGGTCATGACCTACCCACGGCTGACCGACATCTCCACCGACCTCGCCAATCCACCGCACTTCGACCGGGCCTATTTCGAGCGCACGGCTGCCGATGCAGCGATCGTCGAACCCGACGCGGCCGAGGCCGCCGCGCAAAAGGAATCCTATCCCGACATCGTGCCGCGGCACTATCCGGTATCCACTGCGCGCGTCTATGTGGAGGCGAAGGCCATCGTCGATCGGCGTGGCTGGCAGGTTCTTGCCGCCAACGAACCCAGCGACGCCAACCCTGCGGGCTCGATCGAAGCCGTGGCGCAGACTTTGATATTCGCCTTCCGTCAGGACGTGATGATTCGCATCACGCCCGACGGCGACGGCACCCGCGTCGACATGCGCTCCGCCGCCCGTAACGCTGCGCACGATCTGGGTTCGGACGCTGATCGCGTGCGCCGTTTCTTTGCTGATCTCGATACGGCACTGGAAGGTGTGACGGGTAGCTGACTCTAAGAGCCAAAGTCCGGCGGAACAAAACAGTAAATCTGCCCTGGCAACGGTCCTCTCAGACGTGACATAGCGTGGCGAGTGTCACCGAATGAGTCCTTGCCCATGCATACGTACGCGTCGCCATCTATAGACTTCGGTGATTTGAGCACCACGTCATTCGGTACCGGTCGCCAGAAACCGTCGACCAGGATCCACCAGCTGTTGGTGGCCCGGCGCCAGACCGCATCCGCTCGATGGCAGTCTCGACTGTCGCAGCAGGGAACACCCTGATTGGTCTTGAGACTCAGGAACCAGTCCGCCCGCGTAGAGTCTCCGTTGCTCAGCATGCCCAACGCCAAGACGTCGTGTGCTTGCACTTGAGAACTGATCAACAGCGCTCCAAGCGCTCCGACCACAATGGCTCGCAAATTGGTTGGCATTCGCCGCGTCCGTTTGAAGTCGTCAAAGCGTGGGGACGACTCAAGGTTTGCGCAGATAGGGAATCGCTCCGGCCAAATCGGTGTCGTCGATCAACTGAAACCGACTCTCACTGCCTGCTTTGCGGGCCGCGGCGAATGGCGCGTACTTGGGGTCGGCAAGGAAAGCCTCGGCGGCGTCCGTAGACGGGAAAGCAATTATCGCGATGAGCGAGGTATCGAGGGGCATTCCCTCCACCGTCTTCACATGTCCGCTGCGAGAGAGGTACCTGCCGCCATGCGTGTGGACCAGTTCGTGCACAGATGCGGCATACTCAGGAACCCATTCGTCGTTAGTCACCTTTATGTCTGCAATCAGATAGGCCGACATTTGTTGCTCTCTGCCGTTTGGTGCGCGGTTTTCCCCGATGTCGCCTATGGTTCTCAGGAGCGGGCCGTGCCCTTCCAGTCCGACAAATGGACTCGGGCGGTACAGAGTCTGGACTGGCAAGACGGGCGAGCCTGGGACTAACGTCTTCGACCTGCCTTTAAAGGGGCGAAGAACATGACCCAGCCGGGATACAAGCAGTTCTGCCCGCTCGCGATGGCTGCAGAATTACTCTGCACGCGTTGGACGATGGTTCTCCTGCGAGAGCTTGTGGCGGGCACAACCCGCTTCAACGATCTTCGGCGCGGTGTTCCGAAAATGTCCCCGACGCTTCTGTCTCAAAGATTGAAGGAATTGGAAGCAGCCGGGATCATTGAACGCCACGCCCTCAAATCGGAAAAAGGTGTTTTCGAGTATCACCTCACCGAGTCTGGCAAGGACCTGCGCCCGATCGTTGAGGCGATGGGCTTCTGGGGCCAGCGGTGGGTTGAGGCGCGGCAGTCGCTGAAAAATCTCGATCCGTCTCTCTTGATGTGGGACATGCGACGAAATCTCGAACCCTCGCCACTACCTCGTCGGCGGATCGTGATCGAGTTTCTGTACCAGGAGCTACCGGTTTCGAAACGCTCGTGGTGGCTCGTCGTGGAACCGCACGGCGAGGTCGACCTTTGCTGGTCCGATCCCGGTTTCGATGTCGACCTCTATGTGTCGACCGATCTGCGTACGATGACGTCGATCTGGATGGGCGTGACAACGGTGGCCGCGGAAGTCGACAGAATTACTTTCATTGGCGACCAGGAAATTGCCAGCACCATGCAGGTATGGCTCGGCCTGAGTCCCTTCGCGATCGAACGAAAGCGAGTCTCGGCATAGATTTGTGCTTGGGCGACAATGTGCGGCCCGTACACGCGTCCAATTTCCAGGGGCAGGCGCGGGTGAGTTGGTCGGAGTGGCAGGATTCGAACCTGCGACCCCCTGCTCCCGAAGCAGGTGCGCTACCAGGCTGCGCTACACTCCGGCCTTTCGCGGGAGCCGGTCTTATAGCGGCGGCCCCCTATGGCGGCAATACGGCTCGCGGTGTGCTGAATGCAGGGATCGCGATGCGTTGCGGGTGGCTGAGTCCCGCTATATGAGGGGCCGCACGCGGTGCCGTGTTGGGGCGTAGCCAAGTGGTAAGGCAGCGGATTTTGATTCCGCCATCCCCTGGTTCGAATCCAGGCGCCCCAGCCATCCGATCAACCCCGGTCTCGCATTTGCGGGGCCCGCCGGTTGTACCGGTTGTGCTTTTGATTCCAGAAGACCCTTCATCTGGCGCATGGACCTATCGCAAAAACCCTGATAAGTTGCGGTAACACTGTCCTTTTCTCTTCCCGATTGCGCCAAACACCTTGATCGAAAGACGTCTCTATCCGACCGGCGGCGTACACGCTCAGGTTGCGCACGACATCGGCCGCCGGATCGTTTCAGGCGAGATCGCGGAAGGTGCGTTCCTGCCGCGGGAAGCTGAACTGGCCGAGCAGTTTTCTGCTGGACGCCAGGCTGTCCGCGAGGCGCTCAAGGTGCTTGCCGCCAAGGGTCTGGTGTTTTCGCGCCGACGCACGGGGACGAAGGTTCTGCCTCGTTCGTCGTGGAACTTGCTCGATCCCGACGTTCTCGCATGGCATCCGCCTCACGCGGTGCAGACCAGCCTTCTCAGCGATCTCGAGGAAGTGCGGCGGTTGATGGAGCCAGTCGCTGCCGCCTACGCGGCGGAGCGCGGGGATGCCGCTGCCGTCGCAGCGATCGGTGCTGCACTCGATCAGATGCGCGGCACCGTTGGCGAAGTGTCGGACGCGTTCCACAACGCCGATGTGAATTTCCACGCTGCAATTTTTGCGGCGAGCGGCAATCAGGTCATTGCGCACCTGATCGATATTCTTGCGCCGCTGCTACAGGCGAGTTTCCGGGCACAGGTAGCCGCCGCTGATCATGGCTACTGGGACCAGATCGTGCCGCTCCATGCGGCCGTCTACGACGCGATCGTCGCCCACGACTCCGCCAAGGCGCGGCATTGCATGGAGTCGCTGCTGGAAGTGGCCACCAAGCAAATCGCCAGGCTGCCGTAAGGTCAGCTTCCGACGCGCACCTTGGCGACGGTGCTGGTGGTGCTGTAGCCGTCAAGCAGCGGCAGGAATTCGACAGCGCCACCGTTTGATTTCATGAAAGCACCGCCGGGGATTTCCTGCCCGGCATAGTCTGCGCCCTTGAAAAGGACGTCGGGTTGGAGCGCGCGAATGAGTTCCTCCGGCGTGTCCTCGGCGAATACGACAACGAGATCCACGTAGCGCAGCGCGGCCAGCACGGAAGCGCGCGCCGTTTCGTCCTGCACCGGCCGCTCCGGCCCTTTCAGACGTCGGACCGATGCGTCTGCATTGACGCCTACAACTAGCCGATCGACCCGGCGCTTCGCCTGCTCGAGGGAATGGAGGTGGCCGCGGTGGAGGAGATCGAACACACCGTTGGTGAAACCAACGCGCAGCCCGAGATTCTTCCAGAGTTTCACTTCTCCGGCGGCCTCCACACGGCTGAGCACGCCTTCACCGCGCGCGGCGCCCAAGGCCTGCCGCAGCTCCTGGGGCAGGGCCGTGGCGGTGCCGGGCTTGGCCACGACAATTCCCGCGGCGGTGTTCGCAAGGCGCGTCGCCTCGGCAAGCGGTGCACCGGCGGCGAGGGTTGAGGCGAGCGTCGCGACCACGGTATCGCCGGCGCCGGTGACGTCGAAAATTCGGAGTGTTTCGGCCGGCACATGTAGGACGTTGCCGTCGCGCGAGACCAACGTCATCCCTTGGGCGCCGCGAGTTAGCAGGACCGCGTCGACATGCGCCTTTTCAAGCACCGCGCGGCAGGCCGTGATCGCGCTTTCGTCGGATTCAGCGCGGATGCCGGTGAAAGCGAACATCTCCTCAACGTTGGGGGTGATGACGGTCGCTCCGGCGAAAACTGAGGCGTCCCCGCGCCGGGGATCGACCACTATCGGCTTGCCGGCAGCGCGCGCTGCACTGATGATCGCTCCGATACTCGTGTCATCCAGGGCGCCGCGCCCATAGTCGGAGATGACTACCGCGTTCGCGCTCGCGATTGCATCTATCGCCGCGGTTATCAAGTCGGATCGGGCGGCCGATCCCGCCGGATGAGTATCCTCGGAATCGACGCACAGCAGCTGCTGCCAGCCGCTCAGGTAGCGCGTCTTCAGCGTCGTCTTGCGGGATGCGTCGGCGATCAGTCTGGACGTCAGCCGGTCGAAGGTGGCGCAGAGCTGCCCCAGTTCATTGCCGACGGGGTCATTTCCAACCAGGCCAACCAGCGTAACAGCGCCGCCGGTCGCCAGGATGTTGGCCGCCACATTGCAGGCACCTCCGGGATGCGCCCGCGTCGCGACCAGCTTCAGCACCGGCACCGGCGCTTCCCGCGAAATCCGCGTGACGCGCCCATCGACGAAACGGTCGAGCAGCACGTCGCCGACCACGACGACGTTGGCGGCGGGCAGGCGGTCGACGAGGGTGGGATCCATCGAAGCAGAATCCGGCGGAAACGCTGGTGCCCGGCTATATCGGCGGCAAGGGTCGCGGGCAAGCAAACCCGCCCAAGCCGGTAAATGACAAAATCGCCGTAGGAACTGGGCGCGCGGGGCCGTGTTACCCCCGGTAGTCGCATCTCGCCTCGCCGGAAGCGCAGGCGAACTGCGGCTTTTTGTGTCCCCGAGGCGCGGGGATTACGGAAAGTTTAGTCGGCCCTATTTGGCCCTTCGGATACGCTGCGCCGCAATAGGTAGCCCTGATCGCATGACCGCCAGCAAGCAGATCGCCGCCGTCGTCATCATACTGGTTGCCGTAGCGGCCGGTTGGTTCGGATACGAGCGCGGCTGGTACGGCAACGGGCCGGTATCAGGCGCAGCGAACGGCCAGCAGTCGGGCGCGGCGGGTGCCAACACCGGTGGCGCCGCCACGCGCGGCGGCGGTGCCGGCGGGTTCGGTGGGCGTGGCGGTCCTGTACAGGTTGTCACCGACACGGTGGACACGGACAACTCCGGCATCGAGGTCCGCGCGATCGGAACGGTCGCTGCGTCAAAAGCAGTTACGCTTTTTCCCCAGGTCACCGGCATGGTCACGGACGTGGCCTTCGTGCCGGGCAGCGACGTGAAGGAAGGCCAGACGCTGCTCCGTCTCGACGACGCGGACCAGCAGGTCGCCGTCGAAAAGGCGAAACTCGACGTGCAGACCGCGCAGTCCGCGTCCGATAGGGCGACGCAGCTTGCCCAATCCAACAACGCAACCGTGGTCGCGGTCACGGACGCCAAGACCGCGCTTCAGCAGGCACAGATAAGCCTGCGCAGCGCTGAACTCGACCTGGCAAAGCGGACCGTCATCGCGCCCTTCGCTGGAACGATCGGCCTGACGGACATCAACGTCGGGGATCTGGTTACATCGACCAAGGCGATAGCCAGTCTCGATGACACGTCGAGCGTTACGGTCTCCTTTGCGGTGCCGGAGCGCGCGTCGGGTTTGGTCAAGATCGGTGACGACGTCAGCGCAACCACCGATGCGCTCGCCGGCAAGAGCTTCACCGGCCACGTCACGGCGGTGGACAGCCGCGTGGATCCGACGACGCGCACCCTGAATGTCGAGGCCAACCTGCCGAACAACGCCGACGTTCTGAAGCCGGGAATGGCGCTCACTATCGATCTGAAATTTCCCGGCACACCGCACCCGTCCGTCTCCTCGCTCGCCGTGCAGTGGGATCGCAACGGTTCCTACGTATGGAAGGTCGCCGACGGCAAAGCGAAACGCACCGCTATCCAGATAATCGCGCGCCGCAGCGGCGTCGTCACGGTTGCCGGCGACCTGAAGGAAGGCGACGCGGTGGTGACGGAGGGAGTGCTGCGCGTCCGCGAGGGCGTAGCAGTCGCGGAAGCCGGCACCGGCGGCAATGGTGGTGCGGGCGGTTCGCAGAATGGCACCCGGCCGGCAGCCGATGGGGCCAAGGCACCTGCAGCCGGCACCGCAAGCGCCGCCTCCGCCGCGGCCGGCGGCTAACGAAGTTTTCCGATGGCGGCAAAGCACCAGGCAGAAAAGAAGAAGGAAGGCGGGCAGGGCGCTGGCGTCGCCACACTGTTTGTCAGCCGGCCCGTCCTCGCGATCGTGCTCAATCTGCTGATCGTTGTCGCCGGCCTTGCGGCCTACAGCGGCATCGAAGTGCGCGAACTGCCCAACATCGACCAGCCGGTCGTGACAATCCGCACCACCTATACCGGGGCAACCCCCGAAACTATCGACAAGGAAATCACCGGCATCATCGAGGGCGCGGTGGCGCGCACGCCCGGCGTCGTCGCCATCTCGTCCCAGTCGAGCGCGGGGCGCAGCAACGTCACCGTCCAGTTCGACAGCTCCACCGACATCAACGTTGCCGCCAACGATCTCCGCGATGCCGTAGGTAACCTGCGCGGTCTCCCGACGGAGTCCGCCTTCACGCCGCCGACCATCGTTAAGGCCGACACTGGCTCGGACGCGATCATGCGGCTCGCGGTGACATCGCAGACGATGCCGATCGACCAGCTCACCGGCGTCGTCAATGACGTCATCGTCGATCGTCTTGCGGCCGTGAACGGCGTGGCCGACGTGCAGCTGTTCGGTGACCGCGATCCGTTGGTGCGAATTCTGATCAACACGGACGCGCTCGCCGCCCGCAACCTTACCGTCAACGACCTCTTGCAGGCGTTGAACACCGTCACGCTGGATGCGCCGGCCGGCAATGTCGCCGACAACAACCAGTCTCTGCTGCTGCGTGCGGACGCCACGACCAAGTCGGCCGAGGAGATCGGGGCGATCCAGATCAACCCGAACGTCAAGGTGAGCGACGTTGCGGATGTGATCTTCGGGCCTGCCGATACGACGACCACACTCCGCATCAATGCGCAGAACGGCGTCGGTCTCGCGATCGTCCGCCAGGCCAAGTCGAATTCCCTCGACATTTCATCCGGCGTGCACGCCGCGGTCGATGAGCTCAACAAGCAACTGCCGGAAGGCGTAAAGCTAACGATCACGTCCGACGATGCGACCTATATCCGCGACTCGATCCGGGAAGTCATTCTGACGCTGGCGCTGGCGACCGCGATCGTGGTCGCCATCATCTATCTGTTCCTCCGCTCGCTCAGGGTGACCTTCATCCCGGCGGTCACGGTGCCGATCGCGCTGGTCGGCACCTTCGCGGCGATCTGGGCTGCCGGCTTCTCGATTAATATTCTGACGTTGCTCGCGCTGGTGCTGGCGACCGGCCTCGTCGTCGATGACGCCATCGTCGTCATCGAGAATATCTCGCGGCAACGTGGCCTCGGGATGGGTCCCCGCGCGGCGGCCGTGTTGGGCGTGCGACAGGTGTTCTTTGCGGTGCTGTCGATCACCGCAACTCTCGTCGCCGTCTTTGTGCCGATCTCGTTCTTCCCGGGTGTTGCCGGTCGCCTGTTCTCGGAGTTCGGCTTCGTGCTGGCGTTCGCGGTCATCCTGTCGTCGTTCGTCGCCCTGACATTGTCACCCATGTTGGCGTCGCGCCTGGTGGGCGACGAGGAGCATGCCCATCACAACCGTTTCAGCCAGGCGCTCGGAAATTTTGGCGAGCGCTGCGTCCGCCTGTACGCACGCCTGCTAGATGCGGCACTCGCCGCGCCCGCTATCGTCATCGTCATCGCGGTGATTTTCGCGGGGGGCGCTTACTTTGCATTTCGTGTCCTGCCCTCGGAACTCACGCCGCCCGAAGATCGCGGCTCCATCCCGCTATCGGTGCGTGGCCCGCCCGGCGCTACGGTCGATTTCGTCGCCGACCAGATGCGCCGCGTCGAAGGGATAATGCGGCCCTATGTTCAGAGCGGCGAGATCGTCAACACCTTCTCGACGGCGCAGGGCGGCGGTGGCGGCGGTTTCATGTTCGCCACGCTGGCCGACTGGAACAAGCGCACCCGGAGCCAGGCCGACATCACCGCGGAACTAAACCGCAAGCTCCAGAACATTCCCGGTATTCAGGTATCGGCATTCACGTCGAATAGCCTCGGTATCAGGGGTGGCGGGCAGGGTCTGCAATTCTCGATCACCGGCACCGACTACACCGAGTTGGGCAAGGCGGCCGACAAGCTTATCGCTGCGATGCAGGACGACCCGGTGTTCGCGACAGTCCGCCTGAACTTTGACACCACGCAGCCGCAACTTTCCGTCAACATCGACCGCGAGCGCGCCTCCAGCGTCGGGGTCAGCGTCAGCAACATAACTTCCGCGATCCAGACGCTGGTCGCGGGGAACAACCTCGGCAACTACTACATCGCGGATCAGCCGATCGAGATCCTGGCGCAGGCTCCCGACGGCACGATCGAGGACGCCACCGGTCTCGAGAATGTCGAGATGCGTTCGGATACCGGCAAGATGGTGCCCTTGTCTTCTCTCGTGACGTTCCAGGAGAGCGCCGTCGCTCCGACGCTGGCCCGCGAAAGCCAACGTCGTGCGATGCCGATATCAGCGACGCTCGCGCCCGGCGTCGATCTTCGCCAGGCGATGAACCACATGGAAGCGATCGCCGCGAAAAACCTGCCGGCAGGCACTGGCTACGTCTACACCGGTGAAGCGAAGGAACTGAACAACGCATCGAGTGGCGTGATCCAGACGTTCGCCTTCGCGCTTCTCGTGGTCGTGCTTGTGTTGGCGGCGCAGTTCGAGAGTTTCAGCTCAGCGCTCATCCTGATGGCGACGGTTCCGTTTGGACTCGCTTCGGCCATGTACGCCATCGTGCTCACCGGCGGTTCGCTCAATATCTACTCGGAGATTGGCCTGGTGATGCTGGTCGGATTGATGTCGAAGAACGGCATCCTGATGGTCGAGTTCGCCAACCAGCTTCGTGATCAGGGGCAATCCGTGCTCGAGGCGATACGCAACGCCGCGCTGATTCGCCTGCGGCCAATCGTCATGACCATGATTGCAACAGTGCTCGGCGGCCTGCCGCTGTTGCTCACGGGCGGGGCAGGTGCGGAGGCGCGGAGATCCCTTGGATGGATCATTGTGGGTGGGCTGGGCTTTGCCACGATCGCGACGCTCTTCCTGACGCCTGTGGTGTTCACGCTGCTGGCGCGCTTCTCGAAGCCCCGTATCGCCGAGGAGCGCCGCCTGGAGCGCGAGTTGGCTGAGGCTGAGGCGATCGCCCCACGGGGCCTGACGCCGTCGGGACACGATAGGGCGGACATTGCGGAGCTGCCGGCAGCGGCCGAGTAGATTTTCCGCGGTCGTCTAGCAGCGTTGTCGAGGCGTCGTCTCTGGTGCAGTGCAGCAACCAGCAGCCCATTGATTAACCGGGCAAACGTCGTGATTGCGCGGATAATTCATTTTATATGATCAGTTCTTGCAAACGGAAAAAATAAGAACATAGATGCGCTGCCCGCCTGCTTTCCTGTGCAAGGCCAGGTGGACCGAACAATGGTATTGGGAGGAATTCATGAAGCGTTTTGTTGCCGCCGCCGCGGCAGTAGGCCTCGTCATGGCGGTTTCGGCTGCGTCCGCTGCCGACAAGAAGACGATCGCGTTCGTCGTGAACGGCCCGTCTGACTTCTGGAAGATCATGGAAGCCGCCGTCGCGCGGGCCCAGAAGGACCTGCCGGACTTCGATCTCCAGTTCAAATATCCGGAACGTGCAGACGCTGCCGTGCAGCGCCGCATGCTGGACGACCTCGTTGCCGCCGGTGCGTCGGCGATCTCGGTTTCGGTAGTCGATCCGCCGACCTCGACTGACGCGCTGAACGGCGTTGCCGCGAAGATCCCGGTCTTCACGTTCGACTCCGACGCGACGCAGTCCAAGCGCGTTGCCTACGTCGGTTCGTCCAACACCTCGCTCGGCAAGCAGGCCGGTGAGCTGATGAAGACGGCGATGGCCGGCAAGAAAGGCAAGTGCATCGGCTTCGTCGGTCTGCCCGGCGCCGATAACGCCAAGGAGCGCATCAACGGCTACAACGAAGCCGTAAAGGGGACCGGCCTCGAGCTGGTTGACGTCCGCGGCGACGACATCGACCAGACCCGCGCCCGCGCCAACGTCGATGACGTGCTCGTCAAGGATCCGGACATCAACTGCATGGTCGGCTTCTACTCCTACAACCCGCCGCGCATGTACGAAGCGCTGAAGGATGCCGGCAAGCTCGGTCAGATCACGGTCGTCGGCTTCGACGAAGATCCGATCACGCTCGGCGCCGTCGCTGACGGTTCGTTCGCCGGTACGGTCGTGCAGAACCCCTACGAGTGGGGCATTCAGAGCGCGCACCTGATCGCCGACTACCTCAACGGCGACAAGTCGAAGGTCCCGGCTGATGGCGTCATGATCATCCCGGGCGTCACGCTGACCAAGGATAACGTCAAGCAGTTCCAGGAAGACTTCAAGAAGAAGCTCGCTGGCGGCTAAGACTTGATCGTGATACCCGCAGCCGAGAGGATCGGCTGCGGGTATTTTGCTTTTTCGATTCGGGCTTCCAGAGATTTGACGACGCGATGACTGCGTCCGCTACTGCCGTCGCTGCGCAGATGCAGCCCTCGTCCGAGCCCTTTCTTCGGCTATCCGGTCTACGGAAGAGCTATCCCGGCGTTGTGGCGCTCGCCGATTTCAGCATGGACGTGCGGCCCGGCGAGGTGATCGGAATTGTCGGCGAAAACGGCGCCGGCAAATCGACGCTGATGAAGATTCTCGGCGGTGTCATCGAGCCGGATCGCGGCACGATCGAGATCGACGGCGCTTCCGTTACCGCGCTTTCCGTTGAGCGGTCGATGGCTGCGGGTATCGCCTTCGTCCATCAGGAGCTCAATCTTTTCGACAATCTCGATGTCGCCGGCAACATCTACATCGGCCGCGAACCGAGGAAGTACGGCTTTCTCCAGATCGTAGATTCCGACACGCTGCACAAAACGGTACAGCCGTATCTGGACAGGCTTGGCGCCACATTCTCCTCGGATACGAAGGTATCCAGTCTCTCGCTCGCGCAGCAGCAGATGGTCGAGATCGCGAAGGCGCTGAGCCTCAAGTCGCGTCTCGTCATTCTCGACGAGCCGACCTCCAGTCTGCCGATCGCAGAAACCGAAAAGCTCCTAGATGTCATCGCCGGACTGAAGGCTGACGGTATCGCGGTGATCTTCATTTCCCACCGGCTGAATGAAGTGGTGCAGGCGTGCGATCGCGTCATCGTCCTGCGCGACGGCAAGACCGTCGGCATGCTGGAGGGTGATCGCATCACGCACGATGCAATGGTGCGGCTGATGGTCGGCCGCGATCTCAAGGTTGCTTACGTCCCGCCAGCGAAAAGCAGTGGCGATACGGTTGTTTCGGTCCGGGAGCTTCGCACCACGACGTATCCCGCCCATGAAATCAGCCTTGACCTGCGCTCAGGCGAGATACTCGGTCTTGCCGGGCTTGTGGGCGCAGGACGGACTGAACTCGCGCGGGTGATTTTCGGGATAGACCAGCCGACCGGCGGACGCATGACGATCAACGGGCAGGAGGTGACTTTCGGCACCTCTGCCGACGCCGTGAAGGCCGGCATCTTCCTGGTGCCGGAAGATCGCAAGGGGGCCGGCCTGCTCCTCGACTTTCCGATCGCGCAGAACATTACGCTTCCCAACCTGCGCGCCTACGCACGCCGCGATATCGTCTCGCAGGACGCCGAGACGAAGCGCGCCGAGCGCAGCCGCGGCGAACTCGATATCCGCACGTCGAGCGTGGCGCTAAAGACGGGCTCCCTTTCCGGCGGCAATCAGCAAAAGGTCGTGCTCGCCAAGTGGCTGGCGATGACCCCGAAGGTTATGATCTTCGACGAGCCGACGCGCGGCATCGACGTCGGGGCGAAGTCGGAGATCTATCGCCTGATGCGCGGGCTGTCGGATTCGGGCGTCGCCGTCCTGATGATCTCCTCCGACATGGAGGAGGTGATCGGGGTTTCGGACCGGGTCGCGGTTATGCACGAGGGGCATATCCAGGGGGTTCTGGATCGTGAGCAGTGCAACGAAGAAAATATTCTGCGGCTGGCGGTCGGTAAGCCGCTCTAGGGACGGGAGCTGGGGATGCTGAAGAAGGATCTGGGGCTGCTGGTGCTGATAATCGTCGTCGGGGCGGTGGTCGCGATCATCAACCCGCGCTTCCTGTCGGCGATCAATATTTCGAATACCTCGAACCTCGTCGGATTGTTCGGCATCTTCGCCATCGGGCAGGGCTTCGTGATCATCACCGGCGGCATCGAGCTGTCGGTCGGCTCCATCATCGCCATCCTTGGCGTGATCTTCATCGATCTCATCGCCAACCGGGGCGTGCCGTGGCCGCTCGTCGCGCTGCTCGTTCTCGCGCTCGGCGCGCTCATGGGCCTCGTCCACAGCCTGCTCGTCACCAAAGTGAAGCTGCAGCCGTTCGTGGTGACGCTCTGCGGCCTGCTGATCTACCGCGGCGTGGCCCGCTTCTACACCAAGGACGGGACCGCCGGCTTCCCGTTCGGGGTGAACTTCCCCGACCTTGAGTGGATCACGACGGGGCGCACCGACTTCGTCGCGCTGCTGACGGGCGGCCATCTCCAGACGATCCCGCTTCCGCATTCCTTCGTCATCATGCTGGTCATAGCGGTCATCATGTGGGTGGTGCTGCACCGCTCGGTCTTTGGCCGCTACCTCTACGCCGTCGGCAAGAACGAAGAAGCCGCGCGCTATTCCGGCATTCGCACGACCCGCGTGATCATCGCGGCTTACGTCATCTGCAACACGCTTGCCGCGTTGTCGGCGATCTTCTTCGCGATGTATACGCGCTCCATTCTGCCGTCGGGCCACGGCAACTTCTATGAGCTCTACGCCATAGCGGCCGCCGTGCTTGGCGGCTTTTCCTTGCGCGGCGGCGAAGGGTCGATAGTCGGCGTCGTGCTCGGCACGATCCTGCTCCAGATTCTCCAGAACCTAGTCAACCTGCTCGGTATCCCGTCGTCGCTCAACTTCGCGGTGATGGGGTCGGTGATCCTGATCGGCGTGATCGCCGACCTGGAATTCGCCAAGTTCCGGCAGCGGAGGGAGTTGGCGCGTGTACGCGCAGCGGGAAGCGCCTCGGTGGTAGCCGAGTCGGCCGCTTAGCCGTACTAGCTCGAGAGCGGCGGCGCGCACGCGTCGCCGTGGCTCTGCTTGCTGCCGAACAGCCGGCCGCGCTCCGCAATCAGGAAGCAGACGACGACCAGCGTTCCGTAAACGAAAAATCCGCCGGCCACCGGGGTGGTGGTTCCGTCGTATGCCTGCGCCACGACGTATCCGAGGATTGCGCCACCAACCGTCGAGAACGACCCGAAGACGGCCGACGCCGTGCCGGCAACTTCGCCCAGCGGTTCCATCGACAGTGATCCGGTGTTTCCCCAGGCGAGACCCTGGAAGAAGCTGACCGCCGCCACGAAGGCCGCGTACAGCCACAGCGGCATCACCCCGACGATCGACAGCAGTACCCACGCGAACGAAATTGCCACAAGCGTCAGCATGGACGAATGCGACAAGCGCCGCATGCCCAGTCGCGAGACCAGTCGCGCATTGAGGATGAACGAAGCAACGAACGCGAGCGGTCCGACGGCAAAGGCGAAGGGGAACAATGCACCGAGGCCGTAGATGCCGACATAGACCTGCTGTGCGGTGTTTACCGCGCCGAGCACCGCGCCGAACAGGAATATCCCGGCTAGGCCGTAGAACAGCGCCAGGCGATTGCTGAAGACGATTGCGAACCCTTGAAGGATCGCGGAGAGACCGAGCGCGCGGCGATTCTCCGGCGCCAGCGTTTCGGGAAGCCGGAAATAGGCCCACGCCGCGGCAAAGATACCGAGCGCTCCCATAAACGCGAAGATCGCCTCCCACGGACCTCCCAACAGAACGATCTGGCCGATGCCGGGCGCGAGGATCGGCACGATCATGAATACGGACCAGACCATCGACATGATCTCGGCCATTGCGCGGCCCGAGTAGAGGTCGCGCACCGTCGATTGACTAGCGACGGACGCCGCTGCGGAACCGACGCCTTGAACGAATCGCAGAGCGAGCAGCGCCGTGAAGCTTGGCGCGAACGGAGCGGCAAAGGCGGCGAGGGAATAGAGCAGCAGGCCGAGAAGCAGCATGCGACGGCGCCCGAAGCGATCCGTCAGCGGTCCGAATATCAGCTGAGGCAGGCCAAGACCGAAAATGAACGCGGTGAGCACCAGCGAACGATCGTTCGCGTTCGTGAGGCCAAAGGCGTCACCCATGTTGGGCAAAGCCGGCAGCATCATGTCGATCGCGGCAGAGTTGATCGTGCCGATCGCGGCGATGAGCACGATGAATTCGGTGCGCGAAAGCGATGGGTGCGCTGCCATGTGCCGGATCAACTACGAACGGGAAGGGGGACGGCTGTGTGTAACAGCCGCCCGCCCGAATGTCACCGCGGCAGGTAGCTAGATCTGGCCGCGGTCCTCGGGGCCGCGAACATGGGCGGTTGCGCCGCCGCCGGTTGCCGCGGTCTTCGGCTTCCGCCGCCATGAGGTCACGCGATCCCACAGCGCACGGCCGCGGGCCAGCGCCATCAGCGAGGACGGCGTCACCACCAACGTGAGCACGGTGGAGAACGACAGACCGAACACGATGGACGTGGATAGCTGGATCCACCACTGCGTAGAAGGTGCGCCGATCGTGATTTCCTGGTGCACGAAATCGACATTGAGCCCGAAGGCGATGGGCAGAACGCCGAGCACGGCGGTGACAGCGGTGAGCAGCACCGGCCGAGCGCGTTCCCGGCAGGTACGCAGGATCGCTTCCTCGACCGGAACGCCTTCGCGGCGCAGGCGATCATACGTATCGATGAGCACGATGTTGTTGTTTGTCACGATGCCGGCAAGCGCAATAATGCCGATCCCATTCATCACGATGCCGAATGTCTGACCCATGACGATCAGGCCGATGAACACGCCGATCGTCGACAGGACGACCGCCGATAGCACCAGCGCGACACTGGACAGCTTGTTGAACTGCGCCAGCAGCACCGCGAAGATCAGGAAGATCGCCGCGCTGAAGGCACTCATCAGGAACGACTGCGCCGCAGCCTGCTCTTCGTCCGAGCCGAGCAGTTTCCACTTTACCAGGCCCTTGAAGTCTGTCTTGGCGAGTTGCTCTGTGATGCGCGCCTGCACGGCGGAGGCGAGGATGCCCGGCGCGAGGTTGGACGTGACCGTCACGACGCGCTCGCCGTCGACGCGGTGGATGAGACCGACCCGCTCCTCCGGCACGCGCTTGACGAAATTGGAGATCGGCACGGAACCCGCCGGCGTGCTGATCTCGAGTTCGTCGATCTGATCGAGCGTGCGGCGGTCTTCCGGCACACGCACGATAATGTCGACCGGCTTGTCGGTGTCCGGCGGCCGGTAGTCGGTAATCTTCAGGCCGTTGGTGACGAGCTGCACGACACCGCCGACGGCGCCAACGCCGATGCCGTAACGCGCGGCTTCCGCCTTGTCGATCTGCAGCGCCCAATCGATGCCGGGCATCGGCAAGCCGTTGTCGAGGTCAACCACTTCCGGATACTTGGCGAGCTCCGCGCTCACCTGCTTCGCCGCTGCCGTAAGGGCATCGGGATAGGCGCTGGAAAGCTGGATCTGGATCGGCTTGCCGGTCGGCGGACCAGCCTGGGCGGCAGTCACCTCCACGCGGATGCCGGGCAGGCCGGCCGTCTTCTGGCGAAGATCGGTCATGATCTCCTTCGCAGGGCGGCGGGTCTTCCAGTTCGCAAATTCAAACTGGATCTGGCCGATCACATCCTCGGTCAGATCCTGCGAGCCTTGTCCCATGTCGCCCGAGCGTGCGTAGATCGTGGAAAGGCCGGGCTCCGCCAGCACCACCGTCTCCGCCTCGCGTACCAGCCGATCCTTCTCGGAAAGCGAAAGATTGCCGCGCGCGTGAACCAGGACAACCCCGGTGTCGGGCTCGACGTCCGGGAAGAATTCGACGCCGTGCCCGACGCGGCCGTAAACCATAGGCACCGCGACCAGAAGTGCGAAGGCGAGGAGCAACACGCTCCATGGATGATGGATCGCGAGCCGCACCGTCTTCATATAGAAGCCTTCGCGGCGCGCATGCTCGCGCACGACCTCGTGGGGCCGCCCAATGAGCGCACCGAGTGTCGGCGTGAACAGCAAAGCGGCCACGAGCGACGCTGACAGCGTGGCGATCAGCGTGATCGGCAGATACTTCATGAACTGACCGACGATGCCGGGCCACAGCAGCAGGGGCGAGAACGCGGCAATGCGGGTTAGCGTGGCCGCCGTGACCGGGCCGGCCATGCGCGAAGCGGCGTGCGAATACGCCTCCTTCGGCTTCATGCCCTCGCTCATTCGTCGTTCGGCAAATTCCGAAACGATGATGGCGTCGTCAACGAGCATGCCGACGGCGAGGATGAGCGAGAACAGCACGACGATGTTCATCGTCGAGCCAAACATGTGCAGGCCGAGCACGCCCGTCAGAAAGGCGAAGGGCAGCGCGATGCCGATGAAGACCGAAGCGCGGCCGCCGAGGATGAACAGGATGACCACGACCACCAGCAGAATCGCGGTCGTCACGCTGTTCTGCAGATCGGTGAGCATGTCGATGATGAACTTCGACTGATCGCCGATGAATTGAACCTTTATGCTTTGCGGCCACGACTTCTGGGCGTCTTCGACCACCTTCTTCACGCCCGCCACAGTCTCGATCAGGTTGGCGCCGGCGCGCTTTGAGATATCGAGCACGACGGCGGGCTTGCCGTTGACGCGCGTGATGGAGGTCGCATCCTTGAATGTCGGCAGGATGGTCGCCACGTCGCCAAGCGTCACTGACGCCGCGTTGGACGCGGCGACAGGGATGTTCAGCACGTCTTCCGGCGTCTCGATGAGGGCCGGCACCTTGATGCCGAACGATCCCTGCACTCCTTCCAGCGCGCCCGCCGCGACTAGACTGTTGCCCTGCGCGGCGGCGACCGCAAACTGACCGAGGTCGACACCATAGCTCTTGAGCAGCATCGGCTCGGCAATGATTTCCACGACCTCGTCGCGGGTGCCGCGAAGATCCGCCGAAAGAACGCCGGGCGATTCCTTGACGGAGTTCTGAAGATCGCGGGCGATCTTGCCGAGCGTGCGCTCGGACAGATCACCGGAGAGCGCAACACTGATGACCGGGAAGAGGCTGAGGTTGACCTCGAATACCCCGGGCTCGTCGGCATCGGACGGCAGGTTCGGCTTCGCAGTATCGACCTTGGCGCGGATGTCCTGAAGGGCGACGTCGGAATTGAACCCGGCATCGAACTCCAGCAGCACGTATCCGCCGCCCTCGAACGCGGCGGAGCGCATCGTCTTTACGTTGGCGACCGTTTTGAGTTGCGTCTCCATCGGACGCAGCAGGAGCCGCTCAGAGTCCTCCGGCGAGATGCCGCGATCGGAAAGTTGGACGTAGATGATCGGAATCTGGACGTCGGGCTGCGACTCTTTCGGTATCTGGATGTACGAGGCCGCGCCGGCGGCGAGAAGGAAGATCAGGATCGCGATCGTCAGCCGTGCGTGGCTGACGGCGATGTCTACGATCCGGCGCATCATGTGGGCGGCACCGGCTGCGACGGCGCAGCGGAGGCCGATACGGCCTCGATCTGGTCGCCGTCCTTCACGAAGTCCTGCCCGACGACGATGATGCGCGTTTCGCCGGGCAGGCCCGTGACCCAAACATTTTCACGGCCGTCCTCGACCACCTGGATGGCGACGAACTTTGCCTTGTTGTCCTTGTCGGCTATGCGGACACCGAGGTGGCCTTCGTCCGAAAAGATGAGAGCGGAGCGCGGCACGGGCGTTGCTTCGACCGGCGCCAGCATGACGACCATCTCGCATGTCACGCCATCGGCGATGGCCGCGCTCTGGTTGGCCATGCGCGCTTCGACCGGATACGTGCGTGTGGCCTTGTCGGCGGAGAGGCCCACAAAATCGACCGTGCCCAGAACCCGGGTGCCATCGATGAACCGCACTTCGGCGCTCTGTCCAACTTCAAGGCTCGAGCGCCGCGCTTCCGAAACGGCGCCGACGGCGAGCATCGGATCCGGGTCGACAATCTCGGCGACCTCCGCCCCCACCTGCAGAGCTTGGCCGACCTGGACCGGTACCGTATCGACGACGCCGTCAATCGGAGAACGCACCTGCGACCGGTCCGCCTCGGCCTGCGCGGACGCCACCGCGGCCTGTGCCGCCTTAACGCCAGCCTCCAGCGCGGCCAGTGTGTTGCGTGGTGCGTCGCCGGTCTGGATCAACTTCTTGTTTGCGTTGTACTCGGACTGGCGCTGCTCAAGCAGCGCCTGCGCCTGCTGCACGGCGGCACCGCGGCCCTCATCTGATATCGTGCCGAGCACGTCGCCGGCCTTCACGACCTGGCCTCGGCTGGCGTTCAGCTCAATTAGGACACCCGCACCTCGGGCGGTGGCTTGCGCCCGATGGTCTGCCTTGGTGACGCACGACAGGACAACCGATCGCTGATGCTGTTCGGGCACCGCAGTCGCGACGCTGACCTTCTGCACAGGGACCGGAGCAGTAGCAGCCACCTCGGAAGCGGGCTTCGCCGCTTCGGAATTCTCGTCGGAGTGGAGACGGCCCGATACGATCCAGGCCGCGGCACCGATGACGAGCGCCAATGCGATAAGCCGGCTCGGCCGAAAGAATCTAGAAGCCATGGTTTTGATCACCCGCCCAGTCGATGCAAATTACGGGCTAACCCCCGGAAAACAGTGCGCTGCATATAAGGGTTTCGCGCACCCTTTTGAACCGCGTCTATCCCGCAAAAAATCGCAAGCCTATTTATATAATAACACCAATGACTTATGGTGTCAGTAGTGAAGCCGGGCGCGCGGTCTGCGATACCGGGCTGTTGACGGTGGCCCCTGCCACTTGGAACAACAAAGTCATGCTATGAGGCCAATGCGGCGCCCCTTTACCACAAATTGTGCCGCCTACCGTGATCGAGGTCACCCGATTGGGCGATAGCCAACGCGAGCTGATCGACGCGATTTCCGCGACGGCGGGCGGCGACCGGGCGGCTTTCGCGCTGCTTTACACCCGCACGTCAGCGAAACTTTTCGCCAGTGTTCGCCGTATCTTGCCCAGTGTATCGGCAGCGGAGGATGCCATGCAGGAGGCCTACGTTCGCATCTGGCGCCGCGCCAGCGATTTCGACGCGTCCATCGCATCTCCGATCGCGTGGATGACAACTATCGCCCGGCACGCCGCGATAGACATGGTGCGCTCAGGCGCCGCGAAGATCTCGGCCGCTTCGGCGACTCTCGATGCTGACCTCGCGGAGAGGCTGGTCGCGCCGGACACTGGCAACAGCGACCCGCTCGCGTCGAGCAGGCTTGCAAATTGCCTGGGCGCGCTGGAGAGCGACCGTCGCAGCATGGTGGTTCTGGCGTACGCCAACGGCCTCAGCCGCGAAGAATTGGCGACCCGCTTTGACAGGCCGGTGGCCACAGTGAAAACGATTTTGAGGCGAAGCCTCGTGCAACTGAAGGAATGCCTCGGTGGCGATTGACACCGACGACATCGACGCCCTCGCGGCGGAATTTGTGCTGGGCACGCTTGATGCAGACGAGCGCGCCGCGGCCGAAACCCGCATGTCTGCGGACCCTGCGTTCCGCGCGGCCGTCGGCGCATGGCAACTTCGCCTTCAGCCGCTGGCAGATTCCGCATCCGCAGCAGGTTCGCCATCCGCCGGACTTTTCAGCCGCATCGAGCAACGGCTCGCTCGCGAAACCCCGTCCAACGCCGCCGCATCTCGAATTGGCGATGGAGCAAACGTCGTAGCGCTGCAGCGCCGCGTCCGGCGCTGGCAGGTCAGTGCCGGCATCGCGGCCGCCGCCGCCGCAGTTCTGCTCGCCATCGTGGTAACGGATGCCACGCGCGTTTCTCCGGCGCAGACCCAGTTTGTGGCCATGCTCACGCCGGACGGCGGCAAGCCTGCGTTCATTCTGACCGTGGACACGGTCAGCAACACGCTTTCCGTACGGCGCGTTGCTGACGCTGCGCCCGCCGATAAGAGTTATGAGCTCTGGGCGGTTGAGCCCGGCGCAAAGCCGAAGTCCATGGGTGTCGTGGAGCAGGCAAGTCTCACGACGCCTCTGCCGTACAAGCCGCAGGATCTGGTCTTTGCGATCAGTCTTGAGCCGAAGGGTGGGTCTCCGACCGGCGTCGCGACCGGTCCCGTCGTTTTCTCGGGTCCGCTTCTCCAGTCCGAATAAATTTAATGAAGTATTTTCTCGCGCTCTGAAACCTTCCGCGCCGCTCCTCCGTAGCTGTCTCTGTTCCCGACCGGGAAATCGAAAAGACACAGGAGGAATGTCATGAACTTCCGTTCAACCGCCCGCGCCGCTGCGCTGGCCACCTTGATGGCCGGCACCGCGCTCGTGGCAGCGCCGGCATTTTCCGCTGACAACCCGATGGTTGGTGGCGCGCCGATGTACGCCAACAAGAACATCATCGAGAACGCCGTGAATTCGAAAGATCACACCACGCTCGTCGCGGCCGTGAAGGCTGCCGGTCTGGTCGACACCTTGCAGGGCAAGGGTCCGTTCACGGTGTTCGCGCCGACCGATGCGGCCTTCAAGAAGTTGCCCGCCGGCACGGTGGAGAACCTTCTCAAGCCGGAGAACAAGGCGACGCTGGTGAAGATTCTCACCTGCCACGTCGTCGCGGCTGACGCCACCTCCGACGTCGTCATGAAGATGATCAAGGACGACGGCGGCAAGCATGAAGTCACCACCGTCGGTGGCTGCAAGCTGTGGCTCCAGCAGAACGGCAACAAGATCACCGTAACCGACGAAGCCGGCGGCACGGCCAACGTGACCATCGCCGACGTCAAGCAGTCCAACGGCGTGATCCACGTCGTCGACGCGGTGCTCCTGCCGAAGATGTAGTCCCGGCGCCCGGACAGTCGCCCCCCGGCGCGTCCAGGATGAAGCGGCCTTCGCCCCCCGGCGGAGGCCGTTTTCGTTTGGCGGCCGACGTCGCCGCCGGTTGCACCCACTGGCCTCGGCCCATACTCTGCGGCGTCGCTTGTCCGGGGCGCGCGTGAAGCCGACCAACCCAATATATACTGGCTTGCCGATGACCATCTTCGAGGTCATGTCGCGCCTTGCCACCGAAAACGGCGCGATCAACCTCGGCCAGGGGTTTCCCGACGTCGATGGGCCGGCGGATGTGAAAGAGGCAGCCGCGCGCGAGATCACCGGCGGCCTCAATCAATATCCGCCCATGATGGGGTTGCCGGAGTTGCGCCAGGCCGTCGCGGCAGCCAACAAGCGCTTCTACAACCTCGATGTCGATTGGAAAACGGAAGTGCTGGTGACCTCCGGCGCCACCGAGGCACTGTCGGATTGCTTCAACGCACTGATCGAGCCCGGTGACGAGATCGTCGTCATCGAGCCTCTCTACGATTCCTATTTGCCTGTTATCCGCCGCGCCGGCGCCACGCCACGGCCCATCCGGATCACGCCGCCGGGGTGGAAGATCGATCGCGAAGCATTGGCTTCCGCGTTCGGCCCGAAGACCAAGGCAATCCTGCTGAACAATCCGATGAACCCGGCCGGCCGCGCCTTCACGCGCGACGAGCTGGGGATGATCGCCGACTTGGTGGTTAAACACGATGCCTTCGCGATCTGCGACGAGGTCTACGAACACATCCTGTTCGATGGGCGCCGCCACACGCCGCTGATGACGTTGCCCGGCATGCGTGACCGCTGCATCCGCATCGGTTCCGCCGGAAAGACCTTCTCGCTGACCGGATGGAAGGTCGGCTATGTCACGGCATCGCCCGGACTGCTCGATCCCATCACCAAGGCGCACCAGTTTACGACGTTCACCACCGCTCCGAACTTCCAGAAGGCTGTCGCGTACGGTCTTGGCAAGGACGACTCGTACTACGCCTCGCTTTCCACCGATCTCGAACGCAAGCGCGATCGGTTCGCGGCCGGCTTGTCGAAGCTAGGATTCGCGGTGGCGCCGTGTGAAGGCACTTACTTCATCACCGCCAATGCAGCGCCGCTTCGTCAGAACATCGATGATGTCGAGCTCTGCAAGACTATGACGGTGGAAGCGAAAGTCACCGCCGTGCCCCTTTCCGTTTTCTACAACGCCGATGCGCCGCGCACCTTCCTCCGCTTCTGCTTCTCGAAGCGCGATGAAATACTCGACGAGGCAATTGCGCGCATGGGGACGTGGCTCGGAAGATGAGCAATCCGGTGCTGGTTGAGGTTACGCGCGGAGGCAGCGTCGAGTCGCGTCACACGGGTGCCATCGCGGTCGTGGACGCGAAGGGCGTACGGCGTGTTTCCCTCGGCGATGTCGAGCGTCCGGTTTTCCCTAGGTCAGCGGTCAAATCCATCCAGGCCTTGCCCATGGTCGAGTCAGGCGCGGCTGATCGCTACGGCTTCGGCAATCCCGAGCTGGCGCTGGCGTGTTCATCGCATAGCGGCGAGCCGCGCCATGTCGATACGGCCCGCCGGATGCTGGCGTCAGCCGGACGTAGCGAGGACGATCTGGCGTGTGGGGGCCATCCGCCGATGGATCGCGCCGCCGCCGATGCGCTGGTGCGCAACGGCACCCAGTGGAGCCGGATTCACGACAACTGCTCCGGAAAGCATTCGGGCTTTATTTGCCTGGCGTGCGCAATTGCCGGCGATGCTTCCGGCTACGAACAGCCATCCCATCCCGCACAAAACGCTATCGCCGCGGCGCTGGCGGAAGTGACCGGCGCCGACCTTGGTAGCCCCGAGGTCGATGGCTGCTCCGTCCCGGCCTACGCGATTCCGCTCGACAAGCTGGCGCAGGGTTTCGCCCGAATGGCGACGGGGGAGGGGTTGGCCGCCGAGCGCGCCAAGGCGGCCCGGCGGCTGATCGATGCCTGCACCGCCGAGCCCTTCATGATGGCGGGCACCGGACGCTTCGATACCGCCGTCCTACAGGCATTTGGGAAACGTGTTTTCGTGAAAGGCGGGGCGGAGGGCGTGATCTGCGGTGCTATCCCCGCGCTTGGCGTGGGTATCGCGATCAAAGTCGATGACGGCGCGGGACGCGCGACCGAGCCATTGATGGCGGCGGCGATCAACGCATTGCTACCCATGAACGGCGACGAGCAAGCCGCGCTGGCGCCGCTAATGATCCAGCCGATATCGACGCGCGTCGGAGTGCGGGTAGGGGAGATGCGGCCCGCGGACGGTCTCAGCCAGGCGCTGCGCGGCGGAGCCGCATAGACGCCGCCGCTTTAACTGACGCGGTTGCGCTCCACGAGCAGGTGCGGGTAGCGATCGGCCCCCGACTGCGCGAGATCGCCGGTGACGGTTTGCGCCCATCGCATGCCGACGACCGCGCCCTGGCTGGCCCCGGAGATAAGATTGTCGCTGATGACGGCGGAGCCGGCACCCTCGACGACCGAGACGGCGATGCCGAGAGGCGCGCGGCGGATGACGTTGCTGGTGGCCGCTACATCGCGGAGGTAGGGGCCCCAGCCGAGCAGCATGCCGAACAGCGGCGCGCCATCAATGACGTTGCCGGAGGCCGCAACATCCGCCTCGATGGCGATGCCCACGCCGAAGCCCGGCGGGTCGGCGCTGTAGGGCCCCTTGCCGGTGAGGTTGCGCACGATGTTGCCCGAGACCACCGCCAACCGCCCACCCTCGTTGAAGTTGACGACGCAAATGCCGGTTGCGGCGCCATCGACGATGTTGTTGGCGATCATCGCCCCTTCGAACGCAAACTCGGAGTAGATGCCGACCTCGCCGCTTCGCGCGGTGTTGTTGCCGGTGATCTGCACATTGTTTGCCGAATTGGCGCGGATGGCAGTGAAGGCGCAATCGGTGACGCGATTGTTGGCGATCGTTACCCCGTGCGCGCGAAAGACGTTGATGCCGTTGCCGTTCTGTCCGGTGCCCCCGGCGTCGGCGCCGATGCGCGACACGCGATTGCCCGTGACGATGGTCCCGTCGTCGCCTTCCGTCCAACGGTGCACGAGGATGCCGCCGTTGCCGCAGTCTTCGATCGTGTTGTCGGTGATCGTTAGCGCCGTTGACTCAACAGCGCGGATGCCGGCATCGCGCACGTCGTGAATGCTCGACCTGGTGATACGACCGGCGCAACGATCGAATGCCAGCCCGGATGAAGTGCTGCCGGTGACGGTGACGTTTTCGATGATAACGCCGCGGCACTCGGCAAGATGCAGGATGCCCGGCACGTATTCGTCGAGAGAGTGCCCGGCACCGTCGATCGTAATGTCGCGAATTTCGACTACCTCGGCGCGCTCGCCTACGATCATGTGGCTGCCGCCGCCGTAGACGAGCTTGGTTGCGCCGGCTACGCCAGCGAGCCGCGTCCGCGGCGGCAGTACCAGGTCGGAGACGATGAAGGTCCCCGCCGGCAGGAAGACCTGGCGGTCGTCTTCGGATGCGGTGTCGAGCAGCTTTTGAAGTCCGACGCTTTGGTTAACCGCGGCGCCTGGCTTGATGCCGAGCTCAGCGCCGTCGAGCGTGCCGCGAAGCATGGGGGTCGCGGTGGTATCCAGCGCGGCCAGCGCCGGCGTGGCGGCAGCGGCGCCGAGGGCGCCAGCAAGAAAGGTGCGTCGATCCACGGGCAAATCTCCCGGCAAACAGGGACTCGCCTCGTGTCACTCAATATCTGTGCCGTTAATTCAGTGCCGTTCTGGGACAACTAAACCGTTGTCAGGCTTAGATATTTGCGCCGTCGCTGGTGGTATAGCCGAGCCGCCGGTTCAGGTCCTGGATCAACCGCGCCGCAGCTTCTGGAATAACGGTGCCGGGGGAGAAGATCGCCGCCACCCCGGCGTCGTAGAGCGCAGTGAAGTCCTGCTCCGGGACGATGCCTCCCACCACCACCATGATGTCCGGGTGGCCGCCCTTTTCCAAGGCGCGCTTCAGGGCCGGAACCAGCGTCAGGTGGCCGGCTGCCAGCGTCGAGATGCCGACGATGTGCACGCGCTTCTCCATCGCCAGCCGGGCAGCATCTTCGGGCGATTGAAACAGGGGGCCGATTTCGACAGTGAAACCAAGGTCGGCAAAGGCGGACGCGATCACCTTCTGCCCGCGATCATGCCCATCCTGACCCACCTTTGCGATCAGGATGCGGGGCGGACCACCATCGCGTTTGCGGAACTCACGCACCAGCGCAGCAACGCGTGCGACCGTTGGATCTTTCTCGCCCATCTCGCGCCGATAGGTACCGCGCATTGTGCGCGCATCGGCCGTGTGGCGTCCGAAGGCGTCCTCGAGTGCCTTGCTCATCTCGCCGACGGTGGCGCCGGCGCGGGCCGCCTCGATCGCAAGCGCAAGCAAGTTGCCGTCGCCTTTCGCTCCCAGGGACAGCGCTGACAAGGAACGCGAGACGGCATCCGTATCGCGTGCGGCGCGGAGTTGCTTGAGCTTCTCTATCTGGGCCTTGCGGACTGCAGAGTTATCCACGCGCAGTACCTCAAGCGGAACATCATCGCCGCTCCGGTAGCGGTTGACGCCGACTACGGTCTGCGCGCCGCTGTCGAGGCGTGCCTGGGTGCGGGCCGCCGCTTCCTCGATACGGCCTTGCGGCAAGCCGGCCTCGATGGCCTTCGCCATGCCACCCGCCTTGTCGATCTCGTCGATGTGCTCGAGTGCCCGTACGGCCAACTCGTATGTCAGCCGCTCGACGTAAAAGGATCCACCCCACGGATCGATGGCGCGGGTCGTGCCTGCCTCGGTCTGCAGGAACAGCTGTGTGTTCCGCGCGATCTTGGCCGAGAAATCGGTGGGGAGCGCCAGCGCCTCATCAAGCGCATTGGTGTGCAGCGACTGCGTTCCGCCGTCCGTGGCGGCCATCGCCTCGAGCATGGTTCGGATGACGTTGTTGAACGGATCGCTGGCGGCGAGGGACCACCCGGACGTCTGGCAGTGAACGCGCAGCATCAGCGAGCGCTCGTCCGTCGGGGCGAAGCGCTCCTGCATCAACTTCGCCCACAACAGCCGCGCGGCGCGAAGCTTCGCCACCTCCATGAAGAAGTTCATGCCGACATCGAAGAAGAACGAGACGCGCGGGGCAAATTGATCGACTTTCAAACCAGCCTTGAGCGCCGCGCGCACATACTCCAGCCCGTCGGCAAGCGTGTAGGCGAGTTCGAGATCGGCCGTCGCTCCGGCTTCCTGCATGTGGTAGCCGCTGACCGATATTGGATTGAACTTCGGCATGTTCGCTGTCGTGTAGGCAATGATGTCGGCGACGATGCGAAGCGACGGTCCCGGCGGATAGATGTACGTGTTGCGGACCATGAACTCCTTAAGGATGTCGTTCTGGATGGTCCCGGCGAGCTGTGCTTGCTTGACGCCTTGTTCCTCCGCCGCGGCGACGTAGAGCGCCATGATAGGCAGCACAGCCCCGTTCATGGTCATAGATACGCTGGTGCTTTCCAGAGGGATGCCGGAAAACAGCGTGTGCATGTCGAGGATGGAGTCGACTGCCACGCCGGCCATGCCCACATCGCCCGCGATGCGGGGATCGTCAGAATCGTAGCCACGATGGGTTGGCAGGTCGAAGGCGACCGACAGGCCCTTCTGTCCCCCGGCGAGATTGCGTCTGTAAAAGGCGTTGGAGTCTTCCGCGGTCGAGAAGCCGGCGTACTGCCGGATGGTCCAGGGCTGATCGAGGTACATCGTGGGATAGGGGCCGCGCACGAAGGGCGCGAGCCCCGGCCAGCCATCCAGGAAATCCAGCCCAGAAATATCGCCGGATGCGTAGGCGGGTTTAACGGCGATATTTTCGGGTGTCTCCCATCGACCGGCCTGTGCAGTCGACGATATGGCCGCGGCCGCGCTCCACGGCACATGGACGAATTCTGGCAGGGTGCGCCGGGAACTCACGATGCCGCTGCCTCGAACGTCTCGGGCAGCCGTTTGAAGACCAGCCGGCTTGCGGCCCGCACCGGCGTTCGGCCGGCGCGCTCCGCGAACTCTACCTTCGTGCCAGTGTGCGCATTGACGCCGATCATCACGGTGTCGCCCGTGGCAATGCGTGCCAGCCGGGCCTCGCGAGCCTCGGCGACCTCCTGCAGCAACGATCCATCGGTAATCGCGGCGACAATCCCGCCTTCGGCTTCTATGGCCTGGAACCGACGCCAAGCTGCTTCTGCAAGCGAGGCGGTGAACGCTTCGATGAGCCCGGAGCCGGCGGCGGGATCCGCCACGCGGTGAATGTTCGCTTCGTACGACAGGATACTCAGCGTATTTCGCGCCAGGTTGCGCGCGTGGGCTTCGCTGGTCACCGCCACCGCATCGAATGGCAGCACCGTTATGGAATCGGCTCCGCCGACGGCCGCTCCGAACGCGCCGCTTGCGGCCCGCAGCAAATTGATCTCAGGGCTGCGGGCGCTCATCACGCGCCAGGCAGTTTCGGCATGGATGCGCGACGGCGGTCCCGCGAGCGCGGCTACATCGGCTATTCGCGACAGCAGCAGCCGCATCGCGCGAAATTTCGCGATGGTCCTGTACTGATCTACGTCGGCGGCCAGTGAAATATCGATCCGCGTGTCGATGCCGAGGCGGCGAAGGAGGGTGACGTAGGTCGCCACCACCGCCGCAAGTTCCTGCTCATCCGTCGCGCCACCGGCGTGCCACAGCCTGCCGTCGGCAATGACGGGGACGGCATTGACCTTGTTTTCGGCGAGAGCCGCCGCGGTTTGGGCGGCGGCCCGGAGGAGAGCGTCTATGCTTGTTCCCCGCCCGGTGGCGAGAGCCGCGATCGGATCGAAGGCGACAACGAGGTCAATCTCCCCGTCGTTCGCCAGATCAAGGAGCAGTCGCGGCAAGAGTTCGGGGTCGTGTGTGGCGAGCCGAAGGTGAAAGCCCGGCGGCAGATTCTGGAGGAAGGCACCCTCCAGGCCAGCCGACTCATCGAATCGAAATCTGCCTCCCAGCGGGTGATTGTTGCCTGCAAAGGCGAGTTCGACACCCCCAGCCCCGTTCTTGAGATCGTCTCCAATCAAACCCGCGGCGTCCAACGCGGTCGCAGTATCGACGCGCTGAACGCCGACCCACGGTTGTCCGCCATGCCGTCGGTAGACCGGTCGGGTATCGGCCCGGCGCGTTGGCGGTGCGTCTATTGCCTCGGCGCGGGACCCCCGCTTGGCCCGCGCGAGTGCGGCGCGCCAATCGGCTTCAGCAAATTTCGGAAAGCCATCAGCGAGTTGGCGGGTCAAGGGCATGGCGAATTACGCGCTTATATGCGGTGGACCGGAAGCCCGGCAACCGATTCAGGCTAACGGCAACCGCCTCGTTGCGGTTGTGCCGGGTGCCTTAGCAATGGATGACGCACTGCACATGTCCGCATCGTCGCACCCAGCAATCGGCTGTCGATGTAAGAATCCACAATTGCATACAATGAACACCTGACCCTACTTCAAGTAGGCCGGGGGAAGTTCAGATGGTTGTTGCAGCGGGCATGATCGCGCTGAGCGAAAGCTTTCGCGACATGACAAGCGGTGTCCAGATTTTGGACGCCCTGGAAAATTTATTCCGATCTTTTAACGCGACGCATTTTCTTATGACGGGCGTTCCGTTGCCGGGGCGGCCGATCGAGCCACTGATCGTGCGCGCAAACTGGCGCGACAGCCGGCCGGACCGGGGCAGTTCGGCATTGGTGCGCGGTGACGATCCGGTCTTCCAGCGCACGCTTGGCGCCAGAAGGCCAAAGCTGTGGAGTGACTGGGCTGGCGATCCGATGCTGACGGAGTCGCCGCTCCTGGCCGCCCTGCCGGAGGGGCACAGCCTCCTTGCCGTCCCGGTTTGTGCCTTCCTGCCGTACCAGGCGGTGACGCTCGCCGCCGGCCCTGCGCTGACGATGGACACGCGCACGCTTCTCGCGGCGGACTACGTGGTCGTGGAGGCGTTCCGCCGGCTGATGGCGCTCGGAGTTGTGCGACCGGAGCGCCCTGGCGAATTGTCCGCCCGCGAACGGCGCGTCGTCGAACTTTCCGCGACCGGGAAAACCGCCAGTGAGATAGCGGATATTCTCGAAATTTCGCAGAGGACGGTGCACGCGCATCTGCAGAACGCCAGCGAGAAGCTTGCCGCCAGCAACAAGACCCATACCGTCGTCGAGGCGCTGCGGTACGGACAGATCTCGGTCTAGATAAATTGCCCCAAGCCCGGGATCGCGCCGACCAGGTCGTCCACTGGTCGTTCGCCTACCTTCTTCTTGGCAGCGCCGACGAAGGCCATCACCACCGACTGAATTTCGGCGAGGCCGAGGCCTGACGCGCTGAGGTCGTTGAAGACGCCGAACAGGCCACCGGGTGAGGCCGTACTAGTCGCGGCAAGAGTCTCGGCACCGGGTATCCCGTCGAACAGAGGCCGCACCTTGTCAGGCGGCGCTTCTTTGGCAATGAACGCAAGGATGATCCCGATAGCGTGGGCTACCGTCGTCCGGTCGGCACCGGTGCTCGTCACGATTTCCTCGACAATCTCGTCCATCTGTTCTCTCTGTGCCCTCGACTGGTTCCACTGCTTCCATACAGGATGAGCCTGCCATGCTCGACAACGTATTGCGTTCGATCGACGACAACCTGCCGGCCAGTCTCGACCGCCTTTTCCAACTGTTGCGGATCGAATCCATCTCCACCGACCCCGCTTACAGGGACTCCTGCCAGGCAGCAGCGGAGTGGCTGGTCGCAGAACTGAGCGGGATAGGTTTTGCCGCGTCAGCCCGGCCGTCGGGCGGCCATCCGATCGTGGTCGGCCATCACGACGGGGACGGGCCGCACGTCCTTTTCTACGCCCACTACGATGTGCAGCCCGTCGATCCGATCGAACTCTGGGACAATCCGCCATTCGAACCGCGCATCGTGACCGGGCCGGACGGGCGAAAGTGGATCGCAGCGCGCGGGGCCTCGGATGACAAGGGGCAATTGATGACGTTCCTGGAGGCAGCGCGCGCCTGGAAGGCGGTGACGGGCAAATTGCCGGCAAAGGTGACGATGTTGCTGGAAGGCGAGGAGGAATCCGGCAGCGTGAACCTGAAACCGTTCCTGACGGCCAACCGCCTAGAACTCACGACTGAAGTAGCCTTGGTCTGCGACACGGGAATGTGGAGCCCGGACCGTCCCGCGATCACGACGTCGCTGCGCGGCCTCGCTGCCGAAGAGGTGACAATAACCGCCGCGAGCCGTGACCTTCACTCGGGCATGTACGGCGGCGCGGCGCGCAATCCCATTCACGTCCTGGCTGGCATTCTCGCCGATCTACACGACAGCAGCGGGCGCGTGACCCTCCCGAACTTCTACGACGGTGTTGGCGAACTGCCGCCGGATCAGAAGCGGCAATGGGACGGGCTGGGCTTCGAAGAGAAGGAATTTCTGGCCGATGTCGGTCTTTCGCTTCCCGCGGGAGAAGCGGGGCGAAGCGTGCTCGAACAGATCTGGGCACGTCCGACGCTGGAGGTGAACGGCATAGTCGGCGGCTACACCAAACCTGGATTCAAGACGGTCATTCCATCGCAGGCATCGGCGAAGGTGTCGTTCCGCCTGGTCGGTGATCAGGACCCGGCCAAGATCGCGGAGGCTTTCCGCCACTACGTAGCGGCGCGCATTCCGGCGGACTGCAAGGTCGAATTCATCAGTCACGGTGGGAGCCCGGGACGGAGGCTGCCGCTGGACGGACCGTGGCTGCCCAAAGCTGCGAAGGCGCTGACAGACGAATGGGGGCAGGAGCCGGCGCTGATGGGCGGCGGCGGCTCAATTCCTGTAGTTGGAGATTTTCAGGAAGTACTCGGCGTCCATTCCGTGATGGTTGGCTTCGCGCTCGATGACGACCGTATTCATTCGCCGAACGAGAAATATGATCTCGCCAGCTACCATCGCGGCATTCGGTCGTGGGCGAGGATACTGGCGGCGCTCGCCGAATGAGCGCCGCCCTTTGATGAGAGCCGCCTAGTTGGAGACGCGGTACTTCTTGTGGCAGGCGGAGCAGTCTTCGCCGACAGGGCCGAGCGCCGTCTTGAACGCATCCTGGCCGTTGGCGGCCGCTGCTGCCGCGGCGCTAGCATCAGTTCCAAGCTTGGCGGCGAGCGCTTTGAAGTCGTCCATATGGGTCCAGATGTCCGGCGAGGCCTCGCTCGTGCCGCCCGTGCTTCCCTCAGGGAAGAGGGTGACGAACTGCACCATGTCCTCCGCAATCTTGTTCATGGCCTCTGCGGCGGCAGCCGGGTCGTAGGGCGTCTTTCCGGTCGCCATACCGAACGCCGAACGGACGGCGGCATTGTTCATCTTCATCAGTTCCTGACGCGCGGCGATCGGGTCGTCCTGCGCTGACGCTGCCGCGCCTGCCAGAACTACGAACGAAGCGGCGAGCAGCAGTCCGGCACTGATCCGCATGCGGAAAATCTCCCTTGTTTCGACATGGACAAAGTCGCAGAGGGAAAACAGCGGAAGCAAGGCGGCAATTCGCCTGATAACGGAAGCGTGAACGCGGTCATTGCCGGTCCCACCTGCCTTGGTAAACTTGCCCATCAAAGGGGAGAGCACATGACCGTTCTGCAACAGGGCAAGGTTTACCTTGGCTCCACCGGCGCGCCCGAAAAGGCGCCGCAGTACATTTCGCTGCCGTTCGGGAACCGGCACGGTTTGATCACCGGCGCCACCGGGACGGGCAAGACGGTGTCGTTGCAAGTGATGGCCGAGGGATTCTCTGCGGCCGGTGTGCCGGTATTCTGTGCGGACATAAAGGGCGACGTGGCGGGATTGGCGGCGCCGGGAGAAACGAAAGACTTCATCGCGAAGCGCAACGACGACATCGGCTTCACGCCCGAATATCGGCAGGAGGCGTTTCCGGTGGTCTTCTGGGACCTGTTCGGGAAAGAAGGCCACCCTATCCGCACGACGGTGTCGGAGATGGGACCGCTGCTGCTTTCCAGACTGCTGGATCTCAACGACACGCAGGAGGGCGTCCTCAACATTGCCTTCCGCCTGGCGGACGAGGAGGGTCTGCTGGTCCTCGACCTCAAGGACCTGCAAGCGCTTCTGGTCCACGTCGCCGATAAGGCCTCGGAGCTCACGACGCGCTACGGCAACGTCTCAAAGGCAACCGTCGGTACCGTCCAGCGCGCGTTGCTGGTGCTGGAAGAGCAGGGGGGCGCGGGTTTCTTCGGAGAGCCGGCACTCGACATCAAGCAGTTGATCCGTACCACGACCGACGGCCGCGGCGTGGTCAACATTCTTGCTGCCGCGACGCTGATGCAGTCGCCACGCCTCTACGCCACGTTCCTTCTGTGGCTGCTGTCCGAACTGTTCGAGGATCTGGAGGAAGTCGGCGATCCGGAGAAGCCGCGCCTCGTATTCTTCTTCGATGAGGCCCACCTGCTTTTCAACGATGCTCCGAAGGCGTTGCTCGACAAGATCGAACAGGTAGTCCGGCTAATCCGGTCCAAGGGGGTCGGCGTGTTCTTCGTCACGCAGAACCCGCTCGATGTGCCGGAGATCGTACTCGCGCAGCTAGGCAATCGACTGCAACATGCGCTCCGCGCGTACACGCCGCGCGAGACCAAGGCGGTCAAGACGGCCGCAGATACTTTCCGACCCAATCCGACATTCTCGACGTACGAAGTCATTACGCAGCTTGGCACCGGCGAGGCCCTCGTTTCGACGTTGCAGGACAAGGGCGTGCCCTCGATGGTCCAGCGCACCCTCATCCGCCCACCGTCGTCCCGCATTGGCGCGATCACACCGGACGAGCGCCGCAAGGTGATCGCGGCCAGTCCCGTAGGATCAATCTACGACACCGTCGTTGACCGGCAGTCGGCGTTTGAAGTGTTGTCGGCCCGCGTCGAGACAAAGGTCGAGACGACAGTGTCAACTACCGCCCCGACCGCGCAGCCGCCGCCTTCTCCCGCGGGCGGGACAGCGCCACAGCCCGCACCGGCCCCCGCAAGTGGCGGCGGCATCGGAGGCGTACTCGGCGGCATATTTGGCACCAATCGGCCGCGCAATCAGCGTCTGACGCCCACCGAACGCATCACACGCGAGGTGACGCGCACCGTAACCACCCGCGTCGTTGGCGGTATCGCGGCCGACATCGGGCGGCAGATGGGTGGATCGCTCGGAGGCTCCGTCGGACGCGCGATCGTCCGCGGCGTATTGGGTGGAATTCTGAGGCGCTGATTGATGGCGGCTTCGGTTGCCGGGATGGGGTCACCGGCCTATGTTCCCCAGCGATCCCTCAATTGCGGCCCTGGGCGGCCGGCTGACAATCCCTGAAGGAGCTTGCCATGGCGTTCGAACTTCCCCCGCTTCCCTACGACTACGAGGCGCTTGCGCCGTACATGTCGAAGGAAACTCTCGAGTTTCATCACGACAAGCATCATCAGGCCTACGTCACCAACGGCAACAACCTGCTGAAGGGCTCGGGACTTGAGGACAAGAGCATCGAGGACGTGGTCAAGCAGAGCTATTCGAAGAATGCCGGTCTCTTCAACAATGCCGCGCAGCACTACAACCATATCCATTTCTGGAAATGGATGAAGAAGGGCGGCGGCGGCAAGAAGCTGCCGGGCTCGCTGCAGCGCGCCGTCGACACCGACCTCGGTGGCTATGACAAGTTCCGCACCGACTTCGTGCAGGCCGGCGTAACGCAGTTCGGTTCGGGCTGGGCCTGGCTAGCGGTTCGCGACGGCAAGCTGTCGATCACCAAGACGCCGAACGGCGAGAACCCGCTCGTCCATGGCGGCAGCCCCATCCTCGGTGTCGACGTATGGGAGCACTCCTATTACATCGACTATCGCAACGCGCGCCCGAAGTACCTGGAGGCGTTCGTCGACAACCTCATCAACTGGGACTACGTCCTCGAAATGTACGAGGCAGCGGCGGGCAAGTAGCTGCGCACGCGGACGAACGAAAATGGCCGGGAAATCCCGGCCATTTTTTTGTTCGGCTCCGCGCCACCGCCAGTCGTTAGATCCCTAGCTTACAGTAGCGAACATCAATCGGCATGGGCCACGCCGTTTGCTCCCAATAGAGCCACGCCTTGCAGGCCGCTTGCGTCGTGAAGCAGGCGGTGACGAACGTCTCCTGTCGGTGATCGAACAGATCGCGGCGCCATCCCCAGAAGGTCGCCCGCCAGGTTTTGGCTGGCCCCACTTTCGCAGCGACGACCGCGCAACTGCCTGGCGGCACTCGCGGCGGGGTCTTGGCGCTGGCAGCCTGCGGTGTCGCGAGCGCTCCCGCGATGACAGCTACCAACGCAACAGATGAAATCAGCATCCGCATTTGTCTGTCTCCGTTTGGTCGCCGCTCGATCGTAACCGGGCCGAAGCAGTCGCGTTCCTTCATCTTGGGTCAAACCTCGCCGACCGCCTTCAGCGCGAAGGCAGTCGCAAAAGCGGTCTCGTGCAGGCGATCGAAACGCCCCGCGGCGCCGCCGTGCCCCGCGTCCATATTGGTACGGAAGACGATCAGCCGCTTGTCGGTCTTGGTCGCGCGAAGCCTCGCGACCCACTTCGCCGGTTCCCAATAGGTTACGCGAGGATCGGACAGACCGGCCAGCGCCAGGATCGCGGGATAGTCCTGCGCCTTGACGTTGTCGTAGGGCGAGTATGACGCAATGAGTGCGTAGTCATCGGCGCTGGTTATCGGGTTTCCCCATTCGGGCCACTCCGGTGGCGTCAGGGGCAGGCTGGCATCGAGCATCGTGTTGAGCGTGTCGACGAACGGCACCTCAGCGATTAAACCGGCAAAAAGCTGCGGGGCTTGATTGGCGACGGCGCCGATCAGCAGTCCACCAGCCGAACCACCCCAGCCGACGATCCGCGCCTTCGCGGTGATCTTCTGCGCAATGAGAAACTCGGCTGCCGCGATGAAGTCGGAGAACGTGTTCGTCTTCTTTTCTCGGCGCCCGTCTGCATACCAGCGGTAGCCCTTGTCCTTCCCGCCGCGTATGTGGGCTATTGCGTAGACGAAACCCCTGTCGACAAGCGACAGCCGGCTGATGCCAAACGCCGCCGGGATCGCGATGCCGTATGCGCCGTAGCCGTAGAGCAGGCAAGGAGCGGTGCCGTCGAGCGGCGTCTCCTTGCGGTACAACAACGACACCGGCACCAGCTCGCCGTCTGTCGTCGGAGCGAAGACGCGCCGCGTCACGTAATCTTCCGGATTGTGTCCGGAGGGAATCTCTTCCTCCTTGAGCAGCGTGCGCTGCCGCGTCGCCATGTCGTAGTCGTAGATCCGCGATGGCGTGGTCATCGACGAGTACGAAAACCGGAGCGTCGTAGTGTCGAACTCGTATCCACCCGCCATGCCCAGCGAGAACGCCTCCTCGGCAAAAGCGATCGCATGTTCCTCGCCCGTTCCGAGGTGGCGGATGACAATGCGCGGCAAGCTCGACTCGCGCTCGTACCGCACCAGGTGATCGCGATAGGGAGTCGCGTCGAGGATCAACCGGCCCGCCGCATGAGGCACCAAGTCGCGCCAGTTGTCACGCCCGGGGGCATCGACTGGGGCCGTGACGATCTTGAAGTCTTCCGCGCCGTCGGCGTTGGTCAGGATGAAGAGGCGCTCGCCATCAGCCGTATGGCCGTGATCGACCGAATATTCCTGGCTCGTCTGGCGTGGGGCGACGAGACGGGGCGCGGCCGTAGGATTATTCGCGTCAATTAGCCGTGCTTCGGAAGTTTCGTGATCGTGAGAATCGATGACGATGAAGCGCCGCGACTGCGTTTGACCGACCGAAATAAAGAACCCGGGATCGGCTTCGGAGTACACCTCCACGTCTGCCGCCGGGTCGGTACCGACGACGTGCCGATAGATCTTTGCCGGGCGGTGGTTCTCATCGATCCAGACGTAGAACAGAGTCCGTCCGTCGTTGGCCCACACGGCGCCGCCACTCGTCGCCTCGATTACATCGGGCAGGTCTCCTCCGGTTTCCACGTCGCGAAAGCGCAAAGTGAAATACTCGTTGCCCTTTTCATCGAATGAATACGCGACGAGCTTGTGGTCGGGGCTGTGCGATGCGTCGCCGAGGCGGAAGTACGCCTTGCCCGCCGCCATGGCATTGGCATCGATAAGTACGCGCTCGTCCGAGCCGTCGCGGCGCGTGCGCACGATCATCGGATGTTCGGCACCGTGTTCGTAGCGGCTGGCGTACGCGTAAGGGCCGTCGGGCGAGGGTACGGTGGAATCGTCTTCCTTGATGCGCCCGCGCATCTCCTTGAACAGCGAAAGGCGAAGAGCCTCCACATCCGCCATCTGCGTGGCGGCATAGGCATTCTCTGCCTCGAGGTAGGCCCGGATGTCAGGGGCAAGCACGGACGGGTCGCGCATCACGGTCTGCCAATTGTCGGCCCGCAGCCAGGCGTATTCGTCCACCCTGGTAATGCCGTGATGGGTCGAGGCGTGCGAACGCTTCTCCGCTACGGGCGGCTTCAGGTGAGTGATTCCGCCCGCTCCGAAAGATCCCGCTTCCCGTTCCATGCTGCTGCCTCGATCTCGACGATTCCGCACGAGCCACGGGCTTTTTGGGCCCCGTCGGTCTGCGTTTCTGCTGATGGTAGCCGACCACTATTTGGCGGCCGGTCCGGCAGAGATAATGCCTGACGGCCAATTCTCAACGTCGACGCCACCCAACCGTCGAATGCGAGCCTACAGGTCGCTACCAATTGTAGCTAATTCAACTAATAGGCGATCTACCCCAGAGTTTTGGGTAGAACTATTGTTCATCCTAAGAGTGTCAAAGATCACAGCTTGACCGTGTCTGGCCATTCCGCGCCTTGTATTTCAATATTCGCAGTCCTATACGAACTTCGACAAGTATCCGCGGTGCCGGCCTCCGTATAATCGGCACGCAGCCAAAATGCCGCCAATAGGCCGGCCAAGACCGTGCCGGCAACGCGAAGAGAACCTCGATGAATGATGACAGCGGCTCAGATCTCATTGACCTGGCGGCCGATATTGTTTCCGCCTACGTCAGCAACAACACAGTGCCGGCAAGCGATCTGCCGGCGCTGATCGCCAATGTGCACCGGGCACTCAGCAACACGCAGGGTGGCACCAGCCAGCCCGATCCGGAGCCGCTGAAGCCGGCGGTGAACCCGAAGAAATCGGTATTTCCCGACTACATCGTCTGCCTGGAAGACGGGAAGAAGTTCAAGTCGCTGAAGCGCCACCTGCGCACGCACTATGATCTCTCGCCGGAGGACTACCGCGAGAAGTGGGGCCTGCCTGCCGACTATCCGATGGTGGCCCCAAACTATGCAGCGGCACGTTCCGCGCTTGCCAAGAAGATGGGTCTCGGTCAGCAGCGCCGCCGCGGACGCTAGGCATTTACCCGCGTTAACGTTTTCCAACGGCGGCGAGGAGCCGCCGCTCGGCTGTGTACGCCTGCGCCAGCGCGATATGGCGATTTAGGTCGTAGCTCCAGTGGCCGGCCCTGCCGCGATTGCGTTCCGCGCGAAGCGCCCGTGCCAGGCGTCGCAGAATCGATTGGCGCCCTGAAGCACTTATATCCGCGATTTCCTCCGGCCCAACCGGCAACAGGCGCGGCAGGTGGCGACCGCGGTCGTAGATTTCGCTGCCGCCGGCGATCTGGATGCGGAACGCTTCGCGTGTCGCCATCTCCAGATCAGGTTGAATGGAAAGAATCGTCGAATACATCTGCCGCTCCGCAATTGAGATCGCGGCAGTGTCGACGCGTTTCCGACAGCGGGGATAAATTCGATCGTGCCGTCGCCGGAAAATTTTCTTGGTGGAAGTTATCCCCCCTTGCCCAAACGCCCCTAGATTGGTGTAGGAAAAGAATCCTACAACAGATGCGGGAGCGTCGGCAATGGGCTGTGGCGTTGGCGGGACGCTGGAAAATGCGGAAGCGGGGCGTGGTGCGCCGTCAATCGAGGCGCTCGTTTCCGATGCGTTCGGCGTCACCGCCGATCACCTGCAGGGTACGTTTCGCGGATCGGCGTCGACTGCCTTCGCCCGGCAGGTGGCGATGTATTTGATGCACACGCGGCTGGGTTTCAGCTACGCGGCCGCGGCCGCCAGATTTGGGCGCGACAGGACGACCGCTTCCTACGCTTGCCGCATCGTCGAGGAACGGCGGGAAGACACGACTGTCGACTCCGTGGTGGCGCTGCTCGAGACGGCAATCGATGGGTGGTCGGCAAGCACCGGGCAGGTGCTTGGACAATGAAGACTGCCGAGAAGGACGTCCTGCGGCTGCTTCGCCGCATAGCAACGCGTGGAGTGAGGCTGGCTGATTCTGGCGCGTGGACACGTGAGGGGCGAGGCGCGGCGTTGTCGTGGTATGCCGCGCACCAGGTCACGATTCAGAACGCCGAGGGCAGGGGACTCATCGCCGCCGTCGGCGGATATTTTGAACTTACCCCGGTCGGCGAGGCGGCGCTCCGTCGCTCGTTGAGCGAAGTTGAAGACTACGGCGCCCAGCATCAGGAGCGCGCTGTGGAAACCGCTACTGACGAATCCGGCACCAGCCGGGTTGTCGTCAATCACGGCGAGAGCCCATTGGGATGGCTCCGCCGTCGGCGCGATGCAGCGGGCAGGCCGTTGATAGACGCTGCCGAATTCGAGGCCGGCGAGCGCCTCCGCGCAGACTACACGCGCGGGCAGATGGTTCCCCGCGTGACGTCTAACTGGAGCGCGGCCGTTGCAGCGAAGGGCCGTAGCGCAGGAGTAGCTGAGATCACCGAAGTCGCCCTCGCGGCGCGCGAGCGGGTGGAGCGCGCCCTGCGGAAGGTCGGCCCGGAACTGGCCGGCCTGCTGGTCGACTTCTGTTGCTTCCTGAAGGGGCTCGAAGAAATTGAGCGCGAACGGCGGTGGCCGCCGCGATCCGCCAAGGTGCCCCTGCGCATGGCGCTAACGGCGCTCGCGCGTCACTACGGGCTGAGCGGCGAAGCGCGCGGCCCTAAACGATCCCCCGGTCTCCTGCACTGGGGGACGGACGATTATCGGCCAACCATCGACTGAGCGGTCGCTTCAGCGTCTGCCTTTATGCGATCGACGAGCGAGCGCAGGCCGTTCGATCTCTGAGCGGTTAGATGTTCGCGCAGGCCGAGGCGATCGAACACCGCTTGCGCGTCTATTGCGCGGATTTCCGCCGGCGTCTTTCCGCTGAACAACGCAATGGCGATCGCCACGAGACCGCGTACGATCATGGCATCGCTGTCGCCCTCGAAGTTCAAGGTGGTCGCATCGTCCCGCGTCTCTCGATGGGTAGCCAACCAGACCTGGCTGGCGCAGCCGCGGACTTTATTGGCCGCCGTGCGTTCCGTGTCCGGGAGAGCCGGAAGGTTGCGCCCGAGCTCGATGATGTAGCGATAACGATCTTCCCAATCGTCGAGAAACTCGAAGTCGGCGATGACCTTGTCGATGCTCATGGACATGCCCGCCATATAGGCGGACCGCAGGCTCTGGGCGAGCGAAAAGAAAGAGCCGCGAGCGGAGTAAGGGCAGTGAACCGCTCGCGGCCCGCGGCACCCGGCCGCGAAGTCAAGGTAAGGCAGGATCTGTCGGAAGCGACCGTTACGCGGCGCCGGGCTTCGGCTGATGCCACACCGGCTTCATATCTTCGGGACTGAGCGTGCTGCTGCCGCCGCGGGAGGCATCCGCCGGTGGTTCTTTGTCGCCGAAGTAGCCGTAGAGCATTTTGGCGCCGAAACGTACCTTGTCGGCAAACACATGGAACGCGCTCCCGCCGGTCACGCAGACGTCGGGATTGCGGTCGCAGAACTGCGAGATGTCGGAAACTGTGGATTGAGCCGCCGACAGCGCCTCGAGAGCCGAGACGCGCGGGGCCTTGTCGCCGGTATTGCTGTCAGCCGGAAGCAGCATGACAACCACCGACAGCCAGAAGGCTGCACGCAGAAGAAACATTAGCCTGCCCTTTTCGAAATCGTTTTATGTCGCAGTTTTCTGCGATCTTGCGAGCGACCATAGCGCGGTCGCTTGAAAACGACGTTCAGCACTGTCCGAAAATTCGCATCAAATTTTACCGACTTTTTTGCGGCTGCCAAATCGCCGGGCTAGGCCGCTTGTCGTGGTTTAGCGTTCGTTAAGGGGAATTCGTCAGATTGAACCCTGGCCATCCCGGACGTTCGGTATCGGGTGCGTCGGCCGAGGGAGCGTTGCGTGGGGCGTAAGTCTGTGCAGTCGAGCCGGGGTCGGGCGGTTGCTGCCCCTGGAGATGGCTTCCTCTCCGAAATCGTCGACCGCGTCTTCGAGAACCCGGCCATGTCGGGCGGGCTGATGGTCGTGGCGCTTACGGCGACCGCCATCGTATCGAACGCGATGTTCCTCCAGCGCGGCCACCATCCCGATCCTCTTTTTGCGCCGCAACGGCCGGCAGCAGCGCGGCCCTTGGCCAAGCCGGCAGAGGTAGCGCCCGTTGCCATGCCGGTACTGCGGCCTAGGCCGCCCGAGGTTGCCGCTGCGCCGGCGCCCGTGTTGGTGCCGCTCCCGCGGCTGTCACCGCGTTCGCAGATTGCGGCGCCGAATGTTGTGCCCGTCGCGGCTCCTGCCGCCGATGACAACGTCAAGATCACCGCCAGCATCCAGCGCGAGCTGGCGCGGCTTGGCCTCTACAGCGATCGTATCGACGGCCGTGGAGGTCCGCGCACCTCCGCCGCGATCGCCGCCTATGAACGCGCCGCGGGCCTACCGCCCACCGGCAACGCAACGGCGGAACTGCTCGCAGAGTTGCAGTCGCCAGTGCCGCCACGCGGAATTCCGGCGGCCGCCCCGCCATCGGATGCCGAGGCGCGCGCCGCACAGGCGGCGGAACTGGATCGCCGCGAGGAAGAACGGGCAGCCAGCATCGCCGCGGAGCAGAACGCCCGCAGCAACGCGATCATGCACCAGAACTACCGCATCGTTCAGGGCGCGTTGAACCGCATCGGCTATGGTCCGCTACAGGTGACGGGCCAGACCGACGAAGCGACCACCGACGCCATCCGCCGCTTCGAACTGGACAACGGTCTCCCGATCACCGGCGAGGCGAGCGACGCCCTCATAACCCATATGATCGCAATCGGCGCGATCAAGGCGACCTAGTCCATGCGCGTAACCTCGTCCCTGTGGGTCGGGGCCTTTGTCAGACGATGCTACGCCGAGGGCGCGACGGCGGTGGTCACCCGGCGAGGGGCCGAGGAGGCCGGGGCAATATTCATCGTCGTTGACCGCCTGAACGGCGATGGCGACCTCTACGGACCAGCCCCCCAGTCAGTCTTCGAGGAAGACAAGCCGAGCGATCGGATTTTCCAGTTGCTCGCTACGGGCGGCCAGCCCGCTATAAGCGATCGCATAGAGCGGGAAGCCCGTTTCGACCCCGATCTATGGGTGATCGCAGTAGAAGACCGGGACGGCCGCGTGTTCCTCGATACCGTGCCGCCAGAAAGTCGCCCGCGCTAGGCGCGGCGCGCCTGTTCGTCCTGGTTCTGAGATCCCTGGCGCGGCTTCGACGCGACCGCCGAACGACGGACATCGCTGTTCGGCCCGAAGTGCGGCTCGTGCCCTTCCTTGCCGGCACCTTCCGTATCCCGCCACGCTTCGACCAGCGTCTCGGCGACGGTCGGCTCCATGCCCGCGTAGAGGTCCGAGAGCGGGAAGAACGTCTTCACGTCTCGCCCACTCGGGCAGACAAGCAGGAAAACCTGTCGGGCCTGGACGTCATCGAGCCGCAACGCCTTCAGCATGACGGCGAACACATCGCCGCTCTTGTCCTCGATGGCCGCAGTGACGAGCTTCTTCGGCAGGCCAAGGCCTTCCGATATCGCGTTGATGATCGGTCCAACGTGTCCGCCTCGGGCATAGCCGACGATCTGCGCGGCGCTGAGAATTGTGTGAAATGCCTGGTCGAGGCGTTTGGGATTGCTGGCGTAGGGCATGGGTGGTGGGCGTGACGCTATGTCTGCGATGAGTCGGAGGCGGGCTTTTCGATCGAGCGAAAGGAAACGCCAGGGATCGAGGCGGTTGCTGCGATAGAGGCCGTTGACGGCAGCGATCTCAGGCTCCGCTACGGGGGGCATCGGTGGCGCGACGGGCGCGTTCGCGACGGCCGGCGCAGCCTGTGTCCGCGCCGACGCGCCATCCAGACGCGCGACGATTGCCGGATCACCCGTCAAGCGCAACGCTCGCGAAACTTCCGGTGAAAGGACGCTTCGCTTGGCGATGAGCCGGTGATGCTCGACCCCGGTGGCCGCTATGATTCCGAGAAGATCAACGGGGCCGAGTACCGAGGAATGTTTGATGATCGGCGCCGCAACGTCAGGCACGTCACGCGCCAGCATGCCGACGACCGCCGGCGGCGCATCGGCGCAGATCGCCAGCCGCTCGGCGACGAACGCGCGCACATCTACGGAGACCTTGGGCAGAAAATGGGTGGCGAGTTCCTCGAACCGCCGAATCTCGTCGCGGTCGTGGATGACGTCCAGCACGAACAGTTCGGTGGTCGCACGGAGGAGGGCCGAGTCGCGCCGCTGCTCATTGGCGCGGGCAAGATCGGCGAGCCCGTCTGAAGTCCGTTTGGGATGCATCGACAAATTCCGCGCCGCTCCTTGGCCCAGGGCAGCTCGCATTGTCGGCGGAAGTCGTTAGCGCTCCGTTAACCGTAAGATCGGCTGAAAGCTAGGAAGCCGTAGGCGTTGAAGGCCGGCGCGTTCCCGCGCGTTCCCGATCACGTTCCCGGGTCGTTCCGCGAAGCTACGCGCTTGCGAGAAACCCGGCGGCTGGCCTCCAGCACATCGCGGTCATAGACGCGGGCGGTCGTCTGCGGGCGCACATGGCCGGCCATTTTGGAGCTGTCGGCAATCTCCGCGCCGCCGCGGCGGCCCTCCGTGATTCCGCCGGCGCGGAGATCCCTGTTCCAGACGTTGGTCGGTATGCCGGCGAGCCTGCGGATGTCGCGCCGCCACCAATCCCGGAAGACTGCGCCGAAGTAGGGCAGGGAGGTCCGCTCGTCGCGGATGATCGGCCCGCTGCGCTTGTCGGCCGGAACATGCGCCATCTCTTCGAGGATCATCGGGCAGAGCGTCAGGTCGATCACCACGACGGCGCCGCTCGTCTCCTCGGTCTTGTTCGGCGTGATCGTTAGGATCATCCGGTCGTCGATGTGCTCCCACGACAGGCCGACCCATTTGCGTCCGTAGCCCAGCACCGCCGACTTCGTCGGGTCGCTAAGTTCGACCCAGCGCCCGATCACGTCCCATTGCCTAAGAACGGTCTCGAACTGGAAGGCGTAGGCGAGGGCCAGCGATGGCTTGCCGAGCTCGTGCGCGGCCTTCCTGGCTGCAATGATCTGCGCGGCGGTAGGCGCCTGCGTCCGGGGCCGTGGCGCCGGCAGGTCGGTCACGGTCAGCGTTTCGCGGAGCGCGAGACAGCCGGGCAGGCGAAGCATGGCGCCAAACTTCAGTGCCGACTTCAGCACGGTCACTGCCATGCGCGCGGCGCCAAGTTTCTCGGCGCCGCCTTCGACGTCGGGCTCGCGCCAGGTCTTGTGCCAGCGCTGCACGTCGATGCCGTTTACCAGGTCGACGCGCCGCGTGCCGATCATCGGCTTCAGCTTCTTGAGATAGAACGCGTATGGATGCCGCGACGACGGGGTGAGCGAGCGGAAGGTGCTGTCGGGATGCGTCTCGTAAATCTCGAGGAGCGAGCCGATCGTGCCGTCGAAAAGCTTCGTGCCGCCGCCGGCGGAGGTTTCCAGCCACAACAGCATCTCACCCTGCAGGCGCTGGCAGCGCGTTGCGAGCAAGGCGTGCGAGTCAGCGAGGTCGCGTAGATTGACCGACTTGACGGGGTAGCCTGCCGCCACGGCCGACGGCCGCGCCACCCAGTACGGGACCGGGTTTCCCGAAGCGCGCGGGCGCCACTTCAGGCCCGGGCAGTCCGCGGCTTCTTCTTCCGCCATGCGCCGAGATCCTCAACTCCGTCCGCGGCCACGGCCCCACTCAACATTTCGGCGAGTCCGTTGTCGACTTCAAAGAACCGCTTGATGCCCGGCACATAGCGGCCGCCCATCAGGCTGTTCACCTTCGGCAATCCCTTGGTTTCCAGCAAGGCGGCGATAACCGGCCATCCACTGTGGCGATCGCCCATTACGGCGCGGCCGAGCTCGGTGTCTGTCGCGAAAAGCGGCAGGCTGTCCAGGGTGGGCGCCCTCCCGCTCACCGGATAGGCCCTGATGGGGTGCCGCTCCCCCTGGTATGGTCGGGGATCGGGGTGGGGACGTGGTTGTTTGTCCGCCAGCCGGCGACTAGAATCCGGTCATGCACCTGACCTTCCGTTACCGCGTCAAAGACAGCGGAAACCGGGTACGCCGCGAGCTTCGGCGGCAGGCCAGCGCCTGCAACTACGTCTGGAATTTTTGCTGCCAGACGCAGCGCGAAGCGGAGAAGCGGTGGAAAGCCGGTTGCTCGCGCGAGGCCAGCAGATGGCCCTCCCATTTCGACCTGACCAAGCTCACCGCTAGCTGTAGCAAGGAGCTTGGCATCCATAGCGATACCATCGGTGCCATCTGCCGCACGTTCACAGCGGCTCGCACAAAGCTTAAGCGATGCCCGAACTGGCGCTCTGCCAAACGCAATCTCGACTGGATTCCCGTCGATCACGCCGCGGTCAGCATCCGGTTGAAAGACAAAATGGCCGTCTTTCGGAAGCGCCGCTACCGCTTGTGGTGGTCTCGCGATCTGCCAGCGGATGCGAAGATCAAGACGGCCTCGTTTGCCTGCGATGCCCGCGGACGCTGGTACGTCAATCTGATCATCGAGACCAACGAGACGGCGGCGCACGGTGCCGGCGTGGTTGGCATCGACCTTGGCTTGACGACGCTTGCGGTCACCAGCTCCGGCGAAACCATCCCCAACCTTCGCCACTTCGATCGTTACGCTACGAAACTGGCGACTGCCCAACGTGCCCGGAACAAGCGAAGGGTGGCGACTGTCCACGCGAAGATCGCCAACGCGCGCCGCGACCACTTGCACAAAGCTTCCACCCGTCTGATGCGAAACAATCAGCGCATCATCGCGGGCAATGTCTCCGCTTCCGCCCTCGCAAAGACGCGAATGGCGAAGTCGGTACTCGACGCTGGTTGGTCGACCTTCCGAAATTACCTCCGGTACAAGGCTATTAAGCACGGAGTTGAATACGCGGAAGTCGACGAGGCTTTCACTTCCCGAACCTGCTCGGCTTGCGGGAGCATTCCCGCGAGCAGCCCCAAAGGCATGGGCGGTCTCGGAATGAGACGCTGGGAGTGTTCTGACTGTGGGGCGTCGCATCATCGCGACGTTAACGCGGCTCAGAATATCCTCCGCGTTGGGCTGGCTCGTCAGCCTCCTGTTGAGGAAATCGCGGCGTAGGACCGCGAGACGTTGAATCCAGAGACAGGCGGCCGGATTCGGTGATGACCTCCGATGCGTCGAGAACGAGATATCGCTCGGCGCCGTCAGGATCACGGACATCCTTCACCGCGAAGGTGCGTCCGCGATAGAGGACATTGGTGCCGACAAAGTCGTCGTGACGATGCCGGATGGTGACCGTGTATTTGCGGCCATCCTCGGTTTCACGGGGTTCGATCTGCGCCCATACGGATGCGACAGCATCTCCGTCGCGTTCGATGGTGACGAAGTGGCGGAGCCAACCTGGATCGAACAGGGTCGCTGTCACGTCCGCCCTCCTTCTGGCTGGGCGAGGGCGCGGATTGCAGCAACAGCATCATCAACAAACACGTATAGGAAGCCGTGACGAGACAGCTGCGTGTTCATAGATTTTAGCTTTGCAACTGCTTCCTCGATCACCCGCTCCCGCATTCCTGCTGGTGGTGTGGGGTTGGTGGACCGCGCGAGTATCAGCGACTCGGCAAGTCGATCGATGTCACGAAGGAGAGGCAACAGGATCGCGCCATGCGGATGCCAGTCGTTGTTATCGGCGTTCCGTGCCCGTCTTGCTAAATCGGCCCGTTCCTCGGCCGTGGTTTCGAGCTCGATCATGACACCCTCGCGAAAGCACCGAAGTGCTTCTTGGCGGCCTCGGCATAGGCGGCGTGCGCTTCTTCAGGCGTATCGAAGACGCCGAGATAAATGAGCTTCCCGCGAACGCGGATGCCGCCCTTCCAGCGATTGATGCTCTTGTCCCAATACGCACCCTTGTGGCCGGACGTGCTATCGCGATCCCGCTTGCGATTGCGCGCGTTTTCTGCGGCGGTGGCGGCGCGCAGATTGCTCCACCTGTTGTCGTCAACAATCCCATTCTTGTGATCGATCAAAGCGTCCGGCCATGAGCCGGTGACCATCGCCCATGCTACGCGATGAGCTGGGTAACTGACCCCATCAACGCAGATTTTGATGTAGCCCTTGGCACCATCTTTCCCGCCTGCCGGTGTTCCGGCGACTCGTCCGGGGCGAGCTACACGCCAACGGAATGCTCCAGTAAGCGGCTCGTATTCGAGCAACTCCTTGCACCGCGCCGGGAGTGCTTTTGGGGTGTTCATTTTTTCGTCTCCAACTCCACATCTGCTCCGACCTGTGGCCGGGACGTGTGCGCGACCACGGCGTTAAATGCTGCGCGATGGTAGGCTTCGAGGTCTTGCAGGGTTTTGATGTCCCGCATTACGCGCGCCAACGATGCCCAGTGCATCACGCCGCGCGACTCCGCTAGGGCGGCGATTTCTGCTCGCTCCTGCTCGGTCGATTCCAGTTGTGGTTTCTGGACCTCGCGCTTCTCCTCTGGCCGGGACAGCATTGCGCGGACGTGGTTGACGGCGGCTACGATGAAGTCTGCATCTTCATCACGGAGAGTTACCGCGTATGGATGCGAGCGATAGAACAGACCGTCTTCGTGAAACGTCCGTCGTATTTCCGGGATATGCGACGAGCCGCAATGCTGATTGCCATCGAAGCTGTTTCCGTTTCGCATCGACCGCCACGGCCCTTTGCTCGCCGCCTCTGACAGCCTCCGCAGTTCTGATAGATCATCCTCCGATGACGACATGCCCTGCTCGACGGCTTCGGTGAGGGGACGAAGCGCCGCGCGAATGACGCCTTCAACCGCAATGCCGAGTTCATCGGCGCGCAGCACCTGGTAGCTGCGGACAATCTCGTCTTTCGCGGCTTCGACGCATTGCTCCACCAGTCCCTTGGCTCCGCTCATGGCGTTGCCCTTCCGAGCAGCCACAACATCAGCTTGACGAAGTTCTCGGCACTTAGATTGCGGCCCTGCTTGAGCCGCGTTAAGGCCGATTCCTCAATCCCGATCTCAAGCGCGAGGCGTTTGCCCTCGACTTCGTATTTCTGTTGGTAGGCAACGAGTGCCGCGCCAAGATGTGTCCGCGTCCCGCTCACGGCTTCGCTCCCAGATCGGATGGTGTTGGATCGTCGGGCTTGCCTTCGACATGAAGCCGGGCCTCGTCGTCACCTAGCTCGGGCTTGTCGCCCTCCAGGCCGTCGATTTCATCGACACTGGCGACATCGATCGGCGCCCGGAATGCTTCGATGACGGATGAGGGTGCGTCAGGCCTGATCGATATGGTGACGGCGCCACGACGCCAGTCTCCGTTCTCGGCTTCCAACTTGCCGTGGAGGTCGTTCATCGATTCCGGGTCGATCTTCGACCACTTGGCAATGTTGGCCCTACCGAAGTAGACGCCGATCGGGTTGGAGCCTTCCTGCGGTCCGACACTGAAGCCGCGCGATTTCAGGTAGATCTCCGCCGCGGTCTTGTTCCAGAAGTCGGTCAGGTCGACTTCATCGAACTCGATCGACAAACGCGGGTCCGGTTTCTGAGCGCGTGGCTTCAGCTGCGTTACCGTGCCCATCAGAGCCTCCGTTCCGTGACGACGCCGCGCGAGGTCAGCCGCTGCTTCCAGCCCGACGCGCGTGAGCCTGGCATTGGCCGCGACTGCTTCGGTCGGATGCCCAGATGCTTGTTGCGGACTCGCGCGACTTTCGCCTTCAAGGCGACGTCACGCCGGGTCTTTTCCTTGTGCGGTTCGACGAGGGCTGGCGCGAGATTAGATTCAACGTTAAGGCCGCCGTTGCAGAGGGCGACGATGTGTTCCAGTTCCCATTCGTCGCGCACCGGGTCGATCATCCGACCGGTGAGGTAGCAGCGGCCGCCATAGGCATCGAACACGCGCCGCCGCACGCGGGGAGGGGCTGGAGTGTCGGGGCGCCGACCGCGCCACTCCGGAACAGAGCGGGCGGTCATTCATCGCTCCAATTTAGTTGGGCAAATTTTCCGTGCTGCTTTTTAGCGGCCGCGTCGTATGCCCGAGCGGCTTCCTCGGCTGAGGCAAACCCGCCGAGTTCCGTGCATTGTTTCTTGTGGTAGATGCGGGCGCGCCATTGGCCCGACGCCTTGTGAAAGCTGACGCCTTTGTATCCGCTTTTGTTATTCTTATAGATGCGACGGTTGACGGTGTTCTCAGCGAACTCCGCTTCGCGGAGATTGACTAAACGGTTGTCCGATGTGTCGCCGTTGACGTGATCCAGCTGAGCGCTCGGCCATCTCCCGTGGGCGTAAAACCATGCCAGTCGATGAGCGGCGTATTTCTTCCCCTTGACCGTGATGTACCGATATCCAGAAGCGTGAGCATGACCCGCCGGAGCTCCGACCTTCACGTTGGGGCCGGATTTGCTGATGCGGTTGAATTCTCCTGTCTCTTGATCGAAACTCAGAACCGAGCGGAGATACTCGATTGTGAAGGCGTCGGTTGCGCGGCCGGTCATTGTGTCCACGCAATGTCGTGGCCCGGCATCCTAGCGCCATCCTTCAAGACGTCTGCGATTGTCGATCGAACATCGTCCGCAAGTTCACAGACGATGCTCTCGCGCTTCGCCGCGTCGGGATGAACGGCGATCAATTCGCCGACGACCTGACCCATGGCCCAACAGGCGTCAGCGACACTGATCAAGCGCATGTTGTCGCGTCGCTCGCCGTGCTGGGCATAGTGAAGCCTCACGAGCGCGCCAACCCGACAATGCAAGCACTCGGACTCGTTGACGATCTTGATGAGCTCGCGCTTGTCGAGGGTCGACATCAGGCGGCCCTCCTGCTGCGCCGCTCAAGCGCGGCAAACTCCGCCAGCATCCGTTTCCGGATAAGCTTCGCTTGGGCTGCGTCCTTCACCTGGCCGGTAAGCATCTGGTCGACGCTTGCGCCGACCAGCTTTCCCCACATCCGGGCGTCAGTGACCGGGAGGCGGAAATCCTTCGTCAGCTGGATCGTGTGGCGATCAATGCCGTTGCACTGGCAATGGGTAGTGACGCGCTCGGCGCGCATCCCGAAGGCGGATATCGGCGAAAGCTTCGCCTCCGGCACTGTCCGCACGACGTAGGTCGTGGCGAAGGATGCCAGGGTTTCGATCAGCCATTGCGCCTTGCCGTTCCTGTCCTTCGGGCCTTTGCCGATGACGACATGGAGATTGAACCCGGCGCCGCGGGGGCGGGCATCGTCGTCGCTGACAACGAGGGTGCCGGGGCGGAGGGTCACGCCACCCTCCGGATTGCCGCCGGCAACTGGCCGCGATCGCGGAGCGCCATGCAGATCGAGTCCGCATTCTTCGTGGCGGCGTAGTAATTCGCGTCGTCGCCATCCTCGTAGGCGCCGGCCTGACGGTCCTGCTCGCGGGCGAGTTGCGTCCACAGTTCGTCGGTCGCCATCAGACGATATTCATCGAGCGAGCGGACCGACTCCGGCGCGAAGATCATGGAGGACATGTCGAGGGTCACGACGTGCGACCCTCCACTTTGGCGATCGCCTTCGTGGCTGCTGCGGCAAGTTCCTCGACGCGCTTATTGTCGTCGGCGGACGGTTCTGCGCCCTCGGGCTTCGCCATGCCGTAGGCCCAAAACTCTGCCATGCTTTTCAGGGCGGAATAGAGGTCGGGCGCGGCAGCGATGAGAGCGGCGTTATACTGCCAGTCTTCCTGCCACGGAGCGGCGTTGCCGACTTCCGCGATCAGGCGCCGCCCAGCATAGATGCGACCGGTGCGGTTGAAGTAGGCAGCGCCGCCGTCGTCTTCCCATGGGCCGGGCGTGAACAGGGCTGCGCTCATACCGCCCCGCTCCCGCAGGGCAACCAGCACCCACCAACAACAATCCCGATAAGGAAAAGGATTCCGATCAGGTCGGAGAGGGAAGGGCGCAACATCAATGCGCCTCGGTGTTCGCGATCAGCAGGAGCGCGTGGCCGTACGCCTCGATCACATCCGAGAACCACGCGCATGCGCCTCGGTCTGGAGTTACGACAACGAAGCCCTCGGATGGAAACGGCCCGCTGTGCTGGTGGGCGGGATCGACGTACCAGTCCTCGGGCAGCGCGACCTTCTTGAGCGATTCAAGCAGTGGAGAGTTGCTGTTCGCCACCTTCGTCCTCCATCAATTTTCCCGGAATGAATATTCGGGGATGGATTTCATGGAGGGAGGATACCAATTATTTGGTGATGGTCAACAAAAAAATTGGTGAGACGAAGTTATTCCACCGGGACGAGGTTCATCGGCGCGTTCAAATCCAGCTTCGGCTTTGCCTTTTGCGTAGCAGCCTTGGGCTTCGGCGCTGGCGGTGCGACGGGAGGCGGAGGCGGCGTTTCCTTGGTCAGGACTGTGGAGTTGGTCACCGTCGCCGCCGCGTCTGCCTCTGCTTGGTGGCGCGCCTGCCATTGGAAATAGCCGAGGCCGACAGCGCCTGCGGCCACCGCGACGATGATTACACCCCGTCGGATATACTCGCCGATCGATGTCCCAGTTGACGTGGGAGCAGGGGCCCTCTGAGGCGCAGCCTCGAACACGAATGGCATGCGCGTATCCAGTTGGACGCCGAAATCGCCGCGGTCACCGTCCCCGCGATCCCATCCGCCAGTTATCACGGCATCGCACGTCGCGCGCCCGAAGCCCGCCCTGGCGAGCGCCGCCTTGAAGACCGGCGCCACGTCGCGGGCCAGATAGCCGACCGTGCTGCCTCGAACCTCCACTGCAACAGCGTTCGGGTCGTAAGGGTTGGTCGGCTCCGGCACGAGGTAGGCCGTCACCAGAACCCTGCGCTTTCCGGTTTTGTCGTAGCCGCCGGCGACATCAGAAATGGCCTGCTGGTAGTGCGACTCACCGACGATCGGAAAACGAAACTGACCATCGCCCCGCAAGAGCGCCAGTCGATTGGATAGCGCCGGCTGGGTGATGACCGGTTGCTGTGCCGAGGCCGGCCGCCTGTCCGCCGCCGCCATGACGAAGAAGAGCGCCAGCAGGGGCGAGATAACAAGCGCCAGCAGAAACCAAGCGAATCCGCTGCGCCCCTTGTTGCCGCCGACGGCCCCAATGCAGGCCGCCAGGACGATCCAGATGACGACCACGAACAGCATGCGGCTCTAAGCCTCGCTATCACAGATCCAAGATGGTCCGACGAACTCGCCCGACGACGATCAGCTTGTTCTTCTTGTCGATGAAGGTTGGCTTGTTGGTCGGATTCCAGGAAAACGGCTCAAGGCGGGGAGGGGAGGGCTCCCAAATCTTGTATGCGGCGTCCCCGCGGATCACGAAGACGTACGGCTTCCCCGCCTGAAGGTTGACCTCACGACGGTTGATGATGATGACCGAGCCTTCCGGTGAGACGCGGTCCATCGAATCACCCCGAACTGGAATTGCGACGAAGTCGCCGTGTCCGAGATCATTCACAAGAATTTCGCGGTCAGGGGGCGGCAGATCGCGTGCCGTGTCGGCCAGCCGGCCGGCGCTCACGCTGCCACCGAACACCGGCACGCGAACAACGCCCCTCTCCAAATCGACGGCCTCTGGTGCCGGGTCGTCCGTTTCGCCGAGTAAATAGGCCTGCGACGTGCCTAGGGCCCGCGCAATTTCCCGAAGCTTTCCCGGGCGTTTGGAACTGCCGCTCTCGATCTCGGCTATTGACTGCTGGCCTTTGTAGCCCGCCGCTTTCGCCAAGGCGGCCTGGCTCATCTTGAGCGCGTCTCGAAGAGCGGCGATCCGGCGCCCGAGCGCCTCTGCTTCTTTGGAAATCCCCATGCGCGCAAACCTACCAATTTGTTGGTATGTGATCGCGCACAAAGAAATTGGTTGACGAACACCAAGAAATTGGTGTTCAGTGCGCGCATGAGCACGGAAGCTCTCCAGCGCGCAATCGATATAGCCGGCGGCCAGAAGCCGCTCGCAGACAAGATTGGCACCACCCAATCTCAGGTCTGGTACTGGCTCGCCAAAGCCAAGAAGGGCGTCTCAGGCGAGTACGTAATTCCCATTGAGGTCGCGACGGGCGGGAAGGTTACCCGCCACGAATTGCGCCCGGACATTTACCCGGCACCCACTCCCGCTGGAGCAGCGGCATGACGCGCACCTGCTCCAAGTGCGGCGGGAAGCGGGACCGATACGGCCAGCGGTACTGCCGCGCGTGTCACGCGCGATACGAGCGCGACAGAAGGGCGGAACGGCTCGCGAAAACTGTTCCATTCGTTTCGCGTGAAACAGGGCTGAGTATCGCGGACATCGCCGCGAAAATCGGGCGGGTCGCATGACCAGCCGCGAGCTCGACAGCCTCTGTGCATTGGCGGCGATAGGCGAACGCGACTGGCGCGATGTTGCTGCCGCCCTCGAATTGATTCCGGTCGTCGGCACGATCGGAGACGATGTTCCTTCCGTCACCAAACCTCCCCGGCTTGAGACGGAAGGCAAGGGGGGCACGTCTCCATGACGCTGCTCCTTGGCACTGCCAGAGGCGGGCGGTCTCACGACCGAGCGCGGCCTTGCGCCTCTGGCGGTCTGAATTCGAATTTCCCGAGTGCCCGAACGGCGTCGTCTCGGGAAAGCGTAAGCGTAGCTTCTGCGTGGCCCTCCTTGGGCGTTTCCTCCCTAGACTTGAAGCCGGCGGCAGCTTCGCGGTTGTCGCCGGCATTTTCATTCTACGGTCTCACGCTTCTCGCGTCTAAAAGCGATGAACGCGAGGACGCCTCCGAGCAGGGCGCCTGCACCCACGCTCAAGATAATCACGGTCAGCATTGCGTTGTTGGGGTCGAACATGTCGGCCATTAACGCGATCGCGCTGACACCCGTCACGGGCGCTTTGGTCCACGAAAAGACCGTTCGGCCCACGAATGGACCAAATGGCCCGGCGTTGCCGAAGGCCATTGATGCCCGGACCGTTCGGTCCGCGATCGAAGCGGCGATGCAGTCGATCGAGGCCGACCTTGGCGACAGCGCCGCGGCGCAGCTTGAGACGATCTTTGGCAGCGACGAGCGCTCCTGGCGCCGGCGCCTTAAGGGCGAGCGCACGGCCGACGGCGAAACGCTGACCGGCCTCATCCTCAGCCGCCTCGGGCCGCGCATGCTGCTTGCCGCGAGCGAGCGGCTGACGCCCGAGGACTACGCAACCTTCTGGAATGAGATGTTCGACGCGCTCGCCCATGCGCGTCTTCGCCAACGTCAAAACAAGGGTCCGTTCTGAGTACGACGGCCGCCGATAGCGGCTGAGACTTTCGCGCGCTCTTTTTGCGGGGAGCGGGCGGCACGAAAATCGGGGAGGCACCCCTTTGCTTCGACAGTTGCTGGCGCGGCTCGCCTACGAGCTCGCGAAGGACGCCATGAATCGCGCCGAAACATCCGAGTGGATGCGCGACTTCATCCGCCATCGGGGCGCATCGCGCTTCTGGTCAGACGTCGAGATGGCGCTGACCGGCGGCCACGGCACGTTCCGGGAACTCCGCGCCAAGCGCCGCAACGCTGTCAAGGATCAGGCGACACGACTCCGCCAGCCCTTCGCCGGGTTGCCGATGATCAGCCTGGGTGTGCTGTGAGCTGGGCCGTCGTAGAGCAGCGGATCGCGACGAAGGCCAGGCTGCCGGCGAGCATCCGCCTCGCCGTCGTCGGGCGGGCGAAGAACGCGCTGCCGACGTGCATCATCGCGTTCAAGAATCCGTTCGCGACGAGCCTCGGCTGGAAGGGCGGCGATCAAGTTGGCCTGTCGATCGGAGAGGGCGAGGATGCCGGCAAGCTGCGGCTGACGCGCGGATCGCCGAAAGCCATCGCCGCACTGCGGATGATGAAGGCCGGCACGTTCAGCTTCGACCTCGGCCACGTTCCGGTTCTCGGGAAAGTGGCGCAGGGCAAGGTGCGCTGCGAGGCGACGATGATCGATGCCGACACGGTCGACATCGTATTCCCAGGCTGGGCAGACGAGGACGATGACGACGAGGTTGAGGAGCAGCAACCTCGCGCGCCTGCGGTAAAGCCTGGCGCGAGCGCTCCGGGTAGCGGTCGCTACTCGATGCACGGCGTCGCAATCACACTGACGCAGGACGCCGAAAAGATCGCCTTCAAGGGCAAGGAGATGGACCTTACGGACCATCAAGCGGCACTCGCAGTCATGTTGCTGCGCGCGGCGCCATCCCCGATCGCCGAGGCCTTCGCGCGCAATAAGCTGCTCGGCCAGACAGCGCACGCGGAGGAACGGTTCAAGGTCATTGTTAGCGACCTTACCCGCGCGCTTGCGGCAGTCGGGCTCAAGCTGAAAGCAATCAAAGGCGTCGGCCTATCGCTTGAGGGGCTCAAGACATGAGCCCGCGCCGCCACGCCTTCATCATGGCCAAGATCCACGAGCGCATGGAGCGACGCGCCATTCGCCATCGCCTCGGCATCTATCGAACACAGCCAATTCCAATCGCCGCCCACCCAGCGGCGAGCCTGCCGGCGGACAGGAAGGGCAGGGCACCCCATCCAACCGATGTGGAACCAGCGAGAAAGCCGATCTTGTCCGCCGGTCAAATTGAGGGAGGGCGCGCATGAGGATGCAAGGCCCGGGCTTCTCGTGGCTCGGAATGGCGGCCGCTGCGATGGCTGCGGCAGTCGACGCAATGCCCGACCTCAGTTCCCTGGTCGGACATCGTCGCCCCCACACCCCACTCAACTCCCGCTACCGCGGCAAGCGATGCCGTAGCGCTGCCTCCATGCGTCGCAAGGCGCGGAATCACGGCAAGGCGAAAGCCGCGCGCTGGAGGAAGGCGGCATGACCGAGAAGGAACGCATCGCGGGAAACCGCGTCACCTTCGCAGCGGCCGAAGCCGCGGCTGTCGGCAGTGTATCCGCCAGCCTGATCATCGCCGCTCTCGTCGCGGCCGGCAGCGGCGATGCGGCTGATGCTCTCGCCTATCTCGCTCTCGCCTGTCCGTTCACCGGATGGAGCCTTGGCGCGCTTAGCCGGATGAGCCGCCGCCAGGTGACGCGCGATGCGCGGGCTCTGGCCGACGAAAAATCGCGGAAGAAACTCCGCCGGCTCGAAGTCGACGTGCATTCGCACTGGCGCTCGCTTCGCGACGCAGCTGATGCACTCCGCGAAGCTGATGAAACCAAGCGTCTCACCACTGATCTTTCCTCAATGGCAGATGGATTTCCGGAACAGGCGAGGGCGGCGTGACCACATCATCACAACGAGAGGCCGACATGGAGTACGAGCAAAAGGCGGTGTCTCTGGCCGCGCTGATTAAAGAGCGGACAGGTGTCGAGCTGAATGCTGTCGCGGTCAAATTGATCGCCCGAACGCTCGAAACGGCATGTGACGAGGCGGCAGGACAGGCCCGCGACGCTCTCGCTGGCGAGCGCGAGGAGGAGAAAGTCGAAGCGCTTGACACTCTGCATGGTGTTTGATGGCGGCGACTGACAGCGCGCCCATCCACGTCACGGTCGAGCGTTACCGGATGAAGCTGTTCAGCCGAGGCGAGATGCACGCCAAGTCGCGCGCGCCGGGCATGATCGCGCACGACGAAGTCGAGATTGAATCGAGCGGCGAAACCGCGACCGGATTCATCCCGCGCCAGATCGTGACGCTGGTTGAGGCGCTGATCGGCGCTTCACCGCAATCGAAACAGATCACCATGGGCGGCTTCATCGACCGGGAACGCGCGCTGCGTTTCACCGTCAAGGAAGACGAAGGCCTGCTCAGACTGGCAATGCCGTCACGGATGATCGGACCACGACCCGACGAGGAGCAAGCATGACCGCTCTCCTCCGCTACGACGCGGCCCGCCAGGCATTGGCTGAAGGACAAACACCATGACTGGCATAGGCCATAACTCCGCCCCTGCATCCTTCGCCAAGGATCAGCTGCGCGCCATCGTCGAGAGGATCGAACGTCTCGAAGAAGAAAAGGGCGCCCTCCAGGAGGACATCAAGGAGGTCTACGCCGAGGCCAAGGGCAACGGGTTTGACGCCTCGATCATCCGCAAGGTCGTCCGGCTTCGCAAGCAGGACTCAAGCGAGCGCGCCGAGCAGGAGGCCTTGCTCGACCTTTATATGCACGCTCTCGGCATGGTTCTGCCGGAGGCCGACGCTTGAACGACGTCGCCATCCGCTTCGATCCGCAGAACGCGGAGGACTGGTCGACACGCATCACGGCGTGCTGGCGGCAGTCCGTGCAGGCCATCTTCGACACCGGCAATCTGATCACCGAGGCAAAGGCCGCGCTCGAACACGGCCAATTCCGCAAGATGTGCAAGGAACAGCTGCCGTTCGGCGAACGCACGGCGCAGCGGCTTATGGCGATCGCGGCCGACGAGCGGCTAGCAAATCCGACGCATGCGTCGCTTTTGCCGCCAAGCTGGATGACGCTCTACGAGATCACGCGTCTCGACGACGCGAACCTCGAGCAGCGCATCGCCGACGGCACGATCCGGCCGGACATGGACCGCAAGGACATCTCGACTGCGGTCAAACAGACCGTTCGGGCCACCCGCGAATTCCTGCTCGGTCAGCAGCAGCTCGCCGCGCCGACCCTCAAATACGGCGTCATCGTCGAAGACTTCGAATGGGATCATCAGACGTGGTCCGAAAAGGGCAGGGACCGCGCAGCCGAGAATCACTATCCGGTCAGCAAGGACGCGCATACGGCGGCGGAAATCGTCAAAAGGACGGCTCCGCGCTTCGAGTGTGCTGCACCAGATTGCGTCCTCTACATGTGGACGACGCTGCAGCATCTCGCGATTGCGATCGATGTACTGCGCCAGCGCGGCTTCGACTACCGGTCAAGCTACGCGTGGGGCAAGGACAAGATCGGCCTTGGCTATTGGAGCCGCGAAAAGCACGAGATCCTACTCGTTGGCGTCAAAGGCAAGAAGATCGCGGCGCCGGCGCTCGGAACCCAATTCGACTCGCTGATCTACGCGCCGCGCGCCGCACACTCGGAAAAGCCCGACGTCTTCCTCGAGATGATCGAGCGGCATTTCCCGACGCTGCCAAAAATTGAACTCAACCGACGCGGAGCGCCCCGCCCAGGCTGGGACGCATGGGGCAACGAAGCGGAACAGAATCCGATCGGTCAGGTCGACGCATCATCGCCACCTACGGGCGAAGAGGACGTCGACGACGCGCGTCAATGTGCCGATCGGCCAGCGCCCGTAGTCGTCACACCAAGCGTGGGGGCTGCGGGCGCGCCCGAACCTGACGATCTCGAAATCCCGGCGTTTCTCCGACGCGGCGAGGCGGCATGACGGAGGCGCTCGTCATTGATTTGGCATCGAACGAGGCGCGGCGCCTAGGCTGCTCTGTGCGCTTGCCTCCGGCGCGCGCCGAGCTGCTTTTCGCGATCCAGCGGAAATATCCGGAAGCGGCATCGCGCAATGAGTTGATGACAGCCCTTTACGGCGCGACCGAAGATCACGATTTCAGCGAGAGGGCGATCGACGCCTACGTCACGCGCCTGCGCGCGAACGTCGGCCCGCTCGGGGTGCGCATTCTAAACGTCTACGGCACGGGCTATCGCCTCGCGTTCGAGGATCGGGCGATTGATCGGCCGCGCCGTGCGCGCCGCGCCAGCCCGACGAAGAGGGCGGCATGACCCGCAACCTCGGCCTCGCCTACCTCGCCACGCCCTATAGCAAATATCCGGCCGGCATCTTCGCGGCGTTTGCTGACGCAGCGAAGCTATCCGCGCGCCTGCTCGCCGCCGGCATCAGAGTCTATTCCCCTATCTGCCACACGCACCCGATCTCGTTTCACGGCGGGCTCGATCCGCTCGACCTGACCATCTGGCTACCCTTCGACGAAGCGATGATGGAAAAGGCCGACTGCCTGATCGTCGCCCACATGAAGGGCTGGGACGAATCGAAGGGCATCAAGCACGAAATCCAGTTCTTCGAAAACGCGGGCAAACCCATTTTCGATTTGGACGTCGACCGGCTCGTCATGGAACGGCGCACCGGCGGCGGAGGCGTGGTCATCCTCGAATGAGCGCTAACCGTCATAAGATGCGGCTTTCTCAAATAGGGAGGAAGCAATGCCTCAACCAATGATCAACGTCGACGGTCTTTGCTGGTTCAATGGCGTCGGCGACGTCGTTCTTACGGGCGCGGGTAAAGTCGCGGCCACGGCGGAACCCGAACGCCTTCTCAATGCGCTGCGCTTGGCCGCGGAATACTCGGACAACGAAATTCTTAATCTGGCGGCCAACGGAATCGGGCCTCTGGCGCGTCACGAGGACATGGATTTTGAAGAGTTCCTCGTCGTGCTTGAAGAAGCAATTACGCAGCGCCGGCAAGAAACTGGCGCCCGCAATGCGAAGATTGCGGCTCTGCGGACGCGGCGAGCTCAGTTCGGCGCCAACAGATCGGCCTTAGTTCTCAAAATGCTTGCCGCTGGCACGCCATACCGCTGCGTACATCCGGGCTGCGCAATCGTCGATGATTTGACTGTCGACCATCGGATGCCGGTCTCCCTCGGCGGCACGGACGATCTCGAAAATCTTCAGTTCATGTGTCTCCCGCACAACGCCGCGAAGGGCAACCGCATTTGATCATCAAGCGCCAGAACAGGACGAATTACACGACGCTCAGCAATGAGGTCGTCGAGGATTCGCGCCTGTCCTACGAGGCGCTAGGGCTACTGACGTACCTCCTGTCGCGCCCGGAGGACTGGGAAGTCCACATCGACCAGCTGCGCGCGCGGACCAAGATCGGCCGCGACAAGCTCTACCGCATCGTCGGCGAGCTGCAGGACGCCGGCTACATGAAGCACGAGCGCGAACGCAGCAGAGGCGTCGTCACCGGCGGCCGCTGGATCGTACGCGAAGCGCCGAAATTAGAAAGGGATTCTACTCGGAAGACCGAAAGCGACCTTCTTCCTGAAAACACGGATGAGGCACCTGAGCCAAATCCTGAAAAACCAAATCCGGCTGAGCCTCATCCGGCTTTTCAGGACGCATACAAAGGACTCACAGATACCAATTCTGGAAAGGCACAAAGTGAGAGAGATGCGGGCGCGCCTGCGCGCGAAGCGGAGGACAAAATCCCCGACCGCGACCGGCTCGATCGGCTGAAGGCTAAGTCACCTACGGCGGCCTACGACAGCGAAGCCGAGATCGACGCTGAATGGACGAAGCTGGCGAGGCCGAAACGCTTCGAGGCGGAGGCGACCTACGAGGAGTGGCTGGCCGGCGCGAAGAAGCTCGGCCGTGGCAAAATCCCCGGCCTTCCGGCCTACCTACGCGAGGCCAAGTGGGAGCGCATCCTGACCAACCGTGGCCAGGTCGCGCAGACCGTTGCGCCAAGAATCGATGCCTTCAGCCGGGCGTGGTCGTGGCTTTGGCATAAGGCCGCTGAAAACGGCGACAGCCAGCAGCTTCGGGACAGGGTCAGCCTCGCGCAACGGCACGGCATCGGATGGCCGATCGACGAACAGCAGCGCGAGCAAATCGAGCGAAGCGCGGAAAGCCTCGTCGCCGTCCACAAAGCGAGCGACGAGGCAAAGGCGTGGATCGCCTACTACCGCGATCGCCGCATGGAACTGCCGCTGCCTGACGGCGTCGATTGGATCTTCGTTCCCTCTCAGATTCCAGCAGAACCCGAACCCGCATGACATCGGAGAAGCCCATGCACGGAATGACGATCGTGGTCGGGTTGTTCGATCATCGCGGCAACAAGGTTTCAACGCGGCCGATGACCATAGCCGAGGCGGTTGAACGGTACGGCCAGCGGATTGAACCTAAGCCGACAACCGTGGTCGCGTCGGCGGGTAAGCGGGAATGGTTCGTGGTGCTTTCCAGCACATTGGGATCCTAAGCTTAGAATTCCACGTGGACAAGTTGTCGCG
>JADMIO012752720.1_pt1 | contig 106498 bp, 88 predicted proteins | sample 8958161 | NCBI WGS metagenome assembly JADMIO01 (sample SAMN16585339, study PRJNA669376) | soil metagenome | isolation source: Crop rotation soil | place: USA: Cullars Rotation, Alabama | collected 2011
GCCGCGACTTCAAGTCACGTGAATTCCAAGCTTCGGATCCCACTGTGCTGGAAAGCTTCCTGCGAATAATATGCGTAAAGGTTTGTTTGTATTATCACGTACTGTCTTGTTTGTATAATCCACGTTTGCCGGTGTGCCAAAAGAAGAGATAATCACTTTCTTTTCATTCGCCCAGGGAGGCAATGAATCTGCAACAAATTTGCTGGGTGTAATAACCACGTCAGCCATTTCTAATTCACTCGTTTTTCTTTCCAGCTTTTGTGCAGAATCAGCGATACCGCCCTTAAGTGTTGGCTTCCATTCAGGCAATCTTTCTGCTTCTTCCATTAGTAAAGAACGCATGGTTTGCCAGTAAGCGATGGGCAATTCATAAATACATTGCAAGCCATATTTTTTTGCTGCGTGAAAAGTATGATAGCTGCCATCTTCATAGCCATACAATCCATTGATACCCCTGAAAGATGCTATTTTTTTTGAGAGATAATGATCTAATCCTTTATACACTGCCGTTATGCCAAACGGGTTCGATTCTTTATCGGTTAAGTTAGCCAGGCCAAATTTTTGAAAAATATGCCTGCCCATTTCCCTGAAGGGATGCCTTTGAATATAAGGCTTCAGGCTTCCATCAAACTCACGCCTGTTTATATCTTTAACTATTATTTTCAGCCATTTGGGATCATCAAAATAAGCAATGGTAGTTACAAATTTTTCAAGCATTCCTGCATTATGCAAACCGGTAACCAAAGCCCTTACATTAGCATTACCGGTCGGATGGGAAACAACAATTTTCAAGAACCAGTTTTAAAAATTTCTGTAATCAATTGTAAGTAATCGCCGGCTATTTTTCCACTCGTGTGCAATTGTATGTGTGCTATGGCTGCGCGCCTCATTTTTGACTGTAACAATACATCATTCTCCGTTTTGCAAATAATATCAAATAGCGAATCAGCATTCTTCTTTTCGAAAACAATTCCGGCAGCCCCTGTCGCCTCAGGTAATCCGCCGCTGTTTGATACGATTGGAATACATCCACAGGCCATGCCTTCCAGTGCTACAATACCAAACGGCTCTTCCCATGCAGAAGGAACCAACAGGTATTTATGACGCTTTAATTCCTGCGCTATTTGCACGCTGTTTAATGCGCCTGTAAAATGAACACATGCATTTAAGTTCAGTTTGAACACAAGTTCCTCCAGGGTTTTTCGCTCAGGGCCATCCCCGATAATTGTAAGCAAAGGCTTTTGATCAGAAAATTGTTCCGGGGAAGAATTAATAAGTTTTTGCATTGCGCTTATTGCATATTCAGTTCCTTTATCAGATACTAACCTGCCCACAAAAACAAAATTACAATTGCGGTTTGCAGCAGCCTTAGTTAAATTAAATACAGTATTATCATATGGGTTATTAATTACCAGGGCTTTTGGCCAAATAGTTTTTCTTATGGCATCACTTATGGCAACCACTTTATAGGCGATAGCAAGTTTCTTCCTTTTAAGCTTTTGTTGAATAGTTGTCTTCGTTGAAATATGATCCAGCCAGGTTTGTAATATTACAATATTGGGTTTGCGGATAATAAACCCGGGCCAGGATAATCTTAGGCAAGGATTATTCTCAACAATAACATCTGCCCAAAAAAAATATTTCAACAACATCATTATAGACGGTTGCCTTAGCACCCTATAAGATAAATTTTCTTTATCATTATTTTTTGTCCATGTAGCTACAACAACTTCATTACCTGCATCTGAAAATCTTTCAGCGAACAGTCTTGAAACAGTTTCAATGCCCCCGGGATGCGGATAAAAACAGTACGTTAATAATAATATCTTTTGCTTATGTGCAATCAAAAAATGTTCAATGATTTAATCGGGATCACGAATTAAGTAATGAAATAAATTTATTGCTAATATGTGCTACGCTCCATTTTTCTGCAGGCCTTTCAGATAGATAATTGTTGAACTGAAGTATCTCTTTTTTATACCGCACAACAGGCGCAGATGCAAGTGTTGCTACATTAACTTTGTGCAATCTTAAAGCGGCATAAGCGCCGCTTTTACCAATGTATTCAACAGGTGTGCAAAGAATTGCTGCATCTAAAACGCTCATAACAGTTGATACTTTTGTTTCACTCAATTCACCAAGCTCAGCAAAAACCACAGTTGACTTAAGGTGCATTTTCAGCTTGTTAATCTCTTCATGGCGATTGTTCCTCCCAAAAATCAACAATACAATTTTCCTGCCCGCCACTTTTTCGTTTATATATTTTGGTATTACGGAAAACAGGTTTGCTTCAGGATAGGATGTGCCAAAAACTCCCAGCTTATAATATTCTTTTTCTTTTAAACTAATAGAATATTCTTTTTCTATTGAAGAAAGAAATGCTTCGTTCTGTGCATGCACAGAAATATTTCCAAACAAAGGAAGAAGGGAGGAAGAGATTTTTTTTTCTTTCAATACTAATTGATACAATACATTGGTAGTGGTTATCTTTTGCAGTTGCAATGATTGGATAAGGCTCCTTGCAATTCTTTTCTGAAAATAGCCATATATCTTGTTCTTAAAAAGAACTTCGTCACTAATACCGGTCCACACTTCATGAAACATCAAATGCCATTTGAAGTTACCCGATAATTGTTTCAATGTTTTTGGCAAATAAAAAGGCAGCCCTTTTATATCAAATCCGTACGGCACATATTGCAGGCTGATCCAATCCGGTTTAAAAGCTTCAATATATGTTTTAGCCATTGATATGCGTGATGGCCACAAACTATTATTTGAAAAACGCAAAACCTCTATACTGTTGTCATCATCTTGCTGTAATTCCTGTAAAAAATCTTTTTTCAGGTACTTGTCGTTTAATGCAATAATGGCTGCCGTATTACCAGCACGAATAAGTGCACAGGCAAGCTTACGGGTGTAATCTCCTACGCCGTCTTTACCAGGTTCAAGGCTGCTGCATAAGAAAACTATTTTCACTCGGCTATGATAAAATTTTGGTGTAATATTACCTTCTGTTATTATACCTTAGTATTTATCCAACCCAGCTATGTAAATTTTCATTCCAGGAAACTTTTATTATAACCATCTTTTCTTTGAAGAAACAGCCAGGATGTAGATCCCCGAAATTCATTCACTGCATATTTGCCGCACTTTTTTATTAAAGGATGCCATCTAATATTTTCAGGCAGGTTTTTATGCTGCTGCGCAATCGGTGTGATATTATGAGTACAGGAAAATTTTTTAATAAACATTTCTTCTTTACTCACTATTTTATCTGGATGCATTTCTACTAACAAATCACAATTAGCAAAATTCAGTACATCAGGATCCAACAAATTATATTCGCCTCCTTCAATATCTGCAAGAATAAACGTGTTCTTTATGCTTAATGCTGAGCGTAAAGCATCGACATCACAAAAACCTTTTATTATTATTCCTTCAACATTATTTAATTGCGCATTTTTTTTGATAAGCTTTCTCCCTTTTTTTGAAGTCTCAAATGCTATCACTTTGTTTGCACCGGTTAATATATATTTCTTTATGCCTACCGCATAAAACCCTTCTGCTGCGCCAATATCAATAAAGCACGTATAATTAATATGAGTTATCTTCTCAAATATTTCGGCTAATTCATTTTCGTAAGTGCCTATTAGTTTGGGGAGTATAACACTTCCTACACTACTTCGTATATATTTCATTCCTGTAAACGATCCGGTTTTTACCTGCTTCCCTAAAAAAAGAGAAAGAAAGAATTGCGGAAGTGTAAACTTTAAAACATAGTTAATTCGCCAAATTAAATGGTTATATATTCTTTTTATAAGATTCATTGTATATATCTACAGGGTAAAAGGAAGCTTATTAAATCGGAATTATTTTTGCTGGATAAGGCTTTAATACAATCATTAATACTTTACATACCGCTTCAGAAAGAAATAAGTAACTATATATTTTACATTGTAAAAATTAATTTTCTTGCCTTTAGCATCCCAATACAAAATGCATAAATAAAACCTAAATGCTGCTGCTGTTTTATTGCGGTTCAAGGCTATTTCCATCTTTAAATAATTATAACTGGCCGCAATAGCTGCATATATTTTTTTCAATACACTTGCGTCTGCCCAGTCGGGAATGTGTTGCATCAGTGTTTTAAGTTTACGTAAATGCAGCACATTCATTTTCACAAGCTCCTTTTTCCAGATACATATTCTTTCCGGTTTGCTCATGCTGTGTGTATGTATCCTGTAAATGCTTAGTTTCTTTTTAAGATGATATCCATGCCCTGCCATATATAAGGTATAAAAGAACTGTTCGTTATAGGCCGGTAACAAATCGAGGGCAGCAATTCTTTTGAACGCTTGGGTGCTGGTATTGCCACCTTTCTGGTAGTCTTTTACTATTCTTTCATCTTCATTCAACAAAGATTGATCGTGATATAAAAAAAGCAGCTTTTCATTTTCTTCAAATTTCTCTATTATCGCTTTTAGTTTGCCAGGTAAAAAGTAATCGTCTGCATCCAGTAAACAAACAACATCTCCTTCAGCATACTTTACAGCCTTCGTTAAGCTACATGCAAAACCTTCGTTTCCGGAGCGGAAATAACGAATTTTATCTTCGTATGACCTGCATATTTCCGGCGTAGCGTCAGTAGAACCATCATCAATTACAATCACCTCCAATTCATGATCAGCCGTATCCTGCAACAAGCAACTGTCTATTGCCTGTTTTAAAAAGCGCCCATAATTATAACACAAAATTGAACAGCTGATCTTCATCAAAAATTTTCTGCAATAAATTTTATTTGGGATATGAATAAATTTCTGTAGCTGATTTTTCTTCCGCTTTATAACCTAAGTCTTCTAAAAAACTTTTTGCATCAGAAATTCCAATATTCAAAAGTTTCATTCTTTCAACATTTTTTTCAAAAAAGATATGGCGTATTTTTTTTCGTGCAAGCAGGTTTTTAGCCCCATACAATACCCAGGCATCAGCGCCTTCTGTATCAATTTTCAACACATCAATCTCATCAATATTGTATTTGTAAACATAGTTGTCAAGCGTGTCAACTTCCACCTCCACAAGTTGTTCGTTATTGTTTAAAGTAAGCCCTCCCCATCCGGTTTGCCCATTTTTATTTTGCAACGTAAAATTCAATTTTCCGTTTTCTTTTCCAAGCGCCACCGGGATTATGTCTATCTGATCTTGCAAGCCGTTCTTTTCAACATTATGTTTTAAAGGTTCAATATTTAGTGGTGAGGCTTCAAAAGCCAATACTCTATTCTGCGCATTTTTGGATGCCCATAAACAGGCGTAATAACCATAGTTGGCGCCCACATCAATTAATAAGCCACCTTTGCCTGCAAGCTTTAAAAGTGACTTAGACAGATCCAGTTCATAAAAGCCGTTAAAAATAATAGCCCTATGCGCTACATCGTATTTTGAGAGGTCTAGCTTTACCTGCTTGTCAAATTCCAATGATATATTCCTGTCGTTTATATCAGGGTAGAATTTTTGAATACGATAACCAACCTTTTCCCTTAATACCAACGGGTAAATGAATCTTGTGAACTTAACCATTTGTTTTCCTATTTATTGCCCAAAATGCTGGGAGCATCGGCCTAATTAGCAGTTAATATCTTTTATAAAAACGGCCTATAAAGGCTGTACATAAAATGCAGAACCTTTTGAATTTTATATATGTATTACTATGTAGTTTGATCAACCCATTAACATAAAGCCAATAAGCTTTATCTGCTCTTGTTGGGGGAAATCCATCCAGGGCCGATAGAAAATAATTTTTATCCCATGGCTTTGGCGAACCCACAGCATGAGACATTGCTATCCATCCGCTCTTAACAAAGTCCATTGCATCAGGGCCCATCTCACTGATTGATCTTTCATAGCACATAGCTGCGATATTCAGCGCATCCTGGTCAATAAAATGAAAGAGATATTTATGTTTTGGCTGTGCAAATTTTTCAGGATCTACATTATAACATTGTATAGCATTATGAATAACATCTGACCATATACGCAAAAATTGAAAATCGTTTTTACTTACGCCACAAAATCCACCATTAATGCCTGAATACAAAGACTGCTGAACCACCCTGTTATTTTTCTTAATTACATTTTCCCATTCATTGCGTATAGGATGTGTAGGAGGCATTGAAGTCGAAACAATTTCATGAACAAGTGCTACACCGTGATTTATCCAATTTTCAAAAAAAGACCATTCATATTTAATAACAATATCAGGATCGAAATAAAACAAGCCATTAACCAGCTCAGGAAATTTTGATTTCAGGTCTAGCATGAAGTCTGGCTTATAATTATTCAGGTGCCATGTTGTTTTAAGGGGTAAAAAATGAATCCTGAAATCATCAGTCAAATGCAATATTTTTGCATCGGGCCACCGTTCGTTAAAGCTATTAGCAGACCTGTTTATCCACAACGGGAGTTTGCCTTTATATCCCACAAAAACATCGCCACGATATCCGTTGCTGTATAATGAATTAACCAGGGCCGCAACCCCATAATGATAATTGCCTTCGAATAGGGTGCAGATAGTTGAACGGTTTGATCGCATAGGTTCAGCTTGTAAGGTCTTTGCCAGAATATTTTGCATATATTCTTTTCATTAAACGAACTGGAAACAGCGCATCAACCATCATTATTTTTTTTAAAAGTACAGCATTCAACCGCAAGCCTTTATGCAGATAAAAACTATACACCCAGGTTTTACAAATGGATTCTTTCAACTTTTCCTTTATTATTTTATCAGGCGTTTTTTGCGTAAAATATACAAGATTCTTAACCGCTTCGGCCCCCATTAAAGCAGCCTTTGCCGAACGCACGTTCTGCTCATGCATTCTGAAATAGTCCAGCTTTCTTTCATCAAAAAAGATAGTTGTATTGTAACAGATATTCACCCACATGCGCCAGTCGCCCGATATCTTCAGTTGCATGTAGGTTTTATCGGCAGCCGTAAACAGATCTTTTCTAAATACAACTGCGCTCGCATTTAAGATTAGCGGAGAGAAGAAAAGATAGCGTTCACAAAAATTTCTCCCGTCCATACTTTCACCTGTTTTGAAATATTCAATAAATTCCGATGAATATTTATGATTTGATGGTATGATATTGCCCTGTTCATTTATGGTATGATAATTACAAAAGTATAAACCGGTTGATGTGTCCTGCAACCGTTCCATGGCAGCGGATAGAAAACGCTCATCTGCATAATCATCACTTTCGGCTATCCATACATATTTCCCTTTTGCCAATGCAACACCTTTCTCCCATTGTTTAAAAGTGCTGCCACCGTTCTTTTCATTATATATAATACAGGAAATTTTCGGATGATTCTTATATTGTTCTATAATAGATATGCTATCATCAATTGAACAGTCATCAAGTATGATCACTTCAAAATCACCATAAGTTTGATTCAATACAGATTCAATCCTTTCTTCAAGATAAGTAGCGTGGTTATAGTTGGGTATGATAACAGAAACCTCCAAATGGCTTTTTTTTGTTATACTAATTGACTGACATTCCCAGCACTTTTTAAACGTCATTTCCCGGCATCGACCGATAAACTCAAAGTCTTCATTGAGACAATTAGAAAAAGATATAATGAGCGAAATAATCGCCTTATTGTATAACGCATATTACTTGGGAATTTCTGTTTTCGCGGGAATGACATTCGTGTTTAGTGTTTTCGTTTTCAAAATATTCATCCAACCCGTTTAAAATATTTTTTATACACATATTTAAAAAAAGACCGTAAAGGCTTTTGCTTATCATCTTCATAAATAAAATACTGCGCTGCAAAAAACCTGTACTGCTTTATAAACACAGGCAAATGTTTTTTAAAAACATATTCTCTCATTGCCTTATGCCTTCCTTCTTCAACGGACCAGCTAACGCGGGAGCCGTTAACAATCCTGTAATCAAAAAGATATTCATCAATAAAATGAAATTTCCAACCTGCCAAAGCAACACGAATCCAGAATTCCCAATCTTCATGTGTTAATACGCCTGCTTCATCAAAACCATGCACATCATCCCAAACCTTTCTGCGAATCACCACGCAGGAGCCAATATAATTATCAAATAAAAGGCTATTAAAATCAAAAGCCTTTGTAATAAACCGCGGCTTTGCAGTTTCTCCAAAAAAATGAGGTTTGCCATATACCACACCTGTTTCATTGTTCGCTTCAAGTACGGTTATGCCTTTATCAATATATCCCTCCCTAACCCTGTCATCACCATCAAGAAAAAAAATGTATTTACCCGATGAAGCTTTTACCCCGGCATTTCTTGCCGCAGCCGCTCCCTTATTTTCCTGATGCAATACAATACAATCCTTTTCAAGTCCATTCAATACAGATAGTGTTGCTGCATCTGTAGAGCCATCATTGGTTATAATGATCTCAAAAGTATGTTGCCCGCAATGCTGTTGTACACTATCAACAGCCTCTTGCAGGTAAACACCTGCATTATAGCAGGGAATGATTACAGAAATATAAGGTGTAATTGTTTGATTCACCTTTACGAGTATTTTAAATGCACGGCTTACCGCCACTTAAAGCCGGTAAAATAAATTGTTTGCACCCGCTTTGCAGTCACATCCTAAAACCATTAGGGTTATGCTCCAATAACGGCAACATCCATCTTTGTATAAATGCTATATCCTTCATTGCCCTGCCTGAAAGCTTATTGAACCAATATAACCCGTTATAATATTGCTTTAGCCGAAGCTGGTATATAGTTTCTTCATGCTTCGTCCAATAGTTAATATTATTTTTTAAACCACTGCTTTTTAGCTGCCGCAGGACCTGTTTATAAAAGACTGCCCTCAGCTTAAACGGTGTGAGGCTGTATTTTTTTTCAAAGGCATCAAACACCATAGCATACAAAAAAATATAGTAAGCTGTATAACCAAAAGTCTCAAAAGCCCTTTCTATGCTTTTCCAGTTGAGCCTTGCTGCTGGCATATAATGTTTATAATGCAGGCAATCTGAGTAATATATTTTTCTGCCCAACAATAATAAAGCAAATGCCAACTCCTCATCTTCTCCTGCTGCTTTACCGGCTACTTTGCTGGTTAAAGCAGCAAAACCCAGGCTTCGCAAATACATCCAGTCTTTTTTAAAAACGATCATTCCCGCTCCCCATACCCCATAATTATTTTTTTGAAAATACCCCTTTTCTTTTACAGGACTTCCGATTGCCATATTACCTCTAACCTGCTGTACCCATGCAGGCGGTGTTACTTCAAATACAGGCGCATTACCCGCCTGGAAAATACCCACATCGGGATATGTTTCTATCAGCGCTAATGCATTAAGCAGATAATCTTTTTCTAGCCAGTTATCATCATCAACCGTAACGATATATGCATACTGCGCAGCGTCATAACCGGTTTCTATCGCATAGCCTTTGCCCGCACGTGGTTCATTTATTATGCTTAAAACAAAGGGTGTTTGCAGTTCATTCCAAACTTTGGTACTGAATGTTTCTGTATCATCTGTTGAAGCATTGTTCACCAATACGAGTTCAACAGGAATATCTGCAGGCAATGCAATAGCGGCAAGATGTTGCAAAGTGGGCTTAAGTCTGCCTGCACCATTATGGGCGCAAAGCACGATTGAAAAACCTTTATTCTCGACTTGATTTACGGGCATATATCCTAATCCAGTAAAACTTTTAAATATTTTTTCAAATTGCTTTTCAACCTTCTTGAAAGTGTATTTTGCTGTGCAGCTATTGCTGCTTTATGTTTTATATGCAAATCCTGGTAATAACAGGTTGACTTGCTAAACATATCCATCTTATTTTCTATCAATTTGTGCTGATACTTATTTATAAGCAGCTTTAATTCAGGTAAGTCTTCAATCACATGCCGTGTTTGCATTTTCGATATTTTATAGGGTTCATCAAAATCGTAGTGGCTAAAATGAAAAAATTTAAGCGGTATATTTTTATTAATAAAAAAATTACCATCTTTCAGAGATAGCTTTCTTTCATAGAGATTCCAGTTTGCTACGTTATAACCTGCGTGCCTGAGTATACAAACTCCTGTAAAAAATACAGGTGCATAATTTACCCATACCTGGTCTGTAAACATTCCTTTACCAGGCCATATATAACAGTACTTCATTAATCTTTCATGCCACCATTCAAGAAATTGTTTGCCCACATCGCTGTTTTTAATAGCAATGAAGCCAAGATTATAAATTCCATACAAATGAAAGTCTATTTCTGAGGGGTATTTGCCATCATCTATAGGCGAAAGGAAATGTGGCGTTATCACCATATTATTTCCTTCATCACTTAATGCCGCTTCAACTTCGGTAAAACTGCCTGTTACCAGCAGGTCGGGATCAAGGTAAATAACAATATTGCTGTTATTTTTTTCAAGCAGCCAGGAAAACACAGCAGGTTTTACTGCGGTATTCAATTCGATGATATTGTATTTTACGGCGAGTGTTTCTATATCAGCAACTACCTTATCAATGGTTATGATGTTTGTTATATTTAATTCTTTAACAGGCAATGCCTCATTCATCTTATCAACTACAAATATAAAAAAAGAATAACCGGTATGATGTTGTAGAAATGTATCTGATACAACTTTAGCCTTAGCGAGGTAATTATTTGAACAAATAGTAAAAGCAATCATTTATTAAGCCGATAACATTATAAATAAAAACCCGGGATATAATCTACCGAAGTTTTGTATATAAGCGTATAAGTATAAGATGAAAAGCCGGCAAGAATTTGTGTTGGCTGATTAGTTCCTTTGCTATTGGCAAAATATACGGAACGTATTTAGTAAATTCTTTTTTATGCATTTGATTACGGTAATAGAACGTAATATTTTTATGCATATCATTTTCATGCACGTAGTCCCGCGCACTGCTTAAACCTCCTGCCGAGAAAACACAAATTATATGATCAATGAATTTCATTTTATATTTTGCCGCGACTCTTAAATTAAAATCATGGTCTGCACAAATAGTATATTTTAAGTTATACATACCGCATTTTACAAATACATCTTTATGGTAAAAAATAGCCTGGTGACATATGTTTTGATTCATCAACTTATCAAGTTTAAATTCACCATCGTATAGCTCTCCGTGTTTGGCCCATTCCGTATCACCGTTTACTAATACGTTTCCATAAACAACCTTCGCACCGACCGATTGAATAAAAGTATGTACCTGCTGTAAAACAAATTCATTAAAGATCGTATCATCACCACCTAAAAAATATAACCACTCACCTTTAGCACGGGAAATTCCCTTATTCATAGCATCATAGACACCTTGGTCGCGCTCGGATATCAAGTTTATGCTATCATACTTTTTTGCGTATGAACTTATAATATCGACCGTATTGTCATTTGAAAGACTATCAACGATTATAATCTCATATTGCCCAAAGTTTTGTACTAGTATACTATCTAGACATCTTACTATGGAAGCTGATGAATTAAAAGTTGGTATGATGATAGAAAAAAAAGTACTGGACACTGCTATGGTATTTATGACATGAGTTAACGGTAATTATTGTAATTCTCCAAACGCAACAAATATCATAATAGCTACATGAGATATATTTTTAGGTTCTTACAAAAAGACAATCTGCCTGAAGGATTTCGTTATTAGCAGGATTGAATAATTGTTCCAGACTTCCATGATATGTAAATCCAAGATTGTGTAAAAATGTATAAACATCATGAAATAAGAGTTGCTCTTTATACAGAATTTCAAAAGACATTTCGATTACAATAAGTTTACTCTTTTTGATAAAAGCAAGCCCTCCCTTTAAAACCTGTAATTCAAATCCTTGGACATCAATTTTTACAAGTGTACAATCGTCTGGTTGAATTTCATTTGCAAAAGAATCTAACGTATCAATCTCTATTTCTATCGGTTTTGATTTCTCAGTATAAGTGAATATGTTTTTGTGGAGAACATCCATTTCCAGTATAGAAGATGATGGAGAATATTCATTCAGATGAATGGTACTTTTTTCTTTTTTAATACCCAGAGCAAGGTTATAAAATTTGAACTTGTCACCTGCTTCAGTAAGATTCTCTTTCAGCTTTTGAAACACTTCCGGTATTGGCTCAAAGCAAAAAAAACTGGCTGTCGGAAATACTTTATAAATGGTTGAGGCAAACTGTCCCTCGTTTGATCCGATGTCTACTATTTTATTGATGGAATACTTAGACAACCATTGAAATTTTTGTCTGGCAGCATTTAGTTCATTTTTGGCAAGAGCCGAAGTCAGTTCAGCCTGCGTTGGCACTCTCGAAACTTTTAAACGAAAAAAGCCGAATACCTGTTTTATTAATTTTTTCATTACTAGTTTAAAAAATCAGTTTCCCGTTTATTTACTTCCTCTAACCATTGTAAGGATATTTTTTGTGCCTCATTGAAATCAATTGCTACAGATTGAACTTCCTTTTTATTTTTATGGTTGTTTGCAGGTAAACCCAATAAATTCTTTAGATGATATTTAGACCGGCGTAAAACTTTTCTTACAACTCCTGTTTCTTTCTTACCAGACTTGTTGACTGCATCATAAATTCTATCGATATCGAAACCATAGAAGGCATTCAGTTGTCTGGTTTCATTTTCTATTTTCTGGTTGAATTTGTTTGAATTGCTGCTTTCATTAAGTATCCGAACATAAGTAACGCCGGTAAACCAAACAAAGTTGACACGGCTTGCTGTGACGCGTAAAGTATATTCGGCATCTGCTCGGATAAAACCGACCCTGAAAAACCCTAACAGTGAAAGTGCATCTTTTCTAAAAAGCAAGCCTAAAGCACAATGGGAAAAAGGATGATTTTCTGAAACCCATTTATTTACAAAGAACACTTCGTATATTTTTGTAAATTCTGTTACTCCATTAAAATTGCTAAGGTTTACCCAGCCACCATTTGTATTTATAACTTGTACATCAGTATTCTGTAACATGAAATCTTTACAAAGGCGAATACTATTGTAATCAAAAACATCATCATCACTTATTAATTTAATTAGTTCACCTTTAGCCATCAATATCCCTTTATTACAACCATGCGCTTCTCCCTTGTCTGGTTCACTTATAAATACGTTTATCAATCCTTTTTTATAAAAAGATTCTATATACGCCACTGTTCCATCTGTACTTGCACCGTCTATTATTATTAGCTCTTCATCATCCTTTAAGTGCTTTAAAAGACTTTCCAAAGCCATCTTAAGATAATCAAGTTTATTGCGGGTGACTATCACATAAGATAGATTTATTTTCATGCTATTCGAATTTATCTTCTAGAATACCTTGTAGACGCTTAAATATATCTACCATATCATTTTGACTATATCGTTGATCGATAGGAATACACAATATCTCCTTAGATAAATTATAGGAAGAATTAAATTCCACTTTATCAACGTCAACAGGTAATGGCCATAAAATAGAACAAAAGAGATTTCTTTGAGCTAAATCGGCCCTAAGCTTATCTCTGTCAGTATTAACAATTCTTACCGGAAAGCAAAATGGAGATGCACCAGTTAATGAAGTAAAAACTGGTTTGATAAAGTTTTGAAGTAAAGAAGAAGTTGAAAGCAACTGAGACGAAAGCAAAAAATTACTTTTACGTCTGTTTTTTACATCTTCAAGATCTAATGCTGATAATACTATTTTTGATAAATATGACATCCCTTCAATAGGATTGCATTCATTAATATTGTTTTCTGCATGCGAGAATAATTTAAGAAATAAGGCTTCAGTATCTTTAAATCCAAGACCCAATTTATTATTAATAAATTCCCATCTCAGCAGTTTAGCAATAGTCCTGATTCGTGAAAAATCGCTTGATCCATCCGCAATTACTGGAAAAGGTTGAGAGGAATTGTTTATAACAATGCAACCATCTGGTAATGGAAGGTATTTTCTTAAACTACTTATAACTATATGTCCAATGCTTTTAGTGATCGAATCTCTGGTTTCAACAAGAGATCCATGTGTGTAATCCTCAATTATCCAAATGTCTTTTTTTATTTCTTTTAGAAAACTGATTGTTTCTTCATTATAAGTTCTTCCGAAATAATTAATGATAAAGATTCCTCCCAAATCATAATTTTCTTTGCAATGGGCTATGTAACTAATATCTATAGACAAATCTTCATTAATTCTATAAAACCTAAAAGGAATTGAAAGTTCCTTGAATGGTTGAATAATACTATCGCATAAAAAAGAAGGAAGTAAAAAAGGTTTGCGGGTATTTAATGATTGAAGAGCTAGTTTGATTCCCGATCTTCCGCTTGTTGTAAAATCGTACTGAAATAACCAGCTATTATTATCAGTTGCAGGTTTGAGTAAATCAAGATTCAATTCCATCTCGCCACCGATAAGATTCATTTCTTAGTATTTTTAAGAATTTCATACACACTTCCGGTTATCTTTCCTGGTTGACCCTTCACGACAGAGTATGGTGGAACATTTTTAGTTAAAAGTGTGCTTGCACCGATAATTGAATGATGACCTATTGTAACTCCCGGTAAGACAATTACGTTTGCCCCAAGCCAACAGTGATTTTGTATAATGATCGTTCCGGTGATTGAGTATTTATTGTTTACTTCTATGTAGTTTCCTAACTCAGACATATTAGGTCCGGATTCTGCGACTAAAGAAATATTTGCTGCTAAAGCGCAATATGAACCTATTTGAACAAGAGGTTTAAAAGAATCATAAACATACAATCCCATATTTATTGTAGTTTTTTCACCAACTTCAACATTGCTTAAACGGAATAAATTTTCTCTAGTTTTATTATCGGGGTGATGAATTGCTAACCATCTAATATTCTTAATATTCATTTCGAGAGTAAGTTGTCTTAAATCGTCAAAAGTTAATCCCTCCCAATCGAATAAAATTGATAAAGCATTTTTAGAATTTACTTTAAAGTTCATAATTATAATCTGTATTTGAGAAGAAACTACTTCCAGTCAACTCAGGTTTTCTCGCTATTGCACTACTACATAGTTTATCAAATACCTCTTTTGCATGAACCATCTTTCCTATATAAAAGGAGGACGTATGCTTAGCAAATTTCTTTTTATATAGCAAGAGAGGATCCTTATCAGAAGGAGTATTACCACCTCCTAAAATCAGAGAGCCAATCCCTTTTTGAGCTGACCATTTGGCGACAGTATAAATTAGATAATCGTTAGCTCCCGTAACCGGAGGTGTAGAATTAGCTGCCAAAAAATAGTAATTTGCTAAAGGGTGATCAATTACAAGACTTGTAGAACAAATTTTTTGCGAATCCTTTACTTCAAAAATTTTGAATTGAGTTGATTTTCTAACACGCTCAAAAAAAGATTTGGAGAAGTACCATATCTTACTTGCGTTTATTCTATCCAATGAATTAATATAAACTCCCAAAAATTCTTTCAGGTTTTTATTAGAGTCCTGTATATTCAATGTACAAAATTTCTCTGCAGCTTTTATATCGCGTTTCCGCGACTTACTGAATTCAGCTAACTGTAAATCGGCATCTTTATAAGTTTTTGTGATCACTATCTCTTTTGCTAAAACAAGCTTTACTAAATCACTGTCTTCAAACAACAAATGATTCTGCAGGAGCGGATTGAAACGGATTATTTCAGCAATAATTTTTTCCTCTCTACAAAAACTAGAGTAAATTGTAAGGGCATCATTTAAAAATGACTTGTCATCAGTGTTTAAGACGGGTCCTGAGTAACCTAAAAATGGCTCTATGTCGTAAAACCCTGTCTCTTGTATCAACTGTTTTGAAAAAGTATGAAAGAAGGCTTTATCATCAAGAGTAATTAAAACAGCGTACCAATCATCCGAGTACAAAACGGATAAGACTTCGGGCGTATGAAATGCATCTAATTTTGAAAAGTCAAAGTACTCATAAGCTTGTGAAGGAATAGATGCTTTTTGGACAAAAAACTGCAAAGACAAGATAATAATTTTAAAACATTAATAAGGAAATACTGATTGGTAGTGCAATATAGTTTTCTGTATCCCTTCTGTAAAGTCAGTAAACTTGAAGTCTGGAAACACCTTTCTGAACTTCCTGTCGTCCATTACTTTTTTAGGTGCCCCATCCGGTCTGTTTGCATCCCATTTCAGCGTTCCGCTATATGTAAAGTTATTGCTGATTAACTGAACCAGTTCCCTTACACTCAACCCAAAATTCTGAGCAATGTTTATTGGTTCTGCAAGACCAAGCTTGTTAGGATCCTGAATAACCTCCAGTACAATTCTTCCAAAGTCTTTGGCATACAGCCATTCCCGGATGGCTATCCCGGTGCCCCATATCTCCAGTGACTCCATATTCGTCAATTCGGCCTTCACAAATTTTGACACCAAAGCATTCAATGCATGTGCTTTGTTGGGATCTGTGGAATCATACGGACCATACATATTAGGAGCCAGAAGGTAAATGCTTCTTATCTGGTACTGCATAGCAAAGCTTTCACCTACCGACCATAAAAACCGCTTGGAAGCACCATAAGAAAGAACTGATCGGTGCAACTGACCATCCCATAATTCATCTTCAACAAAAATATTTGAGGTTGCTGGGTAAGCACAGTTTGCAATGGGGTTGATGATGATACTTTTGGGAGAAACATTTGCCACAGCTTCATACATACCAAGTATCATTTTGGCATTGTCCGAAATAACGTTGGAAGCTTGTTCGGTTACATAATTCAGACTGCCTACATGTGCAGCACAGTTGATAATATAGTCAGCCTGCACCTCCTTTAGTAAGTCACCGGTGGCTTTTGCATCCCGCAAATCAAGCCCGGTACTTTTTGATGCGGCAACAAAATCTACATTCGCTTCCTGTAAAACTTCTGCCACATTTTTTCCCACAAAACCGGTGTGACCTAACAATAATATCTTCATTGGATTAGTTGTTCTTTCTTAATTGGATTACCATCCCGCTTTAATGCTGCTTATAATATATTCAATTCCCTCTATAGTAATAGCATCATGAATAGGAATATGGATTTGCGTTTTATCGAAGGCGTCCTGGCTTGGCAAATCATTAATGCCGCCAAAAACACTGTTCCTGTCTATCCGCTGATGAATAACTGATGCAGTAATTCCTTTATCCTTCAATGCCGTTATAAAGTCTTCTCTCTTTTCTACATGCAAGCCAAACAGCCAGTATGCACTTTGCCTGTCACTTTTATACGTAAAGAGAGTTATTCCCGCAATCTTTGCTAGTTCTTCAGAATAAATTGCTGCCAGTTCTCTTCGCTTTTTTAATCTTTCATTGAACCCATTCAAGTTAGCTAACCCAAGTGCAGCAGCGTAGTCGTTCAAATGATATTTAAACCCGACGGAACTGATATCATATTGACGCTCTCCCAAAATAGAAGGTTTGGCATTTTTACGGTCGATTCCAAACCATCTCCGGATAAATACCTGATCAGCCGACTCTTGGCTCAGAGTAGTTATTGCTCCACCGTCTCCTGTTGTCAGATGTTTGATAGCCTGGAAAGAAAAACAGGTAAAATCTGAAAGGTTTCCGATAAACTGGTTTTTATATACTGCTCCCAGTGCATGCGCCGCATCCTCTATGACCACAAGATTGTGTTCTGTCGCAAGCGCTTTTATTTCATCCATATCACAGGGATAGCCGCCCCAGTGAACCGGCATAATAGCCTTTGTTTTTCCGGTAATCTTTTGTTTTATGGAATTCACCGATATATTACCTGTTTCATAATCAATATCGGCAAAAACAGGTACCGCTTTCTGCTGCAGAATAACCAGCGCAGTAGCAACAAAAGTTTGCGCTGGTAAAATTACTTCATCGCCTTCCCCGATCCCCGCTACTACCAATGCCAGGTGCAATGCCGCTGTACCGCTGTCTAGGGCTGCCGCATTACATAAGCCTAGTTCCTCTTCAAGCTTGGTCTCAAATTCTTTCACCAGTTTGCCCTCACTGATAAAAGTAGAATAAAGGACTTCATTAACTTTATTAAAAGCATCAGGATGTATGTAAGTATTGAAAATGGGTATTTCCATCATTAATTAATTTTCTTGTACGAACATTCAAGAGCAGGAAAAAAGACAGCGTCCTCACGAACCGAAGTAAACATACCGCGTGCAATAGAAGTTTTATCCATAGGGTCTGTCAAACTTATTTTAAGAACATCAATATGAACTTCAAAACAAACCCTGGGACTATGACTATCCAATGCTACAGATAAAAAATAATCATTTGCATTTAACCAGTTTGCTGGGATGGTAAAATCGGAAATATAAGAGCCCTTACTTTTTTTCTTTTCTCCAGTCCAGTCTACAACACTATCGGTAGCAATAAGAGCAACAACATTTCCACCAGCCGTTTTTAATTGGATATTAGGCGAGCAGGAAACGCCGGCGATATTTTCCCAAAATATTCTGATGGTAATCGGTTCTGTTGTTTTAAAATAAGAAGCCACATTCTCATAAATATCAAGAAGCTGAACCTTTGAAATATTGACTAAATTTTTATAATCCTGAAAAGTAGTTTTGTTGTCTCCCAGGTATTCACCTGCCATTTCCTTTTTCTCAGAGCCATAGAGATATCTGGCTACACCAACATTTACAGGCACAATCCCACTTGTCACTCCCTTATCTAAAAAAATTGCACTTGTACATAAAGTTTGAATAGAAGTCATGCCATGACTTACGAAAAGTACCGTTCTACCTTCACCTTTACTCACTTCCCCCATCTTACCCAAACATTTCTTCTGAAATTCTGCATCACCTACCGCCAGCACTTCATCTACTATTAGTATCTCGCTTTCAAGATAGGCTGCCACTGCGAAAGCCAGGCGTACATACATACCACTGCTATATCGTTTCACCGGTGTATCAATATATCGTTCCACCTCTGCGAAATCTACAATCGCATCAAACTTTCTTGTTATTTCTTTTTTGCGCATGCCAAGTATGGCGCCGTTGAGATAAACATTTTCCCTTCCCGTAAGATCAGGATGAAAGCCTGTGCCTACTTCCAGCAGGCTAGCTACACGGCCGTTACCCGTTATTTTTCCTGCAGTGGGGCTGGTAACCCGGCTTAATATTTTTAACAAGGTGCTTTTGCCCGCGCCGTTTTTTCCTATTATACCAACAGCATCACCCTGTTCAATTTCAAAGCTGATATCTTTTAAGCTCCATACTACATCACTTGTCCCTTTTACAGCACGGTCATTAGTTTCACCAATTTTTAAGAAAGGGTCTTCTTTACCTCTGGTTTTTGCCCACCATCTTTCAATATCTCTTGAAATAGTACCGGTGCCTATTTGCCCGAGCTGGTAAGCTTTCGATAAATTTTCAACTTTAATAGCAATGGGCATTAATTATATTATTACTGTTCAACAATATAAAAAACCTGGCGTGAACTGTTGACCGTTGATGGTGGACTGTTGACTGCTCTACACCGTATCCACAAAATTCTTCTCCACTTTTGTGAATACCATCGTGCCTGCAATTAATACTGTAAGCGCAAATACTGTTGTGTAACCAAGGCTGCTCCAACTAAAACTTCCGGTTCCTAAAAATCCATAACGGAATGTTTCAATTATCGCCGTCATAGGATTGGCGATGATGAGCCATTTATATTTCTCCGGTGCAGAAGACAAAGGATAGATCACTGTTGTGGCATACATCAGCAACTGTATACCGAATGTAACCAGGAACGCCAGGTCGCGGTATTTGGTGGTAAGCGAGGAAATGATCATACCCGAGCCAAGACCCAGTGCCGCCATCAGCAATACCAGCAGGGGAAAAAGCATAATATAAGCATTGGGTTCTATTGCAGCACCTGTAAGTGCATAATAACCGGTAAATGCCATGAATAGCAGTATCTGCACACCAAAACGTACCAGGTTACTGATCACAATGCTTAAAGGCATAATAAGGCGGGGAAAATAAACCTTGCCAAAAATATTGGCGTTATCACGGAAAACGGTTGACGTTTTTGTAATGCAATCTGCAAAATAATTCCAGGCAGTAATGCCTGCCATATAAAACAATGGCTTTGGCAACCCATCAGTGGAAATACCGGCAATGTTGCCAAATACAAGTGTATAGATAAGTGTGATGAACAGCGGCTGAATAAAAAACCAAAGTGGGCCGAGAATGGTTTGCTTATAGAACGAAACAAAATCCCTTCTTACCAACAGCCAGAGCAGGTCGCGGTATTCCCAGGTATCTTTTAGTTTCAGATCGAGCAGGGAATGTTTTGCGGTTATTTCCCAGTGATAGTGCCTATAATCTGTCATTGTTTTACTTGTTTCCCAACTTGATCAGGAAACACGAAGTGGCCATTGGGGCAATTGAAAAAGACATAATGAACAAAATAATCTTATGCTATGAAAAACGTATTAACCTTGCGGTACGTCATTCCCGCGAAAGCGGGAACCTCCTCATCAGACCGCGTTTAATAATCAAAAGATTCCCTATCAAGTTGGGAATGACGTGCATATTTGGTGCTCGTATTCCAGTTTATTCTTCATGGGGAATGATGGCCCTTAATATCAAGCTTGCGTATGTCATTCCCGCGAAAGCGGGAATCTCCTCATTAGATCACGTTTAATAATTCAAGAGATTCCCAATCAAGTTGGGAATGACGTGCATATTTGGTGCTCGTATTACAGTTTATTATTCATGGGGAATGATGGGCAAATTTTGATGTTTCATCTCCGCCATTGTTTTTTCACCATCATTCAAACACTCCGGCTTAGTCTTTTTTACTACTCTTCTTATATATGCGCAGCAGCTTTTTAAGCATCGCTTTCGTGCCGTTCCCTCCATTTCCATAACCATAACCCATGCTGTAATCATAACCATAACTGCCTCCGTAACTGTAACCGTAGCCATAATAACTGCGGATGCCTTTTAATTTTACATCGTTTACAATCATCGCCAGGTTAGTGAACTTTTTTTCATGGTAAATATCATCCAGCATTTTTAGTTGCCGGCGCTGGGTAAAACGCTGGCGTATAATATAAATGCTCAGGTCGGCAAATTCGCTCAATACTTTGGCGTCGCTAACAACACCAATAGGAGGCGTATCTACAATAATGTAATCAAACTGCTGTTTAAGGTAGCCAAACAGCGTATGAATATGTTCAGACAGTAATAGTTCTGCAGGATTAGGCGGGATAAAATCGGTGGTAATAGCGTACAGGTTATCAACACCTTCCACTTTTTTTATTATGCCGGCAGGGTCACCCCCAATCGCAAGAAAGCCGGGCAGGTCGGTTTTAGATTCGGCTACCTTTAAGGCATCTCCTATTTTGGGTCTGCGCATGTCAAAACCCACAAGCACGGTTTTTTTACCCGAAACAGCCATCACGGCGCCCATGTTGAGCGAGATAAAAGTCTTACCCTCCCCGGGCATAGTGGAAGTAACCAGTATGCAGGCATTAGGTATATCTTTAGGTAAAAAATAACGCAGGTTAGTACGTACTATCCTGAACTGCTCAGGTAAAATTCCTCTTGTTTTTTCCGCAACAATAGCTCTATCGCTGCCGGGGAAATGTGTTATCTCGCCAATAATAGGTGTATCGGTATATTTAAGAATCTCCTCCCGCGTGGTTACACGATCGTTCAGCAGGTCCATCAGGTAAACAATAAGCAAGGGCAATCCCATCCCAAAAAACAAGGCCAATAAATAAATATTGGCACTCTTAATATTCACCGGCCCCCAGGCAGATGCTTTGTCAATAGGTTCGCTTTTACTAACGGATGCGGCGCGCGTAACACCGGCTTCTTCTCTTTTCTGCAATAAAAAAAGGTAAAGTTTCTCCTTAATACCCTGCTGCCGCATTATCTCAAGTAGTTGTTTTTCTTTTGCGGGTATGGCGCCAAGGCTGCCCATCAATTTATCATACTGCGATCTGGCTGCCTTAAAGGCATCGTTATAACCAGCCTTTATATTATTGATATTCTCTATTATCTTTCCCCTCAGGCCATCTAACTGGCTTTCGAGCGTGGAGACTTCAAGGTTTTTATTGCCAAGTGTTTTCAATAAATCATCTCTTTTTAATACGCCTTCATTATATGCGCTTATAAGAGTTGATAAGGTAAGATCAGGTATGCCAAGGCTGGAAGGTACAAGCTCAAATTTTTTAGAGGGATTATTTATATAGTTGCTAATCATTCCGGCAATATTCATCTGTAGTTCCTGTTCATTCAGCTTGTCCTGCATTTCTTTTAAGCCGTCTAGCTCCCGTGTACCCTGGGAAACGAGATCAATTGCACTATTATTTTCCCTGAAATTCTTTAATCCTGTTTCAACCGTATCCAATTCTTCCGAAATAACAACTAACCTCTCATCAATAAACCGGATAGTATTATCAGCTACCCTGTTATTTTGTTCAATATTATAGTCGTTGTATTCATCAACCAGGCTGTTAAGCACAAGCGCTGATTTTGCAGGTACCTGCGAGGAGGTAGAGATGGTAAGGATAGTGGCATCTTTATTCAGTGGAGCTATACTTAATGACCCCGCAAGCCCGGCCGCAACAGAAGCTGTCGGCTGCCAGACAGCAGTATATTTATAGTCTGGCTTATAAAGGCCTGGATCTGTAATATTCACTACATAAGAATACTGTGGCGTAATTACAGGTACATGGTTATTGAGCTTTGTTTCTTTATCGCCTTCCAGTAAAAAAATTGTCCCATCTTTTTTTACCTGTATGGTTACAGCGTAGCTGCGGCTTGAATCCCTTATAGCTGAAAATTGAACAAACCTGTTAGCAGGTTCCAAATCAAATACTTCAATGGTATTTACATTGCCAACAGAATAATACGAAGTATTTAGCTGCTGATGCTCCACTACCCTTTGCATAAGCCTTTGCGATTTCAATATTTCTATTTCATTGGAAAGATTGGTTCCAGAGGTAAAGAACAGGTTGGGCAGCACCTGGTCTGATACCGTAGTGGTCTGGCTTCCGCGGCGGTTGGCGTCTTTAAGCAGTAGTTTTATAGAAGCACTATAAAGCGGCGTTTGGTAACGCAGGTAAACAAAAGCAACAATAAATGCCATCACCAAAAAAATGACGAACATGGGCACATAATTCAACGATTTTACAAGCAGTTCCCTGAACGAAAACTCATTGTCCTCCTGCCGTTGTGCTGTTATTTTGCCCGGTTCAGATACAGTTGCCATTAATTATTATTTGAATAAACTCACTATCAGTATGGTGAATGTAAGAAGCGTCGTTGCTATGCTAAGGTTCCGCACATTGCGGTTCATGATATAGTCGTTGGCAATAAACTTGGTTTTGTCCGGCTCAATATAAATAACATCATTTTGCTGCAGGGTATAAAAAGGCGAAAGAAATATCTCATTAGACGCCATGCTTACCCTGCCAAACTCCCGTTTGCCGTTAGTTTCCCTTATTACAAGAATACTGTCTCTTTTGGCAAAAATCGTAAGATCGCCGCTCTTGCCAATGGCCTGAAGAATGTTCATTTTACCCTCGGGAACATCAATAATGCCCGGTTCTGCCACTTCCCCCAAAACACTTACCTTAAAATTGACGATGTTAACCGTTACAACAGAGCCTTTGATATAATCTTCCAGGTGCTCTTGAAGGTTTTGCTGCACCTGGGCAGTCGTTAATCCGCCCACATGTATTTTACCCAATTGCAGCAACTGTATATCACCGGCTGTATCAACAAGGTAACCCTCCGTGCCCTGCACCGCCGCTGACTGTGCGGCATTAAAAGCTTCCGCAGCTTCTTTGTTAATAGCTGTGATGGTGACATTGAGCCTGTCACCCGGCATGATAAGCGTAGGTTTTGTAAGTACCGTTTTTTCTGCATCTGTAATACTGTCCTTAAGGTAAACGGCATGCTGGTAATTCTTCGGCACGCCACAGGAAGCAAGTAACAGCAACCATATAAAGCTTGTACTGTATAATAATTTTTGCACGGGCAAGTTCAGTTTAAATATGAATCGCAACAACTAATCCTGGAAGGATTGAAAGTAAATAAATTCAACTATTAAATAATACCTTTTACATAACTGAATAAAAATTCCTTACTTCCTCCTTCTTACATCGTACTACCCAACTCCTGCTTTTCAACCCGTCAACTAATCAACTTTCCCTATTCCTAATTCCTGCCAATCAACCAATCCAACCTTTCAACTCGTCAACCAATCGACTAACTCACGGCTTCGCCGCCCTCACTCCCATTATAAGCAAGACAAGCACCTTTCTAAAATTAAAAAAGTTTTGAAGCAGGATAACCTGGATCAAAACTTAACTCATGGTAAAAGCACCGGGAAACATGGAACATTATTGCCTGCCGGCAGTTCACAGCAAACCGGCAATTGAGCAAACAGTTTTATTGGAATAATAATTTTATAGTTACCGGATATGGACATTCCCATCACAAATTCATTCAGTAGTCACTAACCTAAGATGCAAATATGCTGATAAAAAGGGTTTTTTGCAAAAAAGTTTTAGAGCCACCCTGTACCCCCGCCTCACTGTTGATGTGTAGGTAAAAGATTGGTTGATTATTGTTCAGGAAGCCAACAGCGCCATCAAACAGATTAAGGATTGCAGCTTACCTGCAAGGTTTAAAACGTGGCTGATTTAAACCCGGAAAAATCAAACTGGTTTCAAAAGGCAGGTAACAAGCGTACCTGGCGTCAAACGCTCCAGGCGTTAGCCGGACGCTTCAATCTTTCCAGCCTCGCAGAGGCCGAATATTAATAGAAACTGACCTTAATCTGTCATCAGCTTCCATAGGAGCGGCATATATTAGCACTAATTATAAAACATTTATCGTTTTCAGGAACTTTATCAAATAAACATCCTATGAAACTAGCGTTTTAAGCCTCCAGAGGCGAAATATTAATAGAAACGTGATCTTGAGCTGTTATCAGCTCCATAGGAGCGCCATGTATACCTGATTATAAAATATTTCGCTTCCGGTAAGCTCTATTAACATAACACTCCTATGAAGCCATCTTTTTAAGCCTCATAGAGGCGAAATATTAATAGAAATGTGATCTGATTTGTTATCAGCTCCATAGGAGCGGCATGTATACCTGATTTTAAAATATTTCGCTTCCGGTAAGCTCTATTAACATAACACTCCTATGAAGCCATCTTTTTAAGCCTCATAGAGGCGAAATATTAATAGAAATGTGATCTGATTTGTTATCAGCTCCATAGGAGCGGCATGTATACCTGATTTTAAAATATTTCGCTTCCGGTAAGCTCTATTAACATAACACTCCTATGAAGCCATCTTTTTAAGCCTCATAGAGGTGAAATATTAATAGAAATGTGATCTTGATCTGTTATCAGCTCCATAGGAGCGGCATGTATTAGTACTAATTATAAAACAATTATCGTTTTCAGGAGCTTATCAAATAAACCTCCTATGAAGCTATCTTTTTAAGCCTCATAGAGGCGAAATATTAATAGAAATGTGATCTTGATCTGTTATAGGAGCGGCATGTATTACCTGATTATAAAATATTTCGCTTCCGTAAGCTCTATTATCATAACACTCCTATAATGCTATACCTGATAAGTTGATGGGGTTATACATAATCTGCCGTATACCATTCGCCTGCACATAACCTTGTCTCTTTTCCAAATGCTGCCAAAGCGATGAGCGCAGGAAGGGGAAATCCTGGTTCTGGCGTATTTTCTGCAAAAAATAATCGCCATATATATGGTTGTTGTTCGATTCATTGTATCGAACAACAATCGAAGAAGTATCGAACAACGACCGAACAAAATGAGCTATGTGTTATACGTGCCATATCCTGAAAAAACTTTACAGTATTAAAGTTATTACTGAATAAACTTTACATTGTTTAAAGTGGTATGTTTAAAAGTCTTCCTGACCGTCATGCCGGGATACTGAGGCGTCAGCCACTTTCCAATGTTATTAGTACCTGCATCTTTTTTGAAGCATCATAGAGGCAAATATCAGTAGGATGCTGATTTTTCTTTATCGCCTATCTTTAAAAGCGGCATATGTAAGACATCTTAATGTAAAAATATGTCGCTCCTATGGAGCTCTTACATCTTAATTATTCTTTACTTGCTATTAACATCGCATTCCTACAGAGTTATGTCTAAGTTGATATTTTACGGATACAATGCTTTCCCGCCTGGCAGTTGTGGTATAATTTTTCAAATTGCTTACAAAAGTTAATAGAAGTGTTGACTGTTAAGGCAAAAAAACGTCTAACTTAAAAGATATTCTAATGGCTTAAAACACCGTTAAACATAACGGTGAATATCCAAATAATGTGTTTGAATTTATGAATTTAATAAAATGCTTTTCCCTGTTATCATAGTTTGCATTGCGTGCCTGATATTTTATAAGAAAAATTGATCTTACTAAAATGAAAAAACCTGCGTTGTTAGCAGGCTTTCTATTTTTATCCGGACAGTATACCTTATTGACTATTTGCATTCGCCTTAGGACTGACCGCGTTATAACAATACCTCTTACAAGCTGTTACAACATGAAGCCTATAAGCATTTCTTTTAAAGCGGCTTGTTTGCCTTAAAAAATAAAGTTCGATTAAAGTATGCTAATACTTACAAGCAGAAATTTTTTTAATTAAGCCAGATGGCAAAGTATCAAAAAATATTTTTTAGTTATTCGAGAACTGACGGCGAAAAATATGCTTTTCAGCTTGCGGCAGACCTTCGTAAAGCAGGCTGTAATGTATGGATTGATCAATTTGATATCCGCCCCGGAAAATCATGGGATCTTGAAATAGAAAAAGCTTTAGAGAATGCGACCTGTGTTTTACTTGTTGTTACAGAAAAATCCGTTGCTTCAAAAAACACGTTGGATGAAGTGTATTATGCAATTGACAATAATAAAGAAGTTATACCTGTTATTTTCGAGAACTGCCAACTGCCTTTTCGTTTAAAACGTTTACAGTACATTGATTTTACAAAAGATTACAACAGTGGTTTACATCTTCTATCCGGAACATTAAACATCAGCAGTAATACCGGGGTTGCTGATCAAAAAAATGAATTGCAGCATATTCCCAACCAGGAGATAAATGAGCAATTAAGCAATAAGCGATTTATAGTTGAGCAGTACTCTTCAGCTGAAAAACCCGCAGGCAAAAAAAGAAAAACAATTGCTGTAGCTGCCATTGCAGGCGTACTGGCAACAATTACGGTTATTAGTTTACTTATCTTTTCAAACAAACCCCAAAATAAACAGGTACAGAATAACATCTTTACTGATACAAACACTGTTAAGCACGATTCGCAGTTTGTTGGCCGGTTAGAGGTAAAAAAAGCAGATCCAAAGAATGCTGAAGCAGTTGATCCATCTCCACAAACCGTTAAAACAGGTGATACGGTAAAGGCTTCTGACAAACCTTCATTGTCTTCTTTGAACAGGCCTGTTCAGATTTCCGACACAAATTATTACAGGCTGCAAATAAAGAATGGGGGAAATTTTATCGATGCAGTTTACTGCCAAAATAAAGTTGCTTTAGGTGCTGCCTCAGATTTTGATAACGGCGGTTGCCAGCTTTGGAGATTAGTGCCCGCGGGAAACGGATGGTATGGCCTTCAATTAAAAAACGGCGACAGGTTTCTTGCCGCAGAAAATTGTTCTTCGGATATTATACTGTTACCATCATCTCAATTCGACCCAAATGATGGTTGCCAGCTATGGAGATTTGTTTCTAACGGTGACGGATGGAGCCGGTTGCAATTACGCGCTTCGCAACAATATCTTGATGCAGACCACTGCACTACAAAACTTGTACTCAATCCGGGATCAGATTTTGCCGAAGGCGCCTGCCAGTTATGGAAGTTTGTGCATTGAAAATTCACAAAGCGCAGATGAACTTTAGCAGATGCAACAATGTAGTTATACAGCTAATCATTCCTCCAGTTTTCGGGCAATCGTAACTGTAGTTTCAGAATACTTTCACTTAATTATAGCACCATTTTCAGTAAGCCGCCGGCATTAAACTTTCATGCACAATGCATCAGTTTATATTGCTTATTAACAGCCCTCTTATTTCCAGGATTGCAAATAATTAATGCTGCACGTTTCGTGTTGTCGGAAGTATAATAGTGTAAATACACTATTGCAAAGCGGTTAACGCAAGAATAGCTTTACAATTTATTTGATCACTATTTAAACTGGAATGTATGAAAAAGCTTTACCTGTGCGCCGCCCTTATTTATTGCCTCCTGGATACTTCTGCACAAAGCTGGAATATCAATGGCAATAGTAGTTTAACAACAAAATAATTTTCCTGGTACAACGATGCCAAAGACCTCATTTAAAGTAAATAATAAGAAAAGAGCGTTTGGCAAACAGGGAACTGGGGTTTAGTGCCAGCCTTACAAAAAATGTAAGGCTGGCTTGCTTTTACAAAAGGTTGCAATTGACGATGTAAGAATTTAAGCCAAATGTTATGCAAAAATGAGCTGACTATTGCGTATGAAAGATTTGTTGCAGGAGGTTCACGCAATGCAACAACCGCAGTTGGGTACTTGCATAAATCAATCCAATAACTTCGCATTATAAACGTTACGTCAAAAGCGTACATATTAATTTAAGTGCCATACACGATGAAAAAAATCTTAATCATTACATTGTCTCTTTGCTCTCTTATTTCCTGTACCCAGAAAAAGCTACCGCAACAAAATGATCTTATTATTGCAGATGGTGAAATGCCTGCAATAGCAAAAGATAATAATAATACGTTGCACCTTGTGTTTGGCAATGGTGATAGTATTATGTACACTTATTCAATTGATGAGGGCAGCACATTCTCAGCACCGGTATTGATAGCAGAACTGCCAGGCGTTTTTACTTATGCTATGAGAGGGCCACAGGTAGCTGCTACAAAAAAGGGCGTACTGGTTACAGCTTGTACTAAGGATGGCAACATCTATTCATATTATAAAGAAGGGAATAATAGCTGGAAGCCATTAGGCAAAGTGAATGATGAAGACACTGTTTGCAAAGAAGGTTTAATGGCTTTAGATGCTGATGGCGACAATGTATTCGCGGCTTGGCTTGATATAAGAGGCAATAAAAGAAATAAAATATATGGAGCCAGTTCTGTTTCCGGCGGCAAAACATGGAGCAGGAATATGTTGATCTATGCATCACCGGATTCTACTGTTTGTGAATGTTGCAAACCTTCAGTTGCTGTGAGCAAAAACAAGGTTGCTGTAATGTTTAGAAACTGGTTAAATGGGAATAGAGACCTGTATTTTGCACAGTCGAATGACTCAGGCATCACCTTTAGTAACCCTCAAAAATTAGGAACAGGAAGCTGGAAGTTGGATGGTTGCCCGATGGATGGCGGAAACCTGGTCATAAATAATAACGGGGAATTGCAAACCGTTTGGCGAAGAGAGTCAAAAATATATTTTGATAACCCGGAATTTCAGGAAAAAGAAATTGGTGAAGGAAAAAATTGTACGATTGAAACGATAAACAATAAAAATGTTTTTGCATGGAAAGAGAATGGGAAAATAACTATCCGGAAACCCAATGATGAAAAAATATTTCTTGATGAAGGAAGTCAGCCTGTTTTAAAAACTATAGACAATCATCACATCATTTGCGTTTGGGAAAACAATAAACAAATTCATGCTTCGATAGTGCAATTATAAAAACAAATTTTATAAACACTTAGTTATGCTGTTACATACTGAGCAGTTCATTTACACATATCTTTCAAAAATTATTACCGGCCGCTAATAAACCTGCTGTATAAAAACAATGAATTTGTTATTTATATTTAACCTTATGAAGCGATTATTATACCTGGTTATTATAGCAACTGTAACCACTTCGTTCGAAAAAAAAGAAATTACATGGACAGCCATCGGCGATTCTATTACTTATTTAAATGAACATGCAGATGAAACTGCTAACCGCATTACCAAAGGTTATATGACCCTGGTTACTGAAAAGCTCCCTGATATTCATTACATCAACCAGGGGCATAATGGCTGGACATCCGGTGGCATTGCAGAACAAATAGAATCACTTGGCCTCACCAAAACAGATGTTTATTCCGTATTCCTCGGAACGAATGACTGGTGGGCAGGGCGTACAGTAGGCACATTGGCAGACTATAAAAACAACACCGGCAACAATACAGTATATGGCTCATTCCGCATCATCATTAATAAACTGCACAGCCTGAATAAAGATGCAAAGATCATTCTTATAGCACCAATGCAGCGTTTGGATTTTGTGTATATCAACGACATGAAAAATAACGCATGGGGTTCATACAAAGCAAAGAACGGACAAATGCTTTCGCAGTTTGCAGATGCGGTTATTGCCATTGCTACATACGAACATTTTGACATTATTGATCTCTACTATAAAAGCGGCATGAACTATCAGAATCTTGTAAACTACAAGCATATGAAAGACCCTCAAACAGGTGCATATAAAAATTATACCTACCCGGATTTTATTGATATACCTTTTAATCCTGAAACAGATGAATATCCATATCCTCCCGGCGCTATCAACATGACTTATGACGGTTTACATCCTTCAGACAAAGGCAATGCAGTTATTGCCAATATGCTGATAAAGGTCATGAAGAAGTATTGATTGGTTTATTATTCTTAACCAGGTACTCCATAGGAGCAGCATGTTTTGATCTGATTGTAAAATATTTCGCTACTGTCGGAATTCCTGAATCATAACTGTTCTTTCCTTGTTATTAATATTGCGCTCCTGCGGAGCTGTGCCTGGTAAATTGATACTTGTGCATCCACATAGATTATAGACGCTCTGCCAATAACGCCTTTGTTTGTTGATTGGAGAGTTTTAAGATTTCATCGATATTAACTCCGCAATCAATTATCAACTGCCAACCCTCCTTTTTTATTATCTTCATTGCACATATACTTTGATCATGCCTTCATCGCATCAACTCACTGCTATTATGTTTGCAGACATTGCCGGTTATACCGCTACTATGCAGGAAGATGAAGCGTTAGCTTTACAACTAAAAAATAAACTGCTGAGGAAACTGGAAACAGAAACTGCAACACATAATGGCCGCATATTAAGTTTCAGAGGCGATGGTGCCTTATGCAGTTTTAGCAGCACCATTGAAGCGGTACGGGCAGCGATGGGGGTTCAGCTCGAGATGCGGAAGCCACCCGTAGTGCAGCTTCGCATTGGCATGCATACAGGCGATGTAATAATGGATGATAATGATGTTTTCGGAGACGGTGTGAATATCGCATCAAGGCTGGAATCTTTTGCTGTGCCCGGCAGTATCCTCGTTTCGGGCAAAGTGTATGATGATATAAAAAACCAGAAAGATATTCAAACAGTTTCGCTGGGAATGTTCCGGTTTAAAAATGTGAAGGATGATACAGAAATATTCGCGGTAAGTAATGCTGGTCTTGTAACGCCTGATAAAAACAGCCTTGAAGGCAAGGGAGAAAGAATTACAATTGAAAAAGAATGGCGCAGGTGCATATTGGTATTGCCTTTTGTAAATATGAGCAACGAACCGGGGCAGGAATATTTCAGTGACGGGCTTACAGAAGAACTAATTTCAAAATTAGCAGCACTTAGTGATATACGGGTGATCTCAAGAACCACCTCTATGCAATATAAAAACCAGGAGAAAGATGCGAAAACCATTGCGAGAGAAAATGAAGTGCATTATATAGTAGAGGGAAGTGTAAGAAGATATGGTAACAACCTGCGTATAACAGCGCAGTTGATCGATGCAGACAATGATGCACATTTGTGGGCCGAATCTTACAACGGAACCATTGATGATATATTTGATATACAGGAAAAAGTATCTGAGAAAATAGTGCGGGAACTAAAGATACAGCTCACAAAAGAAGAACAGGATTTTTTGCAGAAACACTATACTGAAAACTCAGAGGCTTACCAATATTATCTTAAAGGCCGGTCATTATGGAAAAACAGGAATGAAGAAGATCTTAAATCTGCTCTTGCCTGGTTTGAAAAGGCTTTGGAAAAAGACGCCGGGTATGCACTCGCATGGACAGGGCTTGCAGATACGTATAGCCTGATGGGTGAATATAGCAATGTTTCGCGCAGGATACTTTTTCCTAAACAAATGGCGGCAATAAACAAAGCGCTTGAAATAGATAACCGCATCAGCGAAGCGCATATTTCACTGGCCACTTCGCTTATGCTGAATGAGTGGGACTGGAAAAATTCTGAAAAGGAATTTAAGATAGGATTGGAATTGAATCCGAAATATGCTACAGGCCATCACTGGTACGGAGAATGGCTGTTGTTTACAGGCAAAACAGAAGAAGCATTTGATGAGATCAATCTTGCAATGACACTCGATCCTGTTTCACCGGGAATATTGAAAGATAAAGGCATATTTTATTATTACAATCGCCAATATACACAGGCTATTAATATGGGATTGATGACGCTGGAGTTGCGTGAAAATTTTACACCCGCGCACCGTTTATTATCGCTTGCTTATGCAGCTTCGGGCATGTTTGATGAAGCGATCGAAGCCAACCGGCATTGGGGTGAGAACACCGGTAATGCAATAAAAACTGAAATAGCGCTGGCTGAAATTTATGCGCTTGCGGGCAGAAGAGATGAAGCAAAGTCTATCTTACAAAAAACACAAGAATTGGTAACGCCCAACGATAACAGAGGAATAGCACTGGTGTATGCAGCATTGAAAGAAGCTGACATGGTTTTTACATGGCTTGAAAAAAGCTATGCCAGCCATGAAGAATCGCTGTGTAATTTAATGGTTGACTCGAAATGGGATGCCTTTCGAACAGATGCACGTTTCACTGCTTTATTAAAGAAGATTGGTTTATTGCAATACCAGGTTGGCAAAGCTAACCAATAGAGAAAGCAGGAATAATATCAACACAAGTAAATGCAACTACAATTTCTTCATATTGAACCGCATTTTCTGCTAAAAAAATACATTGAAAAAATGTGGCTTTTTAAAAGCAGCGGAAAGATGCCTGCTGATGATATGAAACTGGTTGTACCAAACGGAAATATCAAACTCACCGTTTCTTATCAAAACGGAATTGTTGCTGCGGTGAATGAAAAAACATTTAACTCAAAAGAACAGGATATTACTTTAACAGGTTTAATTGATGTACCCGTTATTTTAGACGTTGATCAAGATGTTGCTACAGAAACTATCGGGATTGAATTTAATCCGCAAAGTGCATATCGTTTTTTTCATTTCAGGCTTAATGCTATCCAAAACCAGATATATTCTCTAAATGAGATATTGGGAAACGCGGGAAAGCAATTAATAGAACAAATGAATAATGCAACATCAGCGCAGCAGAAAATAATTGTATTGCAACAATTCTTATTAAAGCAACTTTCGCTGCGCGATGAAGACCTGATCTTTGAATATTGTATAGAAAAAATAACTGCTTCAAATGGAAGAATAACCATTAAAGAATTAGAAAAGAAAACAGGTTACAGCAGTCGCTGGCTGAATATGAAATTCAATGATAAATTAGGTGTAAGCCCTAAAAATTTATCTTCTATTGTTCGCTTCAAACAATATTATGAGGCATTGATCAGCGGCAACGAAAGATCATTTTTTAAGAATGATTTTTATGAATACTATTACGACCAATCTCATTTCATTAAAGACTTTAAACGCTTTACCGGGTTGCCGCCTGCAAGGTTTGAAAAACAAATAAACAACTTTGGCGAAAGTTATTACAGGTAATAGCACTTCCGATTTTTACAATATCACGTTGCTTGTTTTGTCTTTTTTTGTATCACGATTTTAAAAAAAACAAGATGAAAAACAACAGTTATACTACGACCATTGAGGTAACACAATCAGCAAAAGAAGTTTTCAATGCTATAAATAATGTTACAAATTGGTGGAGCAAAGATTTTGAAGGCGACAGTACAAAACTCAATGATGAATTTATCATTAACCATCCCAATCAACATTATTCAAAACAAAAATTGATTGAAGTCATTCCGGATAAAAAAATTGTTTGGCTTGTTACTGAAAGCAAACTTGATTGGCTTAAACACAAAGAAGAATGGACAAACACGAAAATGATCTTTGACATAAGCAATGAAAGTGATAAGACCATTCTTCAATTTACACATGAAGGACTTGTTCCTGGAAAAGAATGTTATGCAATGTGTGAGAAAGGTTGGGATATTATTATTAAGGATTGGTTGTTTCATCTTATCACAGTTGGTACACCATCACCGGATATGGTTCAGGCAGCAGAGATAAGGAACAGGCATCTTAAAGATAAAACCAAAAACGAAAACAAAGATTATCATCGAACAATTACAGTGAATGCTTCCAAAGAAGAAGCAATGAAAAAGATCAGCCAAATAAATTGTTGGTGGAAAAAAGATTTTTCAGGCAGCGCTGAGCAACTGAATGATGCATTCACTGTTCCGTTTGGAGAACCTTCTTTTGTTGATTTTGTAGTAAGTGAATTTGTGCCGGGCAAAAAAACGGTTTGGAAAGTTACTGATTGTTATTTGCCCTGGTTCCTTGATAAGAAAGAATGGAATAATACTGAAGTTGTTTTCGAACTTTCAGAAGAAAATACTAAAACCAAAATCAATTTTACACATGTTGGCTTATCACCGGAAATTGAATGTTATGATGTTTGTGAAAAAGGATGGAATGGCCACATCAATACATTACTGGAATTTATTAATGAAGGAAAGGCAATTTAAATTAATACATTAAAATTATATACTTCTCCTTTCTGCAGATTTCTTTAGTGTTGCTTTACAAACCAGTATATTATCTGCGAAAAGAAAAATAACTATCACCAGCAGGAATTGTATGTTCGCTCTGGTTCAACTTCATAGTTATTGCCTTACCTGTTCAAAAAAGAAAACACCTTTTTTGTTCGAGACAATTATATCAGGGAGTTTGTCATTATTAATATCTGCAACAACAAAACTCAATCCTATTCCTGAATTATTATCAATAAGATGCGGTATCCATTGTGGAACTTTTCCGGACTTAAATTCAAACCAGTAAATAACAGCAGCATCAAAAGCACCCGGATCGCCATCGTTATGTGCACGGTATCGTTTACCTGTAACAAGGTCCGGATATCCATCACCATTAATATCAGCTAATGCAAGTGCGTGTGATTGCGAGAACTGTTTATTTATTTCATGCATTTGCCAAATGGTGCTGCCATTCGCATCTTGCATTTGTTCATGCCACCATATACCGTAATTATGCGCAGAAGAACTTATTACATCTTCATCGCCATCTTTATCAACATCAAGCACAAACATGTTCGCACAATCTTCACCTAAATCAGCAGGATGAAATTGCCAGTCTTCTTTCCTTACATCAACAGGTGATTGCCACCAGCCACTTTTAATGATCACATCGTTTTTACCATCCTTGTTTATATCGCCCCATCCCAAACCATGTGTGTATTTGTTTGAGCTTTTTGTAATGTCGCGGCTGATAATAAAACGCTTCCATACTGTATCATCTTTTGTTACTGGCGCTTTTAACCAGATAACCTGTTTAGCTATAATGTCGTTACAGATAAGATCATTTCTTCCATCATTATCCACATCAACAAAGGCAGGGTTTTCAATACCTGCAGAATCAAGTATCATGTGTCTTTTCCATAAAGAATTTTTATTCTTCGGATTTTCATACCAAACACAATTACCACCAGGCTGATCAAATCGTATAAGATCTATCCATCCATCATTGTTTACATCAAGCGCATAATTTAAGAAAGTAGTGCTGTATTGTGGTATAGGATTTAAAGTGTCCGCATGCAACATATGCGGTTTCCATCCAGGAGATTCAAACCAATAATTGCCGGCAAGTATATCTGTTTTGCCATCTTGATTAACATCGCCTGTTGCAGCGCCTTCGGCGATAAATCTATCACTTATTATATGCTTTTGAAAACTCACTTGTGCGTTAACCCGAACATATACATTTAATAATACCAGCATTAAAACAGCATTATAAGAAATTGATTTTTTCATAAGAAGATTTTATTAAGCTTAATAAATCTTTCGGCAAGTTTTAAGATCATGTAAATATAGAAACCGAAAAATTGCTAAAGCGTTTCTTACAAAAATTCTTTCTTTTATCAATCTTTGTTCACACAAATGATTTAATGATTGTTGCGTTTGTGCACTGAATTAAAACTTTAATTTCAGTTTAACGCTACAAATAATAACGAATGACATTAAAATCTTAAATAATGAACATAGAAATAATTACTACAAATTTTCAATTGGATATTTATGGTTTTGGAGATGTTGCGATAAATAAAGATTATGTGGGAACGGCCTTTAAGCTGAGCCGTAAAATGTGGGAAACTATTAAAGACAATGGCCTAAAAAATAAAGGAATAAATGTTTGGGTTTATGAAGCCGCCGATAAAGTTTTTACCGGAGTAGAACTTGAAAATCCTGGCGACAGTAATAACTATGGACTGGAGCAAAAGAAAATCAACCTGGAAAAATATGCTTATTACAAGCACATTGGACCTTATAACCTTATAAAACAAAGAGGAAAAGACATGACAAATGAATTGGTAAAACAGGGATTTGTTATAATACCACCATATATTGAAATATATGGACACTGGACTGGTGACCAAGCCAAATCAGAAACAGAACTATTAATGTGTTTGAAATAAGAACATAACAGTATATCAAATGATACAGGAAGAATTTGCAAACAGAGCCAAATCAATTTTGGAAAAAGATGATAACGTAATTGGTTTAGCAGTGGCAGGTTCATGGCTAACCAATGAAATGGATAAATTTTCAGACCTTGACTTGATTCTCATAACACAACAAAAGGTATCTGGAAACAAAAATAAAGTTTCATTGCTTAAAAGTTTACTAAATGCAGTTTCGTTATACAGGCAATCAAGAAAGGAACTTTTTTCAACAGTTGTTATACAACAAAGTAATACAGCAATAAAAACTGTTGCTAATTATTGAGATGATAAACATATTATTTGTTGTTGTTACGCTTTCTATTCATAATTATTTATGACCGCATTCATTACATCTTTATTAGCTTTACTATTTTCTTCGCAAGCCACTAACAGTAGTAAGCACATAACCTGTATAACACAATAATTGATTGCACAATAACAAAAAAAATTATTTAAAATAAAATGTTATGTATAAAAACAATGTTTCACTCCACAGAGTTATTAAAACTTCTCCTGAAAAGATTTATCGTGCTTTTACAGAAGCAAATGCACTTGCGTCCTGGCTGCCTCCGTATGGTTTTCTTTGTACCGTTCATGAATTAAATGCGCAGGTGAACGGAACTTATAAAATGTCATTCCAAAATTTTTCTACCGGTAACAGCCATTCATTTGGCGGAAAATATGTTGAGCTTAAAGCCAATGAATTTTTAAAGTATACAGATACATTTGATGATCCCAATCTCCCCGGTGAAATGACAACATCTGTTTGGATACAAAAAGTATCTGCTGGTACTGAATTAAAGATTTTACAGGAAAATATTCCCTTTGTTATACCTGTAGAAATGTGTTATTTAGGTTGGCAGGAATCATTAGAAAAGTTGATAAAACTGGTTGAACCAAATATTCCTGATATGTAATGTGTTTTTATTATTTGCAAGTCTATCTTACGGATAATGTTTTCTTACATGGCTGCTTTTTTGCGGGAAGCTTACAGATAATTTTCTCTTGAATGATGTTCGGCTTTTGATCGCAATAAGTTCAAACGGAAATTTTTAATGCCCTTCCAAATATAATTTCCTGATCCATTCCATTACCTGTTCAAACTGTTCATCTGTCAGCGCAATATCTGGTTGCCATTGATTATTTTCATCTAACATGATAGCACACAGTATTTCATCTTTTTCTTTCAGAAAGAATATTGTTTCATCTTCAAACTCAGCCGACTGAAGCTTGTATGATTTGTTATCAATTTCAATTAGATTATCCTTTCCATAGGATGGTTCATTCATATATAAGTTGTTCTTGATCATTATAACAAACTGTTTACCATTTTTTTTAGGTCTTAAATCTCAGCACCGCTTAAACGTTTTACTTAACCTTGTTTATTTTATAAATTTTAGAAATTTTTATTTTCATAAGCCACTCATTATAGGCTTGTTAAAGTTGTATATAATTATCGTTAAATCTTTCTTTTAATTAACAGCAATATGCCCTGCATGCAACCATGAACTTTATTAAAATACACCGAAATGATCTTAATGGTTACTTTTTGCGTCAATTGACGCAAGGCTTAGCTGGTACAGATGGTAATTTTGCAACACAAGCAATTCAAATAGTTTAATCCTCGCCCCTTATTGGCCTCTTTAAAAAAGAGGCTTTTTTTGTATAAGCAAATTCATAACCTATTAGGTGTACAGAATTCGTGAGGCGAAGTTATATTATTCAAAAACATTAATGAGCATGCTTAATTACTTATTCAAAATAAAAAATACTCATGGTTGAATTCCGATCAATCAAACATTTGGGCGGCGAAATTAAGGGAAGTTCTGTAGCAGTTATTCAAAACAGGAAATGCTTATGAAATCGTTTTGATGAAGCACCCGCTTCCCAATTCAAATTTATATGCGCTTGGCAGGAAATGCCCGGAACTTTGTTTTATAATTATTAGCGCCTGACTTTACAAGGTTTTGTTCAATGTTTGCAAAACCTTTTTTCTTTGCCCACACCAAGGGCGTTGCCCATGAAGCACCCGCTTTATTAGGATCAGCGCCTTGTTCAAGTAAAAATGCTACCATTTCATTGTGTCCCCATCTTGCGGCCATTCCTAATGGTGTGGATTGATATTCTTCATCAATAGCATTTAGGTTAGCACTATATTTAACAAGCAGCGATGCCTTGTATAAATTCCCCTTTTGTGCCATGTCGTGAAGAATAGTAACATGATGCCAGCTCATAGTATTTGGATCCATTCCTTTTTGCATGATATAAGCCGCACCATCATTATGTTCAAAATAATAAAACTGTGTCCACTTTAATATAACAGGAACCTGTGCACCATAGCTTATTAAGAGATCAATCATTAAACGATTATTTTCTTTTACAGCAAAAGTTAAAATGCCTTCACCCCAGAAATATGTTTCATCTTTTACAAACTCAGGATGTTGTTTCAATATTTTTTCGGCCTTTTCCAAATCATAGTCTTTAACCGCTTCTTCAAATTCGGTTTGTAAACCGGTTCTGTTGAAAAATATTCTTCCATTATCACCTTTGAATTTATGTAACGAAGTATTTGTTGTATACTCATTTAGTAAAGTAACGATCTCATCATAGCCTCTGTCTTGTGCAATTGTTTGAAGTGTATCTAAAAAAGGATAGGTTTTATAGCCAGGATCATGTGCACCGTTGTTTAATAAATATTTCACCAGGTCAATGTGCCCTTCCCGAACAGCAAAATGAATTGGTGGTGTATAATTATATTGAGCATATATTAATTCGGGGCATTCATCAACCAACTTTTTTACTGCATTTAAATCGCCATTTTTACTCGCAGCTAAAATGTCCCATACTTTTCCTGTAGAAGACATGACACCGTTGGAAAGTTGCATCGGCAAACCCAACTTTAATTCATTTGATTGTATCATGTATTGCTGCCTGTTTTAAGTAATGCTGAATGTACATGCCGTTTTGAAAATACGGTATTATATCGTTTCAGAAGACGAACGCAACATCATATATACATGTTCAATTCCATCTTCCAGGTAAATATCACTGATCACTTCAAAACCGAGCGCAGTATAAAATTTCAAAAGGTAATATTGCGCGCCTATCTTAATTGGCCCGATGCCAAAATGTTTAAAGCACAAGTCAATTGAACGCTGCATTAATTCTTTACCTAATCCTCTGCTTCTGTGTTTAGGTGATGTTACAACGCGCCCGATAGACATTTCTTTATAGATATATCCCGGTGGTATAAGCCTTGTATAAGCAGCAAGATCATCGTAAACAAAACCCATGAAATGGAGGCTGCCTTCATCTTTATTATCCATGTCTAAAAAAACACAGTTTTGCTCTACTACAAAAACTTCGCTGCGCAACTGTAAAATTTTATACATTTCAAGCGGCGATAGTTCATTAAAACCTTTACAATACCAGTTAATATCCATTATTAATGCAACTTGTAAATCTGTGCAAGATAATTGTTGATGAACTGTTAAGATAAATAATTGCAGGTTAGATAAAAATTTTTTGAAATAGAATTGCATCTATGAATTTCCGGGTAAAAATGCGCTGCCTTTTAGCTGTATGTTTAATGATGACAGCAGCAGTACAATCACAAACTGTATCAATTAATAGTGTTCAAAACACTTTGGAATCTTTAGCCAATAATTTTCCGCAGGAAAAAATTTATGTGCAGTTTGACAAACCCTCATATGCGCCCGGAGAAACCATCTGGTGCAAAGCTTATATAATGAGCGGGTCAGACCCGTCAGAAATAAGCAAAGCTGTTTATATTGATTTTATAAGTACAACCGGAAGAGTATTGAAACATTGTGTTTCGCCTGTATTGCAAGCAGGTGGCAGTGGCGATTATGCCATTCCGCTTGAGTTTAAAGATGATATTGTGTATGTGAAAGCTTACACCAAATGGATGTTGAATTTTGATTCATCTTTCTTATTTAGAAAAACACTGCATATTATTCAGCCGAAACCCATGGCTAAAAAACAAGCTGCAACAACGCAAACCGATATCCAATTTTTACCCGAAGGTGGAAACATTATTGAAAGTGTTGAAACCAATATCGCATTTAAAGCTGTTCATTTTGATGGAACACCTGCACGTGTAAGCGGCGCTGTTTTCAATAACAACAATAATAAAGTTGCTGATATTAAAACCGTGCATGATGGCATGGGTACTTTTTTGCTTACGGCAAACAATGGCGAAACCTATACGGCTAAATGGAAAGATGACCTGGGCAATAATTATGAAACAAAATTACCTGCAGCAAAAACATCGGGTGTTACACTTAAAGTTGTTGTTGAACCCAAAGTACGAGCCTTTACTGTACAACGCTCTGATAATGCACCGGCTAACTTTCAAAAGTTATATATCATTGCAACAATGCAACAGCATCTTGTTTATGGTGCAGGTGTAAACTTATCACAGGTACCTGTTACAGGCGGTTCAATACCGGTTGCCGGGCTTCCTTCAGGCATACTTCAAATAACTTTATTTGATTCAAACTGGGTTGCCATAGCAGAACGTATAACATTCATCAACAATAAAGAATATTCTTTTGAACCTGAAGTTGGCTTTGCACAGTTAGGTATAGAAAAACGCAAAGCAAATACATTGGTCATTCATACAGATGACTCATTAACCGCTAATCTTTCTGTAGCTGTAACAGATGCAGGCATTGGCATTGACAGCACTGACGATATAACATCACGTTTATTATTAACGGGCGACATTAAAGGCAATGTTTATCATCCTTATTATTATTTTAAAGATAGTTCTGACACATTGCAACAGCAGCTTGACCTGGTAATGCTTACAAACGGATGGCGGCGCATTAACTGGGAACGTACCGTGCAGAACAAGTTTCCTGAATTGAAATATCAAAATGAAGCAGACTATTTAAGTGTTGGTGGTAAAGTATATGGCGCAACCGATGTGCAATTAAAACAAGGTGCTTTTATACTGCTTATTATCAACAATACTAAAGATACTGCAAACCGTTTTGAACAGGTTTTAGTTGATCCATCAGGAAGATTTTCACAACCAAATATTATTTTATACGATACTACAAAGATCTACTACAGGATTTCAGGCAATGACAATTTTGCCAACTCATCTGTAATAGATTTTGATAACAGTTTAGCTGCATCTAAAATAGTTACTGCCGATACAGCAGCGAATGCTTTCCTGGCTGATACGGCTACTGAAAATTATAAACGCAGGCTTGCAGAAGAGGAATTAAGGGCGGCAAAATTCAGGCAGGGAACAACGCTTGCTGATGTTGTTGTAAAAACAAAAACAAAAAGCCCGATGCAACAGCTTGATGAAAAATATGCTTCACCGCTTTTCAGCAGCGGTGATGCCTACCAGTTTGATGTATTGAACGATCCGTTTGGAAAAAGCGCTATCAGTGTTTTTCAATATTTGCAGGGGAAGGTGCCTGGTTTGCAAATTACAACTGCCGGATCGCCGGGCGGCGGTGCTTCTGTAACATGGCGTGGTGGAACACCGGCGTTTTTTTTAGATGAAAATCCTACAGACGTTAACATGCTTTCCGGTATTAATATGAATGATATTGCTTATGTAAAAGTACTGCGGCCACCATTTGTAGGTGCAATTGGAGGAGGCGCAAATGGTGCAATAGCTATTTATACACGTAAAGGCGGTGACGTTGTAAGTAAGTCAACCGGCAAAGGCATTCCTTTTAAGGTTGTAATTGGTTATACAGAGCAAAAGGATTTTTATTCTCCCAATTATGATACGTACAGCGAAAAAAATGAAGACAAAGATTTGCGTACAACTTTATATTGGGCACCTAATGTATTAACAAACCCGTCAAACAACACTATCCGTTTAAAGTTTTATAACAACGATTTCTCGCAGAGTTTCCGCGTGATTGTTGAAGGCATTACAGCAGATGGCAAGATTGCACATATTGAAAAAGTAATTGAATAATTTTAGCGATAATGAACCGCATTGAAAAATTACAGGAGCTTTTACAACAAATGCCCGGCGATAATTTTTTACGGCATGCGCTTGCTTTGGAATACATTAAATTGAACAATGACAAGGATGCAAGGATATTATTTGAATCTATTCTGAATAATGCGCCCGGTTATGTTGGTTCTTATTATCACTTAGGAAAACTGCTTGAAAGAAATGGTGAAACAACACTTGCAATTGAATGGTATGAAAAAGGTATGAAAGAAGCCAAAGCAGCAAACGATCAACATGCGTATAATGAATTGCAGGCTGCATATGAAGATCTTGTTTATTAGTTTTCATCAAAAAAAAGTCCCGCATATTAATAGCTGCAGGACTTAAAATAAACTTCCATTCTTATTAAAAATTGCTCGGAAGAATTACATAACCTTCTTCAACGCTAAATACATCTTTAATTATACTTAATAGTTTTTTCATAATTTATAGGTTTATATAATTGATGTTTTACAACTAAGAAGATTTAATCATTACAATCTAAAATGTTGTTAAACAGGATATATTAACTTTAAGACCTAAAACAAAAAAAATACTATGAAATCACTTTTCCTGTTACTTGTATTGCCGCTGTTGTTTAGCAGTTTTACTATTAAAAGAACAGACCTTACAGAAGCAGAAAGAAAATTTGCAATTGATCATCTTAATAAAACAAGAGATGATCTGATTAATGCAGTTAAAGGTTTATCTGATGCACAATTAAATTTCAAACCTGCAGCAGATCGTTGGTCTGTATTGGAATGTGTACAACATATTACATTATCATCACGGGGTTTGTTTGGCTTTGAACAACAAACAGTGAAAACACCAAACGATAGTGCATTTAAACCTACTGTAACGGATGAACAGTTTATCGGTATGATTGAAGACAGGAGCCATAAGGCACAGGCGCCAGAACCTTTTAAACCTATAAACTCCCCATACAAAACTTTAGATGAAACATTAAAAGCTTTTAATGCAGGAAGAGACAGTTTAATCAATTATGTAGAATCAACACACGATGACCTAAGAAATCATATAGCGGTATTGCCCTTTGCTAAAGTTGATGCGTATCAAATTGTATTGATGATATCTGCACACACAAACCGTCACACACAACAGTTGAATGAAGTAAAGGCAGACCCGAATTTTCCTAAACAATAATAAATTTATAACTGGTAATAAGCAATATAAAAACACTCAATCTTCAATATTATAAAGCACTGTAATTAACAATGCCTGTTTGTTGAATGTTGAGTGTTGTTATTTCTCATCTGCTTTAGTTTGTATTTGGCATAATTCTTTGAATATATTGTTTATGCCATCTGCCATAAATAAAAAAATATCAGCGCTGATAAAAAAGGGGGAAGCAACGCCATTTCCTGCCAACATCTCTCCTATGCTTGCCACGCTTGTTGATAAACCTTTTGATGAACCTGGTTGGTTATATGAAGTAAAATGGGACGGCTACCGTGCTGTTATTTATTTACACGATGGTGAAGTAGAAATGCGGTCGCGCAACAATAAATCCTTTAATGAAAAATTCTATGCTATTTACAACGTATTGCAACAATGGAAAATTAATGCTGTATTGGATGGAGAAATAATTGTTATTAACGACAATGGCGTTTCAAATTTCAGTGATCTTCAAAACTGGCGCAGCGAAGCTGATGGAACTTTAATGTTGTATTTGTTTGATGTGTTATGGCTTGATGGCTATAGCCTGATGCACTTGCCTTTAACTGAAAGAAAAAAGGTATTAAATGATATTGCGCCGGATGCAGGTATCATACGCATAAGCGAAAGCTTTGAAGCAGGCGCTACTGATTTTTTTGAAGCAGCAAAAAAATTAAACCTTGAAGGCATTATTGCTAAAAAAGCTGACAGCGTTTATACTCCTGAAAAGCGTACGAAAGACTGGCTGAAGATTAAAACAGGCAAACGGCAGGAAGTTGTAATAGGCGGTTTTACTAATAATGAAGGAAGCAATAAATTATTCAGTGCTTTACTGGTTGGCGTATATAAAGACGGAAAACTTAATTATACAGGTAAGATCGGAACCGGTTTTTCACAAAAGCTGCAGGCAGAAATGATGCAGCAGTTTAAGCCACTTATCACAAATAAAATGCCTTTCGATCATGAGCCCGATATCAATAAGCCATCGCGCTTCAGGCCAAATCCACCAAAGGCAATAGCAACATGGTTAAAGCCTGAATTGGTTTGCGAAGTAACGTATGCAGAAATTACTTCCGATGGTGTAATGCGTCATCCTTCGTTTGAAGGTATGCGTATTGATAAACCTGCAACGGATATAAAGCTTGAAAAGGAAACGCAAACACAAGACATTCTCTCTAACAAAAAAACCACTATGAAAAAACAATCAATTGCCGTTAAGAAAAGTAATACATCAAACAATAAAAACCTTACTTCAAAACTGCTGAAAGGCACAACAAATAAAGAACGAAAAACTTTACTCAATCCAACAGAAAAATCGCAAACAAAATCCATTAACGGCCACAACATAACCTTTAATAATCTTGATAAGATATATTTTCCTGCAGGCAAAGGCAACAAAGCTGTTACAAAACGTGACATGATAAATTATTACTACCAGGTTGCTCCTTACATGTTGCCATTCTTAAAAGACCGCCCTCAAACTATGATTCGTTATCCTAACGGTATTAACGGTGAAAGTTTTTATCAAAAAGATGTAACAGGCAAAGTACCTGGTTGGGTTGAGCTCTTTCCTTATTATACAGAGGCAGGCGGCGACAGGAATTTTATGGTTTGCACAAATGAAGCAGGTTTATTGTTAATGGCATCTTTAGGCAGCCTTGAAATGCACCCATGGAGTAGCCGTGTACAAAAGCCTGATAACCCTGATTGGTGTATTCTTGATCTTGATCCCGGCGATAAAACAACATTTGAACAGGTGATACAAGCAGCGCAAACAATCAAAGAAGTCTTAGATGATATTGGCGCTGATGCTTATTGCAAAACTTCAGGTGCCACAGGCATGCATATTTACATTCCGCTTGGCGCAAAATATACTTATGAACAAAGCAAAGAATTTGGGAGAGTTTTGGTTACGATTGTTCAATCACAATTGCCAACATTTACCAGTATTGAACGTATTGTTGAAAACCGTAACGGCAAAATGTACCTTGATTTTTTACAAAACCGTCCGCAGGCAACACTTGCGGCGCCTTATTCATTAAGGCCGAAGCCAGGTGCAACCGTGTCAATGCCTTTGCATTGGGATGAAGTAAAGAAAGGCTTAAAGATTCAGCAGTTTAATATCTTCAACGCCGTTGAACGTATAAAAGAACAAGGCGATATTTTTAAACCGGTAATTGGTAAAGGCATTAATCTTAAAAAAGTTTTAAAGAACATCAATTCTGTTTTTGGCGAACAGCAAATGCATGAGTCGTTATCTATAGTTTGACGTTGTTATTATAAAATTTTAATTGTTCACGGGTTCACAAGTTTACGAGTTGAATGGTTGATAAGTTGAAATGTTTACGGGTTGACTTATGTTGTGACGGTTAATTATGCTGCCATGAAATTAACTGCACAAGGGAGTGACACAATCGTGCTTAACCGGAGTTAATTTGCCGGTAACCAAAAAAATAATTCTAACAACTTTCCTAACAATAAAAGCTTTACACATAACATAAAAAACCCCGCAGCAATTGCGGGGTTTTAATTTTATTAAAGGAAGATTATTTCTCTTCTTCTTTCTTTAATTTTTCTTTTATTTCAGCTAAAGCGCTAAGATCACCAAGTGTTGCTTTTTCAACTTTGTTCTGAATGTTCTTAACGGTTTTACGCGTTTTTTCAGATTCGGCTTTTGCTTCTTTCTTAGCAGTTTCCTGTTCTGCAGCTTTTGCCTGTTCCCATATTTTGCTATGGCTTACAAGAATACGCTTTTCATTACGGTCAAATTCAATTACCATAAATTCAGAAGTTTCATCTGCAACCAGGCTTTTGCCGTCTTCTTTAATTAAATGACGGTTAGGCGCAAAACCTTCAAGGCCGTAAGGTAACTGAACAATAGCGCCACGATCGTCTTTGCGGATGATCGTTCCTTCATGAACACTGCCTACAGCAAATGTATCCTGTAAAGCGCTCCATGGGTCTTCTTCCAATTGTTTATGACCAAGCTGAAGCTTGCGGTTTTCTTTATCGATCGCCATTATCAATACGTCGATTTCTTCACCGGTTCTGGTATATTCACCCGGGTGATTGAAACGCTTCAACCAGCTCAGATCGCTGATATGGATCATACCGCCAATACCTGGCTCTAACTCAACAAACACGCCGTAAGGAGTAATATTCTTTACAACGCCTTTGTGTTTGCTGCCTTCAGGATATTTAGTTTCGATATTGTTCCATGGATCTTCTGTAAGCTGTTTGATAGAGAGGCTCATTTTACGAGAATCTTTATCAAGCGTTACAACTTTAGCTTCATGCTCATCGCCTAACTTGAAGAATTCTTTTGCATTGATAGGTGTATTTGCCCACGTAATTTCACTTACATGCACCAAACCTTCAACACCAGGAAGAATTTCAAGGAAAGCACCGTAGTCTTCAATGTTAACTACCTTACCTTTTACAACAGCGCCTTCATGTATAAACTCAGGCAATACATCCCATGGATGTGGGGTAAGCTGTTTCAAGCCAAGGCTGATACGTTTTTTGTCATCATCAAAATCAAGCACAACAACCTGCAATTTCTGATCCATCTTCACTACTTCACTTGGGTGAGAAATACGTCCCCATGAAATATCTGTGATATACAATAAACCGTCTAAGCCACCAAGGTCCATAAATGCACCGAAGTCTGTAATGTTCTTAACAGTACCTTCAAGCACCTGGCCTTTTTCAAGCTTGCTGATGATCTCAGCACGCTGTGCTTCAATATCGCTTTCAATTAATGCTTTGTGAGATACAACTGCATTCTTAATTGCTTCATTAATCTTAACAACCTTAAATTCCATTGTTTTGCCAACGAACTGATCGTAGTCAGTTACAGGTTTCACATCTATCTGAGAACCTGGCAAGAATGTTTCAAGGCCGAACACATCTACAATTAAGCCGCCTTTTGTTTTGCTGGTAACATTACCGGTAACAACTTCGCCGGTTTTATGCACTTCAACAATGCGCTCCCATGCACGAAATACACGTGCCTGTTTGCGGCTAAGGTGCAGGTTACCATCCCTGTCTTCTTTTTCAACTACCATTACTTCAACAACATCACCAACTTTTAAGTTAGCGTTATCGCGAAATTCATTCAGGGAAACAAGGCCATCGCTTTTAAAACCAATGTTTACAACAACATCCGTTTTTGTTAAAGCAACAACACTTCCGTTTACAATTTCACCATCTTCAATGGTAACAAAAGTATTTTCGTAAACCTTGTCGTACTTCTGCTTTTCTTCATCGCTGTAGTGGGTAACATTACGCTTATCAACGCTCCAATCGAAATCGTCGTGAGCGGCAAGCTTTTCTTCAACTGGTTGAGGAAGAGATTCTGCAACAGCAGTTTCAATAACAGGTTGGGCTGTGGTTTCAGAAGTTTGCTCTTCTGCTACAGGTGCATTTGTTGTCGCTGTAGTTGCTTCGGCTAGTGTTGCTTCAGCAGACTCCTGTACATCAGCGTTTGTGTTAGGAATATTATTTTCACTCATGATAAAAACCCCGTTGTTTTAATCGGGGCGGCAAAGTTAAGCAAATAACTTTGAAAATGAGTGATTACAAAGGAGAAACTGTGTTAACAGAACCTTTAAGAATGAATATAATTCTGAAGGTGCTCTATTGTTTCTTTTTGAGTGAGTATTGTTTCTTTAACAACATCATTAATTGACACAATACCAATTAATTGTCCATTTTCTATTACAGGAAGATAGCGAATGTTTTTGCCTGACATCAGTTCCATACAATGTTCTACGGAATCATTTCTTACTACAGAGGGATAATCTGTGTCCATTATTTCTCCAACTGTTGTTTCGCTTGACGCACGCCCCTTCAGAATCACTTTTCTTGAATAGTCGCGTTCTGTCATCAGGCCAATAAACTTATCATTCTGAGCTACCGCTACAGATCCAATGTTTTTGTCGGCCATTAATCTTAAAGCATCAATTACAGTAAGTTCAGATTGAACAGTCTCAACATGACTGCCCTTACGATTCAATATGTCAGCAACCTTTCTCATAAAGATAAAAATACAAAATAATTGTATAAACACTTCATGAAAAATTCATGCATTATTTTTTATTTTTTGGCGATTGATTCTTCATTTGCTGAACCTTTTTCTGCGTTTCTACCATCTTTTCGTATTGTTCCTGCCATTTGCTCTTTGGTTTAACCTTAGGTGCTTTACGGCGTTCATGCATCTGGGCCAGGATCTTATCATGATCAAGAATGTAGTTCTGAATGGTGAACTGAATGCCTAATGTAATAAGGTTTGAAACCGTATAATACCAGGTTAACGCAGCCGGCAATGAGTTGAAGAACAATAGCATAAATACAGGGTAGATATACGGCATGTATTTGAGCGCCGGGTTGTTTGGATCCTGCGGCGTCATATTCATGTTATAAATAGAAATAAGAAAACTTGTAGCAACAGCGAGCAGAGCAAACAAACTTATGTGATCGCCGATGATAAATATCTTACTACCAAACTGTACCAATATATCATACGTTGAAAGGTCATGAGACCATAGGAATGACTGTCCTCTCAGGCTTATATTTGAATTAAAGAAACTATACAAGGCAAAGAAAATAGGTATCTGTAAAAGCAATGGCAAACATCCGCCCAATGGGTTTACGCCGGCTTCGCGGAACAGCTTCATTTGTTCCATTGCAAAACCCTGCTGATCTGTTCCATATTTCTTTCTAAGTTCATCTAATTCCGGCCTCAGCAATTTCATTCTTGCACCGCTCTTATAACTTTTATAAACGAGCGGAGAAGTTATCAAACGAATAAAAATTGTTAGTAAAGCAATAACCCATCCGTATATGGAAATAAAGCCTGCAAAGAAATTGAACACAGGCATTATAATATACTTGTTGATCGGCCTTACGAAAGCATAAAAATCACGGCCAAGGTTTACAATACCATCCATTTCAGGTGCTGCATTTTGAAGTATTTTATAATCATTCGGCCCATAATATAATTGCATAGGAATATTTGCCGAAGTTGTGGCAGGCACCTGCATTTGCAGCGAAGCATCAACCAAACCAATTGTATTAGAACTGTCTGTACTGCGGCTCCACAGCACCTTTCCACCGTTAAAATTGCTTTTTGAAATAAGCGTAACATTAAAAAATTGCTGCGCAGCACTTACCCACTGCACCGGTTTTTCGAACGTATGTTCTGTTTTAGAAGAGATATAATCAAAATCATTGCCTTCTGAAAAGCAAACATTCGTCATGCGGCGTTCATAATCAATTGATTTTTCAACCAACATAGGTTCGGAAACAAAATGAAAATTCAAGGTATTATTTGTGATTAACCTTTGCGCTCCGTTCAATAATATGTTCCAGTCAATTAAATAACTATTGGGTTTAATGGTATATTGATGAACAATACCTGCATTTGCAGAATCCATCAATTTGAATTCTATGGTTTGGCTGCCATCGGCGTTCTTAACTGGTTGTGAAGCAACGAAATTCATTTCGTTTGTAGATGCAGCTTTGTTAGAGCCTGTGTTAATGGTATAACTAATGCCATCCCTGTTGCTTTCGCCCAATATTACCTTACCACCGGTTTGCGAATTATATTTTTTTAATTCAACATACTTTATAGCGCCGCCCTTTGTGGAAAATACAGCTTTGATGAGATCATTTTCAACAGTTACCAGTTGCTCCGGCACGTTAGCTGTTTTGGCAAAATTGCCTGCGTCACTCAATTTTGAAAGTGAATCAGCACGTAAAGAATCCAATTGTAAAGCCGCCTTCTGTTGCGGTGTTATTTTGTTTATTGAATCAAGACGCAGAGAATCCTGTATATGTTTTTGATTTGCTAAGTATGTGCTTTGTTGTTTATTAGTATAGTAGAAAAAAACAAAAAATAAAATTGCCAGTAAAACAATACCAATAATGGAATTCTTATCCTTCATAAAAAAAAATGAGCGGCAAAGGTAACAGATTGGCGAATTGCAGGCAAAGTGAAAAGTTAAAAGTAAAATTTAAAAAGGTAAACGGTAGAAATCAGTCGGTTAAGCGGTCTGAATACTTAACTTTTTACCTCGGGGTTCTATGCAAACACTTGTTAATATAAAAAGGTGTTTGTACAATTTATTAAGCTTCGTTTATTTTTGTTGCAAACGATTTGTTTTGAGCATTACAATTACTACACAAAATCTTTTTAAAACGTATAGCAGCCGCACTGTTGTAAACGATGTTTCAATAAGAGTGCAACAAGGTGAAATTGTTGGTTTACTCGGGCCAAACGGCGCGGGCAAAACAACAACATTCTATATGGTTGTTGGCTTAATTAAGGCAGATTCAGGAGAGGTTTTTCTTGAAGAAGAGAACATTACCAAAATGCCCATGTACAAAAGGGCGCAATTGGGAATTGGTTACTTACCCCAGGAAGCTTCGGTATTCAGAAAATTAAGTGTAGAGAATAACATTCTTGCAGTGCTTGAAATGACAAAATTGAGTAAACAACAACGCCAGCATAAACTGGAAGACTTGCTTGAAGAGTTCAACCTTAACCATGTTAGAAAGAATAATGGCGACAGTTTAAGTGGCGGTGAAAGACGCAGGACAGAAATTGCCCGTGCACTTGCCGTTGACCCTAATTTTATTTTATTAGATGAGCCTTTTGCCGGGGTTGACCCGATAGCTGTGGAAGATATACAAAGTGTTGTAGCAAGATTGAAATATAAAAACATTGGAATTCTTATTACAGACCATAATGTGAATGAAACCCTTTCTATCTGCGATCGTGCTTATTTGCTGATTGAAGGCAAAATATTTAAACATGGCACCGCTGAAGAACTAGCCGCCAATGAACAGGTAAGACGATTATATCTTGGAACCAACTTCGAATTACGCCGTAAAGACTGGATACTTGAAATGGGTAAGAAAAACAAGGTTACCGAACAAGCCCAAACCGGCAGTTAGCCATTATTTCCTTTAGAAATATAGTTGCGTAACTGTTTTCCACCAAGGAGAATAAAGCCATGCGTTTTAATAACTTTCCGCTATATTCGAATTATGGATTCAGTTAACCTTTTAATATACATCGCACTTACACTACTTTTCATAGCATTTTTTTCAGGGCTTGAAATTGCGTTTATCAGCGCCAGCAGGCTTTCTATAGAATTGAAGAAAAAACAAGGCTTAAGCAGTGGTTCCATTCTTTCAAAATTTATGGAGGAGCCTTCAAAATTTTTGGGTGTTTGTTTAGTTGGTGTAAACATTTTTATGGTTGGCTACGGTTTACTGTTCAGCGAGCTGATGCGTACTTCATTATGGAACCCGCTCAAACTGCAAAATGAATATGTAAAGCTATTATTTGATACCATTCTTTCTTCACTGGTTGTTCTAATTATTGGTGAGTTTTTACCCAAAGCAATTTTTCGCGCTAAGAATGATGGTCTCTTAAGTTTTTTTGCTCCTATTGCCAAATTATTTTATAAAATTTTCAATCCTGTTTCTTCTTTGTTTGTTAAGATCTCAGAAGCTATTCTGAAATATCTTTTTAATGTTCGTGTAAAGGATAAAGGCGAACCTTTTTCCAAGATTGATCTTGAACATTTTTTTCAGCAAACAAGAGAACAGGATACCGAATCGCAGGAATTAAATACCGAGCTTTTCGAGAATGCGTTGTCATTACCTTCAATTAAAGTACGTCAATGCCTTGTGCCCAGAACAGAAATAGAATCAGTTGAAATGAGCACACCGGTTGAAGAGGTTTTAAAACGTTTTATTGATACCAAACTGAGCAAACTTGTTGTTTACGAAAATAACATTGATAATATACAAGGCTATATTCACCAGCTTGACTTATTTAAGAAGCCAACAGAACTGCGTTCTATTTTATTACCCATTCCTGTTATACCGGAAACAATGAGTGCCACAGATCTCATGAATAAATTCACTAAAGAAAGAAAAAGCATTGCCTGGGTAGTTGATGAATTTGGCGGCACCGCAGGTATAATAACGATGGAAGATATACTCGAAGAAATTTTTGGTGAAATAAGAGATGAATATGATACAGAAGAATTTGTTGAAAAACAAATAGCAGAAAATGAATTTATTTTTTCGGGCAGGCTTGAACTTGATTACCTCAACGAAAAATATAATCTTGATTTTCCTGAATCTGAATCTGAAACTTTATCAGGATATATCATCAATCAACACGAAACTATTCCTCATGCCAAGGAGCGCATTATAGTTGATAAATATGAATTTGATATTATTACAGTAAGCGATACCCGTATTGAAATGGTAAAGCTTAAAATATTGCGGTAATAGTTGAGCTGAGAGCTTTGAGCTACGATTTCCAGGCAAATTCGCTAATCTTCAACTGCAAACAAGTAAACCAGTGAACTTGTGAACCATAAACCATTTCATAAAAATAATTTTATACATCCGTTTGCCATCTCTCCCCTTACATTTGTACCCCTTTAAACAAAGACGAACATAAATGACAGAAGGTTTTATTGGCCGCCGTAACCAGGGAAAAGGAGAAATGGCTTTTGTTGATCACCTGGAAGAATTAAGATGGCATATCATTCGCTCACTAATTGCAGTATTATTTTTTGCCGTTATTATTTTCATTAAGATACAATGGGTATTCGATAATATTATTGCCGGCCCTATCAATCCAAACTTTGTTAGTTACCGTGTTATTTGCAATCTTAGCCATAAACTTGGGCTTGGAGATGGATTGTGTCTTCCGCCGGTAAGTATTAATATGCAAACCACCACTTTTGGCGGACAGTTCTTTAGTAGTTTTTCTATTGCTTTTGTTGGTGGATTGATCATTGCTTTTCCATATATTTTCTGGGAGTTCTGGCGTTTTGTAAAACCTGCGCTTAAACCAAGAGAATTAAAAGGAACACGCTTTGTTATTTTCTGGATATCTTTCTTTTTCTTTCTTGGCGCCGCATTCGGATATTTTATTCTTGGCCCATTTACTTTTAATTTCCTTGCAACGTTCCAGGTAAGTGCACTGAACATTGTTCAAACAAAACCTACCATCAACGATTATATTGATAACCTTACCAATCTTATTTTAGGATGCGGTATAGCTTACGAGTTGCCTGTGCTTACTTATGCACTTACTAAGATCGGCATTATTACACCCATGTTCCTGCGCCGTTCGCGTAAATATGCGTTGGTAATTTTATTGATAATTGCCGCCATCATTACACCAAGCCCGGACTGGTACAGCCAAACCATTGTGTTCCTGCCTTTATTCGGATTGTATGAACTGGGCGTTTACCTTTCATCAAAGGTTTATAAGAGCGAGCAGCAAAAAGAATTGGAAGAATGGAGTTAGCAACGCTTTGCGTTGTTAGTTTGGTTACGAGCAAATGAACTTCGATAATTTACGGTTGTGTCACTCTCTTGTACTGAAGAATGTATTGCAGCTTCGGTTTAAAGTTCGCAATGTTTAATTAATTCAGGCAGACATTTATTTTAACCGGTGAACTTGTGAACCCGTGAACATTGAACGATTTCTATTGTTTTGCGAGTTGCTTTATATCACTTATCTCCAGAACATTTTTGCTATAGCCAATAGTTACACAATTAATCATTGCTTTACCCACTTCATGCATGGTTAATATACTCTTTGGAGAAAATATTTTAATAGCTTTTACTATCAGTTTATACGTACTTTTCCAGTTCTTTTGGCCATCAAATGGTAACATAGCGCCAGGCCTGAAATTATATTCAGCTTTAAAGCCAAGCTTTGCCAGGTCGTTTTCTGTTTTGCCTTTTACACGCGCCCACATCACTCTTCCTTTTTCACTGCTGTCTGTATGGCTGCCTGATACATAGGTAAACACCATGTTGAAGTTCACTGCTAATAAGGCTTTCGCAAAAGCAAGCGTAGTATCATAAGTAAGCATTGTATATTCCGGTTCTTTCTTACCAATTGATGTAACACCGGCACAAAAGAAACAGGCATCATAACCTTGCAGCTTATCTGCATATTCATTAAGCTTAAAAAAATCAGGCACTAATAATTCCTTCAGTTTTGAATGTTGTATATCGTAATGCCTGCGGTTAATAATTATAACTTCACTTACATCTTCATTCTTCAAACACTCGAATAAAACACCTTCACCGACCATACCAGTTGCACCGGTAATAATAACTTTTATACTTGCCATTTACTTAGTTTATAAAAATAAAGGTCGCAAGAATTTTCACTTATTGAATGCTAAGTTTTTCCGTATACGTTTTCTTTGTTTGTTCGTTTATTAATCGCAGGTAGTAAATGCCTGAAGTGATATTTGAAGGAAGTATAAAATTGGAAACAGATTTATTGGTTGTTGTGTTAATATCATCAGCAGCTATTAATCTTGATTGATTATCGAACAACTGCAATTGATATTCTCCTGCCTGTGTTATTTCAAGATGAACCATGCTGTTTTGAACAGCAGGATTAGGATAAATTTTAAAACCGGAAATGCCGCATAATTTCTTTATTGCTGCAGTAACGGTATCTATTGATGAAACAGAACTTACGTTAGCTACTTTTCCCACTACAATTGCCACCGCTCCGCTTGTTGTATATGAAGATAAATACATATCAATATGTATGCTATCAACACTATTTACGGCAACAGTTTTTTCTGCGCTTTCATAACCAGCATAAAATGCAGTAATAGTAACGCTATCATTATTTGAACTTGTATTAATTGAAAAGTTTCCCGTGTTATCAGTCACCGTTTCGTTTTTCGCACCTCTTTCAATTATTGTTACACCGGGAAGCGAAATACCCGCTTCATCAAACACTTTACCCCTAATATTTACCGGCTTTGAAACATCTTCTAAAATAACGCCCATTGTTACCTGTGTTTCTTCAAAAGGTTGCAGGGTTGTATCAGCTTTGAATAAAGCAATATTGTTATTGCCATAGTGTCTGTTATTGACTAAAAACAGTGGCATAAAAGCAGCCATCCACCAACTTTTTTTCTTTTTAATCTTTGTTTCAACCAATGGCCTTTCCAATTGTTCAGGATCAAATCTTCCACATACTTTTCCTGTTTGATGCGAAAGATAATTGAGTATTTGATTGTCACTCATCAAACTAAAATCAACAACCTGTTTGCTACAGGCAGAACAAAATTTTCCTTGCTGGGTTGGTGTCATTTTACTCCATGTTTCATGGCAAGGTTTAGGAATATAAATGCTTGTTTGTTTTTGCATAGCGTTGGTTTTATATAGAGATGTAATTATTTCCGAATTTCATAAATCGAAGAAAAATTTTTAAAGCCAGTCTAAATTTTAAAGCACGAAGACACCAGGGCACTAAGTTTCACCAGCCTTTGTGCATCTTTGTGTTCTTAGAGCCTTCGTGATTCAAATAAAAGATTTGTCAGCACAGCTAAAACATATTAACTCCATTGCATCATTAAGTGATGAATCATTGTTAATTGAATTCAAAAAGAATTTCGATCAGCAACTGCTTGCGCAATTGTATATGCGTTATACAGACCTGGTATATGGTGTTTGTATGAAGTATTTAAAAGATGCGGAAGCTGCGAAAGATGCAATAATGAATATTTACCAGGAGCTGTTAATAAAACTTCAAACGCATGAAGTAGACAATTTTAAAAGCTGGTTGTATGCTGTAGCAAAAAATCATTGCCTGATGCAATTACGGAAAGATAAAAAAATGTTGACCGTGGAATTTACACCTGCGGTTATGCAATCAGAAGACTTTTCGCATCTTGACAATGTGCTTGAAAAAGAGAGCGAATTAAAAAAGCTGGAGTTTTGTATAGAACATTTGCCTCATGAACAAAAACAAAGTATTCAATTGTTCTATCTTGAAAATAAATGCTACAACGAAATTGTGGAGCAAACCGGTTATGAATGGAATAAGGTGCGCAGCCTAATTCAGAATGGAAGACGGAATTTAAAAATCTGTATGGAAAAAAATGGCTGAGCCATCATCACATATTAATTATTCGTTTGAAGACATTCAGCGTTACCTGCAAGGTAAAATGCCTGCTGCAGAAATGCATGAACTGGAAAAAGCTGCTCTCGCAGATCCGTTTCTGGCTGATGCCATTGAAGGTTTTAATGAAGTTGATTTTACGATTGCCAAACAACATTTAAATGAAATAAATGCAGGCTTGTTTGCTGAAAAACAGCAAAACAAAATAGTTGCATTTAATAAAAGAACACAATGGCTGAATGCTGCAGCTGTCATAATTGTTTTGGCAGCCATTGGATTAGTTGCATCTTATTTTTTAAATAAACCATCAAATCAGCAAAGTGCAATTGCGAAATTGAAGCAGGAAGAAGCCAATAATAAAACAACAAAAGATTCTATATCTTTTATTGCAAATTCAAATACCTCTTCTAGGCAGACTGATACAGCTTTATTTATTGCGCAAAACAAGCCGGTAACAAAAACAAAGGCACCATTAATAAAAACAAAGACCGGGAACAAAATTATTACTGCGGATAACAATGCTATAAACCAGGTTGTAGCAGATTCATTTAAAGCGGGTATTGTAAGTGCAGCACAACCTTCTGCCCTTTCAGAGAAAACAATGATGTCAAGATCATATAACGCAGATGCTGTTAATAGCGATAGTACCCAGGTTACTTTACGGGAAATAGCCCCAGGCATTAGCGTTTTACCCTCAACATTTTCGGGCAAGGTGGTTGATGAAAACAACAAGCCAATTGCCGGTGTAACGATTGTATCTGACGATAAACAAACAGCTGTTTTAACCGATATAAACGGCGACTTCAACCTTCAAAAAAAAGATACACTATTAAAGGTTACCGCAAGCACCGTTGGTTACGATAGCCGAACTCTTGCATTAAAACAAGGCATTAATGATACGATAATGCTAAAGGAAAGCAATGCAGCTTTAAATGATGTAGTAGTAGTTGGTTACGGCACAAGCAAAAAAAATGCTTATACAGATTCCATAAAGCGTTCTCAAAGAAAAGAGAATAGCGATTCAGCTATGCCTGTAGGCGGCTGGAACAATTTTAATAATTATGTTATTACACAGCTTAATAAAGACACCACAACTTCATCTATAACTAACCTTAAAGATCTTGTTGAGTTAGAGTTTTTAATAGATAAAGCAGGAAATCCCTACGATATTAAAGTTGTAAAATCGCCAAATGACCAGTACAGTAACAAAGCTGTAGAAATACTAAAAAATGGCCCTAAGTGGACAAACCCATCCCGTAAGAAAAAAGCTAAACTGGTGCTTAATTTTTAAATCCTAGCAGAAATAAGACGCGATTAGATAATAAATTCCCGCGCAAAGCGGCAGAAAATAAACTTAACACTGCGTTTCCAAGTGAAATTTTGTCATTCCTTACTGAAAGCTTTTCTTTGCCACCTCATTAAAAACTGTCATGGTAAAGACAATCGTGAAAATTTGGCTTTGCTGCAGGCAGTGGCAAAAAAATTGATAACGGATTGCAAACTTTCCAAATAGTTTAAATTTTAAAATTTATACATTTTATGGCTAAAACAGACATTAAGGTTACCCCATTACACGACAGGGTAATTATTGAACCGGCTAAAGCCGAAGAAAAAACTGCAGGCGGAATTATTATCCCCGACACAGCTAAAGAAAAACCCCAGCGTGGCACTGTTGTAGCAGCAGGCCCTGGTAAAAAAGATGAACCTGTAACCGTAAAAGCAGGTGATACTGTTTTGTATGGTAAATATGCTGGCACCGAGATCAGCATAGAAGGTACAGATTATCTCATTATGAGAGAAAGCGACATTCTTGCCATCGTTTAAGTCACGCCCCCATCCCCTAAAGGGGAGCTTGTAACGAGCGTGATACTTTAAGTTCTTTTCAAAAAATTAATTACAAATTAATAAAACCTGTGCGCCTCGCAGGAAGTTAAAAATCCCCCTTTAGGGGATAGAGGCTAAATACTATGGCTAAACAACTCTTCTTCGAAATTGAAGCAAGAAATAAAATGAAACGCGGCGTTGACGTGTTGGCTAACGCAGTGAAAGTTACATTGGGACCTAAAGGCCGCAATGTGGTATTAGAGAAAAAATTCGGCGCACCTTCTATCACAAAAGATGGCGTTACCGTTGCGAAAGAAATTGAATTGGAAGATTCAATTGAAAACATGGGCGCACAAATGGTAAAAGAAGTTGCATCAAAAACTGCTGACATTGCAGGTGATGGTACAACAACTGCTACAGTGCTTGCACAGTCAATCATCAGCGAAGGTTTGAAAAACGTTGCTGCAGGTGCAAACCCAATGGATTTGAAACGCGGTATTGAAAAAGCTGTAACGGCTGTTGTTGAGCATTTAAAATCTCAGTCGCAAACTGTAGGTGCAGATGCTAACAAAATTCAGCAGGTAGCTTCTATTTCTGCAAACAATGATGATACTATCGGTAAATTAATTGCTGAAGCTTTCGGCAAAGTAGGTAAAGATGGTGTTATCACTGTAGAAGAAGCAAAAGGCACCGATACGCACATTGAAATTGTAGAAGGTATGCAATTCGATCGCGGATATCTTTCAGCTTACTTTGTTACTAACAGCGAAAAGATGGAAGTAGAATTGGAAAAGCCTTACATTCTTATCTATGATAAGAAGATCAGCGCAATGAAAGATATCCTGCACATTCTTGAGAAAATTGCTCAGCAAGGCGCTCCTTTGTTGATCATTTCTGAAGATCTTGAAGGTGAAGCATTGGCTACTTTGATTGTAAACAAATTACGTGGCACTATTAAAGTGGCTGCTGTTAAAGCTCCTGGCTTTGGCGATCGCAGAAAAGAAATGTTGAACGATATCGCTACACTTACAAAAGGTATTGTTGTTAGCGAAGAACAAGGTTACAAATTAGAGAATGCCGACCTTTCTTATTTAGGCCGTGCTGATCGTGTTGTAATTGACAAAGACAATACAACTATCGTTGGCGGCGCAGGCAATAAAGATGACATCACTGCACGCGTTAATCAAATTAAAGCGCAGATTGAAACAACAACTTCTGATTACGACAAAGAAAAATTACAGGAACGCCTTGCTAAATTAAGCGGTGGTGTAGCTGTATTAAACGTTGGCGCTGCAACTGAAGTTGAAATGAAAGAAAAGAAAGACCGTGTTGACGATGCTTTACATGCAACACGCGCTGCTGTTGAAGAAGGTATCGTTCCCGGTGGTGGTACAGCTTTCATCCGTGCTGTTGAAGCTTTGGATAAATTGAAAAACGATAACGAAGACGAAGCAACAGGCATCAACATTGTTAAACGTGCTTTGGAAGAACCATTGCGCCAGATAGTTGCCAACGCAGGTATCGAAGGTTCAATTGTTGTTCAGAAAATAAAAGAAGGTAAAGGTGATTTCGGATTTAATGCCCGCACAGAAAAATATGAAAAATTATTTTCTGCAGGTATCATTGATCCTACTAAAGTTACCCGCGTAGCTTTGGAAAACGCAGCATCTATTGCAGGTATGTTGTTAACAACAGAATGCGTGGTTGCTGATAAGCCAGAACCTAAATCTGCTCCTGCTCCGGGCGGTATGCCAGGCGGAATGGGTGGAATGGATTATTAATCTGAGTTCTCAGTATAATTTTAAAGGGGCTGTTCGTAAGAGCAGCCTTTTTTATTTTGACTAAAGCTGCGCTTTAGTTTTTTTATTATGTTACCGGCGCCAGGATAAATGGCAGCTTCGTTGCGCAACACTTTTGCTGTGTAATTTCATAGCAGCATTTATTTTAATGGTGCTAAATGCTGGAATTCTTATTACACCATGAAGGATATTGCAGTGGGTGAAGAACATCAACAGCGGCAGTAAGGCCTAAATTTTATTTAGCGAATCATTGTTTCAACAGGCAGTGAAGTAGTATCTTTTGGAATAAAATTGACACCAAGCAACTTACCGATAGTAGGAGCAATTTGTTTTTGATAAATGTGGTTACCATTGCTTACTTCTCCTAATGCCGGACTATCAGGCCCTATGATAGCAATCCATGTTCCACCGGAATCTATCAAACCTCCATGATGTGTCCATTCGTCTTTTATTTTATCACCTCTTCCGTGATCACAGGTAATGATCAATGTAGTTTTATCTCTATATTGTTTTATACTCTGCAGAGTGCTCCACAGATCTGCTATCATAGCATCTTCTGCATGTGCACTTGTTACATACAGGTCATACATTCCGTTGTGTGCGGCATAATCTGTTTCTAAGAATGATATAAGCAAAATTCTTGGTTTTTTTTCCTCCAAGTATTCTTTGGCGTATAGATAGGTTATCATATCAGGCCTGCAGCCCAGGGGACGCGGGGTTATCCTGTTAATTGTATTAAACAGTGCTGCATCCGGCAAGATTAAGGGTAATGTATCATCATCTGCATTTACATAAATGCCGCTTCTTTCTTCGTTGAGGATATAAGGAAACCTATCCCAGGTAGCAAATGCCGCTACTTTGCCGGCATATTCTTTTTGCTTGTTAAGAAACTCCAGTATAGTAACATTCGGGTTAGGTTTTTTGTCATTCTCTTTAATTTCCGGGTCAGGGTATCCTGTAAGAAGCTCGTTATATCCGGGATACGAAATTTTATAGGGATTAGCGACATCTGCATAATTGTTTAAATTTCTGTTACCATATAGCTGCCCCTTTTGTACAATAGTACTCCACAAAAAAGGCATGAGCAATTTCCTTTTATCCGAAGCCAAAGCCGCATTAAAATGATCATTCAGATTATCCTTATCTTTTGTATATGTAGAATTATTAACAAGTGCGCTGTCTAATCCATTAAATATTTCCTGCCAGCGCATTCCATCAAGCGTAACCATTACGATATTTTCTGTTTGGTGAGTTTGTGCATTAGCTGTTATGAGATTGCAACAAATTGATAGTATTAAAAAAAATTTACGTGATAGTCGTTTCATACGAACTTTTAAAGATGAATATTAAAAAAGCATGATGCCCGGGATAATAAAAGCGGTTATGCTTTCAGTTGCCCCTTTTATCATAGTTTTAAGTTACCACACTAAAAAACTATGAATCAAAGTAACAATTATTTTGCACAGCATATATTTTCCCGGATAACCTCTTTATGCAGTAAATCCATTTTACAAGACTGCATTCAACAAACGGGTGCCAATCGTTGTTGCCGCCATTGTGGGTGTTCGTCACCAACAAACTCTGGTTGTAAATCTCTGCATCATTAACCTTGAGGTCTTTCAACAATCACTATTTTGATTCTTTACTACCACCCAACCTTGATGAAAGCTGCTGCGCAAAACTGGCATATCCAATAATGTTGTCGGTGAAGAACACCCAACAGCGGCAGTAACGTCTGCATTTGCAAAAAGAGAGTTTCGTATATTTATGAGTACGCCGCAATGTTCTAATAAACGTACAGGCAGACATTATATATTAACTATTTAGTCGACAATACGCTAAAAGCATTTTGAAGAACCGAAGGAAGATTTTAAAGTGCAATCATGGACTGGCACTTTTACCGAATCAAACGGAAAAGAATGAGCTCCGTCTTTTCGGGGGAGTGATTTACACGCGTTTGCTTTATAAAGAGTTCCTGGTAATAAAAAGAAAAAAAGATGAAATACACAGGGATATTTACGTTGTTCTTGATGTTTATTTTCTGCAATTATTGTGTAGGACAAAACAAAATTGACCTGCCAACCGATACTATCAAGTCCGAAACCAAAGGGGTAGTCACCTTACACGGACCTACCACATCGGTTCGTACCATCAAGCAAGATAGAAAGGGCAACATTTGGCTTGCTTCAAACGAAGGAATTATTCGGTACGATGGAAAATCTTTTACCAATATCACAGGCAACCTGTTTCCAGACCGCTTTTTTTCTGTGTTAGAAGATAGAAAAGGAAATTTTTGGTTTGGTAATTATGGCTCCGGTGTTTATTATTACGATGGGAAATCCCTTCAACATTTCACAACCAAAGAGGGACTTGTTAATAATTGGATCATTAATATTTATGAAGATAAAAACGGCAATATCTGGTTTGGTGCCAACGAAGGAGCAAGCCGTTATGATGGAAAATCATTTCGAAATTATATAATGAACGGAGATACGGTGATCGAAAATAGAACAGCGAATTCTTCTCCGAATTTTACAAGCGGCTCTAGTGCAGCTTTTCCTATTATTGAAGACAAATCAGGTAGGCTTTGGTTTGGCACAAATGGAAATACCTTTATTTATGATGGAAGAACATTTAAGGTTTTCAGAGATAATGAAGGTAACCCCATAAAAAGCGTTTGGTCGATAATCGAAGATAAAGAAGGCAATATCTGGCTTGGTGGAGATGACGGCCTTTGGCGTTATGACGGCAGCGCCTTTACCAACTTCACCCGGAATGCTGTTCGATATGTCTATGAAGATAAAAAAGGGAACATTTGGATTAATGGTTTTAACGATAAAGGAATTTTTGCATTTTCCCGTTATGATAAAGAGTCATTGTCTGATAAAAAGCCAGCTATAACTGAAATAAAACAATCACTAAACCTTTTTGGGATTTTAGAAGTTAACGATGGAAGTATTTGGTTTGGCGCATTTGATGGAGTCTATCGTTATGATGGAAATATCATTAAAGATTTTAAATAGGGTCAGGAATAACTTGTATATATTTTCTTCCCAGGGAACTTCCTGTTCGCCGCAATGTCTCTTAGCCCTGCTTTATGCACAGGAAGGACATTGCGGTTTCATGCACACAATCCTATTAAAACAAACCTTTTATCAGGCTTGGTGAAATTACACGAAATTGAAGAACTTTTGTGCTCCGTAGGTCCGCAATGTCGTTGCCGCACACATAACCGTGTGAACAGACATTGCGGGGAAATAAAAGGTTTCAGTATTATAACCGTTGTAAATCCATCAATGGTAAAAGAGGCAAAATTTAGGGTAATGGTTGTAAATTAGAAGAGTAAAATCTTTCGAAAAAAGAGTAAAACTCTGGTAGAAAAGAGTAGAATTATTAAAGAAAAGAGTAGAATATTCATTAAAAAGAGTAAAACACTTAAAAAAAAGAGTAACTCATTTAGATAAAAGGGTAATAAGAAAGGAAAAAGGGTAAAATAAAGCGGCACCGCAAGGCGCTGCTTTATTAAAGATGAAATTGTATTGACGCAATAACCATTTCAAAAAAGTAGAAAACATAAAAAGCTGATTATAAATGGATGCACTACCGTATATTTTGAATATCCGGTCTTACTTTATAGCGCATATATTTGTGTTGGTGGCAGTTCGTTTTCAACAGTTTCAAATTCAAGTCAATAACAATAGTGAGTTTGCCGATACTTGGAATAGACTTAAAAGAAAAACAATATGACAGAGCAGATATCAAATTTCAAAGTATCAGACAGAAAATCATTTGTTGAATTTATAGAATTACTACGCTCTGACCTATTAGCAAATCCAGACACTTGGGAAAATAGGAATCTTGATGACTTTTTAGAAGCAATGGCACGTTATGCTGACGACATCCAAGGCTATTATGATAATATGAGACAACCAATAGATGCTGATAAAGCTAATTGGCAGGTCTTTGCTGACATATTTAAAGGTTCAAGTATTTATGAATGATTTGAACCCAAAATAAACGGCTTATAACATTGGGTTTTATGCAAGTTGGGCGTGACCAGTAAACAGCAGCTATTAGCAAACCCAAGCTGTGGTTCGGGTTGGACAAACAAATTTTAACTTTAGTTCTTATTTTCAACATCAGTTTTTAATCAGCAGCGGTTATCGGCGGACGGAATACTAATATCTGCACTTCAGTAATGCGTAGTTAGCCGCAAACCGAGTGACAGTTCAAAATCAAAACAGCAATAAATGGACTACACAGAAAACGACCATTTGAAAGACAAAGAACCTGTTGTTACAAACGTTTACAACAAGCTAATTAAAGAATTACATAAGTTTGGACAACTCAAAATTGAGCCGAAGAAAACAAGCATTCATTTGGGCAATCGTTTTGGGTTTGCAGGTGTTTATACACGTAAAGATTATATTAACCTGGAAGTACATCTCAATCATAAATTGACAAGTGAAAGAGTTAGCAAAGTTGAACAGGCATCACCCAACCGTTTTCATCATACAATTAAACTTACAAGCGAAAAAGATATTGATAAAGAACTTTTAGCCTGGCTTAAAGAAGCGTATGAACTGAAAAAATAATACCCAACATGACAAATATCACCAAAGGCGTTATGCAGGAATAATTTTTGGAACTGCCTCAATTATTCCATTGCTCTTTATAACATTTGATGATAAAACAAGAGCTATGGAAACTGAAAGTTCTAAACAAAGATTTGCAGGGGGCTGATACTATCTATATTAAAGGCAATCAAGAAAAATAAACTACACAAAACAAATGCTGACTGATGCACAGCTATCCCTTTAGGTTCGCAGCAGGAAGGTTTTCTTAAGCGCTAATTTCAAGCTTATATCCTTTGCCGCGTATAACAACAATCTTAATGTTAGGGTCAATTTCAAGTTTTTTTCTAAGTTTTGATATGAACATATCAAGGCTACGGCCTACTATAACACCTTCATCTTCCCATATCTCTTTTTGCAGCCGGCTCCGCTCGATAATCTCGTTAGGAGATAACGCGAAAATACCCAGCACACGTGTTTCAGTTTTGGTCAGGTCTATAGTCTTTCCATTTATCATGAGCTTACGGGCCTCCGTGTCGAACAACGTTGATCCTAAAGTGAACATACCAGCATGCTGGCTGCCAGGTAAAGCTTCCTGCGGCTTAACAGGTCTTAAAAAAATAAATCCAACAAATGCTAAAAATGCCAGGCTGCCCAGGAGATATCCATTCTTTGCTGTAATTATTCCTGTCGGTTTGAATTTAATGTTGATCATGTAACACGCTATGGGTTGCCTTCTTCCTCTACAGGCTATAATATCATCTTTCTTATTTTTTGATATTGCATATCCATAGGCTACACCGGCATTGGCACAGTTAAGTACATTAACAACGTAATCACTTGCGAGCGGGTCTTTGGCCAACAAACGCTGGGTAGTATTTACCAGGGAGTCGGGTTGAAAAGTAAAAGTATTCTCAAAACTGATCTGGTATTCATTTTCAGCGATCTTTTTTACCGGTAGAACCCGCGATGTACTGTCGCCCGACTGAAGGAGTATTTCATGCCCGATCCGGCGAAGTAAAATTTCCCTTCTGGCAAAGTCAAAGTCATTATCGGTCATGCTGAAAGCCACGCAGATTATAGAGATAAACGTGAGTAGTAATAATCCGCCGAGGTGCTTTCGTTTGACTGGCAGGAGATTACTTTTACGAAACATAGTGTCAAGTTATTATTTACAAAGTTTACACTTATTATTTACAATCCGGGTTCCTCCGTCTGTACCTATCAAAGTATTTTTGTTGCACAACTTTGACAGGATATGAAATCATCATGATTTTGCCGGAACCCGCAGGGTAAATTATGATCGCCTCATCATCATTAGAAAGCAAAAAATAAACAAATGAAAAATAAAGGAATTGTTTTGTTCTGCCTGGTTATTCTGTTAACAGGAGTAATTTATTTTGCCGTACAGGCTCTGCAAAAAAATGGTACTCATAGCGCTAACTTTTCCGGCGAATGGAAATCCAGGGAGTCGATAAGTATGGGCGGAAATATTGTTTGCTGCTATTACCCGGGTGATCGTATGCTGGCTAAAACAATGAAAATAGCAGAGCAGGCAGATTTTCTAACCATAGAGGTATCAAGCTCGTTTCCTGGCACAGCGCCGGTTACAAGCCAGGAGAAACTGACCTTCGACGGTAAAGAAAGTGAAAGCCAAATTAATCATAGCCGGGAATGGGGTAAGAAGTTTACCGCAAACCTGTCAACTGATGGAAAAACGATGACTGTTAACTCAGTTGTACACCTGATGGTTGCTAAGCCTTACCATGTAGATGTTCAGGAACAACTCCTTGTTTACGTAACGGAAGTTTGGAAGTTGAGCGATGATGGCAAGTCTATTTCTGTTCAGGCAAATGCAAAATCAAACTCATTTGGCGACGAGCGTTCATGGAAGACCGTATTCGATAAAGTAAATTAATATTCAATAACTTATTTGTACAAGCCCGACCCGGAAATGCCTTAAACGGATATGATTTACCAGGAGATAGATCCATGTTAATTAAACCTACACAATTATGAAAAAAGTTATTTATGCGCTGATCTTACCGCTGGTTGTGGTAAGCGGACTAGTATTTGCTAATCGCGGAATTAAAAATGAAACTTCTAAAAAATCAATCCCAAAGCCGCTCTCTGCTGCTGAAATAAAAGCCGAAAGGGAAAAATGGGAGGCTACCCCTGAGGGTATAAATTTCAAAAAATGGGAAGCGTCTCCCGCAGGTAAAAAAGTGTACGCCGCTGAAGCTAAAATAAGGAAGAACATTAAAGATTCTACCAATATGGAGGCTGTTGTAACCTCTCTTTCTCTTCCGCCAGGCTCAAGATTAGGTTTCGGAGTGATGGTAAAGATCAATGACGACAATTACATTCTTAGTTTTGGGCTGGAAACGTCTAATGAATTTCAGCAATTGCATAGCCTGAAAGTTAACGACAAAATAATTATAAGAAGCCATGGTGTATCACATGCGCCGAAGTATTCATACCCAATAGTATCGGGTGACTATGTAGAACGGGATAGTAAAATACTTTATAAACGTCCGCCGCGCAAAGGGGGTTGCTAAGTAAATAAATTGCATCTATAAGCGGTACCGGGTTGTCTTCGCTCACCTGATCATCCAACGTGTAAAAGTTAGGTTTGATTGCGCCTGGTACCTTCTACGAATTGCATACTTCTTTAAAGCAATAATCATACGCTGTTTAAGCTACCCACATCATGTGTATATTTGATAATAACAACGGTTTTTTTACAGACTCCCATTGTACGCAACTTTTTCTAAAAACCTTCAATGCATAAACCATTACTAATAGAAACTTTCAAAGATTTTTTAGAATTTTTATTAGAAACAAATGAAACATTTAATCATAAACTTTGTCTTTACCGTGGACAGCCATGTGACAAATCTCTTGTTCCGAGAATAGGTAGACTAAACGTAAAAGACATAAAGCAGATTGAGGCAGCATTGTTTGATGATTTTCAAAAAAGGTATTTAGCATATACATCAAAGATGTTTCAAAACAAATTAGATTTATTATCTCTTGGACAACATTTTGGATTACCAACAAGACTTTTAGATTGGACTGAAAACCCACTTGTTGCTTTATGGTTTGCAATAGACCAAATCATTGAAGGTGAAACAGGAGTTGTATGGCTTTTTTATCCTGACGAAGAAGATATAATAAATTCAATAGAGATAAACCCATTTGCAATAAAATCAACAAAGGTTTTCTCTCCAAATCACATTTCTGAGAGAATAACTTCACAGTCTGGCTGGTTTACATGTCATAAGTTAAACTCGAACAATAGCTTTTTACGTTTAGAAAACCAAGCTAAGTACAAAGACAAGTTATACAGGCTTCTCTTTCCACAAAAAGTATTCAGTGACTTGAAATTTGAACTTAGCAATTTGGGAGTAAATTCTAATACAGTTTTTCCTGATTTAAAAGGTTTATGTGACTATTTAGAATGGAAACATATCCAAACTCAATAAAGCTGCGTACAATAAAAATATTTGTGTCAGCGGGGTCATGCACTACTATCAGCTAATATTAAATGGCTCGGAAAAATTGTATTGCTGAAAAAAATGGCTTTACTTAGGAACCCTCAACATTTATAATTCTAACCAGCAACATATCAAGCGTGACCCCAACGCCATTGAGCTTTTACTTATCTTCATCTTTAATATTTCAATTGACTTCAGTTATCGGCCGATGAGGCGCTTTTACTACGCTTCACGAAGTCCTAACGTACATGCCATTAGAACAACTATAATCGTTTATTAGAAAAAAAACTTACAAAGTATGTTAGCAGAACACCTGTCAAAAACAAAAGACAGAAAGAAGCTTTGGATAATTTCAGCGATAGCTGGTATACTTTTGTTAGCAGGAATTTTATTGCTTATAAAAAGCTTATGAAACGCTGGAGCAAACGAAAAATTTTTAAAACCATATGGTTCAGTTTAGTCATTGTTTTCTTCGCCTGGAATTGGACAACCTTTCAATCCAGAAACTTACCAAAAGATACGTTTGAAAACGCTAAACTGGTAACTGTTACACAATCAAACGACTTCATCAGTTTTCAATCGAACACATCAAAAAACGGAATAAATGTTATTTTCTTTCAGGGTGGTTTGACAGACCCCAGGGCTTATGCTCCTATTTGCCGGCAACTTGCTGAAAATGGATTCACTTGTTACTTAATGAAAATGGATTGGCGACTCCCTAAATATGATTATAAAAAGACGCTTAAACTTTTTAATTTAAAGAGTGGCAGATATGTTATAGGTGGACACTCGCAAGGAGGAAAAATGGCGGCTCAAATTGTTTACGAAAATCCCAATTTGTTTAAAGGACTATTTTTATTAGGCACTTCGCATCCGAGAGATATTGACCTTTCTGCATTTACAATCCCGACAATAAAAATCTATGCGGAAAAAGACGGACTTGCCAGTGTTCCGGAAGTAATGGAAAACAAAAACAAGCTTCCCCAAAACTCAAAGCTGGTTTTAATAAAAGGTGGCAATCATTCTCAATTTGGATATTTAGGAAAACTGTTTATGGACAACAGTGCTGACATTTCTCTTGAAGAACAGCAGAAACAAACAGTTGAAAGCATTCTTAAATTTTTGAATGAAATAAACAACGGCATATAATATTTGAAGAATTTTAAACAACAGTAACCTCTGCACGGAGTAGTTTCTCGCTGCGTTTCCATTGTTTTTCAAATCTCTGATTTAATTAATTGCACCATCAATTCGCTACTAAAGGTCCTGCTGCTTACCCTGATAATCCATTTCTGCATTTCAATCATTTAAAATAACAACTCATCGGCATAAAGTGCAGTTTAAACAGGTTACCATTTTATTAAACAGAAATAAAATCAATTTTATTTCTGAAAATGAGGTTTACGATTACCAATGCTATTAAAGACATTATCACTAAATAGAAAAAAAATTTAGTTTATGTTACTTATCTTTATTCCAGCACCTATATAAAACCTTTAATTTTTCAATAGTTCAGTTCGTACTGTAAAATCTTCAATTAAAATAAAAATCAAAAACCAATGAAAAATTCGCAACATCTGCATGCCTTACTTACAAAAGGCTTGTTTTATCTGCCTTCAGTTTTAATAATTCTGTTTATTGCAGGATGTAACAAAGCACCTGATCTGCCTTCCGCAAAAATAACTACTATAGCAAGCGGGCTGCAGGCACCAATGGGATTAGAAACGGATTGGAAAGGGAATATATGGGTGGCTGAACAAGGTACCGCTCACAACGATGGAAAAGTTGTTGTAATAGTGCCCGGCGCCTCGGCAACCGGCAAAGAAACAACCATGACGTATGATGCCATCATTAATCTTTCTTCCATCCTCAATGCCTTATCAGGTGAGGTTGAAGGTCCTGCCCACCTGCTGTTTGATAACGGAACATTATATGTGTTAGCAGGGGACTTTTTATATACCGCAGACGTTAGTTCCTTAAAACCCGGCGACCCACCAATTGACGCTAATGCATTGCAGCATGAAGACATAGGCTCGTGGGTGCGTTCACAAAATATTGTTACGCCTAATGATAGCCATCCTTATAATCTTATTAAAGGTCCCGATGGCAAACTTTACATAGTTGATGCCGGCGCTAATGCTATTATAAAACGTATGGCTGCCGGAAGCTATAGTGTATTTGCAAAATTCCCTGATATGCCAAATCCTACATCTGTTGGTCCACCATTTATTCAAAGTGTGCCAACCGATATTATTCTTGATGGAGGTAACTTTTTTGTATCAACACTTACCGGTTTTCCTTTTCTTAAAAGCCAGGCCGTTATTTACAAGGTGTCAATGGCAGGCACTGTATCTGTTTACAAAAAAGGATTAACAACCCTTACCGGTATAGCTCCCGGAAATTTCTTCGGATATGCTCTATTGCATTTTGGTTCTTTTGGTGCTACCGGCTTCGACCCTAATACAGGTTCATTACTTTTAACCAACGGCCTCTCCACACAGGTGGTTGCCGCAGGATTAAATATGCCCGCAGGCCTAAAGCAAACTAACCATCAAAGCTGGTATGTAACATCAATTGCTGATGGAACAGTGCTGGAAATTTCTTACAGAGGCAGCAACAATTAATTCTGCTAAACTAATTCATTAATACTTCATAATGGCGCAGCCCAAAACTGCGCCATTACTTTTACTGCGGCAACACTATTATAAATAGAAAACAATAGCTTTAATAAATGGCAATAGACAAATCAAACGGTTATGAAAGCATAGCGCCAATTTTTATAAAAGGTCGTGGCCAGGCTGTTAATGGCATAGGCACTTCATCTTTACGTAACTGGGTAAAAATATTGCCGGCAAATGCTACCGTGTTAGAACTTGGTTGTGGTACAGGTATCCCGGTTTCTAAAATATTAATTGAGGCCGGAATGACGGTTTATGCAATTGATGCTTCACCTACCATGGTTAAAACTTTTAAGCAGAATTTTCCCGATGCTCCTGTTGTTTGTGAAGCAGCAGAAGATTCGTCGTTTTTTAATCGCAAATTTGATGTCATCGTCGCCTGGGGATTGTTATTTCTGCTGACTAAAGAAGCACAGGAAACAGTAATAAAAAAAACAGCTAACGCATTAGAAAACGGAGGCAGGTTTTTGTTTACTGCGCCGTATGCAAAAATCTACTGGAAAGATGCAATGACTGAACAGGACTCCATATCTCTTGGCGGAGAGAGATATAAAGAGTTATTAACTACATCAGGGCTTTCGTTAATTGCAGAATTTGAAGACGAAGGTGAAAATCATTACTTCGATTCAATTAAAATTCTATAAACATGTACATTTCAAATTATCACTCTATCTCTAAGATTATTTCCTGATCACCATTTCTTAGACAGTGTTTCGCCAACCCTGACAAGCGGCTTTCTAAATGCGTTGGAAGTGGAGTAAATTTTCTCGGGTTACAATCAAACGCATAAATTAAATATGCTTTGCATAGCATTGCATCCTGATACATGCATAAATGAAAATAATCATGCTAATATTTTGGCAACCAGAAGGGAATAGTAATATTGCAACCGAATTCCGTAATTGATCATTATTCAAAATCTGCTGCGTGAGAAAAATCCTGAAAATATTTGCAATATTGATTGCTATTATTATTGTTGCTGTTTCCGGTTTGCTTATTTATGTAAAGGCTGCACTTCCTGATGTAGGTACCGCACCTGACATAACTGTTGAAATTACACCTGAACGTATAAAACACGGAGCATATCTTGCAAATCATGTAACCTTATGTGTTGATTGCCACAGTAAGCGCGATTATAATTACTGGGGCGCGCCGCTGGTTCCCGGCACTTTGGGCGAAGGAGGCGAAGCTTTCACACAGGACCAGGGTTTCCCCGGTAAATTTTATGCACGCAACATAAGCCCGTCGCATTTAAGCAACTGGACTGACGGTGAAATTTATCGAACCATTACAACCGGTGTTGATAAAAATGATAAAGCTATCTTCTCTATCATGCCATGGGATAATTATGGGAGAATGGATCCGGAAGATATTAAAGACATTATTGCATATATAAGATCATTACCACCGCAAACAAATGAACCGCCAAAATCTGAAGCTGACTTCCCCATGAATTTTATTCTTAACACATTGCCACATAAAGCTTCAGGAGGAAAACGCCCGCCAACCAGTGATATACTTGCTTATGGAGCCTATATGGTGAATGCTGCAGGCTGTGGGGTTTGCCATACCAAACAGGAAAAAGGAAAAATTACAGGTGAGCCTTTTGCAGGTGGGTTTGAATTTGGTTTTCCTGATGGTTCAAAAGCATTTTCGGCCAACATAACCCCCGATAAAGAAACAGGCATTGGTAACTGGAGTGAAGCCGGCTTTATAAGTAAGTTTAAACAATACGCAGACAGTAATTATAAGCCAATAAAAATAAAAACCGGTGATGCGCAGACTGTAATGCCCTGGGTAATGTATGCGGGTATGGACAGCTCAGATATTAAAGCTATTTATGCTTATCTTAAAACTATAAAACCGGTGCCTAATAAAATAGAGCATTGGAAACCCAAAAGCTAACGAACTATATGCCTTAGCAGTTTATATGTTTTGAAATCTTGTTTTCTATATAAACATATAAACTGCTATAAATACAACATCTACACCGGTATTATTTCTACTTTCTTTTTTTGCTCCATTTGTGGCGGGAGACTTTCCATAATAGTTTGTTTTAAAATATTAATAAGCCTTGTTTTGGTAAATGTTTTTAAAGTAACCAGGCTTATTTCCCTCACAGGTGCGGGGCTTTTAAAATAACGCAGCATATTTTTTTTGGCGCTGCTCATATTATAGGTAGCCAGTTCAGGTAAAAGTGTAATACCGCCATTTTTATCTACAAAATGTTTTAGCGTTTCTATACTGCCTGCAGCATAATCAAAATGTTTTTCTATTGAAGCATCTTTTTGCAATGCGCACAAATTCATTACCTGGTTACGAAGGCAATGCCCTTCTTCAAGTAACCACATACTATGTACATCAATATCATCGGGCAAAAGATATTTTTTATTGAACAATTTTTCTTTGCGCGATACATAAGCAACAAACTCTTCATTAAATAAAAAATCTTCTTTCAGTTCAGGAATATTTAGCGGTGTAGCCATGATACCTGCATCGAGTGTGCCGTTCTTTAGCTGCCGTATAATATTTTCCGTTGTAAGTTCATGTATGCTTAAACGTACCTGTGGATATTTTTTTATAAATGCCTGCAGAAATTGTGGCAAAAGATAAGGTGCCAATGTGGGTATTATTCCTATTTTCAGTGTGCCTGCCACAATGTTTTTTTCCTGTTGGATTAGCTGATGCATCATACGTGCTTCAGCTAATATTTTTTTAGCCTGTTCAATTACTATTTGTCCTGTTTCTGTTGTAGTAACAGGATTAGTACGAATAAAAATTTGTATGCCTAGCTCCTCTTCCAGTTTTTGTACCTGCATGCTAAGTGATGGCTGCGTTATATGGCAATGCGCAGCCGCTTTTGCAAAATGCTTCAGTGCATCTAGGGCAACAATGTATTCTAATTGTACTAATGTCATTATAGGTTTAAACTATTGATGTGCAAAATTAATTGCTTGCAATTATTTGGAAGAGCTTCGAAATGATTATTTTCTTCTGTACTTTTCTCTTGAAAGAAAAGTACCAAAAGTCAAGCACGGATGATAATACAGCACATCCGTGCACAAGCCTTGATTGAGCTGTTGTAGTATTGTTTTTTCAGCAGTTAAGCCTTGATGCTTAAATTCAGTCTGCATCAGTTAATTTAAAATTGCAAATATTAGGGTCTAAAATTTACTAAGGCTGAGGTGCATTCCGCTCCAGAGCATCAGCATTGGAGAATAAAATACTTCAGTATTACAGAAACATTATATGCTAAAAATACAACCAGTCTATACTTAATAAAGCAAGTTACACAGAGGGAGGCGTTGGCCCGGCAAAACGCGCGGAGCGATCGGGTTTGCCTTGACTTTTTTGTTACTTTTTGTGTCAAGACAAAAAGTAAGTACAAACACACAATAGCTTTAACCTATTGAACTATCAAATTAATTGATTAAAATTATTTATACAATATCATAAGTTTGCTATCTGAAAAAGTCTGTATAACCATTTCAGGAAAAAATAAATTCTTACCATAAATTTTCAAAAAATGGAAAACAATTCTAACGACATCAGTAAATGCCCGTTTCATAACGGCAGTTTAAAACAAAATGTTGGCGGTGGCGGCACGAGGAATAGGGACTGGTGGCCAGACCAATTAAAACTTGGCATCCTGCGCCAGCACTCTTCTTTATCTAATCCAATGGATAAAGATTTCAACTACGCCGAAGCTTTTAAGAGCCTCGATCTTGAAGCAGTTAAAAAAGACCTGCATGCACTCATGACCGATTCACAGGATTGGTGGCCTGCAGACTTTGGCCATTATGGTGGTTTGTTCATTCGTATGGCATGGCATAGTGCAGGTACATATCGTGTACATGATGGCCGCGGTGGTGCAGGTGCAGGGCAACAACGTTTTGCCCCGCTTAATAGCTGGCCTGATAATGTAAGCCTTGATAAAGCCCGCAGGTTGCTATGGCCTATCAAACAGAAATATGGCAACAAAATATCCTGGGCCGACTTGATGATCCTTGCCGGTAACATAGCATTGGAATCAATGGGTTTTAAAACATTTGGTTTTGCCGGCGGGCGCCCTGATGTATGGGAACCGGATGAAGATGTGTATTGGGGCTCAGAAACAACATGGCTGGGTAATGATGATCGTTATGCACGTGGCTCTGAAGGCGTGGAAAAAGAGCATGGCGTTGTATCATCAGATGAAGATCCGGGAAGGAAAATACATTCAGAAAAACTTGAAAATCCCCTGGCCGCAGCACATATGGGTTTGATCTATGTAAACCCTGAAGGACCTGATGGCAATCCTGATCCTATTGCAGCAGCACACGATATTCGGGTAACATTCGGCCGCATGGCAATGAATGATGAAGAAACAGTTGCATTAATTGCGGGTGGCCATAGTTTTGGTAAAACACATGGCGCCTCTTCGTCAGAGCATGTTGGTAAAGAACCGGAAGCTGCAGGCCTGGAATTACAAGGGTTTGGCTGGAATAACAGTTATGGCAGTGGTAAAGGCGCGGACACTATTACCAGCGGGCTGGAAGTTATATGGACAAAAACGCCTACTCAGTGGAGCAACAATTATTTTGAAAACCTGTTTGGGTTTGAATGGGAACTCACCAAAAGTCCGGGCGGTGCGCACCAGTGGGTAGCAAAAGACGCAGACGATATTATTCCGGATCCGTTTGATGCTTCTAAAAAACGTAAGCCAACCATGCTTACAACTGATCTTTCTTTAAGGCTTGATCCTGGTTTCGAAAAAATATCAAGGCATTTTCTTGAAAATCCCGATGCGTTTGCAGATGCATTTGCGCGTGCCTGGTTTAAATTAACGCACCGCGATATGGGCCCGAAGGCACGTTACCTCGGCCCTGATGTGCCACAGGAAGACTTACTTTGGCAAGACCCGGTTCCGGCCGTTGACCATGCATTGATAGATGATAATGATATTGCTTCATTAAAAGCAAAATTGCTACAATCGGGCTTAAGCATATCTGAATTAGTAACAACAGCATGGGCTTCAGCTTCTACTTTCCGCGGAAGCGATAAGCGCGGGGGCGCCAATGGTGCACGTATTCGCCTTGCTCCGCAAAAAGACTGGAAGGTCAATAACCCCGTTCAATTGAAAAAAGTATTGGATACGCTCGAAGGCATTCAGAAAGAATTCAACGCAGCGCAAACAACCGGTAAAAAGGTTTCACTGGCTGATTTAATTGTGCTTGCCGGCAGTGCTGCAATTGAAAGAGCAGCAAAAGATGCAGGCCACGATATCGCTGTTCCTTTTGCAGCGGGCCGCATGGATGCTTTACAGGAACAAACAGATGTGGAATCGATCGGATATCTTGAACCTGCTGCTGATGGTTTCCGCAACTACCGCAAAACCAAATCTCCTGTATCCACCGAAGCGTTACTGATAGATAAGGCACAACTGCTCACACTTACCGCGCCTGAGTTAACTGCATTAGTTGGCGGGCTGCGTGTGTTGGATACGAATTTTGATAGTTCCAAACATGGCGTTTTCACACAACGCCCGGGACAGCTTACCAACGATTTCTTTGTGAACCTGCTTGACATGAACACATCATGGAAAGCTACAGACGATAGCAAAGAATTGTATTTAGGCAGCGACCGAGCTACCGGTCAGCCCAAATGGACCGCAACCCGCGTAGACCTTGTGTTTGGCTCCAACTCTGAGCTGCGTGCTATAGCAGAAGTATATGGTAGCGCAGATGCTCAAGAGAAATTTGTAAATGACTTTGTTGCGGCGTGGGTGAAGGTGATGAATGCAGACAGGTTTGATTTGGCGTGATTGTAATTTTTAATATTGTAAAAGGTTGCCTGTAATACGGCAACCTTTTTTGTTTGGCGAAACGCAATAATTCTATCATACATACAATTGGCTATTCTTCATTAAATACAAGCACCACTTTAGTGCCCGTTGATTCATTATCACCGTTTGCCTTATCAATTATCTGGATAGTTGCATGTCGTTGGCTTAAAACATTATTTAGTTCAAGGCGTGTTTGTGTAAGACTTACTCCTTTCGACTGATGTGCAGAATTGGAGCCGATAAATTTATTTTGCATCGCTATGGCCCTGCCAACACCATCATCATCTATAATACAACTTATAGTACGATCAGTTTTAATAATCTTTACAGTTAATGTACTTGCACCTTCTTTCGGCATAATACCATGCCATATAGCGTTCTCGATAAAAGGTTGAATAATTAATGCAGGCACCATAATGGATTTCAGGTCCAACGTTTTTTCCATATCAAATTCATAATGGAACCTGTTATTAAACCGCATGCTTTCAAGTTGCAGGTATAACCGGCAGGTTTCTATTTCTTCAAATAAGGTAATTTCTTTTTTATCGGAATTCTGCAGAATCACCCTCATTAATTTTGAAAAAGATGAAAGATAGGTTATTGCTTTATCTTCCTCTTTTTGTTGTATCAACAGCTTTATCGAATTCATACAATTGAAAATAAAATGAGGACTCATTTGTGCACGTAAGGCTTTAGCCTCAAGTTGAAGAATTGTTTTTTCTATCCTGTTTTTTTGATATTCAAGGTTTTGCCTTACCTCTGTCCGCAACCTGATGATTATAGTCGCAAGAATAACGGGAGATGCAGAAGCAACCCATAAGATAAATGAAAAACTAAATGATACAGATTTGAATGCAGATTTATGCATGATAAATACAAGCAGTTGCGTGGTTATTCCGATAATGATCGCAAGTGCGATTAAAAAATTTTCTAACGAGATTTTGCTCTTATATATGGCTGTAATAATCGGAAGACCCGATGCAGTTATAACAGGTTTCATAGCTCAAAATTTTTTAATGCGGGATTATTGTTTTGATATTACAAATTTCGACTCAAACATAGGGGCATAACAAATTGGTTAGCGCAATAGAAACAAGTTATTTCTGCATTATCTGCAAATAGGGAAATGCGTGGCAGCACAAATTGCGTTTTTTGCAAAACAGGTCACACTAAAAAAGAAAGAATCAGAATTGATCGCGCTGAAGAGTAAGGCAGTCTTTTAATTCAGCAGCCTTTTTTTATCAAGAATTTTTTGTCTTATGCCTTCAAAAAAGAGTTGCCGCTCTCTTTCGCCAACATTACTTATGAGTGTTGATTTCTTTTGTATCAACCGGAAAGTTTCCAAAACATAATCAACAAATTTTTTATTGGTTGTTGTAATGTAATTGATCACGCTATGATTCAGAAACACAACCCTGGTATCATCAATTTCTGCTACTACTGTGTTGTCTCCAAAAACAAAATCATTAGCATAAAGAGAATATGTTACACTGCTGTTTCGTGAAGGCTCTTTATAAGGGAATTTATATCCGTATTCCGCTTGCTGTTCAAGATGATCAACCAGTTTTTCAAGGCAATTATAGATGGCACGAATATCTTCTGTTGACTGAAATACTTTTGTTTCCCTGTAAAACTCAATTTGCCGGATAGTTGTATTAATGCAATCAAGGTTCCATATTTCAGTGGAAGGAATCGCCAAATACAATTCGTATATTTTTGATGCTTTCTCGTTAAACATATCGATAAAATCGCTGATCAAAAACTGTGTTTTATTAGAATGAAAATAGCGGCTCCAGAAATAGCATTTAAAACAGGAAAGTTCAGGAAAGATAAAATTCAGAAAGACCGGAATGTCTTTGTTCAGATAGTACAAATGCTTCTGTGCTGCGTTGTTTATTGTTGTAAGATGATTGATCATCTCCTGCATATAATTCTCCAGCCTGAATTTTTCATTATCCACAAACGCACCTGAGAAAACAAAGCTTTCTGTTTTAATATTCATAAAGCTGTCGAGCGATATGCTGTAATTGCCGGCAAGTAATTGTACCTCGTCTATTGTTAATGGCTTTTCACCACGTATGCGCCTGTAAGCACTGTCCTGGCTTATATTCAAAAGCGCAGCAATTTCATCTGCGAGTGATAGATGTGAGGGTAATTTTTGTTTTATCTGACGGAAGAAGTTTTCCTGTATGTTATCAGTTTTCATAAATGCAGCATTGGTATTAATTGTTAAGTTAATTATTAATTTCTTTCATTTTATAAAAAACAATATTTAATGATTTATTCTTTTCAGTTTGAAGATCTTCTTTGGATTTGTGGTTGTGTGTTTCATCTCATCAGCTTTTTATAAAACAAATTCATACGCCAGTTAATCAGAAAGCTCCAATTATAAAACGGCTATTGGAATGAATGTTTATTCAACTATAGATTCGTTCTGTATTTACTGAAAAATACTTTATGAAACGGATTTGTAATTTATTCCTCTTTGTAGCCTTGTTATTCGTCCTTAATCATAGGACAAGTGCGCAGACATTTGTACTTGTATATAACATACATGGTAAAAAGATTGGAACAGGTACGCTTGAATTAATTGCTGATACTGTTATTGTAATTGAGAATAAAAAAAAGCAATTACAAAGATTTTTAGTTGTTGATATTTCATTTATCAAAACACAGAGAAGTGTAGGATCATATCTTATATCGGGGTTTGGTATCGGGCTTGTTGGTTCTTCATTCATCGCAAAAGGCGCAGCGTATGTTGGTGTGGAAAATGAAGCGCTTGGCGTAATCATGATTTCAGGTACTGCAGTAGGTACAATTGCAGGTTTTGTTATAGGAATAGCAACCAAAAGACAAAAGTTTATTATCAACGCCGATCCTGAAAGATGGAAAGCACTGGGAGGCTATTGGCCTGGACTACTGGCAAATGATTTATAAACTGATTGAAAAAATAATTTTCAAAGCATTGTCATGCTTATAATAAAAACCAAATAAGATGAAACCCGTTTTTATCATGCTCATTTTTTCCCTGACATTTAACCCAGTGTTGTTATTTGGGCAGGATAGTATTGCGCATTCTATAAAGCTTGTGAGGATATGGGTATATGATGATAATAATTCAGCGGTAAAAGGTGTGTTGATCGGAGCTTCAGACAGTGTGCTTGTTGTATACCAGGGCAGTATCAGTGCATATAAGAAAGAAAGTTCACCGGCTTTAATGAGGATCAATTACAAAAACATTAGATTGATTAAGATTAAAAAAAGCGGAGGAGTATTGAAAGGTGCGTTGATTGGCGGCGTCATTGGTTTTACGCCGGCATTTTTTGGAGAAGGCGGTGCTTATGCAGCGATTATTACTTTGCCGGCCGGACTTATCACCGGCGCCATTATTGGTGCCACTTCAAAAAGAAAATATGCGATTCACGGAGATGCAAAAGCATTCGGGAAATTCAGGCATAAATGGATAAAAGAATAAATTATTTTTCATTAAATACAAGCTTCCTGAACGATTAAGAAATGACGGCACTATAATTGAAATAATTTATTTCTGCTTTAAGTGCTTCAGCAATACCTTCTGCACCTTTGGTTCCATGATGAACCTTCAAGTGTTGGCGCAACTATGGACAAACTTTTCGGCAGTCCTTTTTTATAATGAACCATTGCTGAATAATAATAATCAACAAAGATCATCTTGCTTTTATCAGCGTATTTTTAGCACCTTATTCAATAGAATTATCGAATCTACAGGATTGATCTGGTACCAGGTTTACTGATAATATAGCATAGATTCTTGCTACGCCACATTAACAGCTTTTCATTATAGGAATTGTTTGCAGCAACAACAGTTAAATATCTACAAATGATGCGCAACATCTTTAATGACACAATTAGCATCTCACATTTTATAACCGGCAGCAAAAGCATTTCATACATCAATTATAAAATGTAGCAGCATAACTGTAAAGTATGCCTTGACTATTGAATAGCTGCAGATGTATTTTAGTAAACAAAAAATTCACTTCAAAAATTTTATTTATGAAAACGATCCTCTGCTTATTGACCAGTTATGTTTTATTTATAAACTGCTCAAACGCACAATCCATCGGTATTACCGCAGGCCCTGCTTTTTCTTTCTATGAAATAAGCGTAGATAATATTTCTATCACCTCAGACATCAAAACCGGTTTTAGCGGCGGCCTGGTTTCCCATATACCGATCTCAAAATATTTAAGTCTCAGGCCTGAACTGAAGTATGTTCAGAAGGGCGGTAAACTAAGTGAAGAAGGTTCTACCGACAAGCTAACACTGAATTACCTAGAACTGCCTTTGAATTTTGTTTTCAATACTATTACTTCAAAAGGTATGTTCTTTGTAGGTGTAGGCCCTTCAGTTAATATAGGTATTGCAGGCAAAGAAAAATGGAATTACGATGATGGTGAAACAGGCGAGGAAAAGGTAAACTTTGGAAGCAATCCTGATGATGATTTTAAAGCATTTGAGCTTGGCATAAATGCACTTACCGGCTATCAGTTCAAAAGCGGATTTTTTGTTTCGGCCAACTATAATGCAGGCTTAAGTAATGTTGCAAATAACTTTGATTACGACAGCCAGTACCATAACTGGTATTTTGGAATAAACATTGGTTTTATGTTTAAAAACAAACCAAAACCAGCGGCTCCTGCAGCAACCAATTAATTCTTGTTAAGCATTTTAATATATACCGCTGACTTTGATTTTAGAAATTATTTCCTAAACCCTTTTTATTACAATAATTTAACCCCGGCGAAATCAAAAAGCATTCTTACATGTAGCTGCATGATAATCGTAATCATGCTTACAAGTTATTGAATCCAACATTTTGTGTCAACAACATTCATCGTTATTTAATGCGAGGCACAGCCTGTATATAAATATTATTTGATTGATTATTTAATTAGAAAGTTCGCTGTTATTAAAACGTTTCAATTCAGACTCTGTATCATCACTAAACAGAAGCTTAACGCACACATATTTGGTAGTAAGTGGTGCATTGATATAAATATCATTTTGCATTTCAGGTATCCCGCCTTTAGTCCAGGGTTGCATGGGAAATATTTCAGTCAAAGATTGATTATCTGTTGAATACCTGATCTCTTTAATTACATCTCTGTATGAGAGAAGCGCAATAAAATAAACCAACAGCTTGTTATCATATTTTTGAAAACTTATCCAATTCATCTGCGCAAGTATTTTTTTTACTTCAAGCAAACGTTCTTTTTTAGTATCAAACACAAAATTGAAAGGACCCTGCTCCTCTCCTTTCGCATCTGTGTATTTTATACTAACAGCGTATTGACCATTTTTTAATTGACCAAGAAATATATTCGGATCAGGTATTTCTCTTCCGGAATTTTGATAACCTGTAAGCCCTGTAGCGTGATAGTTACTATCGGTATTAAACCTGTAAAAAATTTTTGTTGGTTGCTCAGCAATATTTGCATACATATGCCATCCATCATTTGCCAGCATATAAATTATAGCTACCTGGTTTTTTAACGCGGCCGTTGCATAGTCAGCTTGTTTCAATCTTGTCACCGCATCTTTTACCTGTTGTTCTGCTACTGTTTTATCAAGATAATATTTCTGGTTATTGCCAAGCGAATCAAGATGCATAAATTGTACAAGATATGTTCTTTCAGATGCCTTTTCATTTAATGATCTTTCACCCAATTTATCCTGTGAATATTCAACACTTAGCTGGTAAAATGCCGGTGCAAAATCGGGATCTTTTTTTGTTAGCTGAAGCAATTCAGAAATAGATTCATCCCTGTCCATAAGCAATGCATTCGCAAACGCTACAACAATAGAATTTGGGTTGAATGAAAGCAGGCTTTTATATTCCTGTCGCGTCGCATTTATGCCTTCCTGCGATTTAAGCATCGATTGATAACTTAAATGAGGATCAATAAAAGGCAGATTGAATTTAAGATACTGCTTATAATATTTTTGTGCACTTGCAAAATCTCCGCTTAATTCCGATACCCGAGCATTGTGATAATAATCTTTCGGCGCGAGTGTATTAGAAATAATGCCCTTTGTATTGAATTTCCAAATACCAAATAAAACAGCAAGAATAACAATGATGGCAGCAGGAAAAAGCCATTTCCTTTTAAGTGCAAAAAAACTTTTCCCAAGGTTAATTGATTTGATCAGCTTATCAATATCATACTTCCAGCGTGAATCTGTAATTTCTATTGCCTGCCATTTACACATATCCTGTATATCTGCAGGCAATTCACTGGCTAAAGGCATCCTTGTTTCTTCAAGCAATACAGGAATTATTTTTATCTTTTTTTTGATAGCAAGGCTTATTTCTTTTCTAACAAAATCATCAGGATTATCTATGCGGCGGTTACCTGAACTGTCTTTACAATTCAACCAGGTATTACCTATTAAAACCAAGAAATAATTACACATATCCAATGCCTGCGTAATCACTTGTGTGTAGTCAGTTCCGGTATTTATTTTAGTTACGTCAATGAAAATATTATTTTCTCCAAATTCAGCAGAGAGTGCATCAGATATTCTTCCTGCATATCCACTTGTATCTTCACGCCTGTAATTAATAAATATTTTAGAAGTGGTTTTCATTCTTGTTCAAAACAAAACGGTTTGTAGCAGCCTTTGATTGCAATTGGGATTGTTGTTAAATACAGGATGCTTTTCAAAGATAAATCATCAGTATAGGTTACATAGAAGAAAAGATGTGCTGCTTCAACTTATGGCACTAAAAAATAAACAATATTGCGGTAAGATTTTCCATGTTGGTTGTCGAATAACATCTATAAATAAAAAACAATAACTACTATTAATATAGTACTTAAAATTAGCTGACTTTATTTTTAAGTTGGTATGCTTTATTTTAATCTTATGCCAGGCAAAATTCTTAATAGCAAAGCAAATTATGCTTTGTCAAAATCGCATATAAAAAAGATATTCTTATGTAGTATAAGTAAACCCTGCCAGGGTTTACCGTGCGTTTGTATGTTGATATTGTTCTAACTCTTCGGCTTCACTTCATCAACTATCAAAGTTTTAAGTCCGCCCCTGTCAGAATAAGTACCGGTTGCTGTTATTTGTTCACCGGCATGTTTTTGCGCTTCTGCATAAGCATCTTTTTTGTCATGGTTTTCAACAATAAGATACACTTTGCCGTCGCTTGTAAGAATGCCCATAGGGGAACCGCCTTTAATGCATGCCGCAGCACAGGATTTATGCGCTTCACCGCTGGCGCCGGAAGAAGAATAACAAGCCATATCCAGTACTTCACCACTAACAGTCATAGTTGCTTTTGTTTGGCTGAATGAAGTAAGTGACATAGCACAAAAAGCGATCGCAAGCATGGAAAATTTTGTTGCAAGAGAAGTTTTTTTCATATTAAACAATTTGTTTGGGAGAATTATAAACAGATAAATGTAAGACTTTTTAAACAATTCATTTACCTACAATTTACTCTTGTTTGACAGACGATTTAAGTTAATAATTATGAAAAAAAAATTTGCTCAAATATTATTTGGATTGATACGGGGCCATCACAACATATTGTAACACTGATACGATAATCATAAGCGCATGCCCGGGATTGCTGGCTGTTTTATATTATTTGAAGTGCGGCATTGCACCCATTTTTGGTAAAATGATGCCTTTGATTTCTCCTGCTTTGGTATAACTTCGGATAAGTACAAGAGAGTTCAATTGCTTAACTAATAATCATTCACACGTATGAAACATCAATTAAGCGAAGATCAAATTCAAAGCTACCGGACCAATGGATTTATTGTTATAGAAAATTTTTTGTCACCTGAAGAATTAGAACATTGGCGCAAGGCTGTTGCTGTTGCTGTGGAAGAAAGAGCAGGAATAAAAATTCCGGGTAAGGATATAAAGACCGGTGAAGCAGACGGAATTAATGAAGACTCCGATTATTTCGCGAAAGTATTTGACCAGCTATTAAATCTCTGGCAAACCAATGAAACGGTTAAAGAGATGATGACTGATGAGCGGATCGGTAAAATGGCAGCACAATTATCCGGCGCTGATGGAATAAGGATATGGCATGACCAGGCATTGATCAAACGCCCGTGGGCCAATCCTACTGCATGGCACCTTGATACTCCTTTTTGGTCATTCTCCGATCGCCGTGCAATCTCGATATGGGTTGCTTTGGATGATGCTACATTGGAAAATGGATGTTTGTTTTTTATTCCCGGCTCACATCATATAACAGGCTTTGATAAAATAACTATCGGGAGAAACATGGATGGCATATTTGATAAATACCCGCAATTAAAGAGTTTAAAATCTGTTGCAGCACCTATGAAGGCAGGCAGTTGTTCTTTTCACAACGGCCTTACTGTGCACGGAGCCAATGCAAATATGACCAATGGCTTTCGCCGCGCTATGACCTGCGCTTATATGCCGGATGGTAATGTGTTTAATGGTGAGCCGAATATCTTAGCTGATGCTTATGTACATAGTTTGCAAATTGGAGATCTGTTGAATAATGATGAACAAAATCCGTTGATCTATCATATATCAACCCCTGTCAATGCATGAAAATAAAAATGCTTTTGTTGGAATTGATGAAGAGCTTGCCTATGTTAATAGTTATTTCTGTTTGTTCCAAAACACTACAAAATTGGGAAACCTGTCAACGTTTCTGCCTATCAATTTTGTCATTTCGCTTACATTATAAATAAACGAGCCGATCACAATATCATCATCACCATCTTTATCCAGGTCTGCCACTTCCATAGTAAGCCATTTTCCATTGGCAGCATCAGGAGAACTGAATGCGGAGAAATTCATATTACCATCATTTTTAAGCAACAAAAATCCATCTTCGGTTTTATTGAGGTCATTTGAAAAAGAGATAGCTGCGATATCAAGGTCACCATCAAGATCAAAATCCTTTGCAACAGCTTTTTGCGCTCCGTAAGATGGATAGAAAAATGATTCTTTGAAATTGTTTTGTCCATCATTCATTAGTATCCTTATACCATGATAATACTTTTTTATTGGAGACAAATCCCAGTTGTCGCCATTGGTGAGCAGGATATCAGGGTGCCCATCTTTATTAAAGTCGTCAAGTTCAAAATAACTGGTTCCATATAAGCTGGGAAATTGTTGTAAAATTTTCTGTTCAAATTGCCCGTTTCCCTTATTCAGAAATAAAACAAGTTCCTCACGCGCCTGTGTCATCAACGCTACCACGTCAGGCAATCCATCTTTATTCATATCAACTATTTCGGCTCTTCGCGCTCCCGGTTGTTCCAGTAATACATGCTCTTTGCGCTGATCGTACGACTCAAACCAGCTTAACCTCCCGGTATAATTACCAAATAAGCAAATAAGCGCATCGTTTTTTTTATCTCCATTCAGGTCGCCACTTACAACACTTACGGGCCGTGCTAAAGTATCAAACCTTATAGATGTTGCGGCAGAGCTTTGAGAAGGATCGAAACTGAAGAAATTACCGGTTTTCTGTTGTGTAGGTGCTATGCTGCCTACACAAAGCAGTTTGGGAGGATCGTTTGAAAAATCAACATCCACAGGCGGCGATGGCATAAACCAATTAGAAGCTAATGAAAGATCTTTGTTGAAAATATACAGTTCTTTCTTACCATCACCCACATAAAGTTTTCCGTGGCTGCTATCATACTGCAGTAAACTGGTGTTAGGCAACCGGGTATCTTCAATATAGATGGGTTGGGCCTGGAACTGTTGCAGGCCTGATTGAATGGGAGGAACCGGTTGCTGCGGCAGTGGTTCGCTGGGCGCCTGTTTGGTATAGTAATCTACGATTTGCTGCCAGTCAGTTTGCGTAATAAGTGGTTGTTCAGGATAAACATTAAGCGAACGCACAAGGCGGGCCTCTGTTGTATCCATTCCTTCAAAAGGATCCTGGCCTGGCTTTCTTAGGCCTAGACGCATGGCCATGTTAGGCAACACTCCGTCTTGCCACGTTTTTTTATCTAAGAACTTCGGCTCCGGAAATAAATGGCACGAGGCGCAATACTGCTTTGCAAGCTTCTCTCCTTGTGCAATAACCGCTGTATTATTATTATTCGGGCTAAACTTACTTATTATAAACCAGGCAACCAATGCCAGCACCACTATCAACAAACTTATTATCCATATCCTAAATTTTTTCATAAGCGTCTCAAAAGTAGGTAGTTTAAGAAATGCATATTTCACATAATTTACACTTGCTGTAAATGTGTATTAGCTTATAGAATATCGTCGCCTTTGCATTGCTCATAAAATTTAAACATGAAAGAATATATAAAAAAAGAAATTGCTTTTGAACGTGTATTGTTTTTCAGCGATGCTATTGTGGCTATCGCTATTACATTGCTGGCACTGGACCTGAAACTTGATGTTTCTGAAGAACATCATCTTACATTTAAAGATTTGCTTTTGCCATGGCAAAATTACCTGGCTTTCATCTTATCCTTTATTAATATTGCTGGTTTCTGGCGTACCCATCATGATTTTTTCATCTTCATAAAAAAGATGAATGAAAGAATGTTGTTCTTTAATACCTGCTGGTTGTTCTTTATCGTTACGCTGCCTTTTTCAACTTCAGTTCTAAGCTCTCATTTCGGAGATTCTCCTGCAGTTTTTTTGTATAGCTTAAACGTTTTACTGTTATCTGTTTTTCAAAATAACCTTTGGGATTATGCCAATGTAAAAGGCTTTACGAATGAAGGCGAGCAGCATAACAATGAAGAAATGTACAGAAGGCTTCGTCAAATGCTTAACCTTGATATGCTTAATGGATTAATAGCATTGATCGTATCTTTTTTCTTTCCCAAAACTGCTTTCTTCCTGTTGTTTTTTAAACTACCGCTATTTGTTTTTGCCACATTTATAATTGCAAGGCAACGTAGAAAAGAATTAACTACAAACAAAAATCAGAAGCAATAAATTCTGTTTAATGTTGTTGAGTTAAGAAAAGTATTATTTCAAACTTAAATAATTGAAGAGGGCAAAACGGACAGACGTTTACAAAGCGTCAGCCCGATATTAGTCAAATGAATGTAGGCGCTAACATTACATCCTATTTCATCAGCATCAATTTTATAAATCCTAAGAAATATTTTGTATGCCTGTTGGCTATTAGTAGATTCGTCATTAAACCAAACTATATGCTTAAGCAAATTTTTCCCGCCGCCATTATTATTTTATTACTGAGTGCCTGTAGCGAAGAGAAGAAACCTACGGCTCACATGCCTAAACAATATACCATTGAACAATTATACAATAACCAGTCAATAGGCGCCGCAGGTTTTAGTACTGATGAAACCAAAGTGCTGGTAAATAATAACCGCACAGGCATTTTTAATGTATATGAATTAAACATTGCTGATACATCTATGACGCCACTTACAACATCAGCCAAAGAATCTTTTTTTGCAGTTGATTATTTGCCCGGCTCAGAAAATTTTATTTATTCATCTGACCAGGGTGGCAATGAGAATAACCATCTTTACATGAAAAAGAAAACAGATACTGCTGTAAAAGATGTAACACCATGGCAGGGCAGTGCTAATAATTTTTTTGGATGGAGTGATGATAAAAAATCAATGTATATAACAAGTAACAAACGTAATCCAAAAGTATTTGACCTCTGGAAAATAGACACTGCTTCATGGAATGCATCATTACTTTATCAAAACGACTCTGCGTATGACATTGCCGGCATAAGCAAAAGTGAAAGATATATTGGCCTGAACAAGAATATAACTACAGATAAGAATGAGTTGTATTTGCTTGACAAGACAACGAATGCATTAAAGCGGCTAAGCAACGACAATGAAGCAAACTGGGGTTTGCAGGCAATTGAAAAAAATGACAGCCTGTTGTATTATACTACTAATGATGGCAGTGAATACAGCTACCTTGTTCAGTACAATATTAACAGTGGCAAAGCTGATAAAATATATGAAGACAAATGGGATGTGGCAGGCATGAGTTTAAGTGAGCATGAAAAATACTACACCGTTTTTATAAATGATGATGGCAAAAACAAAATACTGCTCTTTGATCATGCAACAAATAAAGAAGTCGCTTTTCCTGAAATAATAGATGGCGATGTTCAAGGCGTTATTATTTCACCATCAGAAAAAAAATTATTGCTTTCTGTGGGCAGCAGTACAAGCCCTAATAACCTGTATGTATATAATCTTGAGAGCAAACAATTAAAGCAACTTACTTCAACGCTAAATAAAGCTATTGATGAGAATGATCTCGTTAAAGCTGAGGTGGTTCGTTTTAAATCATTTGATGGTAAAGAAATCCCTGCAATTTTTTACAAGCCATTGCAGGCAAGTAAAGACAATAAAGCAGGTGCATTGATATGGGTGCATGGCGGTCCCGGTGGCCAAAGCCGTATTGGTTTTAGCAACTCTATTCAATACCTCGTTAATCATGGTTATGCAGTGCTAGCGGTAAATAATCGCGGCAGCAGTGGCTATGGAAAAACTTTTTATAAAATGGATAATAAAGACCATGGCAATGGAGATCTTAAAGATTGTGTATGGGGTAAAAAATGGCTGGCAGAACAGGATTATATTGACAGTAATGCCATTGGTATTTATGGCGGCAGTTATGGCGGTTGCATGGTGTTGAATGCGCTTTGTTCTTATCCAAATGAATTTAAAGCCGGTGTTGACCTTTTTGGCGTAGCGAACTGGTTACGCACTTTACGCAGCATACCGCCTTACTGGGAGTCTTTCCGCAAGGCTTTATATCAGGAAATGGGTGATCCCAATACAGCAGACAGTGTTCATTTAAAAGAAGCATCACCATTATACAATTATCAAAAGATAACAAAGCCATTGATCGTTTTCCAGGGCGCAAACGATGTGAGAGTATTGCCTGTTGAAAGCGATGAAATAGTTGCAGGTGTAAAGAAAAATGGTGTTCCTGTTGAGTACGTTCAATTTCCTGATGAAGGACATGGGTTTGTTAAGAAAGAAAATCAAATAGCTACATCAAAGAAGTCGCTGGAGTTTCTTGATAAATACCTGAAGCCAAAACAAATTGAAAATAATCTTAAGCAATAACCAGGTTGATGAATGTTTTAATTGTATTCAGCCATCCCGGCATTAAGTCTTATACATTCCAGGTTTTACAACAATTGAAAGCAGAGTTTACTTTGCGGAAATGGGAAATTGAAATTTCAGATCTATATGCAATGAATTTTCAGACTGATATAAGCGAACAGGAATATGAAAGAGAGAGCTTATATAAAATAGAATTACCAATTGCTGCAGATGTATTGCTTGAACATGAGAAAATAGAAAAAGCAGATTGCATCATCTTTCTCTACCCGGTATGGTGGAGTGATTGCCCTGCTAAACTGAAAGGCTGGTTCGACAGGGTTTATACTGTTGGTTATGCATATAAACACAATGAAAGCATACATAAAATGAAGCCGGTTAAATATGGGGTTGCGCTTTGTACGGCTGGTTATTCAAATGAAATTTTAATTGAAATGGGCATAGCTCAAAGCATGCAAACAATTATGCTAAATGACAGGCTTGGAAACCGGTTTGAAAATAAAGATATGCTCATACTTGGCGGAACATTAGATATGGAAAGAGTAAAAAATTTGCATACACAACAAATTAAAACAATCGTAAAAAACATAGAACATTATTGTGCTTAATATATCTTTTAACGCATACATTTTATCATTGTAAATTTCGCTCCTATCATAATCATCATCTGTATGCTTGCCGGTGCTTAAGCATAAAACAATTTTTTGCTCTAACATAAACCTCTGTTATCTTCCGACCCAAATATTCTATTATGTTTATTATGAGAAAAACAATTTTTATTTTACTTTTTGGTATTAGCTTTTTTAGTTTAAAAACTTCTGCACAAAACATTAAACCTACTGACAGTATCCCGGCATTTTCTATTGCTGACAGCACAACTTTTACAGGCAAATACAAGTATGAAAATCTTCCCTTTGAGTATATGGAGATAAGTGTAAAAGATGGTAAACTTTTTTATTCAGGTGGTGAGTATAACGGTTCATTGAATAACATAAAAGATAAAAAAGATGCGTTTGACGCCACCGGAATTGCGGTGTTCACTTTTAAAAGGAATGATGACAACGATGTTACCGAACTGCAAATTGACTACCAGGGTCAAATTTTTTCAGGTACAAAAGAAGAAACGAAACAATAATAGCAATTTAGTTACAGTTAGTTTTTATGGGGCAAGCATGCAGCAAACAAATAAACGCGGCATACTTGCCCCATTCATTTAAGGATAACAAAGATTTAATTAACAGGCTTTAATCGTGAAAAATAATGGATTGGTCGCACAAATAGATTGCAGGAAATAACTATCAATAAATTAGCAGTACATTTTTTGCTACCATTAAAAAAATACATTTTATGAAGAAGCTCATTTTATTATTAGCGATCTTTTTATCCCTGCAGGCAACAAAATCATTCGCGCAAAACAGCGACCGCATGCAACAGATGCAGCAACAATGGCGTAGCTTTTTAAAAGATTCTGTGCAGCTATCTGATGCACTGGCTGATTCCGTAATGTCGATACGCCAGCAATACCAGCCGCAAATGCGTGAAATATTTATGGATCAATCTGCGAGCACGCAGGACAAGCAAACGAAGATGCAAAGCCTGAGATCGGATATGGATGTACGTTATAAATCTGCCGGCATAACGGATGATCAAATTGCAGCAATTCACAAACACGAAGACTGGATGCGTCAACAAATGATGAACCGAAGAAACGGAGGACAATAATTACAATACTGCAATTACAAGGGCCGTTTTATAGCGGCCTTTTTTATTCGTTATCGTCATTATCTTTTTGCTTGCCTTGTTTTACAAATGCCGCACGTTTTGGAGCAGGCACAACTGCATCAACACCTTTTACTGCTTTCCAGATCACTTCTGAAAATTCCCGATCGGGTATGCGGTCTTCTTTTGTAAAATCAAATGTTTCGCTTTTGCGTTGCCAGTTATTTTCTGCAACATTTTTTTGATTGATGTCAACCTGTAAAGGCTTTACATTATATGGTGTATTATCAGGTGTTGATTGAAAACAACGCCACATAGATGTTGCTGCGGCATCATATTGGCTCATCGGTGGAATGCTTAATATCAATTCTATAGTACGCAACACAGATGTAGTTGAATACATGGTATGATCAATATAATGACGCTTTACTAAACCACCGGCAATATATGCTGTGCTGCGATGTGCATCAACATGATCAGGGCCATTCTGCGCATCATCTTCCAAAATAAAAACAACACTTTCATCCCACACTTTGCTTTTGCTTAAATAATCAACGAACATTCCAACAGCAAGATCATTATCCGCAACCTGTGCAAATGGAGATGGTTTGCCTTTTGATAAACCTGAAGTATGATCGTTTCCAAAACGCAATGTATTCAAATGTGGCAACGCATTAATGGCAACAAGTGAATCAAAATCTCTTTTCCATTGGCCGAAGCGAACTGTATCTCTCACACTCAGATCCCAGCCTGTATAATAAGGGCAAAGATGATCTTTCAACACAGCAATGTTAGGTTTATAATCATCAGCAAATTCACCATAAGTTCTGTAACTAACTTCTGCCCTCGCCGCATGATCCCATATGAAGCCGCCCTTGTTATTTGCAATTTCACGTGTGCCTTCTCCATCATATTCACCACCCCGGCCACCATAACTTGTAGGCCACGTTTTCTCGAGATAATCATCTGCATAACCACCCATGCTCCAGTTGTGCCCATCGGCACTTACTTCCGCATTCACATAAAAATTATCCAGTAAAATAAATTCTCTTGAAAGCGCATGTTCATTCGGCGTTATCTTTTCTCCAAATAAACATATAGCTGTATCACCGTTACCTTCAGGCATATCGCCCAGCACCTGGTCGTATGTTCTGTTTTCTTTAATGATGTAGAATACATATTTTATCGGCGAACTTTCACCAATCTTTTGCGGGACAGGATTCTTGTTTTCACCTGCTGATTCAAGCTCTTTATTTTTATTATATGGTGTGTTCTTGTAAACCTGTTGTGAATAAACACTTAACTGTTGTGGTGTTGGCGTGTTGATGATACTTAATGTGCCTTTAAACAAACCACCGATATAATATTTATCATTATCTCCTTTTTGATAACCATACGTTGAATGGGTATGAAAAGGATCGAACATAGGATTGGCTTTTGATGTGAAGCCTTTACCATTGGCAACATAAATTTTATTGTTGATGACACGCACACAGGTTGGATACCATCCAACAGGAATAAAACCTTTTGACGTGCTGCTGCCAGGTTTGCTTACATCAAACACGGCAAGACAATTATTGTCTGCGTTTGCCATGTACAATGTTTGTTCGTCGGCGCTTAATGCAACACTGTTGGTAGTAGACCCGGGAACTGAATTAGGATATAAGGCAGCATTCAATGTTTCCAATACTTTGCGTTGCTGAATATTGATTACAGAAACACTGTTATCGTTTGCATTGGCAACAAATAAATACTTACCATTTTTAGTTAAGCAGATATCGTTTGGATTATCGCCAACAGCAATACTGTCTGTAAATTTTCTTGTTGTTGTGTTGAATATTTTTATCTTATCGCCACCCCAAACAGAAATGTATAATTCTTTCTTATCAGGAGATAAAATACAGGTGTATGCTTCATTATACAACGTATCTTTCTGAAGCACTGTTTTTGTTTTCAGATCAACAATATACAGGCTATTGTTTTCTTTCGTAACAACATAAAGCAATTGTTTTTTATTATCAATATCAAAACCGGTTGGCGAAACTTTTACAGGCCATGGTTTATCAAGATAAATGCTGTCTTTTAATTGCAGTTTGTTATTAATAATCACATACTTTAAAATACGGTTGTCATTTCCGCCTGAAGCGTATAAATATTTTTCATCGGCGCTGAACTTCAATCCCATCCAAGATTTCGCGATGATCGTACTGTCTAAAATTTTATCATGCACTGCATCAATAAGCTGAATGCTTTGTGTACTTTGTCCATTGTTGGTAACAGCGATAAATTTCTTTGAAGATGATACCGCAATGTTCAAAGGCAGATCACCTAAAGGAAGAGTTTTGCCAACCGGTGTGAGAAACCATCCGTTTGGAAGCTTTATTTGCTCAGGCAAATTATTTGATTGTGATAAACATTTTAAAGAACAACAAACGAGCAGGAATACAATAAATGGATAAAGTGATTTCATGCTATAAAAATAATAAGTATTAAACTTAACCGGTTAACATAACAGTCATTTAATCTGTAAACATCTCTCCTGCTATCGTTATTCTTAGCCAATACATTTATATAGAGATGTTCTAAGATGCCTGCTATCGCGCTACAAATTCAATATATCATCAATTCCTGCATTGATTTTTTCAATTCATTACAACCACGGTTTTGCATCAGCGCTTTATTGAAAAAATTTGTGGTACAAAACCTATAAAAATATTTACACAATGAAAAAGTCAATTTTATTATTTGCATTTGTGGCAGTGGCTGCAATGGCATGTTCAAAATCATCATCAAAGCCGGGCGGCAGTGATGGGCCTAAAACAGATGTTCCCGCAGAGTTAACCGGCAACTGGATGTATGGCGATTTTTCTATGACTGAATACTGGAGCCAGGATCCAGCAGACTATCTTGGAAACGCGCTTGAGTTTGTATTTGCTTTTACATTTAACAGCGATGGGACATACACGCAATACTTTACCTCAAGCAGTGTTTTAAATGGCGTTACCAGTTATCAGCAATCTGTTTCGCAGGGAACCATGGAAGTAAATGCTGTTACAAAAACAATTATCACACATCCTAAAAAAGCACATTACAAAAAAACAGATAATGGCCATGTTACAGAAGAAAGAGACCTTAATAAAAATGAATTAAGTGGCGGCACTTTTTATTATACAACAGGCATTGAGCCAAGTGGCACGAGTGCATTGTATTTAACACTTGAAGGCACGACCGATCCATTAACATTCCTGAAAAAAGATTAAACGTTGTAATAAAAGTTAGAGGCGTATTAGCTAGTGATATTCTATCATGCCATGCATGCACAGTACTTCTTACTGCATGTGTGGCATGTATGTTTTAAAAGGAAATGATTTTCTTTACCGTTTGCCGGGATTCTTTTTTACTTTACATATATGGACCAGAATAAGAAATTTTTGGAGAAGGTATGACAATAATTCAATCATAAAAAACAAAAAGATGGATATTAACGGACTGATAAAAGGCATGCACCACATAACTGCTACCGTAAATGATGCACAGGAAGATTATGATTTTTATACCAAAGTTTTGGGATTGAGACTGGTAAAAGAAACTGTGAACTTCGATAACGAAAAAGTATACCATTTCTACTACGCCAATAAGGTTGGAACTCCCTCTACTGTTTTCACAACATTTCCTTACAAAGGCCAGGGCGTAAGGGATGGGATCATTGGCGCCGGGCAGGCTACACATACTGCTTTTTCAGTGCCTGCCGGCAGCTTTGACTTTTGGAAAAACAGGTTAAATAAATCTGGCATTTCCTATACAGAAAGCAGGGTGTTTGGACTACCGGTTGTAGATCTTAAAGATCCTGCCGGCCTTAACATTAAAATTATTGAGTCGGTTAATGATATGCGTGAACCTGTTTGGCTATATGACGACATTACCGACAGCGAAGCAATAAGAGGCATGCACCATGCTATTTTGTTGGTACATGATAAAACAGAGATTATTGCTTTCCTTGAAGCCTTTGGTTATGCGGTGAAAAAAGAAGAAGGTACTATGACCTTACTGGAAGCAGGTGAAGGCGGGCCGGGCAATACATTAATTGTACAGTATGATCCTGATGCAACACGAGGAATAAATGGGTTAGGAACTGTTCATCATGTGGCGCACAGAGTTAATAGTATTGATGATACTATTGCGATTAAAGCATATATAGAAAACCAATGGGGTTTAAGCGTGACAGAGGTGCTCGACCGCAAGTACTTTAAATCAATATACTTCCGTATTCCAGGGGGGATATTGTTTGAGGTAGCCACTACGTACCCCGGCTTTACTGTTGATGAAAACGTAGAAGACCTGGGTAAAGCTTTGAAATTGCCTGACTGGCAGGAACCTAAACGGGCAAGAATAGAGGCTAATTTATTAAAATACAAAAGGTAAAATGATGGTTTGTTAATCATTAACAACGGCTTGTATTCTTAACCCAACGGTATCATTAAACGAAGCAAATAATATTTATGTTTTCAAGTACAACACATAATCCGGTACGAATAGAGTTATTATGTATGTAGGTAAGTTTGCTGAAATCTCCGTTCACTTCCTCACCTCACCAATACCAAACTGGTTACCTGCTTTTATAGGTCACCACCATCAAAATCTATTTCTACCATTTTCTCACTTTCGCAAGGGGACACCCTTGCTCTGGCAATGATGCGCACCATAACGCTCATTTGGGATTTGCACCCTATAAATAATAAACATGCCTGACGCACAAAAAGAAGGCTGGCAATTGCCAGCCTTCTTGCTATATATCAATGCTATCTTGTCTTTATTAATCTTACCGTTTTTCTTCCGGTTTCCTTACTTATTAATGATATAAAGTACATGGCCTGCGGTTTGTTTGACAGGTCTAATTCAACCTGGTTTGTACCCTGGATGCTTACGCCCTCCCTGAGCATGATTACTTTACCATACATATCTATTACTTCAACAGTATACTTATCTTTTGTATGTGCCGTAAAGTATAGCCGCGCTCTTCCGTTGGTAGGATTTGGTGATACGCTCAGGTCTGTTTCAATTGTAGTAGCGGTTGCAAACTTTGCATCTGTTGCCAGGGTACTAACTACTGCTACAGACAAGGAAGCGGCAGCTGAAGTGCCACAATCGTTACGTGTGGCGACTTTTATTACGCCAGCAGTAGAACGCCACTTTACGTTGAGCGTTGGTGTTCCCTGTCCTCCATTAATAACCACACCTGTTGGCACTGTCCATTGATAAGTAACCGTTAGATCAGGCTTAATAACAGTATATATAACACTCTGTTGCTTCGTAACAGAGGTAGGCCCACTTATACCGATCGGTTTCACAACAGACCGTACAGCCAGGCTTCTTATTGTGCTTAACCCGCAATTGTTTTGCGCACGCACTTTTACACTGCCTGTACTGAAAGTAGCAGGGAAACTTAACAAAGCACTCGTTCCGTTATTAGCTACAACGGAGCCACCTGTCACCGGTGTCCAAACATAACTTAATGCACCCGGAACAGCAGATATGCGATAGGTAAAATTGCCGCCTCCGCATAAGTTTGTTACATTATCGATGGTATCAAGAGAAATAAGACCCGGCTGAGGAGGCACCAGGCCTGTTTGTTTCACTATTGCACTTCCCGACATTTTAGAAGTACAGCCGGTAGCGGTACGGGTGGCAACAACAGTGTAGGTCCCTTTAATCTGGTTGCCAAAGCTGATGGGCGAACCTGTACCGTTTACAGGCGCACCTTGGTTAACACCGCTACGCAGCAACTGGTAAGTAGCACTTATTTCGGAGCCGGATAAACCAACCGGCAAACCGGTATTTCCACAATCATTGGTAGTGCCCCCACCTGTTACGTTAAATACAGCCGGCAAAGGATGAATTACTAAAACAGCAACAGTACTTGTTGCAGACGGGCTGCAGGCGCCGTTGACTATAACATCATAATTACCGGAGGCAGTTGTTGTAACGTTGGTTAGTGTTAAAGTGCTGCCGGTAGCGTTGCTGATAGCCTTGCCATTTTTCCGCCACTGATATGTTAATCCTGTACCTTCTGCAACCACGCTAAAGCTTACAGTGGTTTTTGCGCAAACGTCCTGGCTTACCGGGTTTTGTGTGATAGCCGGAGGCTTATTTACTGTAAGTGTTGCAGCCGTTGAAACAGCCGTACCGGCATCATTCGTCCATACAGTACGGTATTTTTTACCATTATCCTGTGTAATTGTGTTAAACGATAGTGTATTGCTTGTGGCTCCAGGTATATTGTTCCAGCTATCACCGTTATCAGCACTCACCTGCCATTGTACGGTGGGCGTTGGTGTGCCTGTTGCCGCAGAACTAAAGCTTGCGGCAGTGCCTGCACACATGCTTGCGTTTGAAGGATTGATGGTTACCTGCGGAATTTCACCCGTTATTTCCGAGCAGGTAACAGATACATTTTCCAATACCGGTGTTATTGCAGCACTTGTTGTAGACAGGTCTGCTTTATATTGTATGTATTGTGATGAACTGTTTACTGCTCCATTGTTGCTTACAATGTTATAAGCAGACCAGGTTTCATCCGGAACGGGCGTATTACCCGTACGTACTGATACCGATAACGTGGTTGTTCCTGAACTTTCACTTGAAGGTGTTTGCGCTGTCCAGGAAATATTGCCCCATTTGCGCTTGCTGCCGGCATTGTACACCCTTGATTCAAAACTGCCTGAAGCAATGTATGGTGTTACATGTATCCAATCCACTTTAATATCAGTTCCATCGGCATTATAATCACTTACAGCAACCCGCATTGGTGTATTAACAGCTATGTTGGTTTCGTTCCTTACGAGGCTGCCGTCAATATAATAATTAAATGTTCCGTTTGCAAGCCATTCAATGCGATACAAATGCGGTGTGCCGAGAAATGCCCCAAGATCAACGTCATTGGACGAACTGCCGCTAAACGTTCTTGTTTTTAATGTAGAAGTGCCGCTGCCCGTGCTGAACATTGCCCATGGGCTTTCTCCATTATAGATACCGCCGCTTCCTATTACGTCTGTTCCGCCCGCAAAACCAATGTGCTGGTAGCTGGCAGCGCCAAATGTGGCAACAAATTCAAGTACTGCGCCCGGGCTAAAAGTTGCACCTTCCGGTTCATTGTTAAAGCGTTGGCCATCTACTGAAAGCACGCCGTCAGATACGGTTGAACTGCCGCCGCCTGTCCATGCAAAATTTGCCCATTCCGTTGCCGAAGGCAGGTTCGTAAATTCAGTTCCTGCAGAGGGTTTCAGTGTTACTTCGCCATCAGTTTTTATAGTGAGGTAAGTATTAGTGAATATGCCGTTATCAAAATCTGCTGCAACAACGTCTGTGAAGCATGCAGGTATCAATGTAGTAAAACTAAGCGGAGCAGCAGGTAAAGCCGGTTCCGTTGCTGTATTGATAGAGCCATCGGATGAACTTACGCGGTAATAATAAACAGTTCCGGGTGTTAAGCCAGTTAATGTTATACTGTGTGAAGTAACGGCATTCGCATCGGCATGCTGGTTATTAAGTGTACCCGCGTTTGTACCATAATTCACTGATGAATTAGCCGGCTCGTTGGTTTGCCAGGTTATGGTTACAGATGTACCATCGGCAGATGGTTGCGCATTTACATTTGTTATTATTGGAGGCGTATTGTCTTCACCTGCATTGCATTCAACATTAATATTACTGAAAACGGGCGTTACTGTATTATTTGAAGTGGACAGGTTAACACGGTATTGCAGGTATTGGGAATTACCGCCAATATTGCCTCCGTTCACAACATCGGTAAAATTTGTCCAGCTTGCGTCGGGAGTTGGCGTATTTCCCTTACGTACCTGCACGGTTAATGATGTACCTGCCGGTGTTGACGCATTCCATGATACAACACCCCAGTTTGCCGGTGAGCCCTGGTCGAATACCTTAGACCCATAAACGCCTGATGGGGCATAAGGAGAAACCCTTAGCCAGTCAACGGAAAGCGAGCCATCATTGCTTAAAACATCGCTGATCTGAACATACATCGCTGATGCTAAAGTTGCATTTATGGTAGCGGCCGGAGTTGAACTGCCATCAACATAGAAAGTAAAATTATTTGCATTCCACTGTATTCTGTATTGATGAAGCGAACCTAACAAATTAGAACCGAGGCTGATGGCAGTACCATCAGAAAACCTTGCATATAAGTTACCATCAGGACTTTGGCCCTGGCCGATTGTGATCCATGGATTACTATCAAAAGCCTGATCATTCGAAAAACCTACATTTTGAAAAGCGCCTAAGTTATATGTTGCTGCAAATTCCAATGAAGCACCCGGACCAAAGGAATTATTTGTATATAAATGTGTTCCGTTAACCGTAACGCTGCCATTCATAACAGTGGTAGCACCGGGATTAAAATTTCCTGATGTCCATTCTGATGGAATAGTAGTTCCCGAAAATTCCTGGTTCAAGGCCGGCTTGAGTATTACTTCACCGTCATTTGCAAGTATTACTAACGTGTTTGCATCTGTAGTACCCAAATCAAAATCAGCAGCAGTTGCACTCTGCACACAAGGTGCGGTAGGCACTGAAAAACTATACGCAACCGGAGAGCCTGCTGCAGAAGCGCTGTTGTTTGCAGCATCAACAGAAGTTACCTCGAAATAATAAGTAACTCCGGCACTTAAACCGGTCAGCGTAATGCTGTGGGCAGTTACCAATGCCGCGTCATCTGAATTTTGTGACAAATCATTCTGCTCCGTACCATAATCAACTTTTGAGCTGGAAGGTTCATCTGTTGTCCATGTGATTGTTGCGGTACCATCGCTGTGTGGAGTGGCATTCACATCTGAAATTACGGGTGCAACGTTATCAACTGCGTAGCTGGCTACATAGTTTCCTGCCGCGGCATTAAAGAAGGCATACTGAACACCTTTTATGGTTTGTGTTTCATAAGCAACCGGGGAACTATTAAACGTTATACCTGTTAATTGACCAACAGAAGATGTTACAGGCAGCATGGCTTTTAAATTATTGGCGCCTGCACCTACAGCAATCATAAAGCTTAGCTGGTTGTTATTCCATACAAGCGATCCGAAAGAAGAGCCGTTTCTACCATCAAGCCATTCAAGCATTTGCTTTGCTGAAACAACCGGTATTTGTTTTGACTGCGCTGAGGCAATGATAGCATCTGAACCGGATGAACTTGCATTATCTGTATGCATGTTGGCACAGAAAACACCGTAATAACCTTCAGGCCCTATGGCTTTGTTAAGCAAGGCGTCTATAAAGCCGGGGAAAACTTCTCCTGATTCGTCAGGCATCTGCGTAGTTAACTGGTAGCAATCAATAAGTGTTCCGTCAAGATCAGCAAAGCGCATCGGCATGCCGGAGCCCGTGAACATACCGGGCCTGTTTTGAACCCATGCCGCCGGCCAGTAATAATAATTCGCGTCAAGACGGATGCCTTTTAAGGCTTCTATTTTTGGCTGGCTTGCCCAATCGCTCCAGGAAATACAATGCGTTCTGTTTGTAACAGGTGCATTTACACCCGGGTAGGCCGCTGTTAATTGTGATAGCTGTGTATTAAGATCATTTTCAAGCGAAGCAGGTGTCCATACCTGGCAATTGGTAGTTAAATGCAGCGCTATCTCAAAACCCTGGGACTGGAATGCCGCAACCTGCGCATCCGAAATAGGTGTATTTGTATAGATATAAGAAGTGCCTCTTATGGCAGTCCAATCAGCAACGGCCTGCGCAGTATTAGATGTGCTTAATGAAATATATTGGTTAAACCGCCCTATAGTTCCACCATTGCCATGATCGTCTCCTGTCATTACAACTGCAGCTTTTAATCCCTTTGGTAAAAACCAGAACCTGGGCAACGGTTTGCGATGCTGGTTCGCTGCCAGTATGAGGTTCGACAATAAATGCTGTTGTTCATCTGCCTGGGGAATGGCGATCTTATCAAAGTCAACCCAGTCAGGATAGAACATATCATCTGACCTGATGGGATCAATTTGATTATCCCGTTTCTGGCCCGCCCATGCAGGATTGCCTTGCCTTGTATATACAACAGAACGTGCAAGATCATAAGTGAAGGCTATCGCCACACCACCGTTAGAACCAACATTGTTCATGGTTACAGCCGGATTGGATGTAGCTGTACCGGCAGCGGAGTATAACATTGCGATGCCTGTAGCTCCATTCAAATTATATAGGTCGGCAGTGCCGTGAAATTGTATGGTTTGATTAACGATGCCGGCACCTGGGCCCGAAGCGTTTACTGAAAGGTATTTATCGGTAAGGCTTCCGCTAACTTTCGTAATTCCCATCAAAGAAGCCAGTTGCGCATCAGGTTTTAAAGCAATAAGTGTTCCGCCTGCATTTACCCAATTGGTCAGCATAGTTACATTGCCCGCAGAAAGCGGCATATCACCAACAATAACCACATCATGATTATTCAATACAGTTTCGTTTACCTGTGAAATATCCATTGCATCAAACTCATTACTTTCCAGCACATTGGGATCCTAAGCTTAGAATTCCACGTGGACAAGTTGTCGCGGCCGCTTCTATAGTGTCACCTAAATACTAGTGACTCCAGCGTAACTGGACTGGCCACAGTTAGGCCGCAAATGTAATCACACTGGCTCACCTTCGGGTGGGCCTTTCTGCGTTCGCGAGTGGACCCGATAAGCTCATGGAGCGGCGTAACCGTCGCACAGGAAGGACAGAGAAAGCGCGGATCTGGGAAGTGACGGACAGAACGGTCAGGACCTGGATTGGGGAGGCGGTTGCCGCCGCTGCTGCTGACGGTGTGACGTTCTCTGTTCCGGTCACACCACATACGTTCCGCCATTCCTATGCGATGCACATGCTGTATGCCGGTATACCGCTGAAAGTTCTGCAAAGCCTGATGGGACATAAGTCCATCAGTTCAACGGAAGTCTACACGAAGGTTTTTGCGCTGGATGTGGCTGCCCGGCACCGGGTGCAGTTTGCGATGCCGGAGTCTGATGCGGTTGCGATGCTGAAACAATTATCCTGAGAATAAATGCCTTGGCCTTTATATGGAAATGTGGAACTGAGTGGATATGCTGTTTTTGTCTGTTAAACAGAGAAGCTGGCTGTTATCCACTGAGAAGCGAACGAAACAGTCGGGAAAATCTCCCATTATCGTAGAGATCCGCATTATTAATCTCAGGAGCCTGTGTAGCGTTTATAGGAAGTAGTGTTCTGTCATGATGCCTGCAAGCGGTAACGAAAACGATTTGAATATGCCTTCAGGAACAATAGAAATCTTCGTGCGGTGTTACGTTGAAGTGGAGCGGATTATGTCAGCAATGGACAGAACAACCTAATGAACACAGAACCATGATGTGGTCTGTCCTTTTACAGCCAGTAGTGCTCGCCGCAGTCGAGCGACAGGGCGAAGCCCTCGGCTGGTTGCCCTCGCCGCTGGGCTGGCGGCCGTCTATGGCCCTGCAAACGCGCCAGAAACGCCGTCGAAGCCGTGTGCGAGACACCGCGGCCGGCCGCCGGCGTTGTGGATACCTCGCGGAAAACTTGGCCCTCACTGACAGATGAGGGGCGGACGTTGACACTTGAGGGGCCGACTCACCCGGCGCGGCGTTGACAGATGAGGGGCAGGCTCGATTTCGGCCGGCGACGTGGAGCTGGCCAGCCTCGCAAATCGGCGAAAACGCCTGATTTTACGCGAGTTTCCCACAGATGATGTGGACAAGCCTGGGGATAAGTGCCCTGCGGTATTGACACTTGAGGGGCGCGACTACTGACAGATGAGGGGCGCGATCCTTGACACTTGAGGGGCAGAGTGCTGACAGATGAGGGGCGCACCTATTGACATTTGAGGGGCTGTCCACAGGCAGAAAATCCAGCATTTGCAAGGGTTTCCGCCCGTTTTTCGGCCACCGCTAACCTGTCTTTTAACCTGCTTTTAAACCAATATTTATAAACCTTGTTTTTAACCAGGGCTGCGCCCTGTGCGCGTGACCGCGCACGCCGAAGGGGGGTGCCCCCCCTTCTCGAACCCTCCCGGTCGAGTGAGCGAGGAAGCACCAGGGAACAGCACTTATATATTCTGCTTACACACGATGCCTGAAAAAACTTCCCTTGGGGTTATCCACTTATCCACGGGGATATTTTTATAATTATTTTTTTTATAGTTTTTAGATCTTCTTTTTTAGAGCGCCTTGTAGGCCTTTATCCATGCTGGTTCTAGAGAAGGTGTTGTGACAAATTGCCCTTTCAGTGTGACAAATCACCCTCAAATGACAGTCCTGTCTGTGACAAATTGCCCTTAACCCTGTGACAAATTGCCCTCAGAAGAAGCTGTTTTTTCACAAAGTTATCCCTGCTTATTGACTCTTTTTTATTTAGTGTGACAATCTAAAAACTTGTCACACTTCACATGGATCTGTCATGGCGGAAACAGCGGTTATCAATCACAAGAAACGTAAAAATAGCCCGCGAATCGTCCAGTCAAACGACCTCACTGAGGCGGCATATAGTCTCTCCCGGGATCAAAAACGTATGCTGTATCTGTTCGTTGACCAGATCAGAAAATCTGATGGCACCCTACAGGAACATGACGGTATCTGCGAGATCCATGTTGCTAAATATGCTGAAATATTCGGATTGACCTCTGCGGAAGCCAGTAAGGATATACGGCAGGCATTGAAGAGTTTCGCGGGGAAGGAAGTGGTTTTTTATCGCCCTGAAGAGGATGCCGGCGATGAAAAAGGCTATGAATCTTTTCCTTGGTTTATCAAACGTGCGCACAGTCCATCCAGAGGGCTTTACAGTGTACATATCAACCCATATCTCATTCCCTTCTTTATCGGGTTACAGAACCGGTTTACGCAGTTTCGGCTTAGTGAAACAAAAGAAATCACCAATCCGTATGCCATGCGTTTATACGAATCCCTGTGTCAGTATCGTAAGCCGGATGGCTCAGGCATCGTCTCTCTGAAAATCGACTGGATCATAGAGCGTTACCAGCTGCCTCAAAGTTACCAGCGTATGCCTGACTTCCGCCGCCGCTTCCTGCAGGTCTGTGTTAATGAGATCAACAGCAGAACTCCAATGCGCCTCTCATACATTGAGAAAAAGAAAGGCCGCCAGACGACTCATATCGTATTTTCCTTCCGCGATATCACTTCCATGACGACAGGATAGTCTGAGGGTTATCTGTCACAGATTTGAGGGTGGTTCGTCACATTTGTTCTGACCTACTGAGGGTAATTTGTCACAGTTTTGCTGTTTCCTTCAGCCTGCATGGATTTTCTCATACTTTTTGAACTGTAATTTTTAAGGAAGCCAAATTTGAGGGCAGTTTGTCACAGTTGATTTCCTTCTCTTTCCCTTCGTCATGTGACTTGATATCGGGGGTTAGTTCGTCATCATTGATGAGGGTTGATTATCACAGTTTATTACTCTGAATTGGCTATCCGCGTGTGTACCTCTACCTGGAGTTTTTCCCACGGTGGATATTTCTTCTTGCGCTGAGCGTAAGAGCTATCTGACAGAACAGTTCTTCTTTGCTTCCTCGCCAGTTCGCTCGCTATGCTCGGTTACACGGCTGCGGCGAGCGCTAGTGATAATAAGTGACTGAGGTATGTGCTCTTCTTATCTCCTTTTGTAGTGTTGCTCTTATTTTAAACAACTTTGCGGTTTTTTGATGACTTTGCGATTTTGTTGTTGCTTTGCAGTAAATTGCAAGATTTAATAAAAAAACGCAAAGCAATGATTAAAGGATGTTCAGAATGAAACTCATGGAAACACTTAACCAGTGCATAAACGCTGGTCATGAAATGACGAAGGCTATCGCCATTGCACAGTTTAATGATGACAGCCCGGAAGCGAGGAAAATAACCCGGCGCTGGAGAATAGGTGAAGCAGCGGATTTAGTTGGGGTTTCTTCTCAGGCTATCAGAGATGCCGAGAAAGCAGGGCGACTACCGCACCCGGATATGGAAATTCGAGGACGGGTTGAGCAACGTGTTGGTTATACAATTGAACAAATTAATCATATGCGTGATGTGTTTGGTACGCGATTGCGACGTGCTGAAGACGTATTTCCACCGGTGATCGGGGTTGCTGCCCATAAAGGAGGCGTTTACAAAACCTCAGTTTCTGTTCATCTTGCTCAGGATCTGGCTCTGAAGGGGCTACGTGTTTTGCTCGTGGAAGGTAACGACCCCCAGGGAACAGCCTCAATGTATCACGGATGGGTACCAGATCTTCATATTCATGCAGAAGACACTCTCCTGCCTTTCTATCTTGGGGAAAAGGACGATGTCACTTATGCAATAAAGCCCACTTGCTGGCCGGGGCTTGACATTATTCCTTCCTGTCTGGCTCTGCACCGTATTGAAACTGAGTTAATGGGCAAATTTGATGAAGGTAAACTGCCCACCGATCCACACCTGATGCTCCGACTGGCCATTGAAACTGTTGCTCATGACTATGATGTCATAGTTATTGACAGCGCGCCTAACCTGGGTATCGGCACGATTAATGTCGTATGTGCTGGGGAAAG